>ULUN01011834.1_pt1 | contig 59385 bp, 42 predicted proteins | sample 1958531 | NCBI WGS metagenome assembly ULUN01 (sample SAMEA4835761, study PRJEB28245) | human gut metagenome | biome: gut microbiome; material: fecal sample | place: Denmark | collected 2008
TCCGCAGCAGAAATCTACCGCCGACTGAAACAGAAAAGTCCGGAGTCAATGCGCAACATATCCGTCCAACACCTGGCACAAACCTTATCGGCCATCGGTATAGAACGCATCCATACCCGTTATGGCAATTTATATCGGGTAGTTTCACACCCTTCACAGTAATTCGCTGAATACTATTTATATAGTGGGGTGTGTGAACCCCTGTTTGGAATTTGAGATATGGGAAATGGGAAGGAAATATATAACATTTATATGAGTTTATTTTTTTATCTGAAAAAAACGGGAAATATTATAGAGTAGAACCGTCAATTGGGGAGACGAAACAAAGTTTTTTCTTGCCTTTTCTGTGAAGAAAAACATTTTCCTTATTTTGATGGAGTAAAATTTAGTGGATTATATACGTTAGTCCAGAGAAAAGACATGAGTAAAGGTGCGTTGGAAGGCGTAAAGTTGTATTATGCCTAGGCAGTGAGCACGCGCCGAGTAGAGTTTGACGATTTGTGCGATGAGATCGCTGATACCTGTACGCTGACTTCGGCTGACATCAAGGCGGTGTTGGACCGTGTGATCTGGGGCATGGTAACACACCTGAAGAACAGCGAGATCGTTCAGTTCGGTGATTTGAGTAATTTCCGCATCGCCGTGGGCAGTGCCGGATCAGCCACGCCCGAAGAATTCACGGCGACCATGCTCCGCAAACCGAAGGTGGTGTTCCATCCGGGCAAGCGCTTGCAGGAAATGCGCGATGTCGCCAAGTTCGCCCGCTTCACCGTCGATAAAGACGAAGGCGCAGAAGGAGGTGGCGTGTAAATAAAGATGTTGAGGACTACAATTAATCAACATTCAAAAGGAAGGTGTGTCAAAACAAGAAGGGACAAACACTGAGACCCAAAAAATACAAAGAAAACTCTTTGAGTATAAAATAAATGAAATAAGAGATCCTGCACCTCTGTGGTCCTGTATTGAAATCAGTTTTGACACAGCTTCCATTTTATTACTACAAGATAATAAATTCCAGAGAAAGTCTTGTTTTAGAAATACTATGAATCTTTTTATTTTAATCTTCTTTCTTACTTACTCCCCATTCTTTATTTGGTTTATTTCCTAACCATAATTCTAATACACCTCCTTTTTCAAAAGAGCTATGAGGAATTTGGTAATAATTATAAACTTTATTGTTAAAAAGCGCTTTTTGGATATATTTATTATCAATTGTATTATTGTGTGTTTTAATTCTGAAAATATCCCCTTTATAGTAATTTTTGTCTAAGTGGATAATAATTTCATCAAAAATAGGACTAGTAATATCATATTGGGGTTGAAAGCAAGAGCCTCCATCTAAACTAAACAATCCAATAGACATTAACGCACTTATACCTGCCATTTGCCCTTGATCCTCATCATTCTCTCCATACCCATGTTCAGGTGTAGTTCCTCCATAAGTCAAACTCCTTACTTTTCGAACCCAATATTGAGTTAGCCAAGGCTTTCCTACATGAGAAAAGACATGAGCATTTGAACATCCAGGTTGATTCGCATAACTTACATAACTAGATAAAAAATTTGAAGGTTCAGAATATTCAAAAGCATCATTCAATTTACTTGCAAGACTATCATTTCCACCCATTAGTTGTGCCAAACGTGATATATCATGAGACAATCCAAATGTCGCCTGCCATGCATTAGCTTGGATATATCCGTTTTCATCCAAAGGATTTTGATGTAGCCAATCTCCATTTATCTTACGAGGTAATACTAATTTTAAACTAGAATTAAAAGAAGATTTCCAGCCTCTTGAACGTTTATCAAAATAACGATAATCTTTACTTTTACCCATTGCATATGCCATTTGCCCTAATGCCCAATCTTCAAAAGCCCATTGAATGGTAAGCCCTGCATTATTCGGGCAATATCCGTGTTTAACGTAGAAATCCAGTTCTTTATCCATATCAAACGCCAACATTCCACCTTTCATATGATTGTTTTTCATAACGTCAAAACCTTTTTTGGGATCCCATTTTTTATAAATACCTCGCTGATAAGCAGAGGTTATCAAAGATGTTGCTGGACATCCAGTCATAATATAAGTATAAGAACCTATTGCTGGTCCACGTGGCAATAATCCTCCATTATAAGCATATTCCAAAAACGACGCTGAAAACTCATCTAATAAAACAGGATAAGCTAACCCCCACAATGTATTAAGATTCCATTGAGTCAACCATAAAGCGTCTGAATTATACATATGAAACTTAGATTGTCCTTTTACATCTTTCGGTAAAGTCCGGACTTGAAATTTCGGTGATATTGTATGAATTCTTGTTTGTGTTCCAATACGTTTTCCTCCAGACAAGTAATCAGGATATTCACCGTTATAATCATCTATTTTGTGGCGTCCCAAAAGAATATGCCATAAATCAGTATAAAACTTACTTCGTTGTTCATCATCACCTCCTTTTACTTCTATCTTTCCTAACCATTCATTCCAAACAGAATATGCATTATCTTTTACTTCATTGAAAATCCAATGGTTACATTCTTTTTCAATGTTCTCTCGAGCATTAGATTCACTTACATATGAAACTGAAGTTTTCAACAAAATACTTTCCCCGGCTTTAATATTTCCAAATGCCAATTCAACTCCTGAAGTTGGAGATTGTTTAAAAGAACTATTAGGAATTTCAATAATTTCAGGAGATCCAACAAATGATGACACAGCATTCTCTTTATTATCTCCAACCCAAGCATTTAACTGAACTAAAGGACGTTCTAATTTTATCACAAAATACACCTTTGCAACATCAACTCCACCCCATACTCGTCCAGTAGTATCAAAATAACCTGAAATCTCCTGATCTGTTATTTTTGTCACATGTGCATTGACCATAGTTGAGGTAGATATATGACCTCCCAAATTTACTAAAATATTAGCAATAGCATCTTTAGTATAAGTGAAACGATAAAAACTAACTCTATCCGTAATTGTCTGTTCTACCCAAATATGATATTTATCCAAATACAAACGGTGGTATCCAGGCTGTACTATTTCATCATCATGTGAAAATTCAGAATACCAAGCCTTATCACCCTTAGAAACATTCACATATCCACAGACAGGCATCAAAGACAAACCTGAAATCATCCAGTTATGTATTTGAGGAAAGCCTAATATTTTATCAGAATTATAATTATATCCTCCACCTCCTTGATTAATATTTCTGGTCAAAGGAGCTGAACTTATCATACCAAAAGGTAAACTCCCTGTTACAAAAAAGAAATAACGTCCTTTAGCTGTTTCAATATATGGATTTACCCAAGATACATAGTCAGAATAAGATTCCGGTGCAGGATAAACTTCAATCTCTGATAATCCAATTCGTTCACCTTCTGCATCTGTCACCTGAAAACGAACCCAATCTATTTTCTTCGTATCAAAAGAAACGACTTTAGGCGCACCATTATCCGATATTTGATTAACCTGAATAACAGAACCGTCACTAAACAGTAGTTTCCCTGAAGCTGTTTGATTAAACTCTTCAACTCTATCATAAAGAATGATTTTATTTACATAAACAGGTTCTTCCCAATCCAATTGAAGCCAAGGATAAGGATAAACCCTACTTCTTGCATCCAATTTTGTTTTTGCAATCCATTCACCTTTATCTTGTACACGAATAATACCATCAATTATATTATTCACAGAATGTTCTTCATCAAGATATGAAGAGCATGACACTTTCGCTAAAGTCGCAATATTATGTGGTGTTGCATATAAAAACAACGGATAAAATATTATTATTAAAGAATAAATAAGTCGTTTCTTATAATTCATAAATCAGCATTTTTTTATTTATATACAAAAAATAGGTATATCCTTACAATATTCAAAAAATGTAAGGATATACCTTGATCAAATATAATTATCTCTTTATTAATATCCAGGATTCTGTTTCATCACATCTGAACCACAAATATCAATTATAGACTGAGGTAGCGGAAAGTATTCATGCTTACCTTTTACAAAATGTGCATTTTGCAAATGAGATCTGAATGTTTTCTCTTTTTCAATATATGCATTGATTACTTGATCCGCAATACCCCAACGAACTAAATCAAAGAAACGGATACCTTCGTGTGCTAACTCCAAACGTCGTTCCATACGAAGTGCATTAATAGCTTCTTCTTTAGAAGAGAACGGTTTGTTGTAAATATCAACTTTGTAGTTAGCAGCATCTTTTGATTTATCCCAAGTTCTAACATGCTGAGTATTTTTAGCTCGTTCTCTTATTTCATTAATATACTTACGACCTGTTTCTAAATCTCCTGTTTCAATTGCTGCTTCAGCTCTCCATAAAAGCAAATCAGCATAACGAATCACATAGAAATTAAGAGCATTTACATATGGCCAAATTGGAGAATAATATGTAGAATTCAACGAAACTAAACGTTTCTTAGGGCTATAAGGTCCATATACACTCGCCTCACGAGGAGTCCAATCATACACTGCTACATCCATAAATGGGATATTTGGACGAGCTAATGTATGATCTAATCGTACATCAACATAATCGCTTTCCGATACATCTTTTCCATCATTGTAAGGCAAGCCATTTGAATCTGTTTTATAAGCATTTACCAAATTTTGAGTTGGTCGTAAAAATCCATAGGTAGGATAAGGTCCACCTGGTGGTAACAAACGATCGCCATAACTACCATTTTCATTATTGGGGGCACCATCATTTATAGATAATTGAACCGCAAAAATAACTTCTGAACAATTATCATTTTCAGGTAAGAATAAATTTCTAAAATCAGGCAATAATGAATACTTACCAGATTTTATTACTTCATCGCAAGCATTTAAACATTCATCCCATTTTCTTTGATATAAATAAACCTTTGCCATATACGCACGAGCTGCCATTTTAGTTGGGCGACCATATAATTCTTGGTTATCAGGTAAAGTTTTATATGCTAAATCAAATTCATTTAAGATTTTACTCCAAAGTTCATCAGAAGAATATTCCACATTTGAAATAAAAGCATAATCATTAGGATTAATGACAGTTTCATCAATCCAAGGAATTTGATTATATATTATTTTCAAATTAAAATAATAATGTCCTCTTAAGAAATGCATTTCAGCAAGTCTTTGTTCCTTTTCTGCATAACCATCAGTTGAATTTAATATTCTAATGGCATTATTACAACGTTTTATACCCTCATACAAGGCTGCCCATTTAGCTTCAAAATCTGCACCTGTAGGATTAGCATTGAAAATCTCCATCAGGTGAATTTGATTCTGATCTCCTGTTCCACCACCTCCTTTATAAGCATCATCTGAAACAACATCTCCAAATTGCCAATTTGAACAACCACTATTAATAGCATCGGAAGACGCAAAACCATCCAAAAGAGCATATGCTCCTGTTATAATTCCTTCTACATTAGCAGGATCATTTACCTGATCAGGCATGAATTCACCAACAGGCTCTTCTTTTAAAAAGGAATCAGAGCAAGCTGAAAGCATCATTAAAGATGCAACAAAATAAACTATCTTTTTCATTATATTTCTTTTCAATATTCAAAAACTAACATTAACACCCAAAGTAAAAGTTCTAGGAAGAGGATATATTCCTCTATCTACACCCATATCCAAATTTCTGTTTTCTGAAGAATAGCTCTGTAATCCTACTTCAGGATCAATACCTTCATAACCTGTTATAGTAAACAAGTTCTGTGCCTGCAAATAAATATAAGTACGTTTTAAACTTAATTTATCAGCTAAATTCTGTGGTAATGTATAACCTATTTTCAAATTTTTAAGACGAACAAAAGAAGCATCATGTACATAATAAGTAGAAGGACGAATATTATTATTGGGATCATCTAATGTAACACGAGGAATATGAGTATTTGTATTATCTGGTCGCCAAGCATCCAAAATTGTTGAGTTTTTATTATATTGAGCTTGACTAAAGAATTCCCCTAAATAGTTTGTCAAATTATAAACCTCATTTCCAAATGTTCCTTGAAAAAATGCACTAAAATCAAAATTCTTATAATTGAATCCCAATGTTAGACCCATTGTACAATCAGGCAGTGGACTTCCAACAAAACTTCTATCATTACTGTCAATAACTCCATCTCCATTAATATCCTTAAAACGGATATCACCTGGCTGAGCATTAGGCTGTAATAACTTACCATCAGCATTTTTATAACTATTTACTTCTGCTTCACTTTGAAATAATCCATCAGCTGTATATACATAGAATGATCCTATTGGCTCTCCTACCGCAGAGCGAGACGTCTCTTGGTCAAAATTTCGTCCATGTAATTCACTACTAGATAATCCGATATAATCGAGACCGTTCAATTCTGTCAACTTATTTCTAATTACAGAAAAATTATATGAAACGTTAATACCAAAATCTTTATTTATGTGCTTTTGGTAATTTATTTCCATCTCAAAACCTTTGTTATTCATCTTACCAACATTATCCCAAACAGTCATATTAGTTCCACCGATAGATGCAGGTAAAGCTCTTCTCCAAAGGAGGTCTTTGGTATCCTTATTAAAATAATCCAAAACGAAATTCAATTCACCATTTAAGATACCCAAATCAACACCAACATTAGTTTGTGTAGTAGTTTCCCACTTCAAATCAGGATTCCCATTACGTGTTTGAGCAAAACCTGTCCATACAGAATTCTGACTACCATCGATTGGGTAGTTTGAATAACTAGGATTGCTTTTATATGAATCGATTGTAGCATATGAAGGCACATCTGAATTTCCGTTTTGTCCCCAGCCAACACGTAACTTTAAGTTATCAATTTTCTCGCAATCAAAAAAAGGTTCATTACTTATACGCCATCCTAATGAAACAGCCGGAAAACTTCCCCATTTATTATTCCCTAAACGAGAAGATCCATCTCGACGTAATGTAAAAGCAAACAGATATCGATCATCAAAATTATAATCCAATTTACCGAAATATGATACCATACTATATTCAGTCGCTGAACCAGAGTTCTTTTGTGTGCCAACATCACCGGCATCCAAATAATGGAAGTTATCATCATCAGAAGGAAAACCATCTCTCGATGCCGTAAAGTATTCGTATCTATTGCGTAAAGATTCCATACCCAATAGAACATTAAAAGAATGATTATCTATTTTCTTATTGTAGGTTAATGTATTAGTAAATACCCAATTGAAATTCCATGCATTTTTATTTGATAAATTGCTTAATTCATTAGAAGCATTTATTTCATCATATTTTGGACTAAAAAATCTACTATAATTATTATTATAATCTATTCCAAAAGATGTCTTAAACATTAATCCTTCAAATAAAGATAGCTCAGCGAAAACATTTCCAACCAAACGACTTTTCTTATCTTTATTATCTTTATTACGGTATAATTTACCCATTGGATTGGGAATATCAGAGAACACATTACCTGCATAATTATCCTCTAAATCTTTAACAGGAGTAATAGATTGAAACTGGTATGCTTGATACATTGTACCTCCCAATGCAGCATTATTTGTAACACTTGTTCCCCAAGAATGAGACAATGAGATGTTTTCGCCTATACGTAAATGATCATTAAACAATTTATATTCAGAATTAAAACGTCCAGATATGCGTTTAAAATCACTAAATTCAATAAGCCCTTGTTGATCAAAATAACCTAAAGAAAATAATTGGTTAGATTTATTGTCGGCTTTTGTAAATGATAGATTATATGATTGAACAACAGCAGCACGTAAAATTTCATCAACCCAATCAACATCTGAAGAAGGTATTAAGTTATTGTCATCCAAGTATTCTGGTATAGTTGGAGTATCTCCACTGCCATATACGTCATGAGAGGGTGCTTTACCATCATTTTTATAAGCCTGCCATAGCATATCTCCAAATTGTTGAGCGTTTAACATTCTTAATTGTTTAGCAGATTTTTGAACACCAAAATAAGCATCTAAGTTAACATTGAATTCACCTTCTTTCCCTTTTTTGGTGTTGATAATAACAACGCCATTAGCGGCTCTGGCACCATAAATTGAAGCAGAAGATGCATCTTTCAAAACTTGCATAGATGCAATATCATTGGGATTCAGAAAGTTTATTCCACCTTCTACGGGAATTCCATCTACTATATATAATGGATCGTTATTTCGAATTGTACTAAAACCACGAACTCGAACTGCTACGCCACCGCCAGGCATATTATCAGGCATAACGTTTACACCTGAAAGTTTTCCCTGCATCATCTGATCAACACTGGAAACAGGTGTATCCTTTAAATCATCTATTTCTAATACAGAAACTGCTCCTGTTAAATCTTTCTTTTTTTGCGTTCCATATCCCACAACCACTAATTCATCCAAAGCCTCAGCATCTTCTTTCATGGCTATGGATAAATTCGTCTGGTTACCTACTTTAATTTCCTGGTTGGCAAATCCGATATAGGAAACAACAAGGGTTGCATTATTATCCACTTCTAATGTGAATTTACCATCCATATCAGTAATGGTTCCGTTGGTAGTACCTTTTACCATCACATTGGCTCCGATTACCGGCATACCAGTTGCATCCAATACCGTTCCGGTGATTTTCTTCCCGGATTGTTGAACAAGGGGTAAAGTTTCATTTCTCTTCGACAGGACAATACGGTTATCTACCACTTGGTAAACAACATCCGTACCGTCAAAAACGGCGTCCAGTATCTTGAAGATATTTGTTTCATTCATAGAAACCGATACCCGGCGGTTAAGATCCACATGACGGTTATTGTAGAAAAACGAGAACTCTGTCTTGTTTTCTATCTGTTGAAGCACATCGCCAACCGTCTGATTTTCTACATGCAGACTGACTGTCGTTGTTTGTGCATACGTGTTGGTTGCCTGTACCAATCCTGCTGATCCGATCAGGCAAGCGAAAAATAAGGATTTCATAATAATCGGTGTTTTCTTAAAAGTCGCGTGCGGTGACTTTTCAGCCCATAATAAGGGCGTTATACAATTTTTTTGCATAAATTTGTTGTGTTTTTGAGTAAAAAATGATGGTTAGGTTTGTCGCCAAACAAACTGGTTAACGAATTCATTTCATGCGGGGGAATAACGCCAATTATTGCCCCGTGTGTTTTTTAAGTAGGTTTCCTTTCCATGATACATTTATTTAAGATTTCTATTCCGTTTTTAATCTCGTTTTCCTATAAGACAGGTGGGAGAAAGAGATTCCTAAACGAAAAGACGACTTTTTTATATAATTTTTTTCGGATACGGTTATTTTAGTAAATTTCAATGGTTTGCTTCTTCTCTGATTTATCCTGCGAAGCAATGTAGCGCCATTTGATATGAGAGGAAATCTGGAAAATTTCCAAAATACGGTCTAAACGCTGATTGGTGAATGTACCGGTAAACGCATCCTGTTGGTATTTGGGATTAGATACCTTGAATTGCACGTAATAACGTTTCTCCAGCATGCGAAGAGCCTCGTTGAATGGCGTATTACGGAAGATCAGTTTACCATCTTTCCAGGAAGATTCCGAGACTCCGTTGGTCTTGAAGGTCTCATATTGGTTCCTGAGGCGATTATATACAATCTTTTCTCCGGGTTGGATGGAGACTTCCTTTCCTTCATATTTGAAACGGACGGCTCCTTCCACCAAGGTGGTGGCAATGGTAGAATCCTGGGCAAAAGCTTCTACATTGAAGGAGGTTCCCAACACTTCTATGGCTGCCTGATATGGAGTCGATACGATAAAGCGTTGTTCCGGATTCTTGGTAACTTCAAAATAGGCTTCACCGGAAAGCTTTACGTTACGTGTCTGGTCGGTGAATACTTCCGGATAAGATATGGATGATTCGGAATTCAAGGAGACATGAGAACCGTCTGGTAAGGTCAGTTGGGTTGTCATGCCGGGATTGGTCTGCACGGTCAGCCAACGGACTTCTTTCTCTGCTGTGCGTGGAAAGAACCAGTATAAACCGAGTAATGGAAGGAATAAGATAGCTGCCGCCTGTTCAAGCCGGTGCAACCATAGTTTGGCCTCAGACAGTCGGATGCGGCGATTCACTTTCTGTAAGGCTTTTTCCGGTTGTACACGGTTCATCACCGAAAGTGTATCAGCCGACAGGTTGATTAAATACATTTGGCGAACAATTTTCTGATGTTCTTCTGATTCGGCCATCCATTGTTCTACCCAATGTCTTTCTTCCATCGTCACGTTCCCGTCGCAATACCGAGGAAGCAGTTCTTCTATGCGGATATTTTCCTTTTGTTCCATATTTCTCCATTGTCTATTATATAGACAGGCGAAATTACCTAAATCCTAAACAGACTGACTAGTTTTTTCATTTTTTTTGAGGCGGGACAGCGTGGATAGGTACTATTCAGTGGATAAAATTCCGTTATCAATTCATTGTTTGACAGCTGTCGAAAAGCTTTTCCATATTTGTCAAAAAGCTTTAGCATATATATGGAAAAGCTTTAGCACATCTGTCAAAAATATGAAAAGCTGCGATTTTCGACGAATATGCTAAAGCTTTCTTTTGTTTATGGGTATTGAAATGCAATTATCCTAAGAGATCGGCCACTTTCTCCCAATTGACTAGTTTCCAGAAAGCCTCGATGAAGGCAGCCCGGTTATTCCGGTAGTCAATGTAATAGGCATGTTCCCATACGTCAATAACCAATAAAGGCTTCAGTCCGTCTTTTAACGGATTACCTGCATTGGGTGTAGGCAACAGAGACAGTTTCCCGTCTTTTCCGAGCACAAGCCATACCCAACCTGACCCGAAAAGTCCTAAAGCTGCTTTCGTAAAATCTTCCTTGAATTGATCAACCGAGCCGAAATCGCGTGTCAATAATCCGGCCAGATCATCCGGTAAGGAAGGTTGTTCTGGAGTTAATAACTGGAAGAAGAAGGTGTGGTTCCAGGTTTGAGCCGCATTGTTGTAGATTCCGCCGTCTGCCTGGCAGACAATCTGCTCCAGTTCCAGGTTTTCATAGGGCGTTCCTACAATCAGTTTATTCAGGTTGTTTACATACGTCTGAAGATGCTTTCCATAATGAAAGTCGAACGTTTCTTTGCTCATCAACGGAGCGAGTGCTTCCATCTCGTAGGGAAGCTTGGGCATCTGATGCATCATATCTTTTCGTTTTAAGTTTGTTAGTTTATCAGTTTCTTGTTCCTGATTGTATAAGTTTCTGATTTTCGTGTTCATAACTTATAGGTCAAGTACTAATAAACTAACAATTCGGCAGGGCATTAAGTTTAGAAAATAGCTATTAATCAGCTAACTTTTCCTTTAGGTAATGTCCGGTGTAGGAAGATGGGCAGGCGGCTATCTCTTCCGGCGTTCCGGCACAAACCAGGTTACCGCCGTTCTTTCCGCCTTCCGGTCCTAAGTCGATAACATAGTCCGCACATTTGATGACGTCCATGTTATGCTCGATGATGACTACCGTATGGCCTCGTTCTATCAAAGCATTGAAAGCCTTTAACAACGTCTTGATGTCATGGAAATGCAGACCTGTTGTCGGTTCATCGAAGACGAAGAGCGTTGGCTGCTGCTTTTCCTGTCCTAAATAGAAGGCCAGTTTGACGCGCTGGTTTTCTCCTCCGGACAACGACGAGGACGTTTGTCCTAATTTGATATAACCTAAGCCAACTTCCTGTAGCGGCACTAACTTTTTGATGATCTTCTTTTCTTGTGTTCCCGGATTTTGAGAAAAGAACTCGATGGCCTGGTTGACAGTCATCTCCAATACATCGTAGATGTTCTTTCCCTGATATTCTACTTCAAGAACGGACGACTTGAAACGCTTGCCGTGACAAGCTTCACATTCCAAGGTGACATCTGCCATGAATTGCATCTCTACCGTGATGCGGCCTTCACCTTTACATTCTTCACAGCGTCCGCCTTCCTTATTGAAGGAGAAGTAAGCGGCAGAATAATCCAGTTGTTTGGCCAGAGGCTGTGCACCGAAGAGTTTCCGGATTTCATCGTAGGCTCCGACATACGTCACCGGATTTGAACGAGAACTTTTCCCGATTGTATTCTGATCGACGTATTCAATAGCCTTGATCCGGTTTAAATCCCCTGTTAATCCGGAACAATCTACCGTCAGACGGGCTTCGTCCAGATGTTGTTTGACGCCTTCATAGAAGATATCACGGACCAATGAGCTTTTACCGGAACCACTGACTCCAGTTACGACTGTCAATATGTTTAACGGGAATTTAATATCGATTCCTTTCAGGTTATTCTTCCGGGCACCTTTCACTTCGATGTAACTGTTCCACGGACGGCGATAAAGCGGAAGTTCAATCTTATCTTCTCCCGTCAGGTATCTGACTGTATAACTGTTACTCTGATTTTGCAGATGAGCTACGTCGCCCTGATAGACAACTTCACCACCCAAGCGTCCGGCTTTCGGACCGATGTCAATAATATAATCGGCAGCCCGGATGATTTCTTCGTCGTGTTCAACGACAACAACCGTGTTCCCTAATTGTTGTAACTGGCGCAAAACATGAATCAGCAAGTCGGTATCGCGGGAATGCAGACCGATACTCGGTTCATCCAAGATGTATAATGAACCCACCAGACTGCTTCCTAAAGAAGTGGCGAGGTTGATACGCTGACTTTCTCCACCCGATAAGGAAGAAGAAAGGCGGTCGAGCGTCAGATAACCCAAACCAACGTCCAGCAGGAATTGAAGACGGTTCTTAATTTCTGTCAGCAAGCGACTGGCGATTGCGGCATCGTTCTCGTCCAGATTCAAATGGTCGAAGAAAGCTTTGGCTTCTGTAATTGGCATGGCTACGACTTCTGCAATATTCTTTCCTCCTACTTTTACGTATAAAGCTTCCGGTTTCAAGCGAGCTCCCTTACAAGCCGGACAAACGGTCTTACCCCGATAACGGGCCAACATAACCCGATATTGGATTTTATATAGGTTCTCTTCTACATATTTGAAGAAATCGTCGATGCCGTGTACACCTTTGGCTCCGTGCCACAGCAAGTCCTTTTCTTTTTCGGTCAGTTCGTAATAAGGACGATGAATCGGGAAATCATAGCGGGCACTGCTGACGATGAAGTCTTTCAACCATTCGCCCATCACTTCGCCTTTCCAGCAGACTACGGCGCCTTCGTAAACCGAAAGACTTTTATCCGGTACGACCAGGTTCTCGTCGATTCCCAGCACTTTCCCGAAGCCTTCACACACCGGACAAGCGCCTAGCGGATTGTTAAAGCTGAACATCATGTCGGTCGGTTCGGTAAAGGTCATGCCGTCAGCCTCGAATTTCTTGGAAAACTCTTTCAAGATGACTTGGTCCTGTAAATAGATACGAATTCGGCAAACGCCATGTCCTTCGAAGAAGGCTGTCTCTGCCGAATCAGCCAGTCGGCTTCGAAATGGTTTTTCCTGCGAAACAGCCAGTCGGTCGATCAACAGTTCAATCTGTTCCTCCAATAACTTCGGGTCAGCCAAGGTTTCTGCAATACGATAGGCTTTATCATGAATAAACAAGCGGGTATAACCTTCCTTCTGTAAGATTTCCAGTTGTTCCTTCATTGAACGGCCTTCAGGAAGAATAACTGGGGCAAAGACGGCAAAGCGTGTTCCGTCTGGGTATTCCAATACTGTCCGGACAATATCGCTTACCTGGTGCTTCTTTACTTCTTCCCCTGAAATTGGAGAGATAGTCTTTCCGATACGGGCATAAAGCAAGCGCAGATACTCATAAATCTCGGTCGAAGTGCCTACCGTCGAACGCGGATTCCGCGTATTGACTTTCTGCTCGATGGCAATAGCTGGCGGGATTCCTTTGATGTAATCGCATTCCGGTTTACTCATGCGTCCCAAAAACTGACGGGCATAGGCTGAAAGACTTTCCACATATCGCCGTTGCCCTTCGGCATACAACGTATCGAAAGCTAACGATGATTTACCGCTACCCGACAGTCCCGTTATCACCACCAGTTTGTTACGAGGTATTTCAACATCTATATTTTTCAGATTGTTGACTCTGGCACCTTTAATGAAGATTGAATTATTCTCGGACATATTTTCCCTTCTCTTGTTTATGCAAAAATAAACAAGTTCCGGCGTTCTGACAAATAAACCCTTTCAATCGCACTTAGAATCATTACCTTTTTACAACCTCCAGCGTGACTGGTCCGATTAATCCTGATTTCTGTAAAGGATCTTTCTCGCTCCATCCGTTGCAGGCCGTCCACGTTGTCCGTTCCTGTTCCGGCAGGCGGCTGTCTCCAATCAGGCGGTTCTGCCAGGTTGTGGTTACTTCAACCGAGATTTGATTCTTCCCTTTATGTAACCATTCTGATATGTCCAGTCGGTAAGGTGGTGTCCAGACGCCACCAGCATATTGGCCGTTTACAGTTACTTTGGCTGTAACTCCTATGTCGTGCAGATTCAGGTAAATGTTTCCAGTCGGCAACTGATCGATGCTAATCTGTTTGTCGTAAACAATAGTTCCCGAATAATAACGGATGGATTCATCCGGATGCGTGCTGATATCGATTAACTGATCGAATGATTGCGCTTGTTTCGGTCCTCGTATCGAATCCTTGAATGTAACATTCCAATCCTTATCCAATGCCATCCATGTTTCCGGGCGTGGACAGTTTGCATCGATACCTTCTGCCGAAGCTTTGCCTGTCTGCCGGAATACAATAAATGCACTTTCGAAAGGAGCCAGCCGTAAAGGAACTTGTGTTCCGTTTTCCGTAAACTCGAAAGCTGGTAACCGACGGATCTTTCCTGTGGTAGCATCCCACCATTCGGGTTGTTTCCCTTTTATGCGGAATTCGGGTGTCACTTCTATTTCCTGATCACTTTGATTGGACAGGAAATAAATGTCTTTTCCTTCAGCTTGCCGGTGTGCATATAAGACAGGAGAAGCTTCAGGTAACTGGCAGTCGGGTACACAGCCTATCTTCTCCAATGCTTCTTGCATGGACATGCCATACAGAAGCCAGCCTTTCCCTCGTTGTACGGCCTGCGTTTGTTTTCCGTCTAGTCCTTTCCACAAGCTATCAGCCAAGGCTTTTACTTGCTGATCCGCTTTCTCATAATCTTTTCCACTCGGAGAACGTTCCGGTGCAGGCCCCAAAATGACAGCGCCTTCGTTGAGTAGCGATGCTATTTTCTCCAATAACTCGGGTCGCATTGTCTTTAATTCCGGTAATACTAACATCCGATATTGTGTCCCATGAGGAAGTGTCAATAAACCATCCTTTACATACAAATCCCGTTCAATGACTTCAGTATTGATATAATCGAACTGATATCCTTTCGGCAGAGCCGGTTGCGTGGTTCCTGTCATTTTAGGAGCATCTTCTCCGATGAAATAGGCAACGTCGGCAATATTCAATCCTTGTTGTAGCATGTAGTTGGTACGTTTCAGATAGGACGTGAATAAATCCATATGCGGATACCAGGTGTTCAGTCGGTTAAATTCACTGCTGAACCAGGCATTTACTCCCGGTACACGTTCATCTGAAGGCTGCGATATGCAAAGGTGTAACAAAGTGCTGTTGATGCCTTCACTGAAGAAACGGTCTCCGCGTTGTTTCATCATTGCCGGGTAGCAGTTGAATGGGCGGCCACCGCTGGTAAAGGATTCTGCGGAGATGCGTTGTTTGCCATAGATGTGCCCGCAAGAAGACGCTGCCCGGTTTTCGATGTTCCCTAAATCACCGAAGCTCCAGAATTCACCGCCTATTTCATCCGACTGTCCTCCATACTGGAGAAATTCTCCGGGGAAACCCCAGTGTCCATAATTCTCTAACCAGGTTCTTAATCCGTATTTATGAGAAATATCCCGTAATCCACCTACATAATCATAGGCAACACGGTCGGCAACCAGTCGGCGTACATCCCAAAGGAAACGGTCTGATCTGTCTTGGCTATCCACAACGTATCCTTTATATACAGGCAGGAAAGGTAAGGGATCATAGCCATAGCGAGACTTGAATGATTCAATAAAGTCATCCGTGAAGTTTTGTCCTCCTGTTTCATAACTGTCTTGTACAACAACCTTCCAGCATTTCCGGTCGGCTTCCGGAATACGGCGAATGATTTCTCCCATATAAGCGTCAAAATGGGCAGCCACGTGTTCACGACTCATCTTATCAACTTCCAGTCCTGTGGCTATTGGTTCTGCTGGACTATTGGTTACACCGGTTGGGCACATACCAGTCCGCATGATGACCCATTTCCCGGCCGGAGCGTCCCATGTAAGCTGATCACCTGTCAGACAGGAAGAGATATCGATGACTTGATCTGAATGGATCGCCCATGATGCATTATCTAAAGCCGGTTGTTCACGCCATTGATACTCTTCCCAGTAAGGTAGCGGTGTCTGGAACATTTTGGCCAGGCTCTTTTCCGGATAGCGTTCGATTTGTGGTGCTGATGACAGAATAATGTCTTTGAGTTCACTTCCGGCTGCTGTTGCATCAACTTCTACCTTAAAGCGACTGGCTTGAATAGCCGGAACAGAAATGACAACCGGAGCATACGGATCAAAGCCCACATTCAGTGCGGCATTGAAGCGGTCGAGGACAAATTCATCTATTAATTTATAGGCTCCGTTCTGTTCGGCAAATAACCGGGCTGTTGTATTGATAGGCTTTTCTGAAGGATAAAATGAAATGGTCCGCAAAGTAAAGCCCGGTTTGGTCTTGAGGATTACTTCGTACGGCCGTTTAGGGTCTTTAGGAAATGTTACTTTTCCTGATGACACTGTATCTGCCTTTTCTAAGGCAGGAAAAGCGATGACACGAACATCCTGAAAATCCTTGGATGGTTTATCCAATTGGATGGAAATCTTTTTCCCACCTTCTATCTCACAGCTGGTGGAAGTCAGGTAACGCATGGCTTGTTCGGGCTTGATCCAAGGCCCTCCGGACTGACTCCAGCCGGGTGAATTGAAGATTCCGATTTCGATACCCAATTCTGTGGCCGTTTTTAAGGCTGTATGCAGAATTTTCCACCATTCTTCACTACCGAAAGCTACCTTTTCATACGGCGTTTCAATACCTTCTACGCCCATACTTCCGATAAAAGCCCGGTTGATACCGGCCTCTTTCATGGCATACAAGTCTTTCTTTACACCTTCTTCCGATATATTTCCTGAAATCCAATACCAATAAACGGAAGTTTGTACCTGATTGGATGGATTATTGAATCCGGATTCGAGCGGATCAGACGAACAGCTTATTCCTGAAATGGATAAGGTTACTCCCAATATAGCCTGCCAAAATAGATTTTTCATGGTCCTCTTGATTAAGTATGTATCTGATATTTCTGCCAAATTTAGAAGGTTTTTCTGCTATGCGGCCTTTCTTTTTTGATATTTGTTTTATCAATATTGATATAGAGCCAATTTCCTTTTCTACAAATAAAAAACGGGATGTCGCAGCTGCGACATCCCGCTATAATTTAACTCAGTTGTTTTTATTTTTATCTGCGGCGAACGCTTCGAACGGCACCTGTGGATCTAGGAGCTTTCTGTGCTTTCGGCGCTTTTACTTTTTCTGTCTTTGTCTCTTTTACCTTCGCTTCTTTCGCCTTTGCTTTCTTTCCTTTCTGGTTGGCTTCTAGTTCTTTCAGCAAGGTCGTATCAGGTTTCATCCATAGAGAATCTTCGAATGAGACTAACTGCTTTTCAATACGGTCCTGTTCTTTCTTTAATGAATCAGGAGTCGGACAATAGGCCTGCAACGGCTGGTTCATCAGGTTTTGTGTCTTGATGATGTCTCCATCAAACATCCGGCGGCGAAAATAATCGTCGATGGTAAATGTCATCGCATTGTTCAGGTTGGAAGTCATGATATAAGCCGTATGCAAATAAGGACGGATATTTTCATAAGGCAACCAGAACATCGGACTGGTGGTCTCGCCGAAATCATTATCGGATGATAACAATGGACAAATAGCTAATGTCTTAACGTCGAACAGTGAATTGTTCTGGTCGAAGTACCACATTTCCTTGACATAATACGATTTCACCTGTTCGGAAGGAATATCGCTTTCGTTGATGACTAATGACGGTTCGCCACCGTTCTTCGGTTCTACTTCTTCATAAAATACATGGAAACGGTCCAACATTTCCTTGAAATTTACCAGATGTTCGTCATCGAATACTTCATAACCGTCCAGGTATTCATAAACTTTCAACTTATTCTCACTGAGCAGTTGGAATATCAATGTGAATAAGTTCATCTGTCCGTTCATCGGGCGAATCGGGTAATATAAAGGCGTATTCTTTTCTTTTGTCAGATCGACCTGTCGATATACCACGCGCATCCAGCGGGCATTTCCAACCTGTTGGGTCAAGCGTTCATTCAGGTCTTGCGCACGAACCGACAATTCCGGCAGTCCGCTCTCTTCTTTTGTCGCAGCTCGTTCCCCTCGGCTGGCACGTGGTCCTTTGCGCTGTTGCTGTGTTGTCTGCGTTCCTCCATTATCTTCCTGGGCATTTGCCGGAAGAATAGTCATTAGGGAAATCAAACAAGCCACTATATAATAGATACGTTTCATAAGACGTTATTTATTTGTTTTCTTTCGTAATTGATCTTTTCTGAACCCGATTGATTAGTTGACGATCACTTCTATAGTCGATATCTTACGTTCGATGCCGTCCGGACCTTTTGCAATCACGTTGGTGATATAAAAGCGTTTTCCCCTTGACAGGCGTCGGATATAATCTTTCTGCCGTTGAGAGAAATTCGTTCCTTGTGCCACTTCCGGGATGGCATTACCCATCGAATCGAAGAATGTCAGCTCAAAACTCTGTACAGTATATTTTACGTTCAACAGATCATCATCAATCGCTGCCAAGATTCCATTGGCTTCCACTAAGCTGCGTTTAGAAATCTTTCCGCCCCGGAACTTCCGGACATTTCCGTTTTCATCCTTATATTCGATGTAAGGCATCGGATCCGGTAAGGCGCGTACACGAAATGATGTCTTGGCCATTTCTACATTCCGACCGTCGGCCATGCGGGCATTCACGGTGACAACAGCTTCTGTCCCTACTTTTGACGGACGGGCTTCCCACAGATCTCCTTTGCGTGTCAGCGTTCCATTTGTCATTGAAGCAGTCACATTGCCACTTGGAACACCCGGAACAGCAATACGGATCGGGTTGGCAATACCTGCATACAAGACGTTCATTAAGGTGGGAGCTACTGTTGCACTCGGTTCTGTAACGAAATATTCACTTTCGAACGGATAACGGTTCATACTGCCATCACTATTGGGCATCTCGATATATCCTTTTACCGGGAATGTTCCGGTCGCTCCTGTGCCTACCGTAAATACACCTTCTTTTTCGGCTGGCAGTTCTTTCCCATTTACGAAAATAGTAGGCCGTTTGGTGGAGTCGACAGCTGATAAAACAATATTCGCCTGGTACTGGCTTCCACGCATCACGATCTGGCTCTGCGGTATGACTTGTGCTGTAATTTGGTTGACGCGGTAGTCTCCGACATCAACGCTGTTTAATAAATGAGAAAGGACTTCTCCTTCAGCATACCGGATATCACTTTGAATCTTTGTCAATAAGGTAATGGCCGCAGCTACCGGCATATTCTCAAACAAGGCTGTTTCCCAAGTGCGGGTGTTAATACCAGCCTGATGTGGAGGCTCTGTGCTCAACACATTTTCAATAATACGAGTCTTTGCTGAGTCTTGTACCAATTCTCCTATCCAGGTTCGATAGGCATCAATCGATTCACGCAAGTTTTTCCCTTCGCCTTTTATAGGAGCCAGCATAACACGTGCTGCTGCTTCCAGGTCATCTTTATGTTCAATGTTATCCACATTCGCTTCTTTGCCATCTGCGATGACGGCTATTTTCTGTTTCAGATCCTGTATGTAGTTATACAAGGAATCTGATCTTTGCTTCACTTCCCGACCTTTCTGGTACCATTCCTTCACCTTTTCGGGGTTTGTCTGGTAATAGGCTTCCAGTTCGTTGGAAACAATGTCATTGCGCTGTTTCGTATTGTCGATGGAAGTGCGCAAACTGTCTTGCACCAGCTCAAAGCCATCCAATACTTCTGATGATACATTCAGTGCCATCATGGCAATGAACACCAAGTACATCAGATTGATCATCTTTTGGCGTGGCGAATTCGGATTGTTTGCTACTCCTGCCATTGTTTATCTGTTTTCCTGCAAAATCGTTCTATATAACTTTATTCTTATTTCACTCATCCTTGTTTCGGGGCATTATATGGCTGTTGGTAACCATACGGCTGCTGATACATCGGTTGTTGATAGGGCTGTTGCTGATACATGGGTTGTTGCGGAGCCATATTAACAGTCATGGCCTGTAATAATCGGCTGTATACCTGATTCAGTTGAGCTAACTGTTGAGTCATCTTTTCCGTTTCACTGCGGAATACCGAGCTGTCTACTACCGAACCATTGTACATATCTTTAATGCGGGCCAAACCGGCATTGATCTGTTCGATGTTTTCAATCTGCATGCTGATACTTTTCAGCTGGGCTTCATAAATGGCATTCAGACCACTGATATTGTGGTTCAGAGCTTCCATCTGCTGTACATAGCCTTTTGAGTTCTGGCTGATGCCATCCGAATTATCGGAAATATGCTGGTATGCATTTAATAACGTATCGGATGCACTTGTCAGTGAATTGGTCACTTGCGAGAACTTTTCCATCTGTTCAGACATCGACGACAACTGTTCCAGGTATTTCTGAGTCGCTTCGGTCAGTTCCGCCATCTTTGAGATTTGTTCGGCTGCTCCGCTCAGTTTCTTGATACTGTCAGACAGGTTGCGGGTATCTTCTTCAGTTACATTCAATCCTAAGGAAGCTGCTGCCGCTGCTCCACTCACTGTACTGCCTGAAGCCGGAGCTCCGTTTCCCATATTCATGACGACACCTCCGACCTGGATACCATTTCCTCCGTTGGCTTCGCTTCCTTTGGTGAAGTCCGGACGGTCTAACGGATTCTTCGATTTAAGAACCGGAAAGACATCTTCCCAATGATATTCGTCGTTCGGACGTTCGAAGGCTGAGATGAAGAATACGGCAGCTTCCGTAATCATCGCCACGAACAGAATCTGGTTGGCATACGGTAAATGCAGCAACTTGAACAAGGCTCCGATGATTACGACTGATGCACCCCAGCTGTAGCAGAAGTTCAATACGCGTTTTCCTTTCTCACTCGAAAGGAACATCTCTATAATATTCTTATATCTTCTATATTTTCCCATGGAACTATATCTTTATTCGTTTATACTCTTATTTCTTTTTCCCTTTCGATTTGGAGAATCCGATCTGCGTGCGGGCACAACGGAATCCGATGTACGAACGGGTTTCGTTCTGGTATTCGTAGCTGCGCATATCCGAGCGGATGAACTGCGATACATCTTTCCACGAACCTCCTCTGACTACTTTCTTCTTCAGGGCATACGGGTCTTCTTTGGCCGCATTGTAACGGAGTTCCGGATTGATATCACTCATCTGATTCGGACCTGATTCGGTATAGGCGGTAGAAGTCCACTCTGATACATTTCCGGCCATATCGTACAGACCAAATTCATTGGGAGCAAACGAACCGACCCGTGATGTGATCAGGTGACCGTCTTCTGTATAATTACCTTTTCCTGGCTTAAAGTTACCTAAGAAGCAACCTTTTCCACTTCCTCCCACCAGGTTGTCGCCAGCCCAGGGATATTTATTCTCGTTCTTACCGCAGCGGGCCGCATATTCCCATTCGCCTTCAGTAGGCAGGCGGAATGGCTCAATGACTTGTCCGGCCGGCAGAGCCAATGACTGCTTGAATAAGTTTGTACGCCAGACACAGTAGGCTGTGGCCTGTTCCCAGGATACACCTACAACTGGATAATCGTCATAACCCGGATGGTTGAAATACATACGGGTGTAAGGCTCATTATATGAATTGTTGAAATCATTTACCCAGCAGTTCTCATCCGGATAGATATTGACAATCCGTGTATGCAGGAAATCCCATGGTCCGCTTCTCGGACGTGTGATGGTTTCATTGACGATATTCCCTTCTTCGTCGATGTAGGCCGTGTCTTTTGAGATCATGATGACTTCGTTCGGGTCAACCTTAATATCGGTATTCCGCACGCGGTCTGCCGGATCCATCTGATTTTTCCGTAAGGCGGCAGCTGTATAGTCATACCATTCGTATTTGAATACCATCTGCTTCGGGTCAAGTTTCTTTTCTCCGGTTACCGGATTGGTATAATATACACTTTCGATGGCCCGGATTTCATCTTCATTTGCCTTTTTCCAGGGAATCGGACGGCTCCAGTCCAGGTGTGGTGTTACCGGATCACCATATTTGTCTTCAGTGATCTTGAACAAGTCGTTGCCTCCGTAAGCCGGATCAGCCAGACGTTCACGAATAATAGAGTCGCGTACCCAATACACGAACTGGCGGTATTCAGCATTCGTCGTTTCCGTTTCATCCATCCAAAAGGCATCTACCGAAATTCCTTTCTTATCCGGCATGATTCCCCAGATTGAATCCTTTTCAGCCGGTCCCATCTCAAAAGATCCCCGGTTGATTAGCACCATCCCGTAAGGAGCCGGTTCGTTGATTGCCATTGAACGTGCTCCCGTGACTTCTCCTCCCGCATTCGAAAGCGATCTGCCACAAGAGGTCAGCAGTGAAACCACTGCCAGAAGTATTAGCCCTATTCTTTTCATATACTTATAATATGCGTACGCTTTTATGTTTAGTATTTCCTGTCTTTGTCTTTTTCAGTTTTAACCGGAACTGAACCACGACTTCATGGTTTCCCCATGATACGTTTCGTATGGCCGTTGTCGGATAACCGAAAGAATATCCGATGTTGAATTTCCCGATGTTCGCTCCCAGTAAGATTCCGACTGATTCGTTCATTTTCCAGGAGATTCCACCATTAAACATCTTATTATATTCCATCCGTGCTGTTACATCCAGATGATAATTTTTCGTATCTGTTAACAAAAATACGGAAGGCTTTAATACTATCAACGGATTATTCAACTGAATATTGTATCCGCCCATAAAATTAAGCATTCCTCCGATATATGTGTATACGGTTTCTTCTAATTGTATCTCCGGTGATGTCACATGGGTGAAACCGATGCCGGCATAAAAGTTCTTATGGGTATAAAACAACCCGACATTCAGGTCGAGTCCCATGCCGCTGACTGTCCCTTGCGGAAAGGCTTCATCTTCCTGCTGGTGGAAAGGACTTTGAGGTATGTATATACTGTCGGCCTTGAATGATTCCGTTACGAAGCCGATTTGTATACCTCCGCTTAATACACCGCCGAAGAGCTTTTGTTTATAAGCATATTGGGCACCTACGAATGTATTCTGAAACAGTCCGATACTTTCTGTATAGGCCGCTATACCGATACCGTGATTGGTCTTCCCGATTTTCAAGGGCATATCGGCTGTAACAAAGAATGATTGTTGGGCATTGGGAAATCCTACCCATTGTCGGTTAAACAATCCCAGCATTTTTAAATCTTCTGTTGATCCGGCAGCCGCAGGATTATAATACGCCGTCGCCATGAAATAATGGCTTAATGCCGCATCCGTCTGCGCTTTCAGCCCTTGCAGGACTGACCACCCTAATATGATCAGAAAAAGTATTCGCTTCATGCTGTTTGTTTCCTTACGAGATATCCGTAACCATTAAACTTATAACGGGACAATCGGCTTTCTATTGTTTTTCAGTGACAAAAAAACAAACGAGGTAGAGAAGCTTTTTGAGCCTTACTACCTCGCTGACATCATTTGACAATACTCGATTAATTGAATGTTCATATTTCTATTGCCTGCCGGTTGGCTTCTTGAAGACCAACCGTTTGCCAGACATGTATTAATACTCTTCCTCGTTAAAGAAGAAATCTTCCTTGCTCGGATAATCAGGCCAGATATCTTCCATACATTCATAAATCTCACCTTCGTCTTCCATTTCTTGCAGGTTCTCTATCACCTCCAATGGTGCACCTGAACGCTGAGCATAGTCAATCAATTCGTCTTTGGTTGCAGGCCAAGGTGCATCTTCCAATTTTGAAGCTAACTCTAATGTCCAATACATAGTTTCTATAGTATTAAAAGAGGGAGCGCCAAGATGTAACTGGTTTTTACAAAATACGTTGGTTTTTCGTTTTGTACACCTTACGTTTTGGCACGGCCTCGGTTCCAAATTTTCCGCAAATGTATAACAATATTTTTTAGATGCAAGTATAATCCCAAATAATTTCTTTGCCGTTATGCTTCAGGCATTCTTTTCGAGCCAATACGAATAAATAATCGGAAAGACGGTTGACAAATATCAGTACCGGATCTTCTACTTCGGCCTGTTCTGCCAGGCTGTAGATGCGGCGTTCTGCCCGTCGGCATACGGTGCGGCATACGTGAGCTAAGGAGGCTGAACGGCAACCGCCCGGCAATACGAAATTCTTCATTTTGGGCAGTGTCTCGTCGATACGGTCAATCTCATGCTCGATCTTTTCGATGCTTTCTTGAGTGACCTGACTTTCGATTTTTAATTCGGTAGTCGACTGGTCGGTGGCCAGATAAGAACCGATTGTGAAGAGCTTATGCTGGATAAACAGCAGGAACTTCTCGTCTTCCGGATCTTCGATAGCTGTCATCAGCAGACCAATGAATGAATTTAATTCATCAATGGTACCATAACTCTCAATACGGCGGTCGGCTTTCGATACGCGTTGTCCGCCCACCAGCGATGTTGTGCCTTTATCTCCCGTGCGGGTATATATCAAACTTTTTGCCATACGTTCTCTTTTATTATAGTTTTGTTTTCAACTCAAGGCTGTAAAGATAATCATTATTATTCAAGTTGATACAGGTCTGCTTCCTTTTTTCAAAGCTACTGATTGGTGGTGTATACTGTCAAGAAGAGAAACTGGTGCTAATAGATTGTAAACTAATGTTTTCTCCCATGTTTATTCATATAAAAATACCTATAAATTTATTGCATCACCTATGTGAATTGATTAATTCATATTGGTGATGTGATTAATTCATATTTGTAATTCAATTAATTCAGCTATGTGAATTAATTACTTTATGACGAAAAACAAAGAAAAGAATTGCCGGGAAAGCAGGAATAGGTCGTTTCTTTGCAGATAAAAAGAAGGCAGAATACTTATCTGCTGACAAATACAGATAAATACTCTGCCAAGAAAATGATGAAAAAAGATTTATTTAATCACTTTCGGACGGATTAAATTTCCGTCTAATGTGATAACTCCGTTTTTCAAGGACATATCTACGATGTAAGCGTCGCGCGGGTGAATTTCCGTCAGACTTTTATGTGCATGGAATACATAGCGCCAATGACCTTCTTTGTCGATGAAAGGAGCTCCGTGTCCGACACCGACTAATCCTTTATATTTATGAAGAATCGGATTCTTATCGTACTTTTTCCACGGTCCGAAGGGCGAGTCTGCTACAGCAAAGCCGATCGCATAATCCTGACTGGTATATCCGTTGCCTGAATACATCAGGTAATATTTCCCGTCTTGCTTGATGACAGACGGACCTTCTACTACTTTCGGCAAGATCAGTTCCCAAGGCTCGGTGGCAGCAAAACATTGAGTCAGGGTCTCTTCCTTGATCTCTTTCAGGTTGTCTTTCAGTTCGGCACACCAGATGACGTTCCCGTCATTGAAACGGACGAAGTATAAATAAGCCTTGCCGTCATCATCAAAGAAGACTGAAGTATCAATACTTCCCTCTTCGCGGATTGGTTTTTGAACATCCTGCTTAAACGGGCCTAACGGCGAGTCGGAAGTAGCTACGCAGATGTGTTCTTCTGCCGAATAGAATAAGTAGAACTTCTTTTCCTTTTCGATATAATAGACTTCAGGAGCCCAGAAGTTATGATCTCCGTACGAATCTTTTTCATCTAGTGCCAATGAAGAAGAGCGTTTCCAGTATTCCAAGTCGTCTGAATAATATACCTCGAAGCCATTGCCTATGGATGTCCCGTAGGCGTAATAAGTGCCGTCATAAAGTAGGATATACGGATCGGCAATTGGCAAGGTGGTTGATAAGACCTCTGTAGGCGATTCCTTGTCAGGAGTTCCGGAAGGAACCGGCTCATCGGCTCCACAGCTGAGCATGGCTAAAAAGGCCAGTGCACAAGTTGTTATTAGTTTGTTGAACATAGAATTACAATTTAATGATTTATTTAATTACAGGAGGATAAGCATTCTCGGAAGGCTCCAGTTTATCTACATAAGGCCAACCGTCTTCATCCCACAGAATACGGTCGAGCAAGACCTGACGTTGAGCTCCCAGATTGCTCAGTTCGAAGGCATGATACAACATCCAGGTATTACCTTCGTCGTCTAATTGCAGGATGGCATTGTGCCCGGTTCCTACGAAGCGGCTGTTCTTGTGGACAACAATTTCATGGGCATTGTCGAGCATCTTCTCTCCTTTCTTGTTGACATACGGACCGAATAGGTTTTCCGAGCGCGCTACTACCGTTGTGTAGGTGCTGTTTTCTCCTTCACAGCAGGAACCAATAGAAGCGAACAGGTAATAATAGCCGTTTCGTTTCCATAGATTGATTCCTTCATAGGCATTTCCGGCCAGCTGCTGTTTGGTTTCCACTTTCGGTGTGATATCCAGATTGTCTGTTACATTCAGCTCCATGATGTAAATATTCCGGAAACTGCCCCAGATCATATAGTATTTGCCGTCTTCTTCATAGAAGAACTCGTCGATGGAGTTCTCCACATCAACATCGCGGCTGTTGAATACCTTTCCTTTCGGCGTAAACGGACCTTCGGGCGAATCGGAAACGGCATAACCTACGGTACTGATCCAATGATTACCCCATTCAGCCAACGAATAGAACAGCACATATTTTCCTTTGATATACCGGATTTCGGGAGCCCAGAGAGCCGCCTTCTTTCCTTCGGGATTGTTATCGACGAAGTTCGGGCGCGTCGCATCTGTAAAGGCCGTACCAATTTCTTCCCAATGCACCATGTCTTTGGATTTGAAGATCGGCAGATTGTGGATATCTTCGGTGGCATACAGATAATAAGTTCCGTCGTCCACCCGGATGGCTGTCGGATCAGGAGCCGAAATGCGGATCACCGGATTTCGATATCCTACAACGACTGTTGAATCAGAAGGGAATGTAGTTCCCTCCTGATTTGTTTTAGAGTCATCACTTCCACATGCAGAAAGCAATAACGGAGTGAATAGATACAATAAGTATTTCATATTTACTTTTTTGGTTATAGTTTTTGCTTATTCCCAACCCGGAGTTTGTTTCATATTTGGATTCATCTGAATTTCCCGAATTGGAATAGGTAATGACCAATATTTATCTCCACCCCAAGTATATCTGTAAGTTGGAGTTCCCCATACTTGACGAAGACCATTCATCTGCCCTTGTTTATCTGTATAGAACTTAAGGTCTTTCCATGTTCTCCATCGCATTTCATCAAAGAACACCTGATCTTCACCAATCAATTCCCAGTGTTTCTCATTCATAATACGATTTCTTAAATCGTTTTGATCTTTAACCTGAGTATAGGCATTTGAGTTAAGCTCTGCAGCACCAGCACGACGTCGAACCTGATTGACACATTCAATTGCTTCGGCTGTAGGACCATTTAATTCATTCAATGCTTCTGCCAAATTTAATAATACTTCGGCATAACGAATTTGTGGTAAGTCTACTTCCGAATACATCGTTACAAATTCCATGCCTTCCGGAACGAACTTCCGGTTTAAGTAATACATTTTGGAGTTTGTATCTGTTCTCAAATCCCAAGGTTCTCCAGTATCAGAACCACGATAAGGGAAACGCATTGTATAGTCTTGTGCGAAACCGGCAATACCTCCTAAATAAGTTGAGTACGGTGTAATGACAGACATTTGTAAACGTGGATCTCTGTTTTCATAAGCCTTTTTAATTCGGGCTTCATTTCCGTTCTCCAAATATTTTGACATGTCAGCACCCGCGGCTTCAGCATCTGTACGTTCTTTTTCTGTTAATCCATCACGTAAGAAATAAACCATACGTGCATCAGTACTCATCTCATTATAACCCGGAATATAATCATCCCAATTGAATGTTTTACCATCTGCACATTCATAAGAATCAACGAAACCTGGGTTTACCAGATAATTATTCCAGTCACTTCCTGCAGTTACACGGTTACCAAAACCTTGGGGTTTACGTTGGGCATAAGCATCTTCATTGACACATTGAATGGAGAAAATCATTTCATCACAACGTTCATTGGCTAATTTGAATAATTGCTTATAAGAATCGGCTCCTGCATCTGTGAAAAGACTATAACCGCAATTTCCAACAGCCTTAAAATCATCGATTGCCTTTTGCCATTCTTTTTTCCACATGTAAATTTTCCCACGGAGAGCGTAACATGCACCTTTGGTGATATGTCCGTAGTTAGCATCAGATGAACTATATTTATCTGGAAGATTTGGATTTTCTATACAGGAAGTTAAGTCTGCAATTAGATAATCCCAAATTTCATCTTGAGTAGAACGAGCTAAATTAGCATCTGTTGTACTTTTGATAGGTTCTGTATAGTAAGGAACTCCAGCGTAAAGAATATTCAACCGATAGTACCACCAACTTCTCAGGAAAGTAATTTCAGATAAATAACGTGATCTCTTTATTTCGTCAAAATTCTCCACTTTAGGCAAATTACCTAACACATCATTGGCTCTGATGATACTTCCATAATATTGATTCCAATACGCTTCACTTCCCCACCAAGTTGATGAATTATTCGCTCCTGTCAGAAATTGATACCATCCAACCCAGTTTGCATCTATATCCATCATATAAGTCCACATATCGAACCAACCATTATCAGAGGTGCCTTGATAATCATCATATAAACGATTATAAACACCAGCAACAGTTTGTTCTGCCATTGTTGGATTAGTCCATACACTGCTTTCTGAAGGTGAGCTTTTAGAATATAAATCCATATCTACGCAACTAGAGAAGGAAGAACATATCAGAAGAGCTATGGAACATTTGCTCAATGCCTTTTTCATATTTATTATCTTGTTCATTGCTTTTGATTTTTTAGAATGTTACATTTACACCAAGTGCATATTGACGCATAGGGGCATAGCCGTTACCGCTCATCATTTCCGGATCCATGCCATCAAATCCTGTGATAGTTAATAGATTTTCACCTGAAACATAGAAACGGACATTCTGCATATAGATCTTATTCGCTATATATTTGGGTAATGAGTAGCCGATTGTCAGATTCTTTAATTTCATGTAATTACCATTTTGCAAACGATGAACTCCGGCTGCTGAAACCTGTCCACCCTGGTCCATTACGAAACGAGGATTATCGGAAGTGGTATTTGTATGCGGGTTATTGGGATTTTCCGGATCATAGAAGTAATGATCGTATGCCAATTCTTTGCTCATGTTATAACCATATATACAAATAGAACTATTCTGTGTCGTATCATACCAGTAGATCTTAAAGCCTGCCGCTCCTGCCCAATTCATAGACAGATCAAATCCTTTCCAGTTGAAATAAGCTTGAAGTCCATAATAGAACTTAGGTGTCTTAGAGAATTTCTGGAATTCACGGTCATCGTCATCTCCGTAAACGCCATCACCATCGCGATCAGCGTAGATGATATCGCCATACCAGATTTTATCTTTACCAACACCTTGTTTTGGATAGAATTGATAGCCTGCATCAAACATGGCTTGTAACCATTTCATATCATCTTCCGTCCGAATCATTCCATCTTTAGGTCCACCGGTTGGATTTACACTACCGTCTGAGTTAAAATGACTTCCATTGCCTTTATATAAATCTAGCATGTAAAATTCATTCATCATGTGTCCTTCCAGGATGCGTTCATCTCCTCCGGTGCTGACATCACCTAAGTTAGTATAATAATATTTGTTACCGTTTTCGTCGGTACGCCATTCCCGAATCAACTCTCCTTTATATTTGCTGACCCAGTTCTTATTGTAAGAGAAGTTTCCGGAAATACTGTATGAAAAGTCAGAAACATGATCTTGCCAACTTAAAGACAGTTCGACACCTCTATTGGTAACCTCTGCAATATTCTGTCGTGGTGCCCCGAATAGACCTAAAGTAGGAGATAATGTAGGCTTATACAAAATACCGTTGGTAAATTTATTATAGGCTTCAATCGTTCCACTTAAACGTCCGTTTAGGACAGTTGCGTCTAAACCAACATTAGTAACAGCTGTAGTTTCCCATTGCAGGGCATAATTAGAGAATGAAGACATCGCCAATCCTAATGTCTTATTGCCTCCAAATGCATAAATAGCCGTATTATAGACAGATTGCCATTCAAAGTTATCTATGGCATTATTTCCTAACTTACCCCATGAAGCACGAAGTTTTAAATTATCAAATATGTTTAAATCTTTTAGGAAGTTTTCTTCTGAAGCTCTCCATCCGGCTGAGAATGAAGGGAAGACACCCCAACGACTTTCTGGAGCAAATCTAGAGGATCCGTCATAACGAATGTTGGCTTCAAATAAGTATTTTGATTTGTATGCATAGTTTGCTCTTGCAAACAACGAACGGGAAGAGAAGTTCGTATTTGTATTACCCGTAATATAGTCTGGATCTGTCAGAGCATCAAAATCAGTCATACTTGTATCACTCATCCCTTTTTTGCTGATATCGAAAACTCTACCCCATTTTCTGTATTCCTCATAACCGATCATCGCTGAAACTTCATGATCTTTCTTGATGGTCTGATTATAATTTAATATTGTAGTTGTTTTCCAGCTCTGGTCCTGTTGTCTCCATAATTTAGAAGAATAATCGGCTAATTGCTCTGAGCTTGGAGGATTATTCCTTAATTCATTCTTTTGGAAGCTATAAGAAGGTAGATATTCAGAATTGTGCCATAAATGCTCATTCTCCCATTTGTCATAATACAAATTGGTAGAAAGGCTGAAGTATTTTAAGAAATCAACTTTTACATAAGGGTTGGCAAATACCTTAGTCTGACTATATGAACCTTGAGAGGCTGTTAAAGACTGAACAGGATTCCAAGTTTGCGGATCTTCTTCTGTCGCTTCAGCGACGCCATAGTAACCGTCATAATAAGGATAAGTACCTGGAGTCGTTTTTTGCATATTCAGACCATTCAAATCATCAACGCTGTTACGTTCCTGATCAGTATGATATCCCCACAATCTCATACCAACTGTTAGGAAAGTTGTTGGACGAGACTCGACATCACCTCGTAAGTAATATTTTTTCATACCCGATTCGATTACAAGTCCCGGGTTGTTTAAGTATGTTGCACTTAAATTATATGTCGTCTTTTTTTCTGCTCCAGAAACGGTTAGTGAGTGCTCCTGCATCCATTTAGGATTATATACCTCATCATACCAGTCTGTGTTTGGATAAGCAACATAATTAGGATAGCCTGATTCGGAAATTGCATTCGGGTTCTTGGCAGCTTCGCGCCATTGATCGATAGTAGATTGGTTAAATATGGCTGCTTGACCTGTGTTTAGAGAAGTCTCGTTCATGATTTCCATATAATCAGCGTAATTGGAAATACGGTCAATCAGCTTAGCTGGTGTATTGTAAGAGAATTTACCAGAATAGGTTACATTTACTTTTCCATCTTTACCTTTTTTCGTTGTTACAAGAATTACACCATTTGCTGCACGGTTACCATAAATCGCACAAGATGCTGCATCCTTTAAAACGGATATAGATTCTACATCATTTGGGTTTATTTCATTTAAACTCATTTCCATGCCATCTACAAGTATCAATGGGCTTGCATCATTTAAAGTTCCGACGCCTCGGATTTGTACACTGGCTCCTTCTGAGTTAGGTTTGGCTGTTGTTTGCATCACATTCAAACCGGCTGCCATACCAGAAAGAGCTGATGATATAGTGGTAACAGGCCGTGACATGGTCTCCTCTGCCAAATTGATAGTGGCAACTGATCCAGTCAGATTTACTTTCTTTTGGGATCCATATCCTACAACGACTAATTCGTCCAAAGCTTCAGAGTCTTCTTTCATCGCGATTGACAAATTCTTATTATTGCCAATTTTGATTTCCTGACTGATATATCCTACGTAAGTAACTTCTAAAATACTTCCAGCTTCTGCCTCCAAGGAAAAGTTACCATCCATGTCTGTAATAGTTCCGTTGGTTGTACCTTTGACTACCACATTGGCTCCAATAATGGGTGTGCCACTTTGATCGATAACAGTACCTTTGATTATATTTGATTGCTGATTAGTACTTGTACTATTTGCCATATTTTTCTGGCTTAATACAATTTGTTTGTCGGCTATTTGATAGACAACATCAGTTCCTTTGAACAGATTCTGCAAGATTGTATCTATATTCTCAGCATTTATATCAACAGATACTCTTCTATCAACATTAATTAATTTATTGTTATATAGAAAATAAAAATCTGATTTTGCTTCTATTTCGTTCAGCACTTCTTCAATTGTAGCATTGTTCATTTCTATAGAAATGCGAGCTGATTGAGAGTATGATGTTTCAGCATTGGCATGGCACAAGAATCCTGCCAGCAGAATTGATGTAATGCGCATGCGCATAGGTATTTTAGGTAATAAGTCGAAAGCAGACTTAGTACTTTTGATTGTTAATAATTTCTTCATAAATTTACGTTGAAATACTTCGGTTAAACACTTAATTTTTTAGAATGACTAATGAAATGTTTAAATATTGATAGTCATTCCGTGATTTGGGGATAGCAAGTATAGCCCATTTGCTTCTGCTATTTCTAGTTTTTTAGGTATCGTTCTTATTCATGGCATCTTTAAATATTATGTTAACAGTAATTTTTTTCTTATTTTATAATAAGACGATTTAATAAGACATATACCCTATAAAAAAATGCATTATTTTGATTTTATAATAATAGTTTTTCGTGTGAATGCAAAATCACTCTGTTGTTTAGGTTCAATAATATTATATTGAATTGGAGCTGTCTTTTCTAGTAATAAAAGAATTTCTGCTAAAGTTTCTGTCGTAAATGTCGCTGAATAAGTATATTCAAAGACTTCTTTCCCTTGTAATTGAATGTTTACATTAAAATGTCGGGAAAGCTGTTTCGCAATTTCTTCCATAGGGGTGCGGCGAAATACAAGTTTTCCCTCTTTCCAGGCTGTTTCTACTAATATATTCGCTTTTTGTACATGCATCGTTTTTGTTTGCCGAGAGTATATGGCTTGTTCTCCTGGCTCTAAATTCTGACTAATTGAGAGGGATGGCTGGTTTACTTGAATATGGCCATTCGATAAAGTTGCCTTAACTTCAGATTCTTCATTATATGCCTGTATATTGAATTCAGTACCGTAAGCACTCACTATGATGTCATCTTTAGTACGTACATCAAAACGGTGTTTTTTATCTGATTTTACTTTGAAGAATGCTTCTCCAGATAATTGTACTTGGCGTTTATCTCCAGTAAAGTGTTGAGGATACGATAGTGTCGATCCAGAGTTTAGCCATACTTCAGATCCATCTGATAGTGTGATCTTAGTCTTTACACCATAGGCTGTCATCGTTTCCAGTTGTTCATTAGGCTGCGATTTCAATGAAGTCGTCTGATAATAAAAATATGAGGAAAGACCTAGTAGTGGAAATAGTAAGATAGCCGCTATATTTCGTATCCATTTAAAGAACATTTGTCTTTGGTTTGTCTTATGTATACGCGAATGAAGTAGACGCCAATTTTTATCAACATCTATTTTTTGTTGCATAATCAGCTTTTCTGAAAGATTCAGTATAGCTTGCAACTCATCTTCTAAATCATCTTGTTTGTCTGTCATTTTTGTATTCATAATTTGTATTTTAACAATAGACGTTTTTTTCAAGTGCTTACCCTAATAAATTGGGCCAAAGAATGAGTAAGGCGGGTAAATAATCCTTTAACTCAATGCGTAATAATTTTAGGGCTTGAGACATATATCGTTCTACCGTTTTTACAGAGATTTGTTTCTCTTGAGCAATTTCAGCATATGTTTTCCCTTCAAAACGATTCATACGAAAAGTAGATGCAATTTGTTCTGGGAGTTTGTCTAATGCCTGATTTAATAAGGACTCCAATTCTTGGGTTGTATAGAGGTCTTCATCATCTTCCTCTGATTCATCCTCCATTGCTTTTTCTATCCATCTTTTTTCAACGTCTTGTCGTCTGAGCAAATCAAAACACGCATTTCGAACGCTTGTGATAAGAAAATTGCGTGCAGAGGTTTGTATATGCAATTCTTTTCGGTTTTTCCAAATTCTGTAAAAGGTTTCTTGTACAATATCTTCACATGATTCTATATCTTCAATATACTTGTTGGCAAATACGCATAATGGAGCGAAGAAGTTATAAAACAAAGATCGAAAAGCTTCTTCATCATCTTGCAAAGAAACCATTCGAAACAGTTTGTCTGTATTGTCATTTTGTAATTTATCTTCCATCTCCCGCCTCGTTATCCTGATATAAATTTGTCATGTAATCACATGACGTGCAAATGTATAAATTTTATGGAGCATTTTTAGGTGTTTTTTCAGTATTTCTTTGCGCATATTTAGAAGGACTGACGCCAAACTGGCTGATGAAATTCGTACTGAAATACGATTGCGAGCGGAAGCCGACGGCCTCGGCTATCTCGTAAATCTTCATATTGCTTTGCAACAAGAGTTCGGCTGCCCGTTTGAGACGGGTGATGCGGATGAGGTCGTTCGGTGTCATTTCTGAGATTTCCCGGATCTTTCGGTATAATGTCGGACGGCTGATGTGCATGAGTTCGGCTATCTGGTTGACGTCCAGTTCCGGATCGCTGATATGTTCCAGGATGATACCGTTTAGTTTCTCGAGGAACTGCTCGTCTGTCTTGGAATAGGCAATCGACTTCATGTTGGCCATGGGTGATTTAAAATAAAACTGACGGATATGTTCCCGGTTCGTCAGTAAATTGCTGATCTGGGCCAACAACAGGTTCATGGTAAAAGGTTTGTCGATATAGGCGTCTGCGCCTGATTCCAGCCCTTCCAGCTTGGATTGTGTGGTGGTTTTAGCTGTCAGTAAGATAACGGGGACATGGCTGAATTCAACATTTGTCTTGATCTGTTTCAATAACTCCAGACCATCCATTACCGGCATCATAATATCGCTTATTACCAACTGAATACTCTGGTGGTGCATCTTTTCGATGGCATCGGCCCCATTTACGGCAACACATACATTATACAGGCTGTTCAATTCCTCAGCCAGGAAAGTCCGCATTTCCGCATTGTCTTCAACAACCAAAATAGTTGCCCGGCCTTCCTGATAAGTCAGTTGCAGATCAGATGCCGGCTCAATGCTATGCTCTTCTTCCGGTTCTTGAATAGATTCGTGTTGCCTCAGCGGCAGGAGAAGGCGGAAGCAGGTAGGCATTTCAAGATCTGTACTTTGTATGAGAGAGAGCGTCCCGTGGTGCATTTCGGCCAATGAACGTGCCAAAGGCAAGCCCAGTCCGGTTCCAGTCTTTCCTGCCGCATCCGGAACCCGATAAAAAGGTTCGAATATCTTTTCCCGCAATTCTTCCGGTATGGGTTTCCCGTCGTTACTAAAGTCAATCTGTATCAGGTCCTGATCCTTGAGCTGAAAATGAATCTGTATGTTTTTCCGGGCATATTTGATGGCATTGGCCAGCAGGTTGCTGACTATTTTCGTGACAGCTTCGCGATCGACATAGGCATAAAGCTCTGTCATGGAAGAAGTCCAGTTGAGCACCAGTCCTTGTGAAGCGGCCGATTCCTGAAACCGTCCCATGGTTTCTTTCAGCAGTTCCATCAGATTGGTGCGGACGAAGTTCAGCCGATAACCTTCTATCTCGGTCCGGCGGAAGTCGAGCAGCTGATTCACCAGCGATAACAGCCGGGATACATTCTTGTCCATCAGTCGAAGCGACTCTTCCACCTTGCCGGGCAAACCTTTATCCTGCAGCACCCGCTCCAGCGGATTCTTGATCAGGGTAAGCGGCGTACGGATTTCGTGGGCAATATGGATGAAGAATTCGATCTTGGCCTGATAGAGTTCTTTCTCTTTCTGATCTTCAAACAGGCGCATGTTGTAGGCCATTTCCTGTCGGGTCTTGTTGCGCCACCAGTAGAGAGCTGATCCGACAAGTGCGAGAATGACCAGCCCATACACTACCTTGGCCAGGAAAGACGCCCACCACGCAGGCAATACTTCTATTTCCAGGCGGGTGACAGTCGGACTCCAGCGATTGGATAAGTTGGTGGCACGGACTTCGAGCAGATAATGCCTCGGAAGCAGATTAGTGAAATAGACGGTGTTGCGCTCGCCTATGTCTGTCCACCGTCCTTCACCCCCATTCATCCGATACGCATACTGAACGGATGCAGGAGCCATGAAGCTCAGGGTGGAAAAGCTGATATTAAAAGTAGACTCGTTATGCTTCAAGGTTACTCGGGTGAGAGGAGAATCTGGAGATATATTGAGGACATGTTCCTGGTTATCGAGCTCGAGTGTATGCAGGTGGACCTTGGCGGGAAGCGGATTGCTCCAGACTTCCTCCGGATGGAAATGAATGAATCCCTTGATGGAGCCGAAATAGAAATTCCCCTCCGTATCTTTAAAGGCAGAGTTCTCATTAAACTGCCGGGAGATCAATCCATGATTTTCCGTATATGTGGTTATCAGCCCGGTCTTGGTCTCCAGTCGTACCAATCCGTTTGCCGAACTGATCCAGAGACAGCCTTCTTCGTCCGGAAGAATCTTGAAGACCACATTACTCGGCATTCCATTCTTGACGGTATAATGAACAGATTCACCGGTCTGGAAATCGTATTTGATGACTCCTTCCATGGTGGCAAACCACATATTGCCTTCCGGATCTTCACATATATCGTTGACAAAGTTGTGTCGCTGGGTATTCAGTTTGTCGTACGGGAGATACATCCCGGTGTTGCTGATGGGATTATAATAGAAACTTCGGTTGAACATGCCTGTCCAGATTCGTCCTAACCGGTCTTCATAGATACAGCGGACCGAATAAGCCGGGAACTGGGGCGCATAACGGAAGCAGTCGTTCAGATAATCGTATTTATAGACACCGTCGTCGGTTCCTACATAAATTTGTCCTTCGCGCAAAACTTTGATACAACGGACCGAGCTGTTCTTGGTGCTGGTAGAATCTTTAAGTAAGCTGTATCGCTTGACAACCTTCCGGCTTTGGATATCCATCTTGTCAATTCCGTGGATGACGTGCCCGATCCATAAAAAGTTATCTGAAGCCGCCAGGCTGCGGATATTGGTATGGGCAATTCCGGAATTGTCGGGTAGAGGCTGATAATTCGTAAAGAGAGACGTGCGTTTGTCGAGGCAGTTGATACCGGCATCTTCGGTCCCGATCCAGATATTTCCGAACTTATCTGTACAGATATCCCGGATTACTTCTCCTTTCATGGAGTTCGGACCATCGCCCGGATAATAGATCTGAAAGGGCTGGAAAGGCGAATAATAATTGATGCCGTTCTGGTGGAAACAAATCCAGATTCCGTTTTCCCGGTCGCGGCAGAAAGCGGAGATATATTGGCTCGACAAGGCATACGGATCACGCGGATCCTGTTGTACCCGGCGGCATTCGCCTGTATTGGCCTGATAAATGATAAGTCCGGAATCCGTTCCGATCCAAAGCTCGTTTTCTTCCTTTTCCATCAGACTGTTGATGAGAAACGTCAGCTGGTTGGCTTCCTGAATATGCAAATCCTGGAAAAGATGAGAATCGGTATCGAATATCTTGATATCGTCATGTTCATACGCCACATAGATACGATGAGCAAATGAGGACGGATATAGCATCTGCAGTTTCCGGGCCGGCTGGTTGGGAAAGAGCGGGAAGGTTTCTATCCGATCTTCTTTTTCATGAATCAGGGAAAGCGAGCCATTGCTGTCTCCCACCCATATTTCCTGATTGGTGGTGATGCAGAACGATGTATAGGCCAAGTTGTCGGGATGGGCAAAGATACGATAAGGATTATCCGTCTGGTCATAACAGATAAGATTACCGTCCATCAGCATCCACAACCGGTTCTGGCGGTCGAACTGGAAGGACGGAATACGTTTATTGGCTGTCAGGGATAAATGATGAAACGATTCCTGTTCTTTGTCATACCGGAAGAGGCCAGCCAACGTACCGACCCATAGATTGCCTTCCTGATCACAGTTCAATGAAGTAATCCAGTTGCTGCCTAACGTGGAACTGACTTCCGGATCGTGGCGGAACACCTTGAAAGAATATCCGTCGAAGCGGTTCAGACCGTCGCGCGTGCCAATCCAGATAAACCCGTCTTTATCCTGGATACAGCTGGTAACCATATTATCGCTCAGGCCATGTTCTACCTGATAATGGCGGAATATATAATTCACCTCTTTCGCCGACAGGGAAAAAAGCGAAAGCAGGCTAACAAGACAGACGATCAACAAAGTGTGCTTCATATACCGGATTTGAAGATTGACGACCGAAAGATACATAAAAATATGTCAACTGCAGACGTCTGTCAAAGGAAAAGAGAACGCTTATTAAGCATTAGATATTGTATCAGAAATATGCAGTATTGTATCAACAGGGGCTTGATTCTCCGAAAATGAGACAAATATGCAAAAGAAAGGCATGATTTCAAGCCGTTTCCCGCATGCCTTCGACTTACATTTGTAATACAAGACCGACGAATATTAAGCACTAATTTTTATAAGTATTATGATTAACACAAGCAACAACGCGACAAGCATGGGCACGAAGATACAGCTTTGCGTCATGATGTTTCTTCAGTATATGCTGAGTGCCGTATGGTGGGTGCCTTTGGCTGCCTATCTGTCGCATACCTTAAAACTCGAAGTTTACCAGATTTCTCTGGTGTTAAGTTCGATGGCCATCGGCGCTATGGCCTCATCTTTTATCGGAGCCATAGCCGACCGCTATTTCGCAGCCGAGAAAATCCTGGCGGTACTGAATGTGCTGACGGGTATCTTCCTGCTGATTGCCGCCCGGCAGGATGCTTTTCCGGGACTGATGGTGAGTGTGGTGCTGGCTATGCTTTGCCACATGCCGACGCAGAGCCTTACAAGTACGATTGCCATGCAGCACGCGCCTGCCGAGCAGTTTCCGCGCATCCGGATGTTCGGTTCAGTAGGTTGGGTGGCATCCGGTATTTTTAGTATCATCGCTTTGTATGTGATGCATTTGCCTGCTTTTGACGATACGAACCTGCCGATGTATTGCGGGGCGGCTGTCTGCTTTGTGGCTGCCTTGATGAATCTGCGACTGCCGCATACGCCTCCGGCCACTTCGAAGGCTTCCTCTATTTCTCTGATGGATATTACAGGTTTCAGTGCTTTCTCGCTGATGAAAGACAAGAACTATCGGATCTTCATGATCCTGACTTTCCTGTCGATCATTCCGTTTACCTTGTATCATGTATATGGTTCGATGATTTTAGCAGACGAACATGTGCAGAATATTACGGTTACCCTAAACTTAGGACAACTTGCCGAGATGTTCTTCCTGGTGATTACGACCTCTATTCTGGTAAAATCGGGTATCAAGAAGACATTGATTTATGGTCTGGTGGCTTTGTTTGTGCGTTATTTTGCCTTCTTTTTAGGAGCCGAAACCGACGCGCAGTGGTTTTATTATATCGGAATCATCGTACATGGGCTGATCTTTGGCTTGTTCTATGTAGGCGGACAGGTATATACAGACCAGGTAGCGCCGAAAGAGATGAAAGCCCGTGCACAGGGACTTTTATTCTTCCTGGTATGGGGAATCGGATTCTTGATTGGCACGTTATGGAACGGATGGCTGATTGATATGTTCCGTGATGGCGATAAATGCGATTGGCCTGTATTATTCCTGATCTCATCAGGAGCTTCCTTGGTCTTGCTGTTATTCTTTGTGTTTGCTTTTAAACCCGTCGAGTTGAAACGGGAAGAAGTATAAGTTGCCTCATACTTAGGGAGTGAATGGGCGGGAAAGAACAGGCTTGTCTTTCTCGCCCTTATTGCCTTCTCGTTCATTCCTGCGGACAATTGACGACGAAGTCGCGGATCACACATTCAGTTCGTTTACCTTTCGGGATGCGGAGTTTCAATGTGTGAGGTTTGTTCTCCAGCTTCTTTTCAAACATATAAACCCAAGGGATGTATAATCCGGAGCTCCATTCGGTATACGTATCGATTTTCTTGTAAGGTGCTCCGTCAATACTATACTCCAGGATGCAGGCTTTCGGACCGGCAGCGCAGAAGATGCCGACGGCTGTTCCGGTGAATGAGAAAGTCAGCGATGATTTCCCTTGAGAAGCATGTAACATCGGGACATGAACGAAGCCCGGTCGGGTAGCGATTTGTGGATCATCGGGTGTCCAGTCGTTGACGATCTCGAAGCCTTTCAGTTTTTGGGCTTCACTGATCGGAACCAGTTTCCCGTCTGCATAGCTGAACGGATTCAGGGGCGTTGGCAAGGAGTGCTTCTGTTCTTGTAAGGCATCGAAGGGTTTTGTCTCCTGATCCAGTAATAGATTGATGGCAGCCGTATAATATTTGTGTCCGAACCAGCTGGGATGCGTTCCGCCGAATTGGTTCCAGTCGAATTCTCCGGCCTTCATTCGCTCGGCCACTTCCTGTGCCAGATGAATGGAAGGCAGCTGATAATGTTCCGCTACCTTTTCATGGTTGGTAAATACTTCCGGTTGTTCTCCTTTCTGTAAAGGTTCGATAAACGGATCATAAATGAAATGAAGGAAGATGATATCCATCTTCGGATTCACCCGAAGGGCATGGCGGACGATACCTTCCATGCCTTGAATCTGTTCTTCCCCCGTAAAATGATTCGTGTCATCATTGACAGCTGCTTCTACAAACATCAAGTCGGGTGTTCCGTGTTGCAATACATTCTGTTCCATGCGGAAAGCATGCGGTGTAGAACCTGCCGAAGGCAATCCGGCTTTGATAAAGGTGAATTGAGTATCGGGGAAGCGTTGTCGCAAGTCTTCCCTGATTTGAGCGCACCAGCCTCTCATCTCTGTGATGGAACCGCCCAGGAAAGCTACGCATCCTTTCTTCTCAATATTGAATTTATAAAAGGCATTATTCAGATTTCCCCGTGCATGAATGTGTACTTTGTCGGCATATCCCGGCTGATACCGCTTGATGAAATCGACCACCGGTTCCGGATTCTCCAGACTGTGCGGATGGTGGTCGCAGTCCGGTTTGACAATCACTTCGATGACACCTCCGGCTTTCCGATACTTGTCGGCCACCGGCTTCAGATTCTCTTCGTATGGAACGACTTTATCTGCTCCTCCGCAAACAGCTATGACTGGGACTTTCCTGGCGACGAGTTTATCTACCAGATGAATGACATTCCCCTTAAAATCCTCTCCTACTTCTGCGTCTTTCAGATTCCATTCCTTTAGCAGGTCCGGCCAAAGATCCGGAGCTGTCTTTTTAGGCCAGCTGAAGACGTTGCAGACGGGCGCATCCACGTACAAGCAAGCTACTTTCTCCGGATTCTGTGCTGCCCAGTGAAAGGCATATAATCCACCCCGGCTGAATCCTTCGACTGTTACTTTCGAGGCCAACTGATAGTGGTTCACCATTTCGGCATAGAAGTCATTTCCCAACTTGACTCCATGCGGACTTCCGTACAGGTGTGTCAAATCGTAGTAAACGATATGAAATCCTTCTTTCAATAAAGCCTGATCGACCGACGGAAATGCGCCGAAGAAAGCCGGACGCCAAATCCACGGACGACCGGGTGCTGCCTTTTTCGGTACAACGACGATGGCATCCCGGTCCTGAAACTTGAAGTCATACCGGTCACATCCTTCCCATTGGCTTTTAGTTCCGGGAAAAACGGAAATTACTTCCTGTGTTGATGTTTCTGTGGAAGCGGTAGAAATGAGTACTGTCGAGGAAGCTGCTACACTTCCAAAAGAGATGAATCCTGCTGTTAAAATACGGAGAAATGCCTTTTTCATGATACAATAGAATAAGTCTGCTTGTGGATAACAAAGATGGGGAAAAAAGAGAAAGAACCCAAATATCTGCGGATAGATTCTGATACTACTGAGGAAGAATACAAAAATAACGAGAATCGGTTCCGTTTCTCGTTTGTTTCGAAATCGATTCTCGTTATTTCTGAATCCGGAATGAAGAGCGTCTCTCGTTTTAGTTCGAAGAGATCACCTGTCCTTCTCCACGGTATAATTTGACAGGTCCGTCGAGCAAGACAGCCAATACAGTGATTTGCTCATCCAGAACCCGGTCGGGAACGTCAATATACAAGTTGCCTGGAACTTCGCTCCAGTAGTTCTTGTTGTAGACCTTATAGGAAAGCATCGTTCCGTTTCCTACTACCCAAACCCGGTTTACCTTGTTCATCAATCCCTTAATCTCGACCGGACCGTTCGGACGATACGGCAGATACAGATACAGGATGTCGCCGGCTTTGTTCAAGGTGGTATAGCCTTGGAAATGTTCTGCCGGAATACCGGCACGTGTCTCGTAAACCGCTTCTTTATGCTTCTTGATCCACCGGCCGAATTCCTTCAGGATAGCTACCTGCTCTTCCGGGATCGTTCCGTCTTCTTTAGGACCAATGTCGAGCAATAAATTTCCGCCCATACTGAGGCAATCAACAAACGTGCGCAACAAGATATAGGGCGTCTTGTAGTTTGTATCCGTATGCTGATATCCCCACGAATCGTTCATCGTCATACATAACTCCCAGTATTTGTCTTTCGGCCGGACAACCGGGACACCTTGTTCGGGAGTCGCGTAGTCGCCATATCCCTGAATACGCGAATTAATAATGACATTCGGATTGGTAGAACGAAGCAGGTCGACAATTCCTTTGGAGTTCCACGCCTCGGCACTTTGTTCCCAGTCGCCGTCAAACCAGTACAGATCCGGTTTCCAGGTTTTGTTCAGTTCTGATAATTGGGCAAAATTGAACTGGACGAACTTATTCCACCGGGCCGGATCGTCTTTATACCGGGTTTCTGTCTTGGTCTTGTTCGGATAATCCGGGTGCGACCAGTCGAGGAGTGAATAATAAAATCCTAACTTCAGTCCATGTTTGCGAACTTCTTCCACGAAAGGCGTCACCAGATCCTTTCCGGCCGGAGTCGATTTGACAACGCTCAGATCGCCTGCTTTCGTATCCCACAAAGCGACACCGTCGTGATGCTTGGTGGTCAGTACCGTATAGCGGGCACCACTTTCCTGAATCAAATCCACCCATTCCTTCGGATTGTATTTCGAAGCCGTAAAACCTTTGGTCTGGCTCATGTATTCATCGTAAGGCAGATAATTATTGTAGAAAGACCAACTTTCCGATACGCCGTTTACGGCATAGATTCCCCAATGGATGAAGATACCCAGTTTGGCTTCTTCAAACCATTCCATCCGTTTTTCCTTCTGCTCATCTGTTTGAGTACTGGCAACTTCCTGAGCCGGAAGCTGCATTGACATTGCTAACCATGCAATGCTTAGGGCCATTAAATGTGTTCGCATTGTATTATAATTTAATGTTTGACATACAAATGTAACACTTCTGGAGGGATTTTCAAGGGAAATAGGGAAAAAACAGTCTGCTTTTTATTTCCACAAAGGAGCCTGCTCGAGAATCGTAGCGTCGGTAAAGGTAAATTGTTCCAGTGAATGCTGCTTTGCCTGTACAACGATGTAATGCATCGGTTCGTTAGCTGTATTACGCATCGAACGGCTTCCTTCGGGAGCTACGCGAACTACACTGCCGCTTTGAATCGGGAAACACTGATCGTCTACCTGGAAATCACCTTTTCCACTCAGAATGATATAGGTCTCTTCATTCTGCTTGTGAGCATGAAAAAACGGCGTAGCCTCGTTGGGTTGCAATGTCGAGATGGAAATCTCGGTAGCTGTTGCACCTGTCGCTTCTTTCAGGAAGATCTTTTCCTTCCATTCGTTCATCGATCCAGTTTCAATACTTGTGAAATTCTTACCGCTGATTGTTGCCATTTTCTGTTCCATAATCTGTTAAATTTAAAAGTGTTCTTTATATTTGTGATGCAAAGATGAACGAAAGAATAGAGGCAGTCAAGAAGGCACAGCGACGTTCGTCAGTAACATTTTTGTTACGATTATTCGTTTACAGACAGATAGTAAAGGGTTAAAAATATGAAAGAATTTCATCATCATAAATTTTGTCCGATTCGGGATATCTTAAGTCGCATTGGCAGTAAATGGTCTATGTTGGTTTTAGTTACATTAGACGCGAACGGTACGATGCGTTTCAACGAGATTCAGAAGTCTATCGGCGATATTTCCCAGCGGATGCTTACATTAACGGTACGTACGCTTGAAGCAGATGGACTGATAAAACGGGATGTCTATCCGGAAGTCCCGCCACGCGTTGAATACACACTGACCGACCGTGGCCGTAGTCTGATGCCCCTGTTGAAAGAATTGGTCCGTTGGGCATTGGATAATCAGGAACAGATTCTGGAAGAAAGAGCCAAACTGGATGTTCCGGAAGAGGTGAAAGAAAAATTCCGTTGATGAAGGTCGCTCCTACTCGATTCCCTTTTGATTAGCCTCTTCTTCCCCTTTCCCGAAGAGAGCAAAATCACCTAAGCAAGGATCGTCTGGGAATACTTCTCTTAACTGATCCGTAATCTGCTGGGCAATATACTGCGTTTGTGATTTCGTCTCTGGAATCAGTCCGAGGCGGATTGCCATTTTGGTTACGTGCGTATCTAATGGAATAATCAGGTCTTTGGGCTGAAGAGCCTGTTTCCAGATACCTAAATCTACAGTTTTATCTTGTCGCACCATCCAGCGCAGGAATAGAGCCAGGCGTTTGCAGGCAGAATAGCTGGATGGCTCAGGGATTCCTTTGATCCCGGAAAACAATGATTGTAATTTATATAGGTGAATATGGGCATTACGGTGCATATCCGGCCCTATTTCTGTCTGCATAACAGCCTCTTCCAAGGTGTTATAGACGGTATAGATCTTGTTGATTCTGAGGCAAAGGGCTCTTAAATCCTCGTAAGAATAGAACCGGTAAAACTTCTTCCCTTTATTCATCGCCGAAATCACCTGGTTGATGTTGTCTGTATCGCAGATGAATTCGAATGGTTTCCAATCAATAGCCTGATGGAATTCGTTTAATTTCCGGATAACACATTCCCGTTTTCCGAAAGTAATCCAGGTTGTGATGAAGGCTGATACTTCAATATCCTTTTTCTCTGTGAAATGATGAGGAAACTGGATCGGATCACGTGTAATAAAATCTGGAGTATGATATCTCTTCGCCAGTTCACGAATTTCTTCTGCTATTTTCTTGTTCATAAATTCTCACTAGTTATAAACTGAAGACAAAATCGGCTACTACTTCTTTCTGAGGAAAGCCTGCCTTTCCTCTTCCGGATAATGCTCAATGGCATAACGAAGAGCCGTGCGGGGTAAACGGGTGGCATATTCATCGAGAAACTCGGAAAGGACATCCCGGTCGCGCTTACCGATTTCACGGAGCATCCAGCCAACGGCTTTGTGCATAAGGTCGTGCTTATGGTTCATCAGTTGTTTGGAAAGGGCAATGGTATCGTCAAACTGATCGTGGCGGATGAGGGCTATGGTAGAGACAATCGCAATACGTTGCTCCCACAGGTTGTCACTTTCGGCCAACCGATACAGCAGACTATGGTCTGGCTGATGCAGAAGATAACCGCCTACGATAGTCGGACAACTTAAATCGACTAGATCCCAGTTATTACAATGTCGGGTATTCTTCAGATAAAACTGGTAGATGTTACAGCGTTCCTCATCAGTCGTCTTTTTCTTCTTGAAGCGTTCTACAAGGATGAGTAGCGCACAAAGCCGAGCTTCATGCCATGGTGAATGGAGCAGGATTTGTAATTCTTCCAGCGGCGTATCTATATTTGCTTTGGCAATGTTGCGCGTCAGAGGAACGGGAATACCCAAGAAGCTGTCACCTTCCCCATATTTTCCGGGACCAGTCTTGAAAAAACGGCTCAAATGTGCTGCTTTTTCGGTTGATGCGACCGATTGGAGTTCGTCTATGATAAAAGATGCCGTTTTCATGGATGCAATACACGGGTAATAGGACGGTCACCTTCCAGGAAACCGATTACATTATTACAAACGGTTTGTGCCATGATGACACGAGTTTCGTATGTCTGGGTCCCGATGTGGGGTGTAAGAACGACATTCTCTAATTCCAATAATTCAGGCAATGGATGATCGCCAAATTCGAAAACATCCAGACCGGCGCCATGAATGGTTCCGTCTTGTAAAGCTTTTACCAACGCTTGTTCGTCGACTAACGGGCCACGGGCTGTATTGATTAATACAGCTGAAGACTTCATCTGCTTAAATTCTTCTTCCCCGATGAGGTGATAGGTCTCGGGCGTATAAGGCGCATTGAGGGAAACAAAATCCGATTGAGCCAGTAATTCCTCTTTGGATACGTAGCGGGCAGGAATGGAAGCCTCTTCTTCGGGAGACAACCGATGGCGATTATGATACAGAATATGCATGTTACACGCTACTGCCCGTTTGGCCAAAGCCTGTCCGATACGTCCCATACCGATTATACCTAATGTCTTTCCGTCAATAGGAATACCTAAATTCTCCAGCACACCAACCTTCATCTGTTTTCCTAACCGACGTAGTTTACGGTCGCATTCTGTTATACGGCGTGCCACATCAAGCATTAATCCCAACGCAATATTTGCGGTCGGAGCTGTAACTGGAGCCGGTGTATTTGTCACGGTGATTCCTTTTTCTATGCAATATGCCACGTCAATATTGTTATATCCGACGGCATAGTTGGATACCAGTTTCAATTTTGGAGCATGATCCACTAATTTCTTATTGACCGGAAAGTCGAACATTGAACACAGAACATCGTATTCCGGGATCATTTCATATACTTCTTCGTAGGAAAAATCTCGTCCTTCAGGGAAAGTTACATCATACAGCTTTTCCAGCTCTGTAAATCCTTCACGGAACATATCGTAGGTTACTAATACTTTTGTCATGGTCGCTTTTCTTTTAGTTGTTGCGAAAGTAATGTACAAACATACAAAAAATCCTGGCTATTTGAAATAGCCGGATATACATAGAAGCTTGGAAATGGAAAGATATTCTTATATTTGCTTTCTAAAAAACAGAACATATGGTACTGAATTATATTTGGATTGCTTTCTTTCTGATAGCTTTTGTCGTAGCTGCCTGCAAATTGCTTTTCTTGGGCGACACGAATGTCTTTACGGAGATTATCAATGCTTCGTTTGCCTCAGCGAAAACAGGCTTCGAGATCTCATTGGGGCTGACCGGTATATTATCTCTCTGGTTAGGTATTATGAAGATTGGAGAGAAAGGAGGCGTGATTCAGGCATTTGCGCGGATGGCTTCTCCGGTATTCAGTAAGCTTTTCCCAGATATACCGAAAGATCATCCGGTGACCGGCTCTATTTTCATGAACTTGTCGGCAAATCTCTTGGGCTTGGATAATGCAGCTACGCCGATGGGACTGAAAGCGATGACACAGTTGCAGGAATTCAACCGGGAGAAAGACACCGCCAGTAATCCGATGATAATGTTCCTTTGCATCAACGCCTCCGGATTGACGCTTATTCCCATTACGATCATGATGTATCGGGCGCAATTAGGAGCAGCTAATCCTTCGGATGTCTTCTTACCAATTATGTTGGCTACATTTATTTCTACGTTGGTGGCTATCTTGGCGGTCTGTTTTAAGCAGAAGATAAATATCCTGCAACGGAACTTATTGCTTTTCTTTGGTGGTATGGCAGCTTTGATTGGTGGCCTGATCTGGTTGTTTCATTCGATGACACAAGAACAGGTTTCCCTCTACTCTACCCTGTTTGCCAATACTTTGCTGTTTACCATTATCTGCGGATTTATCCTGAGTGGCGTCCGTAAAAAGCTGAATGTCTATGACGCCTTTATTGAAGGAGCGAAAGAAGGCTTTCAGACTGCCATTACGATTATACCTTATTTGGTCGCCATTCTGGTTGGAATCGGGATTTTCCGTGCTTCGGGAGCGATGGATTTCCTAATCGAAGGTGTTCGGTTCTGTGTCGGTTCTCTGGGCTTGAATACCGACTTTGTAGAGGCTCTTCCTACTATTCTGATGAAACCGTTAAGCGGAAGTGGTGCGCGCGGTATGATGCTCGATGCGATGAATACGTATGGAGCGGACTCATTTGTGGGTCGTTTGTCTTCTATTGTCCAAGGTTCGTGTGATACTACATTTTATGTAGTCGCGCTTTATTATGGAAGTGTAGGCATTAAGAATACCCGATATACGGTTCCCTGTGCTTTACTGGCAGATTTGGCCGGAGCGATTGCGGCTATTGCCATGGCTTATTTATTCTTTGGATAAGATAGAAAACAGAGAGAAAATACTACCTTTGTAAAAACGACAACCCTCAAATCAGAGAAGCTATGAACAGAAAATATCCGATTGGTATCCAGAGTTTTGAGAATATCCGCAAGGAAGGATATTTGTATGTGGATAAGACCGCCTTGGTCTATCAGCTGGTTCAAACGGGAAAGTATTACTTTCTGAGTCGTCCGCGCCGTTTTGGAAAGAGTCTGTTGCTTTCAACCTTGCAGGCTTACTATGAAGGGAAGAAAGAATTATTCGAAGGCTTGGCGATGGCTTCTTTGGAAAAGGATTGGAAAACTTACCCGGTATTGCATTTGGATTTGAATGCCCGTCGGTATGAAGACGTGCATTCGCTGGTAGCTATTCTCAATCAACACTTGGAAAGTTGGGAAGCTGTTTATGGAGATGAGAAAAAAGACCGGGCACCGGAGGAACGATTTGCGTATTTGATTGAGAAGATTTGTCGGAAAACAGGTCGGAAAGTGGTCGTCTTGATCGATGAATACGATAAACCCATGTTACAGGCAATCCATAATAAAGAGCTTCAATCCAGCTATCGGAATATCCTGAAGGCTTTTTATGGAGTGCTGAAAAGCAAAGACGCTTATCTGCAGTTTGCGTTGCTGACTGGCGTAACGAAGTTCAGTAAAGTCAGTGTATTCAGTGACTTAAATAATTTGATGGATATATCCATGGATAATCGCTATGCGACTATTTGTGGCATTACGGAGCAGGAGCTTGTGACGGATTTAGGAGAATATATACGCGATTTATCCGAAACCTTGCAGATGAGTTATGAAGATTTGCTACGGGAATTACAAGAGCGTTATGATGGATATCATTTTGTAGAAAATTCAGAAGGTCTGTATAATCCGTTTAGTCTGTTGAATACTTTCGCTCGGAAGAAGTTGGGTAATTACTGGTTCGAGACAGGAACGCCGACATATCTGGTAGAACTGCTGAAAGAAAATCATTATCCGTTGGAACATCTGACGTATGAGCAGGCGACGGCCGATACGCTGACCGGCATTGATACGGTGGATTCATCTCCGATCCCGGTACTTTATCAGAGCGGTTATCTGACGATCAAGGATTATGATCCGGAATTCGAGACTTATACATTGGGTTTCCCGAATAAAGAGGTAGAAGAAGGTTTTACCCGCTTCCTGTTGCCTTATTATGCGCATATCCGTTCGGGCAGTTCGGCTTTCCATATTGTGAACTTTGTCAAGGAAGTGCGTTCGGGTGATATAGACGGATTCATGAAACGTCTTCAGAGTTTCTTTTCGGATACATCTTACGAACTGGTACGAGATTTGGAATTGCATTACCAGAATGTCTTGTTCATCATCTTCCGCTTGGTGGGATTTTATACACAAGCCGAATACCATACATCCGAAGGACGCGTGGATTTGGTTATCCGCACGGACCAGTTCATCTATGTAATGGAATTTAAGTTAGACGGCACAGCCGAAGAAGCCTTGCAGCAGATAGAAGAAAAACAGTATGCCCTACCTTTCGCATCCGATCCGCGCCGCTTGTTCAAAGTAGGTGTGAACTTCAGCAACGCGACTCGGAATATCGAGAAATGGCTGGTGCGATGAATAATTTCTTACTACCTTTGTAAAACGACAATCCTCAAATCAGAGAAGCTATGAACAGAAAATATCCGATAGGCATCCAGAGTTTTGAGAATATCCGTAAGGAAGGATATTTGTATGTGGATAAGACCGCCTTGGTCTATCAGCTGGTTCAAACGGGAAAGTATTATTTCCTGAGTCGTCCCCGCCGTTTTGGAAAGAGTCTGTTGCTTTCCACCTTGCAGGCTTATTATGAAGGAAAGAAAGAACTGTTCGAAGGCTTGGCGATGGCTTCATTGGAAAAGGACTGGAAAACTTACCCGGTATTGCATTTGGATTTGAATGCTCAGCGCTATGATTCGGTAGATAGCTTGACTTCTATTCTGAATGATACTTTATGTGAGTGGGAACGTCTTTATGGAACACAGGAAAGTGAAACGACGTTATCTCTCCGCTTTAAGGGTGTTATTCATCGAGCGGCTGAGAAAACAGGCCGGAATGTGGTGGTCTTGATTGACGAATACGACAAACCCATGTTACAGGCGATCCATAATAGAGAGCTTCAATCCAGCTATCGAAATATCCTGAAGGCTTTTTATGGAGTACTGAAAAGTAAGGATGCTTATCTGCAGTTCGCGTTGCTGACTGGCGTAACGAAGTTTAGTAAAGTCAGCGTATTCAGTGACTTGAATAATATAGAAGATATAACGCTTATCCGAGATTTTGCAGGCTTGTGCGGTATCAGTGAAGAGGAATTATATGCGACATTATCGACGGATATTCAAGAGTTGGCAGAAGCAACTGGAATGAGTTATGAGGACACTTGCCGCAGACTGAAGGAACAGTATGATGGTTATCATTTCGCTGAACGTACATCCGGTATGTACAATCCGTTTAGTTTGCTGAATGTATTGAAGAGTAAGCAATTCCGTAATTACTGGTTCGAGACGGGAACACCAACATATCTGGTAGAATTATTGAAAGAGAATCATTATCCGTTGGAACATCTGACGTATGAGCAGGCAACAGCCGATACGTTGACCGGCATTGATACAGTAGATTCATCTCCGATTCCGGTACTTTATCAGAGTGGTTACTTGACGATTAAGGATTATGATCCGGAATTTGAGACATATACATTGGGTTTCCCGAATAAGGAAGTGGAAGAAGGCTTTACCCGCTTCTTGTTGCCTTATTATGCGCATATCCGTTCAGGAAGTTCTGCTTTCCATATTGTGAACTTTGTCAAGGAAGTGCGTTCGGGTGATATAGACGGATTTATGAAACGTCTTCAGAGTTTCTTCTCGGATACACCTTACGAGCTGGTACGTGACTTGGAATTGCATTACCAGAATGTTCTGTTCATCATCTTCCGTTTGGTTGGATTTTATACCCAGGCCGAATACCATACATCGGAAGGTCGTGTGGATTTGGTTATCCGCACGGACCAGTTCATCTATGTGATGGAATTTAAGTTAGACGGCACAGCGGAGGAAGCCTTGCAGCAGATAGAAGAAAAGCAGTATGCTTTGCCTTTCGTATCCGATTCGCGCCGCTTGTTCAAGGTAGGTGTGAACTTCAGCAACGCGACTCGGAATATCGAGAAATGGCTGGTGAGATAACCGGCTTTCGGCTGTTATGGTTATTTCTTTTCGTGTTCACGGATAAATTGCAGGAGTAATGGGAAAGAAGCTATCGGCATATTCCCGTGATCATATCCGTCCAGTTCATACAGTGTTGCATCCGGATGCCCCAATAACTTGAATAAGCGGTGGAAGAACGCCTGCTCTTCATATCTTCCGTACAATTCCTTTTCCCTGTCGGCTGAGATAATCAGGATAGGCGGACAGTCTTTCCTAACGTAATAGAGCGGAGCTATCGAATCGATCAAGGGTTGTAATGGCGGCATTCCCATGCGGCGGCGAGCTTCAAAGTGCGTAATGACTTGTCCGCTGAATGGAATCAGTCCGGCGATCTGATCAGCATCCTTTCCGTATTTCTTTAATAAGCTTTTATTCAATCCTACTAAATCAATCAGATAACCTCCGGCAGAATGACCCGATAAATAAATCTTTTGGGTACTTCCTCCGTATTGGGCAATGTGATCGAATGTCCAGCTGACGGCTTGTGTCGCGTCATCAATGATCTCCGGGATAGTTACTTTTGGTGACAAGCGGTATTCAACTCCTACAACGATCAAACCTTCTTTTAATAACGCCTCCGGTATTTCCCGCTTTCCTCCGGTCAGGCCACCTCCGTGAAACCAGACAACCACGGGAGCTTCCTTGGCATCTGACGGATAAGCGATATCCAGCCGGCACATCGAATCGGCATACGCGTCATTTGTCTGTCGGTAGGCAATGTTTCGTTCGTAACGGTAATCGGCAGCTATTGCTTGCCAGGTACAAAGGCAGCTTAAAATAATAAACACAACAATTCTTTTCATGATATTTTTGATTTCTGTTTCCTGCAAAGGTAAAGATATTTACTTACTTTCGTACCTTTGTAGAGGGATAATCACACCGACAAGGTAAATGTTGAACGTAGTAACTGGATAATATGGATGTAGATGTTCGATGGAAGCAACGTTTCCAAAACTTTGATAAAGCATTTAAGCGACTTGCAGATGCGATTCTGATCATTCGGAAGGATCCGGATAATGTCTTGTTGCAAGCCGGATTGATACAAACCTATGAGTTTACTTTTGAACTGGCTTGGAAGACGTTGAAAGATTATCTGGAAATGGAAGGCTTTACGGTTCCTTCGCCCCGGGCAACGCTTCGGCAGGCGTTTCAATGTGGTTATATTCAGCAGGGAGATGTATGGCTGAAGGCTTTGAATGACCGTAATCTGACGGCTCATACCTACGACGATGAGGTCGCAAAAGAAGTTATCGCTGATATTCAGCAGACGTATTATTTCTTACTAAAAGATTTGCATCAATGGTTGATGGGATTGTAAATATGGGATTGTCGGAAAAGGAACTGGCGATATTGCGGCACATTTTATCCCGTTATCCGCATATAGAAGAAGCCGTTGTTTTTGGTTCCCGGGCAAAAGGAAACTATAAACCGGCGTCCGATATTGATTTGGCTATTAAGGGAGAAGACCTTGAGAAGGATGATCTTTCGGCTGTCTTAGCGGATTTGGAAGCCTCACTGTTACCTTATTTTGTGGATGTCGTCTTATATCGGCGCATTCAAAATGAGGCATTGAAAGAACATATTGACCGAGTTGGCCGAACCATTTACCGACGAGATAAATAAAACGAACTTTTCGTACCTTTGCAGACAATAAAATCAAGAGATATGGCAATAGCTTTTTATGCGGAAGATACTGAACTTCCGGCAATCAATAAACAGGCAGTGAGCGGTTGGGTGAGAGCTGTGGCTGCGACGTACGGCAAGAAAACGGGCGACATCAGTTATATTTTCTGTTCGGACGAAAAGATCCTGGAAGTCAACCGCCAGTATTTGCAACATGATTATTATACGGATATCATTACGTTCGATTATACGGAGGGAAACAAGATTTCCGGCGATTTGTTCATCAGCCTGGATACGGTCAAGACGAATGCCGAGGCTTTTCATACTTCATATAACGAGGAATTGCACCGGACTATTATCCATGGGATTCTGCATCTTTGCGGTATTAATGACAAAGGTTCGGGCGAACGGGAAATCATGGAGGCAAACGAAAATAAAGCCTTGGCGATTTTACCGGAAGAATGCAAGCAGTGACCTTATTCTCTCTGCGGAATAAATCTGAAAACTCCCGATAGATAACTGAAATTCTACCGGGAGTTTTTTGTGTTTCTCCTGAAGAATTCTTTAGTTCACGGCGTGAACTAAGTAATCCTCGCCGTGAACTAAGTAATCCTCGCCGTGAACTACTTAATCCACGGCGTGAACTAAGTAATCCTCGCCGTGGATTAAAGAATATCTGCCGGGAAAAGAAAGAATGGTTGCCTACCATTGAAAGTTTATGTACTGCCTTTCGGAAGTTTAGGGAAAGAGGATTCGGAAACAGCTGCCCTGACCGTTTCCGGAAGTTGCCGAGATGCTGCCGCCATGCAGGGTGATGATTTGTTTACAAAGGCTGAGGCCGATACCGGAACCATTGGGTTTTGTGGTGAAAAACGGGATGAAAATCCGTTCCAGTACGTCGGGAAGGATGCCTTCTCCGTTGTCTTGGATGATGAAGATCCGCTCTTTTCCGTTTGATTCGGCCCGAACTTGGATATTCGGTTCGCTCACAGTGGCACAAGCCTCGCGGGCATTCTTCAACAGGTTTAGGAAGACCTGTTCCATTTGCGCCCGGCCGGCTTCCCATTCCAAAGATTCGTCGGCCAGCTGGAAGTGGATATATGGCTCCGGATTCAGGCGTTTCAGGTCGGCAAAGAACTCTTTGACGGGAATACGGACTTTAACCGGCGGGGCGATGCGGGTGAGTTTTCGGTAATTCTCTACAAACTCCAGCAGACCTTTGCTACGACGGCGGATGATGTTCAAGCCTTGTTGCAGGTGCTGGCGGTTTCGGGTTTCTTCCGGAGACTCTTTACATCGTTCGCTTAAGGTCTCGGCCAATGAGATAATGGGTGTAATGGAATTCATGATTTCATGCGTAAGAACGCGGATCAGCTTTTGCCAGGCTTCCATCTCGTTCCGTTCCAAAGTCGCGTGAATGTTCTTTAAACTGACGATCCATCGTTCGCATCCTTGTAGGAAAATACGGGTTACATCAATAGATAAGTCTAAAGGAAGGTTTTGCCGGGTGTAACGGACTACCGGCAATTTCTTCCGGATCGCCGTCAAAATCTCATCAGGCAAGAAAGGCGAAGATGCCAATAACGTATCCGCAGCCCGATTCGTCCAGTCAATCTTCCCTTGTTTATCGGCAACGAGGACGGCGGTATCGACTTTGTTCAATAAGCTTTCGTAATATTGTCTTTTTACTTCTTCATTCAGCAATTGCTGGCGCAACGAACGAAGGGCAGCCGATAAATCGGTCGCCAGTTCCTGCATGGCTTTGTCTTTAAACGGGGCGTGAACCATTTGGGTTAAGTCGTGTTGCAACAGACAATCGACCAGATAACGCCAGGACTTCACCTGCCGCATCTGCAGGATATAAAGCCGGATACTGATGCTCACGATAGCCAATACGCTGAATACGCTGCAAAAGAACCATTCCTGCAGCAGACTGTAGGCAAGGAACAGAGCCGAAAGGATAATTCCGGCGATGTGGAGCGCGATTGTCAGCGTATAGGTTTTCATAAGCCTAACTTTTCGATTTTACGGTAAAGGGAGAAACGAGTGATTCCCAATAGCTCGGCGGCATAGGTCATATTGCCGTTGCTTTGTCGCAAGGCACGTTCGATGGTTTTTCGTTCTACCTGTTCCAGATTCAGTTCGTTGTCTTCGGGCTGTTTCCGCTCGTGTGTGGCCGGATACAACGGAAAATCGTTCGGACGCAACAGGCTGCTTTCGTTGAGGATTACGGCGCGTTCCAATACGTGCTGTAACTCGCGGACGTTGCCCGGCCATTTGTATTTCATCAACTTGGCACTGGCATCCCGGCTGAAGCCTTTGATCTCTTTCTTGTATTTCCGGTTATAATGTTTCAGGAAATGCTCGGCCAGTAACAGAATATCTTCACCCCGTTCGCGCAGCGGCGGAATGATCAGTTCGATGGTATTGATACGATAGAGCAAGTCCTGACGGAAATTCCCCTCGGCTACCAGTTGATGCAGGTTGGCATTGGTGGCACAAATCAGACGGACATCGATGGGAATCGGTTCGACAGCTCCCAAACGTGTGATGTAACGCTTCTCAATTGCTGTCAGGAGTTTCGCTTGCATCGGCAGAGACAGATTACCGATTTCATCGAGAAACAACGTACCGCCGGAAGCCGTTTCCATCCGTCCGGGTTTCGACTTGCGGGCATCGGTAAACGCTCCTTTCTCGTATCCGAACAGTTCGCTCTCGAAGAGTTGTTCCGGAATACTGCCCAAATCGATGGTAATGAAGGCATCGTCGCGCCGGGGAGAATAATATTTCAGTAACCGGGCCACCAGGTCTTTTCCCGTTCCGTTCTCGCCCGAGATGAGGATATTCGCATCCGTTTCAGAAAGCCGAGAAATTGTTTCTTTTACTTTCTGCATGGCCGGCGATTCACCGATCAGTTCCGGCAGATCTGTCTCTCCTTTCAAGGCATTCATTTGTGCCTGGAGGCGATCCACTTCTTTACGGGAATGGCTCAACTTGATAGCCGAAGAAAGCGTTGCCAATAACTTCTCCGTTTCCCAAGGCTTGGATACAAAGTCGGTTGCTCCGGCTTTAATCGCCTTGACGGCCTTTTCCGTATCCGAATAAGCCGTCATGAAAATGACAACCGCCTGCGGATCGATGTTCAGGATTTGTTCGAGGCATTCAAAACCTTCCTGTCCGCTTACGGCATCACGCCTGAAGTTCATATCCAGCAAAACCACATCCGGCTGGAATGTTCGTATAAAGTGTTCGATACGCGCAGGCTGTGTGGTTACTTTGATCTTCTGCATATACGGTTCGAGCAGCATATTCAAAGCAAACAGAACATCTTCGTTATCGTCGATAATCAATATTTTCCCTTTTTCTTCCATACAGGCAAAGATACAAGGAATACACATACCTTGTGCGTGCGTTCCCGCACGTTTTTTGTGCAGAATCGCACGGAGTTAATTCTCTCCTTTTTCTATATAAAGCTATCATATAATAGGTTACGGATATGGCACGATATTTGAATTTGTGTTTGTGATAAATCGTGTCTATATGAAACTCTATCGGACTATACTTTTATTAAGTGGAAGCCTGTGGCTGACTTTGACAAGTATTGCTCAAGCCCAACATCAATTGACTTTGAAGCAGTCGATTGAATTGGCGCAAGCCTATTCTCCGGAAGCGCAGGCGGCTGCACATACTTATCGGGCTGCTTATTGGAGTTACCGCTACTTTCGGGCCAATTATCTGCCGGGAGTCAGCTTAACCTCTTCGCCTTATCTGAACCGGCAGATTAATAAGGTAACACAACCCGACGGAACCGAACAGTTTATCCGGCAGAACCAGTTGAGTACGGACCTGGCTCTCTCGATCAGTCAGAATATTTGGTTTACAGGTGGTAACTTGTTTATACAGACAGCTACGCAGCGGATGGATGAACTGACGACAAAAACGAAGGCTTATAATACGCAACCGATTACCATTGGTTACCGTCAGTCGCTTTTCGGTTATAATTCTTTGAAGTGGGACCGGCGTATTGAGCCGGTACGTTTTCGGGAAGCCAAGAAAAGCTATGCGGAAACTTTAGAGTTGATTGCCTCTAAAACGTGTGATTTGTTTTTCAGTCTGGCAACGGCGCAGGCAAACCTGCAAATAGCCAAGTCCAATTATGCTTCGGCAGATACATTATACCGGTATGCAAAAGGTCGGTATGAGATCGGAAGCATATCAGAGAATGAGATGTTGCAGCTGGAAGTAAACCGGCTGAATGAAGAAACGAATGTGATGAAGGCTCAGATAGAAGTAGAAGAAGCTGCCTTGACATTCCGTTCTTTTTTAGGTTTGCGGGAAGATGAGAATCTGGAAGTCCTTCCGAGTGTCGAAGATATTGTTGCGTTTGAAGTACCATTAGACCGTGCTTTGGAACTGGCGTATGCGTATAGTCCGGAAATGGAAACTTATGAACGGATGCGGCTGGAGAGTAAAAGTAATCTGGCTGCAGCTCGGGCTGAACGGGGACTAAAAGCCGATTTGTACCTGCAGTTTGGTCTTTCGCAGACCGGAGAAGAATTAAGGGCTTCCTATCGGAATCCGTTGAATCAGCAGTATGTGAGTCTTTCATTAGCCATTCCGATTCTGGATTGGGGACGCGGGAAAGGAAAAGTCCGCGTAGCAAAGTCTCAAATGGAGCTGGTTGATACGCAAGTGGGCCAAGCCATGACCGACTTCGAACTAAATGTCCGGAAGATGGTGCGACAGTTTAACTTGCAGGCGAAGCAAGTACAAGTAGCTCAGAAGACAGATGAAACGGCCCGTAAACGCTATGAAGTAGCCATGAAGTTATACCTGATGGGAAAGTCGTCTATCCTGGATTTGAATGCCGCTACAACTGAAAAGGATGCTGCCCAGCGTAATTATCTGTCGGCGATGAAAACCTATTGGACATTGTATTATGGGTTGCGTAGTATGACGCAATATGATTTCCAACAGAATTGCCCGTTAAGTGAGAATTTACCTGAAATATAAATGAAGTCTTATGGATATAAAACTAGAAAAGAAACCTTGGTACATACGTTACCGTTATTACTTGGTCGGAGCTTTCCTGGTATGCTGTGGCCTGATTTATGTGATTGTATTAGCTTCCGGTCCGAGACGCTTGCGGATTAACGCGGAACATATTCAGATAGAAGAAGTAAAACAAGCCGACTTTATGGAATATGTAGATGTAGAAGGCATTGTTCATCCGATTCTGACGATTATTGTCAATACGCGGGAAGCCGGAAATGTGGATCAGATCATCGGGGAAGAAGGCAGTTTGCTGAAGAAAGGCGATACGATTCTGACGCTGACGAATCCGAATTTGATGCGCGAGATAGAAGATCAGCAGGATGAATGGGAGAAACAACGGATTTCGTATCAGGAGAAAGCCCTGGAGATGGAACAGAAGAGTCTGACTTTAAAGCAACAGACGTTGGAAGCCGAGTATGAATTGAACAAGATCCGGAAGAGTTTCTCACTCGAAAAGGAAGAGTATGCGATGGGAATCCGCAGTAAAGCTCAGCTGGAAGTATCGGAAGACGAGTATCGGTATAAGACGGAATCAACCCGCCTGAAGTTGAAAAGCCTTCAGAGTGATTCTTCCATGACGGTTATCCGGAAAGAGTTATTGCAAAACGATCGTGACCGGGAAGAAAAGAAATTGATACGAAGTCGGCAACGGATTGAGGATTTGGTAGTCCGCTCTCCGATAGACGGGCAACTGAGTTTCGTGAAAGTAACGCCCGGACAACAGGTGGCTGCCGGAGAGAATATCGCGGAAGTCAAGGTAATGGATCAGTTTAAGATTCATACTTCCCTCAGTGAATATTATATTGATCGGGTAACGACCGGCTTGCCAGCTGCCCTTACTTATCAGGGAAAACGTTATCCGTTGAAGATCAGCAAA
>ULUN01031553.1_pt1 | contig 46021 bp, 42 predicted proteins | sample 1958531 | NCBI WGS metagenome assembly ULUN01 (sample SAMEA4835761, study PRJEB28245) | human gut metagenome | biome: gut microbiome; material: fecal sample | place: Denmark | collected 2008
AAATTATAATAAAGTTCTTTAATGTGTTTTATATCATTATCGGTTAAGTAACTGCTTTTTTTGAGTTCAATTGCTATATGCTGTTTGATTTCAGAAGTATAAGCTTTATATCGCAAAAATTCTTTATCAGGAAAACAAAGTTCAACTTCTTCCAAAAATATATTGTCATTATTTCCAAATATGGTAATAGCAATTTCAGTTCCTTCAATATACTCTTCTATAAGAATGCCATCAAAATCATTTAGTAATTGTTTGATAAGATAATCTGCTTGTTCTATATTGGAAACAATAGAGTTCTGCGTAATACCAATTGATTCAGACTCATAATTTGGTTTGATGATTAATGGGTAATTGAAATGATTTAAAATTTCTTTATTATAAGAATGTGAAAATATAAGTAAACCGCGAGGAGTTTTTATGTCAAAATTTTCAGCAAATTTCTTTGTCATAAATTTGTCTTGACAAAGTACTTGGACATATGGAGTTGGGTTGAAACATTTGACATTATAAATTTCACAAAAGGCAGGTACATTCATATTCCTAGTTCGGCTTTTATATCCAAAATCAAAATTTAATACAAAATCGTGAATATGATTGTGTACATTTTGTTTGAATTCCTCAAAATTACTATAAAAAACAATATTTTGAATAAATCCTGAAAATCCATTTGACAAAATTGTTTTTAATTCACGACGAGTATATTCTCTATTATTGCTTATCTTTGTTTTGACATTCTCATCTGGATTAATATTTAATATCACTACTAATTTCATTTTATCCCCTCCATTTAACAATTTAATCATTAGTAATTTGTAATACAAAATTTGATAGATAACTAATTATTATTCGGTACAACATTTCCAATGCCCGATAATTTTTTATTATCATTCTGTTAATTATGATTTTCAGAGTAGATATATTTGAGACAAATATGACTGAATGAAGCACAGAAATATAAGGAATTTTAACCATTCTTTACGGTGAATATTCTTATTTTAGGAAACCTTAATTTCGGGAATGTAGGAACCGATGTTCCAGAACACGGAAACTGTCTTGATTGGCTTAATGGATATTTGATGTACTGAAATATATAAATGATGAAAAGATGCTGTTCCTGTAATGCACTTATTTTTACTTGAGGATATTTTTGTGTGTCATTTTTAACAATATAATAAAAGATAATATATAGATAATCTAAACTCTTGTTGACACAAACTAATGCGATTGTTATACTATTAATAGATTGACTGATAGTATGACCGCTTTTGTTATAGTTAAATTATATAATCAAATAGGTGAGAATGATGTTCTTAGGACGTAAAGGAATGTATTTACGTAAGAAAAAAAGGTACAGAGCAACCATTGAAAAAGCGTTCTTTTCATTGGCAAATACAAAAAAATGAAAAGAACGCTACAAAATAAACACCATAAAACAATATAACATATTAATTAAAACATGTGCAAAAATGTATTGCATAGAAGAATAATGAGGACAAAAATGAAGAAATTTACAAAGTATATAGCAGTTGGAGCAATGTGTTGTGCTTTGTTGTGTACAGTTGTTTCTGTTAAGGCAGCTAGTGGAAGTCTTTCATACAGCACATCTTCCAATACATATCTCGGAGAGCTTGCTAATACCAGTGCAAGTGCAAAAACTATTTCGGTCAACACAAGACCATCAGCGGGAACTGGTGGTGTTATTGTTAAGATTACTACCGGTGACGGGACAGTGAAAGCATCAAAAGTGTTTTCATATTATTCATCAACAAGTGATCTTACTGCTAATTTTCCTGCTCATGGTAAAAGGCGTATATATGTTAAACCGAATACTCAAGGTCAGCATATACAGGGAGCAGTAAGTTACTCGTATTAATTATTGGGAGCATAGAGTTACTGATATTTGAATGGTGTAGTATTGTTTTAGACATTATTACAACATTTATAATATGGAGGCAAGATATGATTTTTTTGAAGTTATCAGTAAAATACTGGAGAGAGCACTGGAAAAGACTTCTGACCCTGATCACTATGATCGTTATGGGAGTAGCGGTTCTCTGCCTTACGGCGCTTTTTATCCGCAGTGACAAAATGCGTCTGCTGAACCGTGAACTGGATATGCTGGGAAATTATGATGCGGTATTTTATGAAGTGACACAGCAGGATGCAGAAAAAATTGCAGACAATAAGGATGTGGATGGCTGTGGATATTACCGGGAACTGGGGTATGCCGGAGCGGATGGGAGCGAAAGCGCTGACTACAAGGTGATCTCCTTTCCAGATACAGCTTCCATTGAGATGTACCATATGTCCTGCGTGAAAGGAACCTATCCGGTAAAGGAAAATGAAATAGCAGTTGATGCAGGAAAAGCAAAGGAGCTTGGTGTGGCACCGATGCCCGGAAGTACAGTGAAACTGCAGCTTTTTGACTACAAAAAGAAAAAGCTTATGGAAAAGAAGTTTACCATATGCGGGATTTTCCAGATATCTGCGGAGGGTGTTTGGGGAGGATATTACAGATATCCGGACAGAGAGGAGTTGGAGGATTATGTCATGCCGACAATCTGTGTCTCAGATAAAATGGCGGACAGCTTTCATAGCAGTTATGCCACAGCTCTTATTCAGGCGGATCAGGATATGGATAAACTGGTTACGTGGCTTGGCAAAAGCGGACTGAAACATCTGAAAGGGTATGATGTCGTGCTTGGAAGATCTTTTGCTTTTTCTTATATCCTGGGGATTACTGCACAGATTTCCAATAAATACGGAGAAATGACAGTAGAAAATGCTTTGAAGGCGTTAAAAAACGGAGATGTCTGGAAGGATTTTTATTCCTCTGTGGTCATTCCTTTATTCGGTGTACTGATGTTTGTTGTTGTAACGATTTCGGTTGTCAGTATGGTACGGAGTCTTCTGGAGGACCGTTCCAAAGAAGCGGCGGTTCTTCGCAGCATTGGCATGACCCGGATCAAGGTATGTGTATATCTTTTTGTGGAACTGTTCATTTTGATTCTGTGCTTTACGGTGGTTGGCATCGCTCTTGGGGGACTGGTACATATCTTACTGGTCCGGATAGTGTGTCCGGTTTATGGGATAGATCTTCCACTTGGCTTTCATCCGGGAGTGTATGTAGCATCGGTGACCGTTTCTCCATGGATCTATGCGTTGGTGGTTATGATGACCAGCAGTATGATCTCCATTGTGTTTCCACTGATCCGAATGGGGAAAATGACACCAATTGCATTGATGGATCAACGGTATTCCGTCAAGAAGCGTAAAAAGAAACAAAGAAGGGTCAACCTTTCCAGATATAGCTGGCGCAGACTGGTGGGAGCAAGGATTTCCTTTCATGATCCTGCAGTTCTTATTATTCTCTGTGTCCTTATGGGGACCTGTTTCCTTGGATACAACTATTTTCACGCACTGGCAGATAAAAATAATGTGGAAGAAAAAGCGACTCTGGAAGAAGCCGGACTTGATGAATGGTATTATACGGCAGAAAAAACAAAGCAGGCATCCCTGTATGATTTTGCAGTGGAAAATCATCATGATTATGGTATCGAGCCGGAGGTCTATGAGCAATTTCGCGGGAAAAAGGAGATTAAAAATTCCTTTGCCCGGATCGTCAATAAATCGACCCGTCTGACTTATACCAAAAAGGATGACAAAAGGATGCCTGATTATCTGAGCCTGCGGACGTTGTCTGCCTCAAAAAACAAATTCCGAAACGCCCTTTATGAGGCACAGGAAGCAAGGATAAAAAACACGGGATATACTGCGGACGAGAAGATTTATTCCCTGCCGTCCGTCGGTGTACAGGAAGAAGACTTAAAGCTGTTGTCGGATTATATTGATGAGGGAACGATCGATCCGGAAAAGATAAAAAGTGGGGAGGAAGTCCTCATTGTGATCCCGAAAAATATGCAGTACGATATTATGAATGTGTTTCAGCCGGGAGACACTCTTACGGTCAGCGACATTGCATTAACGGAACAGGAAGAACAATACATGTTCAGTTCATTTCGACCGCAGAGGTATCACCTGAATCCGGTGTACAAAAAAATGGTCACAGAACCCGATTTTGGAAAACGGGTGGAGCTGACCGCTTATGCTGTCGGAAAACGGAAAAATATCAGGACGAAGATCGGAGCCGTTGTGATGCTGAATGATGAAAAGCTGCTGAAACGGTTCTGTATTCCATATTATGATGTTCTGGACGGAGAGCCGCCATCACCAACCTGGGGGGAGGCGGATGCAGAAAACTATGCAATGACTATGGTGTGCATGCCGCAGTCTTTTGGAAAATGGGGACTTCCGGATCGTCTTTACACCGAGGTGGATTTTGATCTGAACAAAAACGCTGACCTTTCCAAAGTTGATCAGGAATGGTATCAGGCATTTGGAAAATGCAAGGGGATATCGTACAATTCCACATATGAGATTCATAAAAGAATGCAGCAGAATATCGGGGATACAATGTTTTTATGCTACATTATGATGGGAATGCTGATCGTGCTGGGAATTGCCGCAGCGGGAATTAAATTTTACAGCCGGATACAGAGAAATTCCAGGACGATTGCGAAGCTCAGGGCACTTGGGATGCCATTGAAAAGTCTGGAAGGTCTTATTATGAAGCAGAATCTTATCAATCCTCTGATCGGTGCAGTTGTCTCTCTGCTTCCGGTCTCCCTGTGCCAGATGTTTTTTCTCTTTATCAGGAAACAGTTAGAAAGTGGAGCCTGGGGAGAAGACGGTATCGTGAATGGGCAATGGTACTATGAAGTTCCATACAATTATGATCTCTTTGGATATCATCCGGTGGCTGTACTGCTGATCATGACAGGGGCAGTGCTTCTTTTAACACTGCTTGCAACATTGCCACAGATTTATTATATCCGGAAACAGAGTGTATCGGAAACCATACGCAGGGATACTTATTAACTTGATGCAGGAGGCAAAAGCAGATAGCAATAAACAGAAAAGAGGGAATTTATGAATAAAACAGCACTACAAACAAAGGATTTATATAAGATTTATCAGGTGGGAGATCAGAAAGTGGAGGCATTGCGGGGGGTGAACCTGTCGGTGGAAGAGGGAAAATTTATTGCCCTGACGGGAACCAGTGGAAGTGGAAAATCTACCCTGATGCATTGTCTGGGGGGACTGGATATGCCGACCTCCGGCGAGGTGATCATTGACGGAGTGAATTTATGTGCCTGCCGGGAGAAACAGTTAGCGAAAGTGCGGAGTGAAAAGATTGGATTTGTTTTTCAGAACTTTTCGCTTCTGGATGAGTTGAGCGTCCGGGAAAATATTGCGTTGCCGATGATACTGGCGGGAAAAAAGCCGGACCGGGAGTATCTGGAAAAGCTTATGGATCAGCTTGGAATCCTGGAACGGCAGGATCACACCCCGACACAGCTTTCCGGTGGGCAGCAACAGAGAGTTGCGATAGCACGGGCACTGGTCAATAATCCGGCGGTCATTCTGTGTGATGAGCCTACCGGCAATTTGGATCAGAAGACAAGCGGGGAAGTCATGGAACTTCTTCACCGGATTCATCGGGAGTTTCATAAGACCTGCCTGATCGTTACACATGATATGCATGTGGCAGAGGGAGCGGATTACATTTTGGAGATGGAGGATGGGTTAATAAAACAGTAAAATGTTAAGAAAAATTTAATATTGCAATATAAACATATTTAGATTATCTAAATACTTATTGGCGCAAAACGTTTGTGTTGCTATACTATAAGGGTGAATTACTTATGTAAAATCTTTTAGGAGGTGAGACAATGTATATATGTATGAAAAAATGCAGAGAAACTATTGAAAAAGCGTTCTTTTCATGAGCAAATTTAGATACTGAATGAAAAGAACGCTTACAAAAAACAACAAATACAGTATAGCAGTTTGTAAATAAGGATTCAAGAAAATACGAGGAGGAATTTAAGATGAAGAAACGTTTTGTGGCAGCACTTTTAGTTTGTAGTGTTATCTGTTCATCACAGGTAAGCTTTGCACAGAGTTCAAAAAGTTTGAAAGTAGGATCTAAGACCATAACGATTAACAGTAAAATTGCCCAAAAATCTGGTGCAGGGATTACAGGGTCCGACGGAACAATCTATTCAAAGGCAAGCATTAAATATACATATAAAAACTCAGGAAAGGCACATAGCGTACCGGTGGAAGATGGTTACAAATACGGTGTGGCAAATGCGCATTATTCCATATTAGGAGATGGAGTAAGTGTTAGCGTTGTATCAAGTCATGAGGCTATATATAATGGGACTTATAATAGTGGTAATACAAGTGTGACATATAATTAGTATGTGACTTCTAGGCTTGTAATATGAAAAAATGGGGCAGAGATAGTAGTATTTCTGCCCTATGATGTTATGACGGAGGAAATATGAAGAAGAGATTTTGTTTGATTTTAGCGCTACTTGTCATTACTGCACTGGCGGGATGCAGTGGCTTTAGACAGAGCACCGATCAGGGAGAAAAGAATGAGAAAACTGTAGTAAAGAAAGAAAACACAGTAGTTTGGGCGGTCAGAGAGGATACAAGGGTTTCGAAGAGAAATATTCAAAAAACGAATCAACTGCTTGCGGAAAAAGGCTATGACCTTGCTATCAAGGTGAAAAAATTAAAAGCAGACAGCAACTATGAGAAGCAGGAAATTTATCATGATGCGCTTGAAAAGGCAGTAAAGGAAAAAGTTGTGGACGTAGCGTATGTTGATGTGTGTTATGAAACAGCGCAGGGAGAAATGGCACAGTATTTACAGAGTGGTCTCTTTTATCCGCTAAACAAATGGTTTCATTCCACAGAGGGAAAAGCTGTTTATAAGCTGTACGACAAGGAGGTCTGGAAAGGCAGCAGTGTGAGTGGAAAAAACTATGTTGTTCCGAATGAAATCTATTATGATGTCCCCCAAGCGGTGATCGCTTTTCGAAAGGATCATGTGTCACAGAAGCTGGTCAAATCCTGGGATGGCAGCTGGTCTGATATGCTTAGGATTATGGATAAGATTAAACTTGGTAAGGACGATATGATGGTGGCGGGTTTTCCACAGACAGATTACTTTGAAGGCTGGATAAAGAAGCAGAAATATATGATCGATGATGACATTGTCTATGATATACAGAACCAAACGGTGCATCAACCCTTTGAACTCGAAGAATTTTATAAATATCTGTCTTTCTTGCATAAGTGCTATCAGAAGGGATATGTTACTCATGGCATGAACGATGGCAAAACAACACAGGATGAGCTGCAGCATCAGGAACGTGGAGAATATGCCATAGCATGGCAAGCTGATCGAAGAATAAATCCTTCCGATCATTTTCTGGTAAGAAATCCTGTGTATGTAAGAGGAATCCTTGGAGAAGGCACAGCGATATCCGCTTATTCGGATAAGAAGGAAAAAGCACTGGAGCTTATGAAGATCCTTCGGACAGATGATGAGATAGCCAATACCCTGATATGGGGAGAGCAAGATGCGAAAAAGCTGTTAGACGAGGATGGCTATGTGAAAGATTCCGTAGAGAGAAATAGTGACCGGTCAGCATTTGGACTGAATGATGGGATCTTTCAACAGAAAGAGGAGGGGATCACACCGGTCAAGAACATGAGGGAATACCGCAATAAATGGATCCATTATTCCCCGAGAACAACCTCACGTATGCTTGGCTTCTGGCCGGATTACAGCAGCTTTTATGAAGAATTAACCGAATACCAGGAAGTCTTGAAGGAGTCAGTAGACTGCTTTCAGGAGGATGATTTTGAAAAAGCATATCAGGAAGCCGCAGAGCGTGTAGCAAAGGCGTGGAAACCTGTGGGCAAGAAGGTGCAGAAGCAGATCACGGAGTGGAAACGGTAGATCAGTTTATCAAAACAATGTGAAGAGGATGAGGGGGGTTATTGTTAGGAAAGGGAAACAAAAGAAAATTATCATATGCGGCATTTTGCTGGTACTCCTTGTGGGGGCTGTGATCGGGGTCAAAAGTTATCAGGACAAAATGAAGAACCGGCCCTGGTCATCAAAATGGGAGGACAGTTTTTGGAACTTGAACAATGAAAATTATATGACAGACGGAATATTACGCCAGCAGGACAGCTATATCCGGTTTTGTGACAATTCCACCGGAAAGGATGATCTGATCTGCGTGGATCAAAACTGCAGCCATGAGGCATCGAAGGACTCCGCCTGTGGGGCGTATGTTTATGCCTCCCAGCTGGCAGGGATCGCTATCCGCGGCAGTCATATCATGTATGTTGCAGATTCCAAGGAGGATTATGGAAAGTATGCATTATATGTGGCGGATCTTGAGGGGAAAGACCGGAGAAAACTTGCGGATCTGATGCAGGCAGATCAGGTCTATGATGTGTTATATCATGGCAGTATGGTCTACATATCTTATCTGCAGATGGAAAAGGATGGTCAGGAATCCACGGTTTACGGAATCTATGCGTATGATCTTCAGGAAAAGAAGGGACAGCACTTGTTTCAGGAAGAAGGGAACAATTATACGCCGGATGGGATGGCGATGGGAGAGAAATGGTTCTATATTTCTTATGCGTATTCGGACGCAGCCAAGGATGATATCCTGGCTCACAGCGAGGACCGGGAGTTTGAAAAGGAACATGTCAGAACCTGTGTAAAGGCACTTGATCCGGTATCCGGAAAAGTGAAGGAATCGCTGGATGGTTTTGGAAATAATAACGTGCTTCTGTATAAAAACGGATATCTGTTTTATACAAAGGATCAGGATCTGTACCGTTATTCGGAACAAAACGGTTCAGTAGAAAAGATCAACGAAAAGGGAGACTATATTGCCATGACGGGCGGAGCGGAAGGAAAGGCGTATTTTAGAATGGCAGATCCGAAAACCGGCAAATTAATGTGTGCCGTTTATGATATCGCTGACGGTAAGTGGAGCAGTCAGGTGACAGAGCCGTTTTTTGCGAAGGCGGTCCGTGGAGATCATGTGTACGGAATGGATGCGGAAGGAAATCTGGCATGGCTCTCGTTAAAAGCGCTGGAAAAAGGAGACGTCTCCAAAATACATGTCTACAAATCCCAGTGGGATGCGGAATAAAAAAGGTAGAAAATGCTCGTAACGTGGTGGAAGGCCAACGAGAATTGCGAAGCAATTCTTGGAGGGCAAAACGCTGGTTTTGTCCTTTTTTATAGGGCTGATCGTGGAAGGGAGGAGAAGATGCATTTACTAAAGCAGGAATGGAAGAAACTGGTCACAAGAGATGGTTTTCTGGCTGTTTTTCTTCTGTGCTTTGCGGCGACGCTTTTGATACTGTGGTACCGTGTTTACCGGATATCGTATGGTGACAGTTTTTTGCCGTCCCAATACTGCAGAATGGCAGAACGGGTCCAAAACATGACGGAGACGGAAGCGGAAAAATATTTCTCGGAGGAACAGCAGGAATATGACCCTGTCCGAAATGTGGTACAGAAGGAATGGAGATCGGCACACAATTATGAGAATTATCTGGACAAGATCCGCTCCGGGGGATCCGGCGGACTGCGTGGTCTGGGGAAGAATGTTTATCAGGAGCGTCTGCAGAAAAAGCTGCAGGCAAAATATCGGGAAATGGATCCGGCGGAGGTTTCCTTTGCGGGAGGAAGAGGAGTTTCCCTGTTCTGTCATACGGATGTGGCGGACATGATGGCAGTGCTGATGATGTTATTGATCATATTCCGGCTGGTGGTATGGGAAGCGGAATCGGGAATGGACGGCATCAATATGGCTGCCCGGAATGGGGCTGCCTGGCTGACGCGCATCAAATGGGCTGTGGGACTGATGACGTCGTCGGCGGTGCTGCTTCTGGTCCAGCTGTATAAGCTCCGGCTGTATACATCGGCGTATGGATTTACCGGATGGAACCGGGTCATACAGGTTTTGCCGGAATTTGTGGGGGTTGACCGGAGGATCACGGTATTCTGGTTTGTATGCGTTTTTCTTGTCTGTAAAACAGCAAGTTTTTTACTGCTTTATACGATCTTTTTCTGGCTGGCATGTGTGGGACGCAGTGCTGTGAGGACGGTTATCCTGTATGGTCTTTTTACAGGCGTTTCCCTGTTTACCGCTTATGGGATATCTTTGTCGGGATATCTGGCAGTGCTCCGGCATTTCAGCCCGGCACAATGTATCAATCAGGAAATGCTGTTATCCGGTTATCATGCCCTGAAGCTTTTCCAGTATCCGGTAAGTTATCTGGGGCTGTGGACGGCGGTTTCCTGTGTTTTATTTTTCGTTCTGGCAGGACTCATTTTTTGGAGCCGTATCCGGAGAGTGGAAAGCAGTCTGTCCCGGAAGCCGGTGTTTCATCGGGGAAGCCGCCGATACCGCCCGAAATATTTCCAGAGTCTGTCCGGATGGGAAGGCAGGAAAGGAATGCTTTACGAGGGGAGCCTTTTTGTACTGGTGCTGACACTGGCTGTGGTGCTGTTGGTTTACCGGCCGCCGAAGGAATCAATATCCACGTCACAGGAGAGCTATTACCGGGAGGTGATGCTGGGGCTTCAGGGACGTGATACCCCTGAAAAACAGGATCAGATCCGGGAGAAGATCCGGAAGCTGGAAATGCTGGAAAAGGATGTGGAGCAAAACGGGCAGAAATACACGCAGACAGCCATGCAGGTGGCAATGTCGGAACTGGAAAAGCTGGATGTGCTCCGGGAGGTGGATACCTATCTGGATTATCTGGATGGCAGGAAGGATCCATATATCGTGTACGAAAAGGGATATCTGCTCCTGCTTGGAAAGAAGCTGCCCGGCGGATATCTGAAGCTTTGCAGTATCCTGGCGGTGGTCGTGATGGTGCTCATCAGTGCCCGTCTATGGGGAGAGGATGAATGGTGCGGGACGGGGATGCTTTGCATGGCAAGCCGGACCGGCATGAAAAAGATCACACACCGGAAGATGTGCTGGAACTTTCTGTATGCACTGTTTACCGGGATCATTGTGTATGCCCCGTGGATCTGGCGGTGCGGGCAGACCTATTCCCTGCAGGCGTGGTCTGTGGCGGCAGACAACCTGACCGTTTTTAAGGACATTGGATTTATGAGTCTGGGGAATGTTGTTTTGTGCAGCTATGCACTGCGGGTATTGTATCTGGCTGCGGCGGGATGTGTAACAAAAATGGTACAGAGGAAGATATCCAGCCAGAGTCTTACGGTTTATACGGCACTGATATTCAGTCTGTTGCCGGTGCTTCTGTTTGCGTGACGGATGTGTTATTTCCGCAAAGGCGAAATGATGATGGAACCAATAAATATGTTTCATCCGAGCGGATCTGCGGAAGCCCGGACGGAAAAGATCGGAGGAAGATATGTTAGAATTACAGCATGTGGTAAAAAGTTATGGGGACAAAACGGCGTTGAAGGATTTTTCGTTAAAACTGGATAACGGACTGTTTGGTCTGCTGGGGGAAAACGGGGCAGGAAAATCCACCCTGATAAAGATACTGACCTGCAATCTGGAGCGGGACGGCGGCAGTATTTTGTTTGATGGAAAAGAGATCTGTGATATGGGGCGGGATTACCGGGCGCTCATCGGATATCTTCCGCAGGAATCCGTGGGGTATCCGCGGATGCGCGTGGGAGAGTTTCTGGAATACATCGCTGCCCTGAAGGGACTTGATTATGACAGAAAGCAGCTGCGGGAGATCATTTATACCGCGCTTGAGCAGGTGCATCTGGAAAAGGAGATCCACACGCGCTTTGGACAGTTGTCGGGAGGAATGAAGCGCCGTCTTCTTTTTGCACAGGCAGTGATGGGGAATCCGAAGATACTGATCCTGGATGAGCCGACAGCGGGACTGGATCCCAATGAGAGGATCTCCCTGAGAAATCTGATCGCCAGAGAGGCGATGGAGAAGATCGTGATCCTGGCAACCCACATCATCAGTGACATTGACTGTGTGGCAGATCACATTATTCTGATGAAAAAGGGAACCAACCGGGGATGCAAGCGCCCGGAGGAATGGATGGATTCGGTAAAGGATAAGGTGTGGGAGATCACATGCGATGCGGGACAGGCGGAGAAATTTCAGAGCTTGTACAATGTCACGGCGATGCGGCAGTGCCGTGAGGGGATCAATATGAGAATGCTGTCTGAAGAGGATATGGAGGCGAAGGGATGGCGGCACTGTGAGCCGGCATTGGATGAAGTGTATCTGTATTATTCCTCAAATTGAATAATTTTTTAATATAGAGAGTACAGTTAATGGTAGATATTGTTAAGATTGAAAGGTGTAGGTAATATTTTTTAGGCAGCTGGTTATACAGCTGCCTAAAAAATTATACTTTATTTAGCATTAACTTGTGCGGAAGATATTAATGAATAAAATAACAATACTTAGGAAAAAACACCAGTACTACTACAGGTTAATGTAACAGTTTGATCTAAGGTTTTAATTAAGATATTTCCATTGTAAAATTTCGCTTTTGCTGTGGCAATCGCCTTGTTTCCGTCTTTTTTAGCTGAACGATTACTTATTTTCCAATGACTATTATAAGACTCGGCAGAAATTTGTGCATCTGTGCATTTAGCAGAACCATTACCATAAGTAAAGGTTCCTTTTACTTGTACATACCATAATAGTTCATGATCACTATTATAATAATTAGTAGTTTTTGTTTTTGTCTTTGTAGTAGAGAGTAAAGAGATATTGGATTCATTTTGTTCTTTAATTGTGGTTATTGCATAGCTGCCATCGCTAAAATGTTCTATTTGAACATTTTGAGCAGAAACAGATGTGGTGAAAGAAAGTAAAAATAAAACAGTGAATAAAATAGATATTAATTTTTTGTTCGTAAAGAATTCCTCCTTGTTGTGAATAATTAAATAACAATTATTGAATTATGGTTTCCTGCATAGCGGGAATAGCCTGGGTAGCATCAATGTACAATTTATAATTAAATGCGATGCTTACAATCAACAAAATTAAAGTAATGATTAGCATTATGTAAATTAAACGACGAATCAATTTTGTTGTTTGTAAACGCTTCATGAGATATTCCGTTTCCACGTTTTCATAATAATCTGTAATGACATCTATTGGCGTCCCCAACTCCTTGATGATGGAAGCGTAGGAGATGTTTGAGTTGGCATCACATAATTCTGTAATCCGGACTTTATATCTCTTTAATAATCTTCGTTCATTCTTTCCCATTGATGGGAAAATAGTTTTGATTTCCCGATAATACTGCTTTCCATTTTTATTCATTTTGTACCTCCTTTAATGACGCAAAGTCAAATGCTAACAGGGTATCAATGCTATCAACCAATGATTGATAGTCTGACAAAAGTTGTTCCAATCGTTTTTCTCCAGCTGGTTCAATGTGATAGTAAACTTTTACCTGTCTTTTACCAGTTTTCTTTTTATAATCGGTTATATAGTGATGATCAATTAGCTTATAAAAAGCCGGATACAGTGATCCTTCAGGAAAATATAGTTTCTCATTGGAATATTTTTTTATATATTGTGAAATTTGATAAGCATAACAGTCACCATAACTTTTTAAAATATGCAATACGATCATTTCGCAGGAACCACTTTTAAAGCTGTTTCTTGCTGCCATTTTAACCCTCCTTTTTTTACACAAAAATAATATATCATAAAACTTCAAAAAAGAAAATACCTAGATAATCTAAATGATTATTGACATTGGAAAAATGGTTGATATACTATGAATAGATTGTTTGATAGTGTGAATGTTCCAGACAACGACTATTATAATGGTCTCATAAATTAAGACACTTTTTCGGACAGATTTTAATGAATCTGATATACTATAATCAGTATGAAAGAGAGGATTCTAAATCATGTCCAGACAAAGAAGAAATTTTAGTGCCAAATTCAAATCAGACCTTGTGATCGAACTGTTAAAGGGTGAAAAAGATCTCAACACCCTGGCAGTTGAAAATAACATCCAGCCCAATCTGCTCCGCAACTGGAAGAAGGAATTCCTTGACAATGCGTCAGTTGTGTTTGACGACAAGCGTGAGGAAAACCTCAGGGAAAAGCTTTCCGAAGAACGCAAGGAAAAATCGGCGTATGCCAAAAAGGTTGGTCAGTTAACCATGCAGGTTGACTGGCTCAAAAAAAAATCTGAAGAAATTTGCGGACCTGACTACGAGAGTAAATTTAGTCCAAAACCTTTTGACGACTAGGGAATTACCTGTTTCCGTCGGAGCAAAATTGCTTGATATCAACCGTACAAGTGTTTACTACAAGGGGATGCCTGTTTCAGAAGACGAACTTGCCTGCAAAGAGATTATCGATCACCCTCATACTGACAATCCGGCATGGGGTGCAAGGCAGATGTCCGCACAGCTGAAAGCACGTGGTTATCAGGTTGGTCGTCGAAAGACCCGACGTTACATGAATGAAATGGATATTTATCCGATTTATCCGAAGATGAATCTTTCCAAACGGATGCAACAGGCTAAAGTATGTCCATATCTTCTTAGAAATGCCGTCATAGATAAGCCAAACCAGGCATGGTCTATTGACATTACATATATTCCGATCAAACGTGGATTTTTATATCTGACAGCCGTTATTGATTGGCACAGTCGCTGCATCGTTGGTTGGGAAGTTGATGATACACTCGATACCAGAATGGTCATCAATGCCTTGAAAAAAGCATTCAAGGTAGCCAAACCACAGATACTGAATTCTGATCAGGGATGCCAGTTTACAAGTCAGCAGTACATTGACTTTATAAAAGAAAATGGTATCCGTCAAAGCATGGATGGAAAAAGCCGCTGGGCGGACAATATCATGATTGAGCGTTGGTTTCGTAGCTTCAAGTATGAAGAAGCCTATCTGACGCAATACAATAACATCAAAGAAGCCAAAGCTGCCATAGGACAGTATATTCATACCTACAACTTTGAGCGGCGTCACTCCGCACTTGGCTATCAGACATCGGCTGAATGCTACTATCCGGCAAAGCTGTTGCCATATGTAGCTTAGCATAAACTGGTTCAGGGGAGAGTTCTACTATCCTCCCCATGTTCCATGTAACTTATCCACTATATCAGTTCATTATAAAAATCTCAGATTTTTGTCTTGACAACTGAGCCACTATATATAAACATCAATACTGTTTCGTTTGGATTGTATTCTGCAAATATTGTTCTCATCGTATCGTATCTCCTTATCATTTAATCAATTATTCGCTACAAAAATCAGAAGCATTTCAATCAGTTCACCATGTTACTTTTATTTTGTGTTATACTGTTTTATATGATTTTTTTGGTCTCCGCTGTCGCTTCGGTCGGCACAGAGCAGATGTCCACCGGACATCTTGTGCCCTTGTATTTTCCCTTATCAGAGTTCGTAAACACTGGTGGGACGATATAACACAAGGGAAACAATAAGGGAAAGCTCACCTGCGATAAATCCAGTGTTTTCAAGGGATTGCATAGGATTTAATAACAAAATATAACAGTTATTAAATCTCATAAAACAGGTGAAATCTCAATCGGAATTTGATGGAAGGTTAGATAGATGCTTGAAAATAACGAAATTAGCATTGAGGAATTAATTGATATGGCAATCAATAATATTGAAGAAGCCTCTATGTATAATAAATTTAAATCAGACAATGATAAATTGGCAAAAAGTATATATGGGCGACTCTTTGATTTTTATTGCGAAGATGAGTTATCAGGTGATGTGATATTTACTTGGCAATCACCATCATTGGTAAAAGATGGTGTATATATCGGTAAAAGAAATTGTGTGATAGAGAATGAGATAGTGATTGGTAACATTTTTCCTAATTTTAAAACTAATAGAAAATTTAGTTTAAACTATAATCGAAATGGAGTTTATGGAAGCTTCCCGCATGACTATTTTGATATATATTTAGCTCATGTAGCAAAATATGCGTACGGCGAAAGCATATCGGAAATCAAAGAATATTATCCATTAAAAAGAGCTATATGTTTTGAAAATAATATGAATTATTTTAGAAAGTTTGATGGTTTTTATGACTTCTTAGCTCGACACTATTTGGAAGAAATATGGGTGGCGTCTAAAGAAACCGCTTTTTCAGATATGGAATTTGAAGAGTTTAAGAAAACTGCTACTAATCTTATGAAAAATAGAGGAATAAAACTGCTAAATAAATTGCGTGGTAATTAATTTGTTTAGTTGCCAATAAAATTGATAGGTTTCCATTTGTGATACATTGATAGAATTGGATTATTTTCAGAATGATCTTTCGAATCCAGGAGATGAAGGAATTTTTTATTTGGTATCTAATAATGTAAATTCTATTTTTGAAGAAAATACATATTCATTTGTTTGCAATGGTTATTCTAAAATGATGTATGATGAAAATGGAGATAATATTATATATAAAAATGATACCGGTGTGAAAGTGATTTCTAAGAAAGATTATTTTGCGAAACTCAATAAAATCATTAAGCAATAAATCGCGATTGCAATTGAAAAATGGTTATTGGAAATGAAGATGGCTGATTTATAACGAGGTGGAATTTATGAAAAATATAAAGAAAAGGAAAATACTGATTATCGTCATAGTACTTGTGATGGTTTCTCTTTGCTTTATACTTTTTTTGCAGTATAGTATAAGCAAGTCTATTTTGGGAGAAACAAAAGTAAAGTATATAGCAGATATCAATAAGGTGCAGGAGGTGCAGCTGGTACAGCAAGATTTTACTGCAGAAAAAATGCTGTCTAAAAGAGATAAGCTTCGATTATTTCGGATTTTGTGCAGTACCAGAAAATATAATAAAAAGAAAGATAAAAGTTATTTGCTGGACGGTTATTTTTTGTTTTCTCCTAAAATTCGTTTGTGTTATGGCAAGGATTATAGTTGGTACAAGGATGGCTTTATATATTGGGAATACAAGACTGGTGTTATGTATTATTATTATTTCAGTATGGAAGAAAGGAAAGTAAAGGGAGAAAAATATTATCTGGAAGAAGATAAAGCAGCGAAATTAAAGGAATTATTTGAAAAATATATTAATCTACAAGGAGTAGAGCGTCAGTAGAGAGAGTCACAATTGTCTTGATAAAGGATACATTTCATTCAAATGATAATCGGTTTTTACTTTATTATGATGCCAGGTGGGATTGCAGATTGTTTTTGAATTATGCAACAGTTACTTCTGATTTTGAGCTAGATCAGAAAAACATAGCTAAACATTTACAGTATGTTGCAAGTTATTTGAGCGAAAATCATTGATACAGATTGAGAAAGGATTACAAATTTAATATGGAAAAAATGAATAAAGAATATCCGATTTTAAGTAATTGGAAGTTTGTGTTTCATGAAATGTACAGCTTCGATCATAAGTATCCATGGTATATTGCAGTACGGTCAGTAGCAGGATTTCTGGCTCCGTTTATTGCAGCGGTCATTCCAAGTGTTGCGATTAGTATGGTTGAAAAAAGGGCAGATTTTTTAACCTTTTTTGGTACAATGTTTTTGTTTGTGCTTGGGAATATGATCATGGGAATCATTTCTACGAAGTATGATTTTATAATAAAAAAGAAAAATTATAAGGTGCTGTTTCAATCTGTTCAGAAGAAAGTGATCAGTAAAATTATGACAGTGGATTATCAAATTCTGGAGAGTGCAGAAGGAAAACGATTGGCGGATGGTGCAAAATACAGTTATTCCGTAGAATGGAATGGCTGGAGCCGCATTATGGACATGTTTACCCCCTTTGCGTTTAATTTGTTGGGGATTGTTGTATATACGATCATACTGATTCCAAGATGCCCGTGGGTTCTGCCGGTTTTTGCGGTTATGAGTATTATGAATGTGATGATTGAGAGAAAAATTGCGCTCCAGGGTTACCGGAAATACAGAAAAACAATCTGGGAAACCGATTCCAGAGTGGAATATTTTTTTCAGAGAAGTACGTCGGCTACGGACGGTAAAGATATTCGGCTGTATCGTATGGAAAAGTGGTTTGTAGATGTTATGAAGACGTTGGTTCAGAGGCGGATGAAGGTATGGAAACGTGTGGAAATGTATTATTTTCTGCCACACCTTTCGGACACGATCTGGTCGTTTGTGCGTGACATCATTGCGTATACTGTGTTGGTGAATCAGTTTCTGGCAGGAGAATTGAATGCGACCACGTTTACATTTTATCTGGGAATTATTACCGGATTTGCGGGCTGGTTAAATGGTGGCAATATGGGAGACGGCTTTGTGCACGCCAACAGTGAGATGATCCGTTGTAACTGGGGAATTAACGATTATCGGAGTTTTATGGAATTGCCGGATTCGGAATATACCACAGATAAAGAGAATCAGGGAAGCTTTTATAATGAAAGAAAGGCCGATCAGGAAGAAACTTCAAAAACAATCTATACAAAAAATGGGACAGATAAAACAGAGAAAGGTGTCACGCTTGAATTCAAAAACATATGTTTTCGTTATCCCGGTGCAGAACAGGATGTGATACATAATCTGAATCTTAAGGTGAGTGCAGGAGAAAATATTGCACTGGTGGGCGTAAATGGAGCCGGAAAGACTACCTTAGTGAAGCTTTTATGTGGTTTTTATCATCCTAATAAAGGACAGATTCTTATTAATGGAAGGGAAATTTCTGATTATCCGGAGACGGAGTACCGTAAGTTAGTGGGTGCAGTATTTCAGGATATGATGGTGATGGCCACTTCGGTAGCAGAAAATATTGCCTGCGAAAAACAGGAAAATATCAACGAGCAGAAGCTGCAGCAAGCAATGCAGCTTGCGGATATTGAGGATAAGATCTGTTCTTTGCCTAAGAAAGAAAAGACGGCTGTCACCAACTTTTTGGATAAGGATGGCGTATCGTTTTCAGGAGGAGAATTGCAGCGTATATTACTGGCACGAGCCTTATATAAGGATGCGCCGCTTTTATTGCTGGATGAGCCGACCAGTGCATTGGATCCGTTGGCGGAAACGGCGGTTTACGAGCAGTATCACCGGTTATCACAGGGGAAAACGACGATTTTCATTTCCCATCGTCTGGCGAGTACCAAATTTTGTGACCGTATTATTTACTACGAAAATGGTCAGGTGAAAGAGGATGGAACGCACGAAGAACTGATGAAAGAAAACGGTGCGTATGCCAGAATGTTTGAGATACAAAGTCAGTATTACAATGAGAAAGGTGGTGATTCCAATGAGTAAGCATGCGCTCAGTAATGAAAAAGAATCTGCAGGAAAAATTTTGAAGAAATTTATGCATGTCATTGGAATCAATCACAGACTATGCAAGTGGATTCTGCCGTGTAATCTGGGGAAAAACATTATTATGGCGGGGCTGCCGTATGTGGGGATCGTATATGGATGTGATATCTTAAATGCATTGGTGGCACAGGATACAAAAAGTAACATTATGAGTCTGGTTTATCAGCTTTTGGGAATTACTTTCGTTATGACACTTCTGTACCATATTTTGGACAAGGCAGGAAATGCTATGCGGGATAGTATCCGTTATCGAATTAAGGCAGATATATCGGGTAAAGCGGCAAGTCTGGATTATCAGGAACTGGAATCTCAGGAAAGTATGCAGCTTTTGACCGCAGCATTAGAAGGTGAGAAAGAGAGCGGTGGCATTTATTGGTTTTCGGATAAATTGGGAGTACTGATTGGCGATGCTGCTTCCATCTTCTATGCATTTATTGTACTTATTCCAATATTAACAAAGAAACAGAACCTGGTTGGAAATGGTGCAATGCAGATTCTAAATTCGAAGTGGATCATATACCTTATTTTTATGTTAAATTTGTGTTCCATGTTCCTTTTTATGTGGATATCCAAGCGGGGCAACAAAAAGCAGTACGAAATTTATGAGGAAAGTCTGGATGCAATTCGTAAGGATGACTATTTTTACCGGGAAATCCTCAGCAAATATACGACAGGGAAGGAAATTCGTCTATATGCTTTAAAGGATTTACTGCTTCGTGATATGACCGGAGTGTGGAATGAAAAATGCGATATTCAGGATCGAAAGCTGGATATTCAGGAAAAGATCCGGATTCGTTATCTGATCGTTCAGGCACTGCTTCTGGTGATTTCCTATACGGTGATCGGTGTCAGGGGTGTCAATGGAATGATCACAGGAGCGGAAGTAGTCAAATATGTTTCGGCACTGACAGCACTGGGAGGAGCCTGCCAATATATGGTGGAACATTTTGAAACGGTGCTGCTCAATATGCAGTATTTACATCATTATTATGAATATCTGCAGCTGCCAAATCACAAAAAGACAGGGGGTAAGTCTACGGCGGATTTGAAACCGCAGGAGCTGGTGATTATTTTCGAGGATGTAAGTTTTCGATATCCCGGATGCCAAAAGGATAGTCTGAGGCATATTAATATTACATTTCATTATGGAGAAAAAATTGCTCTGGTAGGTCCAAACGGTGCAGGAAAAACAACCTTGATCCTGCTGTTATGCAGGCTGTATGAACCGACGCAGGGACGTATTTTGTTAAATGGTATGGATATTCGTGAATACGATTATGAAGAATATCTGGCAATGTTTGGTGTGGTATTTCAGGATTTCAAGTTGTTCGCTATGACGGTGGCAGAAAATGTTGCGGCAAGTGAAGAGTATGATGATCAGAAAATAGAACAGGTTTTGCAGAAATCCGGTATATGGGAACGTGTCCGGAAAATGAAACAGGGAATCCATAATCCATTGTATAATGTTGGTATAAAAGGTGTTGAGGTTTCCGGGGGAGAAGCACAAAAAATTGCCATTGCGCGAGCATTGTATAAGAATGCACCATTCATTATTCTGGATGAACCAACCAGTGCATTAGATCCTATGGCGGAGTATGAGATTTATTCAGGCTTTGATCGTTTGATCCAGGATAGAATGGCCGTTTACATATCCCATAGAATGTCAAGCTGCCGGTTTTGTGAACGAATCATTGTACTAAAAGATGGACAGGTACAGGAGCAGGGAACGCATGAAGAGTTAATAACTCAGGATGGAATATATGCGATGATGTGGAATGCACAGGCACAAAATTATCAATAGGATGAAGGTGATCAGGGCAAGCATCTGTAACGGGGAACAGGTCGCCGGGTTTAAGGATATCCATACAGGCAGGATAGAAGAGGTAATGTTGATAAAGAGTCCGGCGGATCTTGAGGCGTTTCAGAAAATGTACGGTATTGATGAAGAGATAGAAAAGGAATACTAAAATGAAAGAAAATTGACATATATTTTCTGCAGCAAGCAAAATGAGGTATGCACAGAAATGAATTTAGAAAATTCACTGGCATATGATAATTTTATAAATGATCTGGAAAAGGATGTTATGCCATTTGTAGAAAAGACATTTTCTGTCTCGACAGGAACGGAAAATACAGCCATTGCGGGATTTTCTATGGGAGGCAGGGAAGCGTTATATATTGGCATTCAGCATCCGGAACAATTTGGTTATGTGGGAGCGGTATGTCCGGCACCCGGATTGGTTTCAGGTACAGATACATCACAGCATCCGGGCCAGCTGAAAGATGATGAGCTGAAATTTGATAAAAACAATGGATTTCCATATTTGCTATATCTGGCAGGGGCCAGAGAAGATGGTGCTGTTGGTGATACACCGTCGCAGCTGCATGATCTGTTAAATAAGAATAAAGTAGATCATGTCTGGCAGCTGCTTGATGGGACGGGACATGATGAGAGCAGTGTAGAGATTTATCTTTATAACTATATGCAGATGATTTTTAAATAATATATATATTAGTACAGTGAATCATTAACAAAACTTTCTAATTTTTATTGTATCAGGAGTGACGATTTTATGGAGAGAAAGAATAAAAAATCCTTCCGCAGTGAGGAGGTATATCAGGCACTGCTTGATAAGAAATTTCCGGAAGAGTTATGCCGTGAGATTGCGTACAAATATATGACGACAGACTATACCGCAACAAGAATGCTGGGTTATTTGTACCGGATCACAGATCCCAGCATCGAGATGGTAGTCGATGAAATGCTTGCGATTTTGGAAGACCGGGAACGGTTTCGTAAGAAGCATGAGTCTGAGACAGCACAGGCGGCAATCACTCGTTTTTACAACGAAGGCATTGTTGAGCGATAAGAGAGTAGAAAACTTTAATGTGAAACTGCAGGGAAAGTGAGAAAGAAAAGATGAAATTATACCAGCCGGATTATTATGATAAATTTCAGTGTACCGCATCGGCATGTCCTATGACATGTTGTATGCAGTGGCGTATTGCGGTGGATGACGAGACGCTTTTTCATTGGCAGGAGGACTGGAAAAAGCATGTGAAAGAGGTTGAAGAAGGACACATTATCCGGTTAAATAAAGATGGCATGTGTCCATTTCACAATGAGGAAAAATTGTGTAAAATTGTATTAAGCCATGGAGAACAGGCAATTTCTCATACCTGTCAGACTTTTCCGAGAGAAGAGCACAGGTATAATGAAAGAATAGAACAGTGTCTGACTCCCGGATGCCCGGCGGTACTGGATCTGATGTGGGAGCAGGATGACTTTCATATTTTGGAAAAAGAAATTAAGGAAAAGAAAACTCAGACACAGAAAATTTGTGGACAGAAAGTGAAAGAAACGTCCCAAAATGAAGAAATTTGTGAATTAAATCCGTTGTTGTTTGAAATCAGAAATTGGTTTTTGGAAATTGTAAATGACAAGCAGCTTCCATTAAATACGGCATTGGAAATTTGTTTTTTGATCGCATTGGATCTTTACGAATTAGAGCAGAAGGGAGTTCTTGAGAAGGAATTTTTACATTATAAAAATATAACGGATCTTCAGAAAATTAGGGAAGCCATTGGAGCGAACGATCAAATGACAGAAGACCGTCTGGAAGAATATAATTTATTGTTTTTAGATATTTCTGAGATATATCGGAAACAAAATATTTATGCAGATTTTCTGGTGCCCCTTGCAAAAGAGGCGGAGGATCTGGATTGTCAGAAAATAGAATACTGGAATGAGTTTCTGCCAAAGCTCGCGCAATGGAAACAACATCTGAGGAAACTGTTTGCGGAAGAAATGTCATCGGCTGTTATTACACCGGGCACAGAGCATGTGCAGGATATCCTCGTAAAATTAGAATGGATGGCAATGGAGTATGCCGTACTTTTGCAGGTGTTATTTTTGCATGGGTACAAAGGGGAGATAACCTATGAAAAATTAAGGGAAAGTGTATGTGTTATTTTTCGGATGATGGGATATGCGGATGACGATATCTGGGAGTATATGGAAAATTGTTTCGATCAGGTGATCTGGCCGTGGGAATATTATGCGTTGTTGGTGTAGCATAATGAAATACAAGACTGCCCGCACAAAAATATGTGTGGGCAGTCTTTTTTGATAGATTTCCGTATTTTTATCCGTAGTAATAAGTGTAACACAAATATCCGGATAAATTGTCTGTTGGTGAGGAAACGATATGAAGATAAACGAAGAAAATTATATGGATCAATTACAGAAGCATAATGAAAAAGCACTGCTTTATGTGATTGATGAATACGGGGGACTTTTAAAAGCAGTGATCTCCAAAAGTCTGTTTCGTATGCAGAGCTATCAGGAGGAATGCATGAATGATGTTTTGCTGACCATATGGGATCATATAGATTCCTTTCAGCCGGAAAAGAACAGCTTTAAAAACTGGATCGCGGCGATTGCAAAATATAAAGCGATTGATTACCTGAGAAAATATCAAAAGGAACAGATGGAAGTATCGCTCGAAACGGCAGAGTGTGATCGTATAATGGAATCAAAACTGCCTGTCGTGGCAGACGCAGATGAAATATCAGAGGAGATGGAGGCATTATTATCCTGTTTATCGAAGCGGGACAGAGATTTGTTTCTGCGTTTATATGTAGAAGAGGAATCGGTAGAAGAAATCAGTCAGTCAGCGAAATTGAGCAAGCCTGTTATTTATAACAGACTTTCCAGAGCGAAAAAGAAATTGCGTGCCAGAAAAAAAGAACAAAATAAAAATATTGTTAATGTCCACAAAAAGGGATAGCCGTGAAAATATCACTGATCAGAAAAGAGGGATTATAATGAATAAATTATATGAATTATTAAATGAGGTATCTGTTGATTTAGAGGAATATGAAGGGAAGAAATTATCAGAATTGGAAACAAAGCGGATCAAAAAGAATGTATTGAATGAGATAAAGGTGCGAAAGAAGCAGAATAACACAAAATGGACCACCCTTGTAAAAGCCTGTGCCTGTGTTGTGCTGATTCTGGGAGCAGGAAGCGCCGGGATTGCTGCAGCGAATGGACAGCTCCCGGAAGGAATAAAAAATCTGTTTGGTATCCATTCAGAAAAAGAAATTCAGATAGCAGGTAAAATGGGAAAAGCATTGGACATTACTTCTCAAAATGCAGGAATTAAGATTACAGCCGAAGGCATTATGCGCGACGCAAGACATGTGGGTATTGTTTATAAAATAGAAAAGTCCGATGGGAGTATGCTGGATCAGAAGGGCCGGAAGTGTACCGGAGCAGAATTTGTGGAGGATGACTGTCTGGGCATTGGGGGAAAGCTGTGGACCAGTGGAAGTCAAGACTGTTTGAAGCAGGAATGGAATCGTTATAATATCAGATATTATACCATTTTTAATTATGATGAACAGATAGGAAAGCATCTGCAGATTACCATATCAGATCTTAAATTATGGTTTGGGGATGACATGTCCCAGGTTGACATTCAGGGAAAATGGACGTTTGATGTGATGACAGATTGCAAAGATTCTTCAGTGAATCTTGCACAAGGGCAGGAGCTGCAATTTGGAAAAGAAAAAGCGACCCTGAAGGAATGCAGTATTTCACCGATGGGATATTATCTGGAAGTCACTTCCGAGGAGAAATTTAATGGAAACAAAATTATTAAAGGGGTGGAAGAAAATGCTTCTTTGTATTTAAAAAATGGAGATAAAATTGCATTCGACGGAAGCAGCGCACCGGTGCTTCATAAGGATGGGACATGGTCTTTTAAAATAATAGGCACCTTTGATACATGGATCATGCCGGAGGATCTGGATCAAGTAACCATCGGTGATTATGAGTTTAAATATGAATCTGCGAAGAGGGATTCCTGATATTATCTGAGGAGAAATAAATACGGGCATAAATAAAAGAAATGGGATAGCTTTTCCTGTGGATTTGTGATATGCTGAGCTTTAAGGATGCAATCCATTTAATTACAAAATGAAGGAGATTATTTATGCCAAAAAGAGACGACATTAATAAGGTTTTGATCATTGGTTCCGGTCCTATCGTGATCGGTCAGGCGTGCGAGTTTGACTATTCCGGAACACAGGCCTGCAAAGCACTTAAGAAATTAGGATACGAGATCGTGCTGGTAAATTCCAATCCGGCAACGATTATGACAGACCCGGAGACAGCAGATGTTACATATATCGAGCCGTTGAATGTGGAGCGTCTGGAGCAGATCATTGCGAAGGAACGTCCGGATGCGGTTCTTCCGAACCTGGGAGGTCAGTCCGGTTTGAACCTGTGCTCTGAGTTATATAAAGAGGGGATTTTGGACAAATACAATGTTCAGGTTATTGGTGTTCAGGCTGATGCCATTGAGCGTGGTGAGGATCGTATCGAGTTTAAGAACACCATGGATGAGCTCGGCATTGAGATGGCACGAAGCCAGGTGGCATATTCTGTGGATGAGGCTCTTGCGATTGCAGATGAGCTGGGATATCCGGTTGTTCTTCGTCCTGCTTACACCATGGGCGGTGCCGGTGGTGGACTTGTTTACAATAAGGATGAGTTAAAAACCGTATGTGCAAGAGGTCTTCAGGCCAGCCTGGTAGGCCAGGTGCTCGTTGAGGAGTCTATCCTGGGGTGGGAAGAGCTGGAGTTGGAGGTCGTTCGTGATGTGGAAGGAAATATGATCACGGTCTGCTTCATTGAAAATATTGATCCGCTGGGTGTGCATACCGGTGATTCTTTTTGTTCGGCTCCGATGCTGACAATTTCAGAGGAGACACAGAAGAGACTGCAGGAACAGGCATATGCCATTGTAGACCGGGTTCAGGTTGTGGGTGGAACCAATGTACAGTTTGCTCATGATCCTGTTTCTGACCGTATTGTTGTAATAGAAATCAATCCGAGAACGTCCCGTTCTTCGGCATTGGCTTCGAAGGCAACCGGTTTTCCGATTGCATTGGTATCCGCAATGCTTGCATGCGGACTTACCTTAAAGGATATTCCATGTGGAAAATACGGAACTCTGGACAAATATGTTCCGGACGGAGATTATGTGGTAATCAAGTTTGCACGATGGGCGTTTGAGAAGTTTAAAGGCGTAGAGGACAAGCTGGGAACCCAGATGCGTGCAGTCGGCGAAGTGATGAGCATCGGTAAGAATTACAAGGAGGCTTTCCAGAAGGCAATCCGTTCTTTGGAGACGGGACGGTACGGCTTAGGACATGCCAAAAATTTTGACAGCCTGACAAAGGAAGAACTGTTAAAGAAACTGATCACACCGTCGTCTGAACGTCATTTTGTGATGTATGAGGCTCTTAGAAAAGGTGCAACAGTTGACGAGATCTTTGAGATTACAAAGGTAAAAGCGTACTTTATCGGGGAGATGAAGGAATTGGTGGAGGAAGAGGAAGCATTGCTTGCGGCAGGCAAGGGCAAGCTTCCGGCAGATGACGCACTGATCCGGGCAAAGAAGGACGGTTTCTCTGACAAATATCTGAGCCAGATCCTGGAGGTCTCTGAGGAGGATATCCGCAATAAGCGTATCGCACTTGGCTGTGAGGAGGCATGGGAAGGTGTTCATGTATCCAGTACACAGGATAGTGCATATTATTATTCCACCTACAATGCAAAGGATGAATCAAAGGTATCAGATAACAAAAAGATTATGATCCTGGGTGGCGGTCCAAACCGGATTGGTCAGGGTATTGAGTTTGATTACTGCTGTGTCCATGCAGCACTGGCTTTGAAAAAACTTGGATTTGAGACAATTATTGTAAACTGCAATCCGGAAACGGTTTCTACCGATTATGATACTTCTGACAAGCTTTATTTTGAGCCTCTGACTCTGGAGGATGTTCTGGCGATTTACAAAAAGGAAAAGCCGCTGGGCGTGATCGCACAGTTTGGTGGCCAGACTCCTTTAAATCTGGCAGCAGAGCTTGAGAAAAACGGAGTAAAGATTCTGGGTACATCTCCGGAGGTCATTGATCTGGCAGAGGACAGAGATCTGTTCCGCGCCATGATGGATAAGCTGGAGATCCCTATGCCGGAAGCCGGTATGGCAACGGATGTTGAGGAAGCAGTCGCTATTGCAAACCAGATCGGATATCCGGTTATGGTACGTCCATCCTATGTATTGGGCGGCCGTGGTATGGAAGTCGTATATGATGATGAGTCTATGGCAGATTACATGAAAGCAGCCGTCGGTGTGACACCGGATCGTCCGATCCTCATTGACCGCTTCTTAAATCACGCACTGGAGTGTGAGGCAGATGCCATCAGTGACGGAGAGCATGCATTTGTTCCGGCGGTTATGGAGCATGTGGAGCTGGCGGGTGTTCATTCCGGAGATTCCGCTTGTATTATTCCTTCGGTTCACATTTCTGCAGAAAATATTGCAACGATCAAGGACTATACCAGAAAGATCGCAGAGGAAATGCATGTGCGTGGCCTGATGAATATGCAGTATGCCATTGAGAATGGAACTGTTTATGTATTGGAAGCCAATCCAAGAGCGTCCAGAACTGTTCCTCTGGTTTCCAAGGTATGTAATGTGAGAATGGTGCCGTTGGCAACAGATATCATAACCTCAGAGCTCACAGGAAGACCTTCACCGGTTCCGTCTCTGAAGGAAAGCAAGATTCCATATTATGGTGTGAAAGAAGCAGCCTTCCCATTTAATATGTTCCAGGAGGTTGATCCGATCCTCGGACCGGAGATGCGTTCTACCGGAGAAGTGCTTGGCCTTTCTCCTTCTTACGGAGAGGCATTCTTAAAGGCACAGGAGGGTGTCGGCTCTAAGCTTCCGATGTCAGGTAAGGTATTGATCTCTGTAAACCGCAAGGATAAGGCAGAGATTGTGGATGTAGCAAAAGCATTCCATGAAAATGGTTTTGAGATTGTTGCTACGGGCAATACCTATGAGCTTATCACAGAGGCAGGTGTACCGGCAGAGAAGATCAACAAGCTTTCCGAGGGCAGACCAAATGTGTTGGATGCCATTACAAACGGGGATTTCGATCTGATCATCAATTCTCCTGTGGGTAAGGACAGCATCAACGATGACAGCTATCTGCGTAAGGCTGCTATTAAGACAAGGACTCCTTATATGACCACGGTGGCAGCGGCCAGAGCGGCTGTTGAGGGTATCTCATATCTGAAGAAGCATGAGAGCTGTGATATTAAGAGTATTCAGAGTCTGCATGCAGAAATAAAATAATGATTGGGCTGACGTCCGTTTGAGATCATATTTATTAGGGCGAAAGCCCATAAAAAAGCCTGTTACCGGAATGGTAACAGGCTTTTTAAGGATGGTGCTTGGCTTATTTAGTACGATATAGAATAATGATGCAAGGGTCAAATTATCTTTTGATCCCAACATTACCAAATCAAAGAAATAATTTGAAAGGACAGGTAAGTTTAAATTATGGAGGAGTTCGGTCAAAAACTGCGGGAAGTAAGAATTGCGAAGGGGTATACACAACAGACTCTTGCAGAAAAGCTTTATGTCACACGCCAGACTGTGTCCCGATGGGAGAGTGGAAACCGTTATCCTGATCTGGAGACTTTAAAAAAGATATCGGTAGAGCTGGAGGTGAGTGTGGATGAATTGCTGTCAATAGAACCTCATCCTGATGAGCAGAAGGAGATGACAGCAGAGGAAGAAAAGACAACGGATGTTTTTGAAAAATCAAAAGAAAAGAATATTATAAACAGAGTGATGGCAGTCTTATATATGATCATCATTGCGGGCCTGACAATTTATCTGCTGGGAAATCTTAAGGAAAACGGTATTTTTGATGGAAACTGTCCTAATCCGGAGGCATACATATATATTTTGCTCGATTGTTTGATCAAAATATCAGTATACTTCATTGGGGCGGTAGGAGCCGGGCTTTATTTTCGCAGAAAACATGGCAGAATCTGGGGAGGAATATTGATTTATGGTGTGTCTGCGTATGCGATCTGTTCAAACTTGAAGAGCATTTTCTCTACGATTCATGTCATTCAAGAGAATTCTCAGAGTATGGCCAGCGGGACATTGAGGTTAAATGTATTGTATTTTGTAATTTGCGCTTTTGTCGTGACGGTATTTTGCTGTCAGATTTTGTTGCAAAAACCTCCTCATGTGGACAATAAAATTGAAACTTTTCCGTCGTAAAATCCTACTTATAGGACAGAGTAGGAAAGGAGAAAATACATGGAAGATTCCGACATTATAGAATTATATTGGCATCGTTCGGAGACGGCTATCCTGGAGACGAAAAAGAAATATCATAAATTGTGCAGTCATATTGCCGATAATATATTGCATTCCAGAGAGGATTCCGAAGAATGTGTTCAGGATACTTATCTGGCAGTATGGAACCGGATACCGGAGGAACGCCCCCATTATTTCCGGGCATTTGTCTGTAAGATTACCAGAAATATTTCATTGAACCGGCTGGATCACAAAAGAGCCGCCAGGAGAGACGAAAAAAACACGGTATCCTTTGAGGAACTGGAAGAGACCTTTTCCGTTATGCCGAACTTTTCAGAAAATATAGAATGGGAGGAGCTGACGACAGAAATAAACCACTTTCTTAGTGAATTGCCGGTCAACAAAAGAGTCATTTTGGTAAGGCGGTATTTCTTTGGCGATTCCATTGCAGAGATTGCGTCTGATCTGAATATGAATATCAATTCCGTGAAAACGATCCTGCGGAGAGAAAACCGGAAACTCAGAGAGTATTTGAGGAGAGGGGGCTACGGTAAATGACAGAAAAGGAAGTGATATTACACGCTTATGGAGAGATTAAAGAATGTTTTATCGAAGAAAGTCTGGAATTTTCCGGTACTTCAAAACGTATTTCTCCATGGCGGTGGATTGCAGCAGCGGCTCTTATGATTTTGTTATTTTCGACAGCGTACCGGGTAAATGCACAGTTTCGCAAATGGATCATTTCCATTGTGCCGGTTACCACCAGAGAACAGATCAAGGAAAAGAATACTTCTCCCGGACAACGCGGATCAAAAAGGAAACAAGAAGGGATTGAAATCTCTGAAGTCAAAGAAATTGAGAATATCTTGGAAGCACAGTATATAACGGCGAACCATTATGTAGAGCCGTATCAGGATATTTATATTTCGACAGAACAGGGGAAAGAATCTTATTTTTCCATCAAAGGAAATGCCATCGTGCCGATTTCGAATATTCGTCATATCAAACGGAAGCTTCACTGGAAAAAGCATACCGGATGGATCAATGCGGATATGGTATCGGATCAGGAAAATCAGTATGTCTATAATCTGACTCAGGAAAACGATGTACCAGATAACGGACAGTATACTTTTTCTCTGTCGCAGGATGATGCCGGAGAATATTGGGTTACTGCATCGGCGGAGTCACAGATGGAGCCGTATTCTTATCCGTTAAAATATAACGTAAACACCAAAAAGCTTACGGACGTTTTTGGTGACATCATGATCAGAAACAAGAGCCTGCAGAAATATCATGTGGTGACAAACTGGGGAAAGCTGTCAGATTACCTTTGCTGTGTGCTTGTGGGGGATACACAGAAGGATGCAGTATATTATCTGATCGATATGATAAATCATACAGCCGTGTCTATGGAAAAGCTGACAAAGATGGACGATATCTGTTTTGTTCGAGGACTGGAGCATTCTGTAATATTTGGAACGATATCGACGGAACAGCACAAAGACAGTGGGGATGCGGATGGAGGTCTGACGGCTGAAAATGAAATACAGGATTATTATGATTGTTATCGCCTTGACCTGCAAACAGGGAAGCAGCAGGAATTGTATCATCACGTTCGGATCTGGTCAGAGGATCCGGAGGAAGATGACAGTGACAGAGTGGCATTTACCGGGGGAAGATATGATCTGTTGGAGCAGAGGAAAAAGGTTTATCTGGTAGATGAATTAACGGGGAAACGCACAGAGATCGAGAAATTTGACGGAAATCTGGAAATGGGATCTGTGCTGGTGAATGATTCCGGAGATAAACTTCTTTTTTTCGGAAAATTTACAGAGAGGTGTGTGAGAAAAATCGGTGTACTTGATATCCCAAAGAAAAAATTATATCTGATTGACAGGGAGAATCTCACAAGCTATGATGAAAATGCCATTAGCTGGAAGGATGACACAACCTTTGTGATCCAGGCGGACAGAAAAGGGCAGCAGGGGAGTGCGCTTTTCTGCTATCATATAAAATAAAGAAAAGAGAGAACAATGATACAAATTATTTTTTATATTGTTTTAGTCTAATTTCAGTAAAACAGTATTTCCCTCGTTCACCTCTTTATCCTCATATGGGCGGATCGTAAGCTCCGTATCCGTCAGCTCATAGCCGGAGAAATAATATGGAAGTGTGATTCCGGTTCTGGCAGGGATACAGGTGTCAGGGGAAATTACATCGTAGCCCTTGATGTCATCATAATAATCATAATCACGAAACGAGATAAAATTATCCTCATCCTCCTGAAATGCAGAGAGATAAGGCAGATTAAGCTCCTTAGAGTAATAGTTGTCGATCTGCAGAGATACCGTATAGTAATCATCGGCAAAACGGTCGATCGCCGGAGGAACATCCTTTTCAGCCACTTTTTCCGGTTCTGTGACAGCCTTTAACGTGTAATTTGTCGTAAAATGATAATCCGGTCCGTTATAATCTGTATAGAAAAGGCTGGCAGGAATCGCAATGAAAATAAGCAAAAGCAATATTCCATTGATTCCCAGCTTTTTATAGGTTGTCGTTACAAGCTTTTCAATGAGGAAAGTTACCCCTTTCATAAAGTGCCTCCTTTGATGTGAATGTTATAAAGATTATTTTTTTTGTTTAATTCCTGTGATGAGATAAGAGGCCACTAATGCATCCGTATCGGGATTCATCTGATTGACCAATATCCCCTTAAAATCATTTTTCTTTACCATAAAATAAAGGAATCCATCCTGAGAATCAATGGTATCTCCGATGCCTTTTTTCTCCCGTTCATTTTCTTCCAGATTTTTGACGCGGCTCAGATCATATTCCGAAATGGGTTTGACGTAACGGCCGCTTTTGGTGACGCCATAGGACAGGACGGTGCCGTACATCCAGTTGGTAAAAAGGTGATTCTCCTTTGCCTGCCCCGGATAAATATCTAAAACCCCGGATGGAATATCGACGTGATACCGGACCGTCAGGATCTCATAGCCATCCGGTGTTTCAAAGGTTTTGTCTGTGTCACGGGTGACCGCGGTCATAGAAATTTTAAAGTCCCCGTTTTCCGCTGGGATCGTAAAAGTCTCCGAACCCTTGAGGTTTTCACAGATCGACGGGTCTGTCAGGATCAGCTCCTGTTTCTTGTCATGGAAAACATATGTAGTGTAACGGTATGGAACAATAATGGCCAGCGCAAGGATCAGTACCAAAATAATGGTTACCACCCGGCTGCTGCGGAAACGCTGGATCGGAGTTGCGGTGTTTTGCAGTGTTCGTTGTTTCGTATGCTGTTGTTTCTGGGAAACAGATTCCGGGAAAATCGACGTAGAAGTATTTCTATGAGGTCGTTCTGTAGAATGTGGTCTGGGAGCAGAGACAGGTTCCTGCGTATGACCGGTGGAATCCGGCCGCATATAAACGCCACAGTGTGGGCAGAGACCGGCATAGAGATCGTAATCAAAACGCTTTCCGCAGTTTGTGCATTTTATTTTCATAGATTCCTCCTGAGTATCTGTAAATATAATTATATCTTATCATTTTACAGCAGTTTTGTAAAATATCTCTTGACAAAACCAAAATGGGATAGTATACTAGACAGGCAGTGTGAATTTGCCACTACGATTCAGGGGTGTAGTTCATCGGTAGAATAAGAGTCTCCAAAACTCCAGAGGAGGGTTCGATTCCTTCCACCCCTGCTAACCGATCCCATAAATGACAGAGATGTCTTTTATGGGATTTTTGTTTTACAGAAAACGCTGAAAGTTGAAGCGGGTTTGCCTGCTTTGGTCTTGAATACAGGAAAGGTATAGTGAGAAATGAACAGTAGAAAATCGATTTATGATATTAAGTCCTTTTACAATAAGAAAGCCGTGTTAAAGGCGAGCTTTCAGGGAATGCGTTATCAGCTGGAGCAGTATAAAGATCCGGAGCAGGAAGAGGCGGAACCGGTGCTTCGTGTGACGATCTGGCCGGAGCCGTTTTGTTTTGAAAAAACACCTGACAAGAAAAAGACTGTAAAGGAGTTTGTTTATACAGAGGATGGACTGGACGAGGCCTACGACTGGCTTTGTCAGATCTATGATGAACGGATCGAAGAATGGACTGAAGCAAGGGATAATCCGTATAAGGGATTGTTTTAGTCCGGGAGAAGTTCATTAAGGGCCCGGAGCAGAGAGTCTTTTAAGTCAAAATCAGAAGCCTCTACCTGACGGATCAGCTCCTGAACCTTTTCCGGGTGATGCTCGGCGAGATAAATTTCTGCCAGTGAGACATAGGTATCCTTAATATCGCTGCCAAGCGAAAGGGCACGTTCCAGAATGATTTTGGCGCGGGTATCCTGCCCCTCGCAATTATGGTGAAGGTAACTGCCCCACAGACCCAGATTACGAATCAACAGGATATAATTCTGATCATACATGGAAAGCTCCGGAAAGTTGGCTGTGCCGTATGCAAGCTTGATATCTGCGTTACTCATGCCGGAGAGATTAAGGATTTTACATGATAGTGTGCGGCGTACTTCATCCTGCCGGTATTTTTCTTCTCCCCCGGCAGTATCGGAAAAGGGAAGTTCATCCTCAGAAATGGTAATATAATCCAGATTGCTGATATCCTTTTTGCGGACAAAATTGGCCTCCCGTTCCTTTTCCCAGTAAGAGGTGTCCCATTGAGAGTTGTCTGTGGCTCCGCGTTTGGTCTTGACGTTGACCCAGATTATGAATAGAATAAAGAATATGAGTATAATTGGCATAAGATATCATCCTCCTGTATGGGATAAGCTATGTAAAAGTGCCAAAGAAAGGAGTGCCGTATGAACTTTTTTAATAAAAAAAATCAGCAGAGAATTGCGATGGTTATCTGTATATTACTTATTATTGCCATGGTCCTTCCTATGGTTCTCGGATACTTAGGTTAATTGTTTTCATCGATAAATGAGCAGATGTATTTCATCTGCTTTTTTCAGTGTATAAGAAAATGCTGGTTTTGCCCTTTTTCAATATACATAATGTACGAAAAATTGTCAAATACGGGGAAAATCTTTGACTTGCGATTTGCCTGTAATATGATTAAAATAATGTAATAAGCAAAAATAAGGAAGAGACGACATTATGAAAAGAAACAAAGCATTGACGGCAATTTTTGTGGCAGGCTGTATTGCAGTAGTTGCGATTGCAGGTATTGTAACACTGTTTGCAAAGGATAATTTTGGTAATAAAACACAGATTTGTGATGGGGTATCCATCGGTTCCATTGATGTGGGAGGACTTACGAAGGAGCAGGCGCAGAAGAAGGTTGAGACCTATATTGCGGACAGACAGCAGCAGAGTCTGGTGGTTTCGGTGCAGGACTATCTGGTAGAAGCCACAGCGCAGGAGGCTGGATTGACGATCCCGGAGAAGGATTACGCCGGAGAAGCGCTTCAGATCGGAAAGAAGGGAAATCTCTGGGAGAAGTTTCAGGAGATCCGTAAAGCTGAGAAGGGCGAGAAGGATGTTGCACTGGAGCCGGAGATTGATGAAGATACGTTAAAGAGTTTTGTAGAGACAAAGTGTTCTGCATATGATATTAAAGCAAAGGATTCCCGTTTGAAATTTAAAAACGGTGCGTTAAAGGCGACGCGATCAAGGGAAGGTATGGAGGTACAGGTTGAGAATACCTCTGATGCCATTAAGAAGGCACTTTTAGACAAGAAAGCAGCAGAAAAGGATACCATAGAGGTAAACGCAGATGTTCAGGTGACACAGCCGAAGTTTACACAGGAGGAAGCATCCCAGTGTACGGATCTTCTTGGTAAATATTCTACTACCTATGCAACGTACCAGGTAGAGCGTTCCAGTAATGTTGCCACGGCAGCAGGCAGGATCAATGGAACAGTGCTGGCACCGGGAGAGACATTTTCCACGATCAAGGTGATCAAGGACAGAACAGAAGCCAATGGCTACAAATCAGCACCGGAGTATTCCAGCGGTAAGGTTGTTTCCGGTATTGGCGGAGGAGTTTGTCAGGTTTCAACGACACTTTACAATGCCGTACTGAATGCGGAGCTTAAGGTGGTTGAACGGTCGCCGCATTCCATGGTTGTCGCATATGTTCCGGTTTCACGGGATGCGGCGATTTCCGGAGATTATAAGGATTTCAAATTTAAAAATAATACAGATTATCCTATTTATATTATGGGAAGTGCATCCGGTGGGATTTTGTCCTTCCGTGTGTACGGTCATGAAACCAGAGAGCCTGGGAGAGAGATTTCTTTTGAGTCTGAGATCACGGATACGATTGAACCGGGGGAAGAAGTTGTAACAGAGGATCCTGACCTGCCGGCAAGCTATCGTTCTGTGACACAGTCCGCCCATGTAGGTTATAAAGCAAAGCTCTGGAAGATCATCAAGGTTAATGGGGTACAGACCGATAAGGTACAGGTCAATACCAGCGCATATAATGCTTCTCCACAGTATGTGACAGTAGGAAAGCAGCCGGCAACACCGGCACCGGGATCCGCAAGTCCGGCAGCAAGTTCATCTCCGTCGGATAAATCAAAGAAAAAGGATACCTCCAGTGCCAGTCCAAAATCTGCGACAGGTTCACAAAGCAGGGGAAGCAAATCATCCGGCAGCAATACAAAGAAAAATACTTCCGGTACATCAGGAAACAGTACCGGGAAAAATACGACCAATACAACGACAAACAAAAATACTACAGAAAATACCAACAAAAAAAATACAGCGAAGACATTGGAGAGTACCGGTGGAAAGGCTGTTGCAAGATAAAAACAGGATTTAAGATACAGGACTGAAGGATGACGAAAGTATAGAAGGTCTGCGGTTCAAAGTCTGCGGACGGGGAAAGGAATGTAAGATTATTATGGAGATAGGAAAGGTACCTGAGAACGTACTGAAAAGAGCAGTGTTTAAACAGATCAAGCATCTTCGTCCGGAGGTATTACTGCATCCGGGTGTGGGTGAGGACTGCTCTGCCATCGAGACAGCGGAGGATGAGGTGCTTGTTTTTTCGACAGACCCAATTACAGGGGCATCCAAGGGTATGGGAACACTGGCGGTACATATTACTGCCAATGATCTGGCTTCCAGTGGTGCAGAGCCTGTGGGAATCCTTACATGCGTGATCCTGCCGCCACGGACCCGTGAGAAAAAGCTGCACGATCTTATGGAGGAGATCATATTGGCTGCAAATCGTCTTCATATTGAAGTAATGGGCGGTCATACAGAGATTTCAGATGTTGTCAACCGGCCGGTTATTACAGTAACCGGAGTTGGAAAAGTAAAAAAAGATAAGCTTGTTTCTACAGGAGGGCTTCGGCCGGATGATGACCTTGTTATGACGAAATGGGCAGGGCTGGAAGGCACTTCCATTATTGCAGAGGAGAAGCGGGAGGAGCTGCTGACACGGATACCGGAGCAGATCATCGATGCGGCAGCGGCTATGAGAGATTATATTTCGGTGGTACCGGAGGCTGCAGTCGCGGTAAATGCCGGTGTCACAGCAATGCACGACGTTACCGAGGGTGGCATATTCGGTGCATTGTGGGAAGTAGGAGAGGCATCCGGCGTAGGGATCATCGCTGATCTGGACAAGATACCAATCCGGCAGGAAACCATTGAGCTGTGCGAGTTTTACGATATCAATCCATACATGTTGATCTCCAGCGGAAGTATGCTGATCGGGACACCGCACGGTAATAAACTGGTGGATGAGCTGGCAGAGCAGGGGATACCGGCTGCCGTTATAGGCAGAGCAACAGAGGGCAATGACCGTATCATTCGAAGCGGAGAAGAAACACGTTTTCTGGAACCGGCAGGTAGTGATCAGCTTTATAAGATTTATCAGTAGGAAATAAGAATCAAATGAAAGGAAAGGGATATTGATATGATCAAGAAACAGATATTAGATGCGATCAGTATGAATAGCCGCCGGTCTACGGAGGATCTGGCTGCGATGTTAAATACAGGAACAGATACCATTGAGCATGAGATTAAAGAGATGGAGGATAACAAGGTGATCTGCGGTTATCCGACCCTGATCAACTGGGATAAAACAGATTGTGAGAAGGTTACCGCCCTGATCGAGGTAAAGGTAACACCACAGCGCGATATGGGATTTAATAAAGTAGCAGAGCGAATCTATAAGTTTGAAGAGGTAGAAAGTGTCTATCTGATGTCCGGTGGTTTTGACCTGACTGTAGTGATTCAGGGAAAGAGCATGAAAGAGGTTTCCCGTTTTGTAACGGAAAAGCTGTCTACACTGGAGTATATTACAAGCACCGCGACATATTTTGTACTTAAGAAATACAAAGAGCACGGTCTGATCATGACCGATGAAAAGCACGATTCAGAAAGGATGTTGATTACCCCATGAGAGACCCATTATCTAAGAAAGTACAGAGTATTGAGCCTTCCGGCATCCGTAAATTTTTTGATATCGTCAGTGAGATGAAGGATGCGATCTCTCTCGGTGTAGGAGAGCCTGATTTTGATACACCATGGCATATTCGTGAAGAGGGAATCTATTCCCTGGAGCAGGGAAGAACCTTTTATACCTCTAATGCCGGCTTGAAAGAGCTGAAGGAGGAGATTGCCAATTATCTGAAACGACGTTTCCGGTTATCTTATGATCCGGCAGGAGAGATTTATCTGACAGTCGGTGGAAGTGAGGCCATTGATGGGGCACTTCGTGCCATGCTTGATCCGGGAGATGAGGTTCTTCTGCCACAGCCAAGCTATGTATCCTATGAGCCGTGTATCGTTCTGGCAGATGGTGTGCCAAAGATCATTGAGTTAAAGGAAGAGGATGAGTTTAAGTTAAGGAAGCAGCAGCTTCTGGATGCCATCACAGACAAAACTAAGATTCTGATCATGCCATTTCCTAACAATCCGACGGGAGCCATTATGACCAGAGAGGATCTGGAGGATATTGCAGAGGTGGTCAGAGAGCACGATCTTTATGTGATCTCAGATGAGATTTATTCTGAGCTGACCTACAGCGGAGACCATGTATCCATTGCGTCTTTGCCGGGTATGCAGGAAAGAACTATTGTGATCAATGGATTTTCCAAGTCTTATGCTATGACCGGATGGCGTCTGGGATATGCCTGTGGACCGAAGCCCATCATTAAACAGATGCTCAAGATCCATCAATTTGCGATTATGTGTGCACCTACCCTGAGTCAGTATGCAGCCATAAGCGCTGTGCGTGACGGGGATGATGATGTAGAGCGTATGAGAATAGCATACAATCAGCGGAGAAATTTCCTGATGAAGTCGTTCCGTGATATGGGGCTGAAGTGCTTTGAACCGTTTGGTGCATTTTATGTATTCCCAAGCATTAAGGAGTTTGGGATGACATCGGATGAATTTGCAACAAAGCTTCTGGAAGAAGAAAAAGTAGCAGTTGTACCGGGTACTGCCTTTGGTCGTTGCGGGGAGGGGTTCCTTCGTATCTCCTACGCGTATTCCATTGATGATCTGAAGGTTGCACTGGAGCGGATAGAGAGGTTTATCGAAAGACATAGAAAGTAGTATCGGAGTGGCTGTTTAGAAAAGAGGAAATGTATGATAAATATTGTACTTCTTGAGCCGGAGATACCGGCCAATACCGGAAATATTGGCCGTACCTGCTGTGCGACCGGCTCCCGACTTCATCTGATCGAGCCTCTGGGGTTTCAGATCAGCGATAAAATGTTGAAAAGAGCGGGGATGGATTACTGGGATAAACTGGACGTCACAGTCTATGACTGTTACGAGGATTTTCTCGAAAAGAATCCACAGGCTGCCGGCAATATGTTTATGGCCACGACAAAGGCACATCAGACATATACAGATGTTTCTTATCCGGAGGATGCCTATATTATGTTTGGAAAAGAAAGCGCCGGTATACCGGAGGAAATCCTTGTGGACAATGAAAAAAATGCCATCCGCATTCCTATGAACCATAATATCCGTTCGCTGAATCTTTCCAATTCCGTTGCAATCGTATTGTACGAGGCATTACGCCAGAACAGCTTTCTGGAGGCAGAGAGAGACGGACAGCTTCACCGGCTGCATTGGCACAATAAATAATAACAGAAAAGGAACTGGTACATGAATTGTTATCAGTTTCTTTTTAGTTCATAAAATCTACCGTGATGGCTCCCATACTGCATTTGAGGGTTACATCGCCATAATTCTCAGTAGATGTGTTTTCGGACTGTGAGTCCTTTTCGAAGGTAATGTCTCCCATGGTGGTATTTGTACTGAAACTATAATTACTTTTTCTTCCGGCCAATGTCAGATCCAGATTACCGGTAGAACATTTTAATGTGCTATTTCCCGTTAGTTTGCCTGTGATTTCAGTGTTTCCCATGGCTGTTTCAGAATTCAGATTGTGAATGTTGGAAACGGTATTCGTTTTTCCAAGTTCCAGATTTCCCACACCTACTTTTGCAGTACACTGGTCTGTAACCTGAAGGTTGTCGATAATACCTTCCCCGGCACCGATTTTGATATTTAATCTTTCTGACTGCAGCTGCGTTGCGCTTAATGCACCGGCACCGATCTTAATAGTAGTTTGTCCGGCTGTCAGGGGAGTTTTGATACGACATTCGCCTGCGGCTAAGGAAATTTTTGCCTTGTCAAAGGTTACATCAGAAGGGAGTGTGATCGTATAGGGACTGGCATTTGCCTTTCTATGTCCAAAAGGAATGTAGACGGTGTGGTCGAGAATCGTAACATTCGCCCTGGCATTGTCAGGAGTTTCTACATGCCAGATACCATCTTTGATGTAGGAGTGATAGCGGTTATTTTCATTATCATTCTCTGTTTCAATGCCATAAGAATCTCCGGACTGGATCACGACCTCCTGTGCCTGGATCTCGAAATCGAATCCTGTGATCTGTGAACTCTCTTTATCCGACAGAGTCATGAAGCCGCTTTCTGTATATGCCTTTGATGATGTTTTTGGGGTCAGATGAAAGGAAAAAAGAGTTCCTCCCATGTGAATTCCTGCAATGATACACAATATGCCAATGAAAAATATTCCGGACAAAATAAACAAAAATATATTTCTTTTTTTCATAATTTACACCCGTCTAATAAGACTGCTCCTTTCCTGTAAGCTTTCCTGTGATCCAGTCCCAAAAATGTTGAAGTTGTTTCCAGAGTAACGGAAATAATCGGATGACAAGGAATATTCCAAGGTAACAGAAAGCGGAGCCGAGAGAAAATAACAGACATCCGACGCCGATAGTAAGGATGCCTCCGGCTGTCTTTCCGGCAATGATACCGATGATCCCGCCTATGATTGCGGCGACGCCTCCGATGGCAGACCCGGCACCGCCAAAGATCATTGCGGCGAAGATGCCGATAACTGCACTTACAATACCTAAAAGGATACCGGCAATACTAACCAGTGCGGTTCCCCAGATCGGTGAGGTGATGACTAGCACAACAATCATTATGAGAATATTGTTGTGGTCCATTCTGGCAAAAAAGCCGGATTTTTGCTGCTCTGTCTGTTGATAAGCAGCTTGATCTCCATTTGCGTTATCATAATTGCCGGAAGTCTGATTCCATCCGTCATTGCTTGACGAACAGGTATTTTGTGAGCCGGGCATTTTATGCCAGCCATCCTCCGTCTCGGAGGTATTCTGTGTATGTTTATTCTGCGCATGTTCTGATGTCTCGTATAGCTGGGGAGTATCTGTAGCGCGAGAAACAGTACCTTCTCCATAGGAAATATTTTCGGTGTTATCATTTTTGATCTGCTCTGCGATTTCCACTGGTGAACCCAGCTCCGTCAGAACCGCTTGCTCGTTATCTTCTCCGGCATCGGCGAAGTAATCTTCATAATAATGCAGGGCCTGTTTGCGTTCTTCTTCCGGAAGATCCGCTAATAAACGGCTTAAATCTCCTAAAAATTCATATTTGGTCATAGTTTTCCTCATTTCTTTTCATTTATAATCTTGTGTCCGATGAAGTGTGCAAAAGCAGTTGACTGATCTTGTGGGAATAATTGTGCCATTCTTGCCGATAGAGGTTTAACTGTACCCGGCCTTGTTCTGTGATCTGGTAATAACGGCGGTTTCTGCCACCGCATTCCTTATCATATACAGAAAGGCAGTCATCCTTTTGGAGTCTGCGCAGAACCGGATAAAGTGTTGATTCAGAAACATCTATAACGGAACGGACGTCCTGCGTGATCTTATAACCGTAGGTTCCCTCGGAGGAACGTTCCACAACGGCAAGCACAATGGCATCCAATAGCGCAGAGCCAGTGTTAAATACCATGAAAAACTCCTTTCGTGCTGTTGGTTAGCTAACTTTACAGTATATAATACTATATACCATATAATATGGTGATATTATACGCCGTATAATATGTTCTGTCAAGACGAATATGAACAAAAGAAAACCGGTTTTCAAAGATTGATATATTCCAATCTCTGAAAACCGGTATAAATTTTTATGTAGAAATAATGTTATTGCTCAAAGGAGATGGACGCATTTCCCTTTGAGGCATCTACGGCAACAGTACCGTAAAGTTTTGTATCATCCTCATTTGTCTCTTTAGCGGTGGATGCAACAGACTCATGGATTAAAAGATTTGCATTGGCTGCCGGAAGTGTGTAATTGGCATGGGTGCCATATAAGGCTGCCTCAATATTTCCATGGTTACTTTGCAGAGAGGAGTTTCCTGTCAACTTACCATACAAAGTAATACCACCACGTTTATTGGAAATGGTTGTGTTATTCATCGTATTGTCCTTTGCTGCGCCGGAAGTACCGATGCTCAGACGCTTATTGGCAGATATATTTCCATTTATTGCAATCTGTGAAGAAGCGGCATCTAATGTACCATCTACCGAAACAGATGCGTTGTCGGCAGAAAGCAGCTGGTCAATCTTTAAATCTCCATGTTTGACATTGATATTAATCTTGCTGGCGATCAGGGAATCACATGTGATATCACAATGGTTTGTGTTAATGGTGATCTGATCGAGCTTTGCATCCGGAGGAATGACAAGAACATAACTGCCATAACCGCAAATCCATTTTGATGGGACATTAAATTTCATTCCTAAGACATTTGCTGTTCTTTTGGCTTCTGTGGCACCTGCATATAATATGCCATTTAAAACATAACCATCAAACTGACCGCTGCCGGAGAGATCAAAGTTTTCGCCGGATTTAATGGAAATCTTGCTGGAAAACAGATTTAATTCGATGGAACGTATATCGCCGGTCTGCACATCACTGATGGCAGCAGATCCTTCCGGAAGGTTCTGGTCTGAGAAAATGGCAGGGATGGATGATGGGCCGCTGCCCATAACAAAACCCGCTACCATGACCAAAATGCCTATAATGCCGATTGCAATAATGATTTTAATTTTATTATTCATGCGATTCTCCATTCTGAAGCAATGATCTGCTTCTATCTATCAGATTATTTGAGAGCAAGACGAGCAAGTCTTGCTTTGATTCCGTTAAATAATACCTTGATACTGAAGTATGCACCGGGAAGGATTCGTGTCGCCAGCTTGTAGCCGAGAAAACATAATCCACATCCCGCAGCAAACAGGAATAATACACTTCCCAGTGTAAAGATACCGGTTGGAATCTGAACGGAGAGCAATGCTAAAAGTGTGAGAGCAATGGATGAAAGGCTTGCGGCAAAACATCCAATGCCGGCAAGGATACATCCGGCCACAGCACATACTCCGAGTAAAAATACTCCGAGTATGACACCCAAAAGCGTCAGCCAGATCGGACATGTGATCAATAACACAATGCCGATGACCAGTTTTTTGGAACTGCTGTACCGTTCGGCATTATTTGCTTTTTCGATAGCTGCATTTCGTTTTGCTTCGGTTTTGGATTGTTTTTTATTTACCTTGGAGGTAGTGGAGTTGATTGATTTAATATCAACTTTTGTTTTATTGCGCTTTGCCAATTCTTCTTCCGCTTTCTTTTTGTCTTCTTCAGTATCATCGCGGAAGATAGAGTTACGCATGGAAGATGCTTTAGATGGCTGTTCAGATGATGCTGAAGCCTGTACCGCAGCCTGAGCCGGTGTCTGTGTGCCGGAGAGGGAAGCAGCAGCCTGAGCCGGTGTCTGTGCGCCGGAGAGGGAAGCGGCAGCCTGAGCTGGAGTTGGTGTAGCTGCAATGGAAGCCGCAGCTGCCTGAGAGGCTGTCCCTGCCTGTCCAAAAGTTTGTGGTCTCTGAATCGTAGGTGCATTTTGCGGCTGTGGAGGCACAGGATTTCCCGGTGTTACCGGAGCCGCAGAAGCTCCCGACGGCATGGTCGGTGTGGAAACAGCCTGTCCTGATATTGGGGCGGTGGCAATTGAAGCGGCAGTCTGAGCCGGTGAAACCGGTGATTTTGTTTTGACTGTAGGCGTCTGTGTTACAAATCCGGTTGAAGTAGCCATAGAAGCATTTTTCTGAGCCTGTGCGGCAAGCTTTCGGGAGTATACCGGTGGTTTGCTGGCCGCCGCCTGTGCTCTGGCCGCTGCTGCCCGCTTTTCTTCTTCTTGTACGCTTGCCTGTGCAGCAGCTTTTTGTCGTTGTAAAGATGCTTCCCGAAGCTGTTCTGCAATATAAGCCGGAGAGATAAAGTCACGGATGATTTCCTGCTCTTTTTCCGGTCCGGCATCTGCAAAATAATCTTCATAATATTCCATCGCCTGTTCGATTTCTTCCTGCGGAAGGTCAGCGATCAGACGGCTTAAGTCGCCTAAAAATTCGAATTTTGTCATTTTTTCCTCCCCTTTTTTGTATAAAATACGGTTTTATACAAGTATCCATTGCCGGAAAGCAATGGATACTATGAATAGGTATATGTTATATCATTTATTTATTATTGTCATTCTCATTGGTAATCAGGTGTGCCTGTAACAGACGACGCTTGAAATCATCCATAGGAGCTTCCTCTGGTTCAACAGCAGCTGCCGGTTCAGCAGCCTCCGGCTTTGGAGTAGCAACAGCTTTTGTTTCAACAGATTTTGGTTCTATCGGTTTTGCCTCGGTTGGCTTTGTGCTGATTGCCTTAGCCTCTAAAGGCTTTGTAATAGTAGCAGTGGTTTCCACCGGTTTTGCATTTGGAGCGGCAGCCTTCTCTTCAAAGGTCTTTGCTGCAGAAGGCTTATGCACCTGTGGCTCAGAAGAAGATGTCTCTGATACAGGAGTTTCAGAGGAAACTCCTGCAAGAGGCTGTGAGCTGGAAACCATTCTCTGCTTGAAAATCTTTGGTGTTGCAGATTTGTTTTGTTTTCCTTCCATTAAAAGATCTGCTAAACCTCCAACTGCATCGGCATCAGGTACTTCGCGGTAGCTTGATCTGGATACCGGTTTTGACTGGGAATTCTCTGCCTTTGGAACAGGTTCAACCGGTCGGGATGAAGAAAATGCCCGGACAGGATTGGAGGAAGAGAACGCCCGTAAAGGTGTTGATGAAGAAAGTGACCGCAGTGGGTTCGAGGAAGATGTCTGCTTTGGAAGAGGCACAGAACTTGACATTGCAGAGATATCTGCAGCAGTCGCTCTGAATTCATCGGCAGCAGAACGCGATTTACGTCCTTTCTTCTTGGAGGAAGAATCATCTTCCTTTAAGAGATCTACAAGACTGTTGACAGAATCGTCACTGTCCGGATTGCGGACCTCCTGCATTCTTGAAGAAGAAGTAGGAACCGGTGAGGACTCGGATTTCGCTCTAACCTGACTTGGTACCGGTATAGGTGTAGAGGATGATCTTGGAGTATCTGCAATAAATTCTTTTGAAACATTTTTCTTTTTATTACGTCCAAAGAAACCACGCTTCTTTGGCTGGTCATCATCCTTTAAAAGATCTACAAGGCTGTTGACGGAATCATCGGTTTCTTTATTACGAACCTCTGCATATCGAACCGGAGTAGAGGTTGATTCCTGCGTAGCAGTATGATCTTCGGCGGAATCTGCTTCAGATGGATTTAACATTGCAGCAACCGCATTGATATCATTGATATTTAAGTTAGAAGAAGCATCTTCCGTAGCGACTTTTGGTTCTGGATGAGCTTCCATAACAGATTCGAAAGAACGCAGCTGTGTCAGCATGCTTTCCAATGCGTTGATTGTAGCAATGTCAGACACGGAACTTTCCAGTTCCGGAAGATCTTCTTCTTCGTTTTCTTCGGAATCACCCATTGCCATTTCTGCGAGAAAATCTGCCTCATCGTCCTCGACAGGTTCCTCTGAGACGCCGTCAGCGGCTATTTCCTCTATCGGAGCATTCATATCGATTGTTTCCGTGGCAAGTTCATCGGCAGGTTCCTGATAAACAGGCTGCTCTGCATTCATATCAATTGTCTCGGTAGCAAGCTCATCGGCAGGTTCCTGGTAAACAGGCTGCTTTGCATTCATATTGATCGTCTCTGTCGCAGGTTCATCGGCAGGTTCCTGATAAACCGGAGCTTCTTCTACAACTGGAGCTACAGATTCTGCGTTCGGTGTTGTTTCCATTACAACAGGAGCAGGTTCGCTGATAGGCTCCTGATAAACCGGAGCAGCTTCCATAGCAGGAGCAACAGGTTC
>ULUN01003350.1_pt1 | contig 43967 bp, 38 predicted proteins | sample 1958531 | NCBI WGS metagenome assembly ULUN01 (sample SAMEA4835761, study PRJEB28245) | human gut metagenome | biome: gut microbiome; material: fecal sample | place: Denmark | collected 2008
GACGGAACCGTTACGCCGGGCGGCATGGTGGAAGTTACCGGCTCGAAGATCAAATGCCTCAACGCCGATGGCAGCAGCATCGGTCATTTCCGCTTGTATAACGAAAGTGAATCCGCCGAAGAAGTAACCGTATTAGGAGTGAATGACCCGTCGAAAATCATCTTCATCTTCCCGACCGGCCTGTTGGCAGGCAACTACCGGCTGGAGATTGAAACCTATTTCTCAAACACATCCACTATGTTGAAAAATCCACGCACACTGGTTTGTCCGGTGGCATTGAAAGTCGAATAAAAACCACGTTACATAGCGTTGGGTGTCGACGTAGTATTGCGTCGATGCCCGACGCACCATTGCGCTAACACCCGACGCAACGTTACGCTAACACCCGACGCACTATTGCGCTACCGGTTGACGCAACACTGCGTCTCCTTATAAAAATGCTAATTGCTTCTCTTTCTTCCAAAACTCTTATTTCTTTCTCTGCCATAAATCCTTATCCGAACCACATCGGCGACACTACGGAATATTCCATCCGGAAGCGACTAATTTTGGAAATTTATTTTTAATTTTGCCTATTCAAAAAAGAAAGCAACGTGCATTTCTTTCTAACTAAAATAAAAACTGAATGATTGAACGAATTTATATTCTTGAGACGGTTGATCCGGTCATATTTTATGGTGTGAATAACAGCAATATGCAGCTCATCAAGACGCTGTTTCCCAAACTTCGGATTGTGGCCAGAGGCAACGTGATGAAAGTAATTGGCGATGAAGAGGAATCGGAACTGTTTTTAAAGAAGATTCGTGAAATTGAAAAGTACTGCGAAGAATTCAACTCGCTGAGTGAGGAAGTCATCATCGACATTATTAAGGGAAAAGGACCGACCGTAGTCAAACAGGAAAATCTGATTATCCACGGGATGAATGGCAAACCCATTACCGCGCGGACTGAAAACCAGCAACTTCTTGTTAAGGCTTTTGAGGAAAACGACCTGGTCTTTGCGACGGGTCCTGCCGGATCGGGAAAAACCTTTGTGGCCATTGCCCTTGCCGTGAAAGCCCTGAAGAATAAGGAAGTGCGCAAGATCATCCTGAGCCGTCCGGCGGTGGAAGCGGGAGAGAAGCTGGGATTCCTGCCCGGAGAGATGAAAGACAAACTCGATCCGTACTTGCAACCGCTCTACGATGCCTTGCAAGATATGATTCCAGCTGTCAAGCTGAAGGAATATATGGAAAACAATGTCATCCAGATAGCCCCTTTGGCCTTTATGCGTGGGCGAACCCTTAATGATGCCGTCATTATCCTGGACGAAGCCCAGAACACGACCACCCATCAGATCAAGATGTTTCTGACACGTCTCGGCATGAATGCCAAGATGATCGTGACGGGCGATATGACACAGATCGATTTACCGGCCTCGGTTACTTCCGGATTGAAGGAAGCGATGGGCGTGTTGAAGAATGTGCCGGGCATCGGACGGGTAGAATTCAACAAGAAAGATATTGTACGGCATAAGCTGGTACAGCGTATTGTGGAGGCTTACGATAAGTTTGACAAGAGTAAGCTTCGTGCCGCAAAAAAGGATACAAGTCATACAGAAAATAAAATAGATTAAGTTATGAAAACAGCTTTAGTAAAAACAGATTTTCACTTTCCAGGTCAGAAGAGTGTTTATCATGGTAAAGTACGTGATGTGTACAGTGTAGGAGACGATTTACTGGTCATGGTAGCTACTGACCGTATTTCGGCATTCGACGTTATTCTGCCTGAAGGTATTCCGTTCAAGGGACAGATGTTGAACCAGATTGCTGCCAAGTTCCTGGATGCAACAACTGATATTTGTCCGAACTGGAAGTTGGCTACTCCCGATCCGATGGTAACAGTCGGTGTACGTTGCGAAGGATTCCCGGTAGAAATGATTGTCCGTGGTTATTTGTGCGGAAGCGCCTGGCGTGCTTACAAAAGTGGTGTGCGTGAAATCTGCGGCGTAAAGCTTCCGGAAGGCATGCGTGAGAACCAGCGTTTCCCGGAACCGATCATTACCCCGACTACCAAAGCTGAAATCGGAGAGCACGATCAGGATATCTCGAAGGAAGAAATCCTGGCCCGTGGTTTGGCTACACCGGAAGAATATGCTTTGTTGGAAAAATATACTTTGGCTTTATTCAAGAGAGGTAGTGAAATCGCTGAAAAACGCGGCTTGATTCTGGTTGATACCAAATACGAATTCGGTAAGCACAACGGTGAAATCTATCTGATGGACGAAATCCATACACCAGACTCTTCTCGTTACTTCTACCTGGAAGGATACGAAGACCGCTTTGCCAAAGGCGAACCGCAGAAGCAGCTGTCAAAAGAATTCGTTCGTGAATGGTTGATGGATAACGGATTCCAGGGCAAGGCAGGACAGACTGTTCCGGAAATGACTCCTGAAATTGTAGAAGGCATCAGCAATCGTTACATTGAGTTGTATGAACACATTACCGGCGAAACTTTCGTGAAGGAAGATACCGATAACCTGGCTCAGCGTATCGAAAAGAATGTAACTGAATATTTGAACAAACGATAAGAAAATGACGATATGACACAGTTCGGTTCGGAAAAGATTTTACCCTACAATCAGGATGAACATAAAGGAGTACAGGTCAGACGTATGTTTGACGCGATCGCCGGAAAATATGATTTGCTGAACCATACATTGTCATTCGGTTTTGATAAAGGGTGGCGCAGAAAGGGGATTCACTTTCTGCGCCCTTATTCACCGAAGCAGATCTTGGATATTGCGACGGGAACTGGGGATTTGGCTATTGCGATGCAGAAACAACTGCACGCAGAAACAATTATCGGTGCAGATATATCGGAAGGCATGATGGAAGTAGGACGGCAGAAGGTGAAAGAGGCCGGCTTGCAGGATCATGTCTTATTCGAATACCAGGATTGCACCGCATTGACATTTGCTGATAATACATTTGATGCAGTGACGGCTGCCTTTGGTGTACGGAACTTCGAGGATATAGAAAAAGGATTGCGGGAAATGTACCGGGTAACGAAACCCGGAGGGCATCTGATGATTCTCGAACTTTCCACACCCGAATCATTTCCGATGAAGCAGCTTTACCAGCTTTATTCGAAGGTGGTCATCCCGACGGTTGGTCGGTTTGTCTCGAAGGAAAAGGCTGCATACGATTATTTACCAGCTTCAATACAAGTAGTTCCGCAAGGTAAGGTAATGACTGATTTGTTAACCAGAGTCGGATACAAAGAGGCGAAAGCGCGTACTTTAACTTTCGGAATTTGTTCATTATACACAGGAACTAAATATTAATAGATTAGTTATGCAGAAGTATGGTTTGATAGGATACCCGTTGGGACATTCTTTTTCCCGCAATTACTTTAACCAGAAGTTTGAATCGGAGAAAATCGATGCCCAATACCTTAATTTCGAAATTCCGACGATTAAGGACTTTAAAGAAGTACTGAAAGAAAATCCGGAACTGAACGGTCTGAATGTGACGATACCTTATAAAGAACAAGTAATACCGTATTTGGATGATCTGGATGAAGACGCCCGTCTGATTGGCGCCGTAAATGTGATCAAGTTTACGAAAGGTCTTTTTGGAAAGACCAAACTGGTGGGTTATAATTCGGATATTATCGGTTTCAAGCAGTCTATTGAACCACTGCTGACAGAAAAGCATACGAAAGCCTTGATTTTGGGAACAGGAGGTGCTTCCAAAGCTGTAGCTCAGGGTTTGAAGCAATTAGGCGTTGGCTCTACTTTCGTTTCTCGCACCAAGAAGGAATATTGCATTACCTATGAAGAGATTACTCCGGAAGTCATGGAGCAGTATAAGGTTATTGTCAATACAACTCCGTTAGGCATGTTTCCGAATGTAGATGCTTGTCCGAATATCCCGTATGAATTATTGACTCCGGATCATCTGTTGTACGATTTGCTCTATAATCCGGATGAAACCTTGTTCATGCGTAAGGGAAAGGAACAGGGTGCTGTTGTTAAGAATGGTTTGGAGATGCTGCTGCTGCAAGCCTTTGCAGCTTGGGAAATCTGGCAGCGCTGATCAGGAATTCTTTACCCAGGTAATGACGAAATCTTTCTCTACGCGATACTGAAGAACAACGTGCTTGGGCGATTCACTACAAGTATCGAAGGCAATCAGCCTGCCTTGTTCTGCGTAAGAGAAAGGCTGAATATGTAAATGCCGGCAGAAGTCCACTTCCTGCCGGTTTATTATTTTATATAAGGTCTCTTTCGCACACCAGCAGATAAGCAGATGTTCTGTTTCGTGCACCGGATCAATGAACTGTTCTTCTTCGGCATTGAGAAACCGGCTTCTGACTCTCCTGACGCGTTCTGACCGGTATTCGATATCAATTCCTGCCGTTTGGGTGGCATCTGTCAGCATGATGGCAACGAAATCTTTAGTGTGCGAGATACTAATCTGCTTCTTTTCTGTTTCAGACAACAAGTAGGGCGCTCCGTTCGGATGATGATGAATAATGGCTTCGTGTCCGAGCATTTCTTTCAGCAACAAGCGGGTGGCGAGCCATTCCTTCTGGCGCTGTTCCGCTTTAAGCCGGCTGAATTCCTGCTGATACCATGCTTGGTGCTGGAGGAGAGACCACATTTCTTCGGTCGTTTCTTCCATCTTCCAAATGCCAACGGGCGGTACAATTGATAAAACGGACATATCTATTCTTTCCAATTAAAAGTTTCCATCAGGTGCATGACATCCTGAATCAGATATTGGGTAACCGGAGCGATGGAATCGGCTTTCGGTTCGAATGCGTAATACACGGCACCTCGGAAAAAATGACCGGTACTGTCTGTCAGATGGAACTGAATAGGAGAGATGCAGTCTCCTTTTAAGAGGAACAACGAGCCATATACCTGTTTCTCCGGATTCTCGAAGACTTTTTCTTGCATATCCTGGATACGCTGTTGCCTGTCGACCAGCTTATAACTGTCCTGCAGGAATTGTTCAACAGGTTTTCCCTCTTCATAGCTGCAATAAATTGTGGCATGCAGCTCGGGATACATGAGGTTCATCCATCCTTTTCTTTCCTTCAGGGTAGTTGAATCAATCTTTGCTTCTTGGGAGCACTCGAAAGAATAGGGCAGGTCCGGCATTTCCAACGGCGCATAAACTGCCTTTTGGGGTTCAATCCGAAAATATCCTCGTGGCTTTGGGCTGTAGTTGGTACAACCGGCCAGCAAAATCAAAGATAAATACAGTCCTGCGGCCGTTACCGCGCTCTTATTTCTCTTCTTCTTTGCCATCTTCTGCCGGATTGATCAGGTTGAATTTTACTTTCAGGATGCGGCGATTGTCCATTTCCAATATTTGGAAACGATAGTTCTTGTATTCAATAACTTCCCGCCGACGTGGAAAGTCTCCTTTGATTTCAAGCAGTAATCCAGCCAAAGTCTCCACTTCTTCAGTAATCTTTTCGAAGTCGGCCGGATCCGTATCAGTAGCCCGGAAGAAATCCGTAAGCTGGATTTTTGCTTCAAAGATATAACTGCCGTCGGCCAGTCGGATGTATTGCTTTTCATCCTCATCGTACTCATCCGAAATTTCACCGACAATTTCTTCCAGAATATCTTCCATGGTTACGATGCCCGAAGTACCTCCAAACTCATCCACTACGATGGCCATGTGTATTTTATTGGTCCGGAACTCTTCCAGCAGGTCGTCAATCTTTTTCGTCTCGGGCACAAAGTAGGCCGGTCTGATCAGACTTTGCCACCGGAAGGTTTCTGGTTTTTCCAAATAGGGCAGGAGGTCTTTGATGTACAAGATCCCTTTGATATTGTCTTCCGTTCCGGAATAAACCGGAATACGTGAATATCCGCATTTGATAATCGTATCGATGACTTCCTTGAAATTGGCCTTGATATCGAGATCTTCCATGTCCAGGCGCGAAGTCATGATCTCATCGGCAGTCTTATTATAGAACTTGATGATTTCAGCCAGCATCTCTTTTTCTTCCGGAATGGCTTTGGAAGTCAGTTCAAGAGCTTTGCTTAATTCGTCTACCGAAATATCATATTTCTTTTTGCCTAATGATTTGTTGATAGTAGAAGTTGAATGAACCAGTAATGCTGCCAAAGGTTTACAGAACTTACGGAGAGTCAGCAAGGTGGGAGCAGCCTTATGGATAAAAGACAAGGCATTTTGCTTTGCGTATATTTTAGGCATGATCTCCCCGAATAACAGCAAGAGAAATGTCAGGACAATTGTTTCCAAGATAAATCCAAGCATGGGTACATTCGAGAAGTCCAGCCATTCATTAATGCCATACGTACATAACATGACAATGGCCACATTGACAAAATTGTTGGCTATCAGGATGGTTGCCAACAGATACTCGGATTTGTTGAGTAAATCGAGGATTACGGAATCAGAAGGATGATTTCCTTCTTTGATCCGGTTGATGTCGTTGGGTTCTAAAGAGAAAAAAGCAACTTCGGAGGCCGAAATGAAGCCAGAGGCAAATAAAAGTAATATTGCCAGCGCCAGGGCAATGGCAGGACCTGTTGTCAAGTCCTGCACATTCACCTGGCGGAATAATTCTGATATATAATCTGAGTCCAAGGAATACAGTTTTAGTTAAACATGATCAAAATGGCAGGTCATCCGCTTCATTTGATTCTGAAAAAGGTGCAGTGGGCGACTGAAGTGTCGTTCCTCCTTGCTGATAACCGGTATTAGGTTGTACGGGCTGAGTCATATTGTTTCCCGTGTTGGTACTTGCCTGCGTTGTTGATGAATCGGCAGGACGCGAACCATTGTTGTAAAACTCAATGCGATCAGCATGGATTTCGGTTACATAACGCTTGATGCCATTCTGGTCATCATAGTTTCTTGTCCGTATTTTCCCTTCTACGTAAAGACCAGAGCCTTTTTTTACCCATTTTTCAACGAAAGAGACTAAATCTCTTCTTACTACGATATTGTGCCACTCCGTACGTTCAGGAATAACAGTTCCATTAGCTAAGGTGTATCCTCTTTCAGAGGTGGCGAGTGGGAAGCTGGCTATGGCAGCACCGCTGTCGAAGTAACGGACATCCGGATCTTTTCCCACATTTCCGATAAGAATAACTTTGTTTAAAGACATATTGTTACTTTAGATTTAATGAATGTACAAAGAAACACAAATTTGGTTAGTTTGACAAATCTAACGAATGAAAAACACAGCCCTTTTCTTGAAGAAAGTGCTACTTCTATTATGGAAAGACGGAGTAAGCCGGCAGCTGTGATATCACTTGAAATTAGAAGATAGTTTTCCATGAAAATAAATATATTTTTTATTCTTCTGATTTATAGATTATTACTAAGAATGATAGAAAATATTTCAAAAAAAAGTTGGTCAAAAGTTTGGAGGTTCAAAAATAAGTCGTACCTTTGCATCGCAATTGAGAAACAAACAAACACTCAGTGAAAGCAAAACGGGGTGTAGCGCAGTCCGGTTAGCGCACCTGCTTTGGGAGCAGGGGGTCCCAGGTTCGAATCCTGGTACCCCGACAAAAAGAAAAAGCTGATAATCAGCTAATTAAAAGAGATTTCGAGTCGGTACAATTTGTATCGACTCGTTTTTTTTATGCCTAAAACCCATTATTTTGCCTTAATAAGGCATGGTATTTCTTTTAAATATCTTTTAAACGATTTGGTACAATATGTTTTCTGGTTTTCTAATCCTAAAACATATGTACTATGGCAACTTTTAAACCGGTCGTTATGGCTGGAATTTCACATATAAAATCAGATGGGACGAAAAATATTAAAATTCGGATTTATCATAATAAGTCGTCCAAAAGGGAAGGAATGAATATGTCTTATATAAAAAAACGTAAACAACTTTTTTATTAGCTGTTTTTACGTTTTTGGAGATCTGTCTAGGCCTTGAACTTTGCGGTTCATAAGTTTTAAAATCAATATTTTAACGAACTATAAGTCTTTTATGAGGTACGAATTGTACGCTTTTTTGAAAGAGCTTTTGGCTTCCCTTGTCGGGGATGTCTGCCTTTATCTTCAATTCAAAGATGCAGTTTTATTTTGAACTGTGCAAATCATTGAAAATAAATATTCTATGGTTAGTGCAAGGTGCAAGCTATATATAGATATATACTTGCACCTTGCACTAAATTGTTTTCCAAAAGTCTTAAATAAAAAAGCTTTCAATGTCATATATAGTATGGCAATAAAGCCATATCTTTGTGATATGATTCAAGAGGACTTCCAATTTTACAAGCCTTGCAAGGAGTTACAACCTTACGTCAGGTATTATTGGGTATTCAAAAGCAATCAACCGCTGAATACCCTTACTTTTCCTATTGGTTGTCCTCAAATCATTTTCCACAAACAAACACCGCTCTATATACCGGAGTTGAAAACCACTCAATCGGAATTTAGCATCAGTGGTCAGGTAAATTATCCTTCCCATTTATATGCGGATGGAAATGTGGAAATGATAGTGGTTGTGTTTCAACCATACGTTCTAAAAGCCTTCTTGAATATGCCCATATCTTTATTACATAATCAAGAGATTTCCGGTTATGACCTTGAAAACGCAAAATTAAAACAATTGGCTACGCAAATCTTTAACTATGAAGATACCAATTCATGTATTACAATAATAGAGCAATGGCTGTTATCTCGAATAACAGATGTATTGACTTCAAAAACTACATGCAATCTCAAAAAAATAGCTTCTGCAATCCAACAACTATTCATCATGCCTGCCATTTCCATCACAGAACTGGCTTCTACTGTCTGTTTGAGCAAAAAACAATTTGAACGTCTCTTCAATGAGCTGGTAGGTGCGAATCCGAAGGAGTATGCAAGAATAGTTCGTTTCCAGAAATCATTGAAACTGCTACAGCATTACACAGAAGATGTAAATCTGGCTCAAATTGCATATCAATGTGGTTACACAGACCAATCGCATTTTATCCGGGAGTTTAAACAATTTAGCGGTTATACGCCATTGTCTTTGTTAAACGTATGCAAACCTTATTCCGATTTGTTTAACAACCCAATATAATGTCTCTTTTATTCTATCCATAGTTTGGTAGTCGACTTACCTTTGCTCTGATTAAACTTAAAATGAATGATAGAATGAAAGAAGTAAATCCAAAAGAAACAACCCGTGCTTATGCATTTGAATTGTGGATGAATGCCCCCATGCCCATGCTCACCTTTTTCAAGACCATAGATGTTACTCGTCTAACCCAAATAAGCAAACGAACAAGGCTAAAGTTCAATATGTTGATGTGCTGGTGTATAGGAAAAGCTGCAAGCGACATAAAAGAGTTCTATATGCTTCCTGTTGACAAGAAGTTAATGCAATGCGATAATCTTGCTGTCTGTTCTATTGTAGCCAATCGGAAGGGCGAAGTTAGTTCCTGCGATATTCCTTTTTCCGATAATTTGCAGCAGTTCAATACTGATTATCTGAGACTGACGAAGCAAGTTGCTGAAAGTTGCCAAAATTATGACCTAATGGACAGCATGGTCATTGGTACATCTGCTCTTGCTCAATATGAGATAGATGGGGCAGTAGGTATGTACAGCGGTGTGTTCAATAATCCGTTTTTAATCTGGAGTAAATACAAACGAAGGTTGTGGAAGCGTACATTGACTGTCTCTTTTCAGTTTCACCATACACAAATGGATGGCGCACATGCTTCCCGTTTTTTGGAAAATCTGCAAAAAGAAATCAAGAACTTGGAGGTATAATCAAGAACAAATGCTATCTTTGTAATACTAACAAAAAATAGAGTTGTTCAACCCATATGAAATGGCAAGTGTGCATATAGCTATGCTTAACGGATAGCATTTTAGTCATAGCTATTCAGCAACGGACAGGCTTATAACAAGTTTGTCCTTTCTTGTTTTGCCATTATTCTAAATTCATAATTATGCGATGTGTCATGCCGCCTTGTGCAGCAGGACTTGTCGCATCATATCAAGTTGAACAATGAACTATACATATAAGAATATTTGGCTCATCAACTTTCCCGTAATGATGAGCATCCTTATCGAACAACTTATCAATATCACCGATGCTATTTTCTTGGGGCATGTAGGAGAAATAGAACTGGGTGCATCTGCCCTTGCTGGGGTTTGGTATCTGGCTATCTATATGCTTGGCTTCGGTTTCAGTTTGGGCTTACAGGTCGTTATCGCACGGCGTAATGGCGAGCAGCATTATTCCGAAACAGGGAAGACATTTTTTCAAGGATTGTTTTTCCTGTCGGGACTTGCTGTCTTTTTGTATTTGTTCTCCAGACTGTTTTCCCCGATTATTCTAAGTAGGCTGATTACTTCTGCGGAAGTCTATCATGCTGTGATTGATTATTTGGACGGACGAATTTGGGGACTATTGTTCTCCTTTCCGTTCCTTGCTTTACGTTCGTTCATGGTCGGTATTACCTATACAAAAGCCTTGAACATGGCGGCTCTGACAGCCGTATTAGTGAACATTCCAAGTAATTGGCTGCTTATATTCCATTGTGACATGGGGATAGCAGGTGCAGCCATTGCATCGTCTTTTGCCGAAGCGTGTTCGTTGGCAGTGCTGGCAATCCGTGTTTCACGTAAAATGGATAAAAGGCTTTATGGCTTGTCTTGGAGTTTCGACAAAGGTGTATTACTACATGTTTGTCGTGTATCCGTTTGGAGCATGTTCTATTCGTTTATCAGCGTAGCCCCTTGGTTTCTGTTTTTCGTAGCAATAGAACATTTGGGAGAATTGCAATTGGCAGTAGCAAACATTCTCCGAAGCATATCTGCCCTGTTCTTTGTCATTGTCAGTTCGTTTGCCGCCACAACTGGCTCATTGGTAAGTAATCTGATTGGAGCAAACGAAAGAGAACAAGTGTTTCCGCTATGCAGTAGGGTAATCCGATTAGGCTATGCTGTCGGCTTACCGCTGATTACGCTTGCGTTGGTATTCCATCAGTCTGTTGTCAGTGTCTATACAGATAATTCGAATATCGTACAAACTGCATGGTTGCCGTTTGTGGTCATGTTGCTTAACTACGTCTTTGCCTTACCCGGTTATGTCTATATGAATGCTGTAACGGGAACAGGAGCAACACGGACAGCTTTCATCTTTCAGGCGACAACCATTGTCGCCTATCTGCTCTACCTGTGGGGATTGAGCTATTGGGATGTACCCCTTGCCATTTATTGGACGGTAGAATACTTGTTCGTGATTGGACTTGGGGTGCAGTCTGTTATTTATCTTAAATATAAACACTATTAAAAACTGAATGTTATGATGAAAAAGATATATCCACGCACAGGCGACACGCAGACTGTGTACCTGAATGCGGTTGTAAAAGACCCCTCTATCGAAGTGGGCGACTACACCATCTACAATGATTTCGTGTCCGACCCGTTATTTTTCGAGCGGAACAATGTGCTTTATCATTATCCTATTAGCCATGAGCGACTGATAATTGGCAAGTTTTGTTCCATTGCCTGCGGTGTGAAATTTCTGTTCAACTGTGCCAACCATACCTTGAAATCCTTATCCACCTATACTTTTCCGCTTTTTTATGAGGATTGGGTTTTAGAGAAATCGGACGTGGTAACAGCTTGGGATAACAAAGGCGACATCGTGATAGGCAACGATGTATGGATAGGCTATGAAGCATTGATTATGGCTGGCGTTCACATCGGCAACGGGGCAATCATAGGCTCCCGTGCCGTTGTTACGAAAGATGTACCACCTTATACGATAGTTGGCGGTGTTCCTGCCAGACCGATAAGAAAGCGTTTCAATGAAGAAGTGATACAGAAGCTCGAAACGCTGAAATGGTGGGATTGGTCTGCTGGGAAGATACAGCGATGCTTGCATTATATTGGGAAAGGTGATATAAACGGGTTGTTACAAATGGTTGATAATATGTAGCATGAAAAGATTTGCGGAAGAAATACTGGCAAAAATTGACGCTGAAATCCAATTAAGTGACCTTTTCGTGGCGGTTTGGATAGCCAAAAGGCAATAAAAAAGTCCCACAAAATATTGATTTTGTAGGACTTGTCTTTTTGTTGTCGCCTTTTGGCTTTTCTTCTGGTGATCCGCCTGGGGCTCGAACCCAGGACCCCAACATTAAAAGTGTTGTGCTCTACCTGCTGAGCTAGCGAATCAAACCTTTGTGCAATTGTTTCCTGATTGCGAGTGCAAAGATATAGACTATTTTTGAAAGGACCAAATTTTATCGTCAATTTTCTTTGTCTGCATTTGAATATTGTTCCTATCGCATAAGACTTCTCCGACTTTTTAGGGTTATATGGAAAAATAAAACGGTGTTTTGCCGGGTTGGGAAGGCTTTCCGAAGAAAAGCATTATCTTTGTCTACAGCTAATAAAATGAGAAATAGTATGGAGCAGAAACGAGAATGGAAACCGATAAAAGAGTATAAAGAGATTCTTTTTGAGTTGTATAATGGAATCGCCAAGATCACAATCAATCGGGAGCGGTACCGGAATGCTTTTACGCCGACTACAACGACGGAGATGAGTGATGCGTTGTATATCTGCCGGGAACGCCAGGATATCAATGTGGTTGTCCTGACGGGTGCCGGCGACAAGGCTTTTTGTGCCGGTGGTGATATGCATGTGAAAGGTCGCGGCGGCTATGTCGGAACAGATGGTGTTCCGCGCTTGAATGTGCTGGATGTACAGAAACAGATCCGCTCGCTGCCGAAGCCGGTGATTGCCATGGTAAACGGATATGCTATCGGTGGCGGACATGTCTTGCATGTGGTCTGCGACCTGACGATTGCTTCCGAGAATGCGCGCTTCGGACAAACGGGTCCGCGTGTGGGAAGCTTTGATGCCGGTTTCGGTTCTTCTTATCTGGCTCGTTGCGTGGGACAGAAACGCGCCCGCGAGATCTGGTTCATGTGCCGCCAGTACACAGCACAGGAAGCCTATGAAATGGGCATGGTGAATAAGGTAGTGCCTCTGGAAAGACTGGAAGATGAAGTGGTGGAATGGGCAGAAACGATGATGCAGCACAGTCCGTTGGCTTTGCGAATGATCAAGGCCGGATTGAATGCCGAGCTGGATGGTCAGGCCGGTATTCAGGAATTGGCCGGCGATGCCACGATGTTGTATTACCTCACGGATGAAGCGCAGGAAGGTGGAAAAGCTTTCCTGGACAAACGTCGTCCGCGGTTTGAAGATTATCCTAAATTCCCCTGATGCGTTTCCGGTGAAGCCTGGAATCAAAAGATACGGGAATTGATTGGAAAACTCCCGGGAATCGTTTTTGAAACCAGTGAGTTTGGAAAGCCGGTCATGATAGGAGAGAAGATTGTATAAAAAAGGCGTGCCACAAGCTTATTACAAATGCTAGGGGCACGCCTTTTTCCTATGAGGAGAGATGTTTGCTATTATGCTTTAACAGCTATCACTTCTACTTCTACCAAAGCGTTTTTTGGCAGTGTCTTTATGGCTACAGCCGAGCGGGCTGGAAAATCACCTTCAAACTGAGAAGCATAGATTTCGTTCATTGCGGCAAAATCAGCCATGTCGGCCAGATATACCGTTGTCTTTACCACGTCGTTGATCGAGAAACCGGCTTCTTCCAAGATTGCCTTTACGTTCTGGAATGACTGGATGGTCTGCTCTTTTACACCGCCTTCGGGAAAATTGCCTGTGGCCGGATCCAAGCCGAGTTGGCCTGAAGCGAACAACATGTTTCCTACCTGAATAGCCTGATTATACGGACCGATAGCTGCCGGTGCCTTGGTTGTTGCAATTACTTTTTTCATTGTTGTCTATATTTATGATTGTTCATGTTCTGTTTTGTTCATTCGCTGGCGTACAACTTCATATATCAGGATGGATGAAGCTACGGATACATTCAGTGAACCGATCGTTCCGAATTGCGGTATCTTGATCATGGCATCGCAGATACGGAGATTCTCGTAGGATACACCGGTGTCTTCAGCTCCCATGACAATGGCTGTCGGACCGTCGTAGGCGATATGTGTATAATTCTCGGCCGCTTTTTCGGAAGCCGCATAGACTTTCACTCCGCTTTGTTGCAGGAAGCGGATGGCCTGGTTGATGCTTTTCTCCTTGCATACTGGCAATACGTGCAAAGCTCCGGCCGAAGTCTTGATAGCGTCGGCATTGACACTCACACTTCCTTTGGCCGGAATGACGATGGCGTCTACGCCGGCACATTCACACGTACGGGCAATGGCGCCGAAGTTACGGACATCCGTCACGCCGTCGAGCAAGACAATGAAAGGATCGCGGCCCTGTTCGTAGACAAAAGGAACGATATCTTCCAGCTTTTGGTAAGTAACGGCTGATATAAACGCAATTACGCCCTGATGATTCTTACGGGTATAACGATCCAGCCGTTCCTGCGGCACCCGTTGTACCTGAATGGCTGTCCCGTGCAATACGTCAAACAGTTCTTTGGCCAATTCTCCTTGCAGATCTCTTCTGATCAGGATTTTGTCTATTTCCTTGTCTGCTTGTATGGCTTCAATCACGGCACGAATGCCGAATATCATTTCATTTTCTTTCATAAAATAGGATTACGGTTGAAATACTGTCATTCGACATTGCAAACTTACGGAAATTCGGTGGAATAATCTAATAAAAAAGCCGGAAGAAGAACTCCCGGCTTTTCTTTATAAGAGATGATCTTTGGTTATCAGATACCTAAAGAAGCTTTGATGGCTTCAATCTTTTCGGTAGCTGCCTTGTCGGCTGCCGGCAGTTCATCTACGCTGTTTACTTTAGAATGTACTTCGCAGTAGAACTTGATCTTCGGTTCTGTTCCGGAAGGACGGATAGAAACCTTGGTTCCGTCTTCGGTGAAGAACTGCAGAACATTCGAAGTAACCGGCATATCCAGTGTCAGTGTTTCGTTTTCCAGATAGTCGATGCCTTTCAATGTAGAATAATCATAGAAAGCAGTTACTTTTGAACCGGCGATTTCCTTCAGCGGGTTTTCGCGGAAATGCTTCATCATTGCTTCGATTTCTTCAGCACCGCTCTTACCTTTCTTCACAACAGAAATACCTTTTTCCTTTGAGAATCCGTATTCAACATAGATCTTCTGCAGCAACTGATACATGGTCATGCCCTGGTCTTTTGCCCAGGCAGCGATTTCAGCCAATACGGCACAAGCTGAAACGGCGTCTTTATCACGAACGAAATCTTCGCACAAGAATCCGTAGCTTTCTTCACCTCCACCGATATATTTCAACTTGCCTTCGTTCTGCTTCATGACGTTGGCAATCCATTTGAATCCGGTATAAACATCATAGAAACCAACACCGTTGCGGTCGGCAATAGTCTTGATCGTTTCTGTTGTTACAATCGTCTTAACGATGTATTCCTTACCCTGGATCTTACCCAGTTCTTTCCAGCGGGTGATCAGATAATACACGAACATCAGGGCTGTCTGGTTACCGTTCAGCAATACCCATTCGCCTTCGTTGTTCTTGACTGCGGCACCTACACGGTCGGCATCGGGGTCAGAAGCCAATACCAGTTCTGCATCCGTTTCTTTGGCTTTTGCAACAGCCATGGCCAAAGCTGCCGGTTCTTCCGGGTTCGGAGAAACAACAGTCGGGAAGTCACCACTGACAACATCCTGTTCCGGAACATGGATAATATTCGTGAATCCGAAAGCAGCCAGGGCACGCGGGATCAGTTTGACACCTGTTCCGTGGATCGGTGTATAGACGATCTTCATGTCATGATGGCGCTGGATCGATTCTTTTGACAGAGACAAAGTCGTCAGGTCATTGATGAATGCGCTGTCGATTTCTTCGCCGATGATTTCAATCAGCTCCTTGTTGCCATTGAATTTGATATCAGCGGCTGAACGGATTTTATTTACTTCAGCAATTGTATTCTTGTCGTGCGGAGATATCATCTGAGCTCCGTCATCCCAATAGGCTTTGTAACCGTTGTATTCTTTCGGGTTATGAGAAGCTGTTAGGATAATACCGCTCTGGCATCCTAACTTGCGGATTGCGTAAGACATTTCAGGTGTCGGACGCAGGCTCTCGAATAAATACACTTTGATGCCGTTGGCAGAGAAGATGTCTGCTGATATTTCAGCAAACTTGCGACTGTTGTTACGGCAATCATGGCCGATAACGACTTTAATCAGGCCAAGATCTGCAAATTCCTTCTTTAGGTAATTGGATAATCCCTGGGTAGCTGCACCTACTGTATAGATATTCATACGGTTAGAACCTACACCCATGATACCACGCAGACCTCCGGTTCCAAATTCCAGATCCTTGTAGAATGCTTCAATCAGATCCGTCGGATCTTCTTTGTCTAATAAAGCTTGTACAGCTGCTCTTGTTTCAGCGTCATAACTGTCAGTAAGCCATCCTTGTGCCTTACTTCTTACTGTTTGTAATAATTCATTGTTTTCCATGTCTTGCACAATGTTATTTTGATTGAATTTTCTTTCTAAATTTATAGAGAAACAAATGTACAAATTTTTCAGTCATCTCCAATCTTTTTCGTGAAAAACTGTATCTATTTCTTTACCAGGCAAAGGAATAGTTATATTCCGACGTGTTTCCGCAAGCGTCGGTTACAACCAGGTGTAACTGATGTTTTCCCGGCTTGACCTGTTCCTTGTTGAGCTGGCAGCTGATGACGGAGCGGTTGTTCATCGAGAAGAGCACGAATTTCCCGTCGATAGTTCCTTTATATGTATTTACACCGCTCAGATTGTCGGTCAGCTGGAAGCGGATGGTGCGCTGTTTGCTCCATTGGGCGGGCTGTACTGGTTTGATGCCCGGTGCCTGGGTATCGGCCGCGATGGTATAAGTGCCCAGCTCGCGGATGTTTCCGTCTATCCATCCGTTTCTATATGTGCCGCCAATCCATGCGCCCCGTTTTCCTTTCCATTGTACGATGCCGTATTGTTTTTTGTCGGCGATAGTATCGCGTAAGATCCGTAAAGACAGTTTGGCATTTTGATGCAGCGGAACGGGTTCGTTATGCAGGATGTGGATGTCGGCCAGTCGGCCGGCTTCTTCTTTGGCCCGGTAGACGAAGTTCAGGTCTGTATACAGATTTCCCTTCGGGATGAACAGCCGGATACCCTTAGCGCCAAACTGGTTGCTGCAGTGCCAGTGAAACACTTCGCTTGCGGCAGTCTTCGTTTCTGGAATGTCTTGTTTCTTCCCGACGACTTTCAGGTTTAACTGGGTCTGATTACCGAAATCGTCTGTCAGGGTGAAAGTAAAGGTATATGTCTTTTCTTCCTGTATATCAATGATTCCCCGGTTCTTTGCCGAGAGGAACCGCAGCCGGTTACCCGGATCGATATAGCATTTGGTGTAAAACGAACGGTGTTTGTTCCAGTAAGAATAATCGATGAGGCTGTTGAGGTAACGCGTTTCTGAAAAGGCAAAACGGTCCAGGTCAGAAAGAAAGAGGGTTTCGTCGCCTTCCGACAGTCTGATTCGGCGGACACCGTATACATTGCCCGTTTCATTCATGTAGTCGTTAGCCTTGATAGCAAAACCGATTTTTCCCCAGGCGGTGATCTGGGCATTGATCACCGGGCGCTGTTTGGCGTCGTAAGTGACCTTTAGCTCGGTTTCCCCGGTTTTCCCGTTCGCAATGCCGCTTCCGGGTTGTGGGCAGATCAGAATGCCGGCAAACTTGGGCGGTTTGTTGTCTTTGATCAGATGCTTGTAGTAGGGCAGCGGGTCCATGACTTCTTCTGTTTCTGTATCGCGGATTTCGAAATGGACGTGCGGTCCTCCCGAACTTCCGGTATTTCCGCTGTAAGCAACGATCTCGCCTTCTTTGACCGGTATCTGATCGGGTGTGAGGGTTAAATCTACCTGAAACCGTTCGAGCTTGTATTGCTGCTGATGAATGTAATCGGCTATCTTCGGAATGAAATGATCGAGATGTCCGTAAACAGTCGTCGTTCCGTCAGGGTGAGACAGATACAGGGCGTTTCCGTATCCCCACGGACTCACCGACAGGCGCGAGACATATCCGTCTTGTACGGCATGAACGGCTTTTCCCGTTACACCTTGTGTTTTCATATCAATGCCTGAATGAAAATGGTTGGCCCGGAGCTCGCCGAAATTACCGGCCAGGTAGAGGGGAAATTCCAGCGGATTCTTCCATTTTTCCTGGCTCCAGCCCAAGGTAGTACAGCAGGCCATTAAAAGAATGAGATAGGGTTTGTACATGTTGCGTTTTATTTTTGCCGGCAAACTTACGGAATTTTTGGGATTCTGTTTCTACGTGTGCCTATGGATTCTGGGAGGAAAACGGATAAAAAAGGCGGATGAGGGAATAAAAAAAGGCCGATTCTCGTGAATCGACCTTTTTGTGTGCCCAGAACAGGACTCGAACCTGCACGACCGCAAAGCCACTCGCACCTGAAACGAGCGCGTCTACCAATTCCGCCACCTGGGCAACAATCTTGTATTGTTTATCATTTTCTCTCAAATTCGCTGCAAAGGTAATGCTTTTATTTGTTTCTGCAAATGTTTTGGTATGTTTTTTTGTTTGAAAGGTGAATTTTTATCGGAAAATGAACAACCATAAAGAAACTTGAAGTATTTTTACAAAAAGAATAAAAATTTCATTGGATTATGATTATAAACAGTCTTTTGGATACAGATTTATACAAGTTTACCACATCTTATGCGTATGTGAAGCTATTCCCCAACGCCTGGGGTACATTTACTTTTAAAGACCGCGACGAAACCATTTGTTCGGATAAATTCGTTTCCCGCCTCAAGGCAGAAGTACACGACCTGGCTTGGGTGCATTTACGGCCGGAAGAACTCGAGTATATGAGTTCGCACTGCCGCTTTGTGCCTCGTGTCTACTGGGAATGGCTTTCATCATTCCGCTTTGATCCGGAAAAGATTCAGATTTTTCTGGACGAGGAAAAGCATCTTCATATTGAAGTGACCGATTATTTATATAAGGTAACGCTGTATGAGGTTCCTCTGCTGGCGATTGTCACCGAAATACAGAATCTGATCTCGGGCAATGTGGCCGATAAGGAACAGATGCTGGCCAAGTTGTATGAGAAGGTAGAGCTTTCCAATAAGAACCACTTATCATTTTCAGAGTTCGGCACGCGCCGCCGTTTTTCACTGGAAGTTCAGGATGCCGTGATTAATTATCTGAATGAGAATTCTTTCTATTGTACGGGTACTTCCAATTGCCATTTCGCCATGAAGTATAACATGAAAATGATGGGTACGCATCCGCATGAATGGTTTATGTTCCACGGAGCTCAGTTTGGGTACAAGCATGCCAATTACATGGCGCTCGAAAACTGGGTGAATGTATATGACGGCGATCTTGGAACGGCTTTGGCCGATACATATACGTCGGAATCCTTCCTGACAAACCTGAGCCGTAAGCAGGCCAAGTTGTTTGATGGTGTCAGGTGCGATTCGGGTGATGAATATACCTTCGTAGATGAACTGGTGCGCCGCTATCGGGAGTTTGGCATCGATTCAACTACCAAGACGATCATCTTCAGTAACGCCCTCGATTTCGACAAGGCCCTGCGTATTCAGCAATATTGTAAAGGAAAAATCCGCTGTGCTTTCGGAATCGGAACGAATCTGACCAACGACGCGGGTTACAAGCCGTCGAATGTCGTCATGAAACTGGCCCGCTGCAAGATGAACGTAAACCAGCCCTGGCGCGAATGCGTGAAGCTATCCGACGATATGGGCAAACACATGGGCAGTGACCGCGAAGTGGAAGCCTGTCTGTATGAACTGGGACTGAAATAATATCAGACGGGATAGAAACCATCCCGATTGTCTGTCAGGGGAAATAAGTGGGGAAAATATTATTTCCCCTTTCAGGCAATGCCCAATAATTCGATCTCAAAAATGAGGGTTGAACCTCCGGGAATACCCGGCTGCGAGAATTTTCCGTATCCCATTTCGGCCGGAAGATAGATTTCCCATTTGTCGCCGATGCACATCTGCTGCATGGCAATGATCCATCCTTCAATCAAATCGCTCAGGCGGAAAGCAATCGGTGTGCCGCCCCGGCTGCTGTCAAATTCCTTCCCGTCGATCGTCCATCCGGTATAATGGGCCGTGATGATGCTTCTCGGCGTAGGATGTTTCCCATCGGCCTTGCCGCTCGACAATACTTTATAATAAATACCTTTCGGAAGTGCCCGAACGCCTTCTTCCTGTGCCTTTGCCGCCAGCCATTCCTGGTTGGCCTGGATATATTCTTTCTTATTCATCGTGATATAGGATTGTTTGCGGGATAAAATTAACGGATTTTCCGGAAATAAGCCGAAGGATCTTCTTTTAATTTATGTTTGAAACGAAACATACGAGGATCGGAACCGAAACCAATAGGAATCCATTTTAAAACCCACGGGAATCTATTTTACAACCTATAGGCTTTTCCTTGAAAAGCCGGCGTAAATTGATGAAAAGCCGGCGTGAATGAAGAAAAAGCCGGCGTGTTTTCAGGAATTGGCAGGCATGAATTTTTTTGTTTGGCTGCCACTTTTCTTCCTCAAATAATTGCCAGATTTGTGACGAAGTACTGGAAAAGGTATGCAAACCGAAGAATTTATTCAATTATTTCCTGACGCGAGACCGCTTTCACCGTGATTACTCGATTTTTATCAATAGTTTGAACAGCTATATGATAAAATATTCCTCTCCACTCAAATAAAAATTGACATTATAAGTGGCTTTCAGCTGTACTTATTACGGAAATCTACATCAGGAATATAACTTTAAGTACTGGTACACAGGCCGAGCGCACTGATGCGGCGCTCATTCACGAAAGGGAGCGTGACGTGATTAAATAGTCCACACATAACGGATGCCTTCCGCCCGTTCGTACGGTACTGCCGACCAGTGGGGCGTTCCGTCACTCTCCCCGTTATATACATGGCACATAGGTTACGGGCGAAGCGGACCATAGAAATAGGATGCCGTAGCCCCGCCGTCTACCAAGAAGTCCGAGCCTGTGATGAAAGCTCCGCGTTCGCTCATCAGCAGTTCAGCCACGTTTGCCACCTCGTCTGCCGTGCCCGGACGTCCTGCAGGACATTTGGCGAACATATTCTTGTAAAAGTCCCCACGGATGCCATTGAATTCATCGATGGCAAGTGGTGTGACGATGATGCCCGGCGAGATGGAGTTGATTCGTGCACCTCGTTCACCCCATTTAACAGCTTCAGCCATAACGCGCTTCACGTTGCAACGCTTCGCCAACTGGTAGGCGTGCAGCGTGTTGCGAATATGGGCAGGTTGCAACACATCGAGGTTCAGTAGCTCCTCTGTAGGAGTCAGGGCAAGCTGTTCGTCAATCTTTGCTCCGAGCGCAGGCATGCGGTGGCCCGACTGGCTGGAGATGGTAACACCTGAGCCATCTTCAGCTATCACTTTGCCCACCTCTTCCAGCAAAACTGCCGTGCCGTAGAGGTCGACATGTAGAATCGTTTCGATGGATGCCTGGCTGGGTGATACGCCGGCTGCATTGATCAGTCTTGTGATGTCGCCATAGTTCTTTGCCGTCTCAATCAGCGCCAGGATGGAGTCGCGGGATGACAGATCCATCTCTACGGGTACGGTATCGAACCCAGCCTTATTCATTGTGCTACAAATGATATCAACGTTCATCTTGCTCTTGTCGCCAATAATGATTTTCATACCGTAGCCTATGCGGCGGGCAATTGTCATGCCGATTTGTCCGGCACCGGTCAGTATCATTACATTCTTTTTCATGTTTTACTTCATCCTAACATTAAAAATTCAGTTTACCGAGCCAATTCGTTACGCTTTGTTTGGCTTGTGTCTGTCTGTTCTGGGCGGTAGCTCCCTGTATGGCAAGACCTTTCAGAAAATTTGCTCCTTTGCAGGCGTTCTCCAGTTTATTCTCTGTACTGCCCAATCCGCTTCCTTCATGGGTACAGAAGGGAATGACAGTTTTTCCTTGCCAATCGTGTTTTTCGATGAACGTATAAACTGCCATCGGAGCATCTCCCCACCAATTGGGATAGCCGAGAAAAACAATGTCATAGTCCTCCACTTGCGTATCTCCCTTAATGGCGGGACGAGCCTTGGTGTTCAGCTCTTTCTTGGCTACTTCGATACATTTCGTGTAGTTGGCAGGATAAGAGGTCACGGTTTCAATATGAAATAATGTGCCACCCGTTTCTTCGGCAATCATTTCTGCGATAATCTGTGTGTTGCCTTTTTCGATGTAGCCTACGTTGTAGTTCTCGTCGGCCCGCGAGAAGAAGGCTACCAATACTTTCTTTCCGTTCATGTCCAGTCCTTTCTTTGAATGATGTTGTGCGCACGATACCAACGGCAGGAAACTCATCAGTATGGCGCAAAGGGTTGTCAGTTTTATGTTCATTACGTTCAGGCCAAGGGTGGGACAGAGGAATAAACAAAATGCTGTTCGCGTTCGGCAATCCACCAGCGGCCTTCCACCTTGATATATTTGTCATAATAGCGCACAGCGTGCAGGGTTAGCTTGTCTTTGCCCTCTTCTTCTGTTACAAGTGTGGCGATGGCATAACAGGTTCCGGTAGCATGTGCCTCATCGATGAAGTCCACCACTTGTTGCCCATTCTGGTGGAACGATGCCTTGGCTGCCCCGAAAGCCTTGTACTGCGCAATCATGTCTTCCACATTGTTAATGTCCATACTCAGTGTCTCACCGAAATAGACTTTCAGTTTTATGTCCGGACGGAAGATTTCACGATAGTAATCCTGATTGTTCTTGTCTGATTCGGTTGCATAGCGGTCTACTAAATTCTTCAACGCCATGCGGTCTTCCATTTCTTGTTTCATGTCTCGTATCCTTTATTCGTTGATGTCAGATGCAAAGTTAAGTTTCCTTCAGTCATCCGATGTTATACAAAACACGGGTACACTTCACATATTCACAGTTTTTTATCTGTGTTGTAATCAAATCATTAGGCGATATGATACAAAACACGGATATGCTTCACAAAAGCACGGATTTTATTCGTTCCTACAAAAGAGAACCAATAATGTTACCTACCTTTGTGTCATCAATCAAAAGAATCGTATGGAAAAGACATTATTGAATATAGAAACGATTACCGAATATAATGATATGTTTGGCGTAGAAACCTTGCATCCCCAGGTCAGTGTGATAGACCTTTCGAAAGCTAAACCCATGCACCACATGCGGCACACGTTCAGTTTTTATGTGGTGTTTCTGAAAGATGAGAAGAACTGCGAACTGATTTATGGCCGCCAACGATACGATTATCAGAAAGGTTCGGTGGTTTGTTTGGCTCCTGGACAGATCATTGGTATAGAAGACACGGGCGAGGAGTTTCAACCTCAGGGCTATGCACTGTGTTTCCATCCTGACCTTATCCGTGGCACGAACTTGGGATGCAACATCAGAGAATATACCTTCTTCTCTTATGAAGTGAATGAAGCATTGCATTTGTCGGAACGAGAGCGCCATACTTTCATAGACTGCCTGATGAAGATTCAGGAGGAACTCCAGCACGCTACCGACCGTATGAGCAGGCGGCTGATTGCCAATAATATCGAGTTGCTGCTTAATTATTGCTTGCGTTTCTACGAACGACAATTCATTACCCGTCAGGATGCCAATCGCGATATTTTAACCCGTTTCGAGACATTGCTTGATAAATATTTTACAGGTGATAATGCCATGCAGAAAGGGCTGCCTACAGTGAAGTATTGTGCTGGAGAATTGTGTCTTTCGCCCAACTACTTCGGCGACTTGATTAAGAAAGAAACCGGAAAGACAGCATTGGAATATATCCAAAATAAAATAATGAGCATTGCCAAAGAACAATTGCTGAGTCCTTCCAATTCCATTAGTCAAATAGCATATGGTCTTGGTTTTCAATATCCGCAGCATTTTACTCGGGTATTCAAGAAAGCAACTGGTATGACACCTAATGAGTACAGAGGAAAAGTTGAAGCATGAACTTATTTTTGAATAGACCAGAGGTTTACAAGCAGTTTCGGTCTATCCGAAACACAAATTTTTATTACGTTCTGCCTGTTTAGCGTGTAACTGCTGTATATTGACTTCCAGTTCGCTTGTCTGCTGTAAAAAATTTTAGGGGAAAAGGTAGTTGTTTTCAGCAAAGGGTATGTTGATTCCGACAAAGCCACCTGTTGAATTCAACAAGGGACGTGTAGTTTCCTGCAAGTAAAGTATATTAAAAGAATCATTTATATATAAACAAAATCTATAAAAAGTTGTACAAACTCGGAACAGAGCTGTAGCGAATTTGTACAACAGATAGAGAGAGCAATCAAATCATCATTATTTAATAAACCTTGTTATTTATTATTGAGGATTAGATCTCAACTTAATCAGTGGAGCTTCATTTCTTGCTTGTTCTCCATATTGTTTCATGGCTTCCTTTTGTGACGTTTCTTCTGTTGTTGCTGGATAAAATTTCATGTCAGACTTGTTCTGTTTTGTTATAATCAGAATAGCTCCATCTTTGGCTTGTTCACCATATTTTTGGATGGCTTCTTCTGGTTTCAAGATATGGACTGCATTAATTTTATCAGGTGTCATTTTCTCAAATGTTTCTTTTGTACAGATTTTACCATCAATGACATAAATAGGATTTCCTTTTCCTCGAACTTCCAGTGCTGGACGATTATTGGGACTTTCATTTGCTCCAACCACAACGATGTCGTTGTCATTTTCTGTTTTTAAATCACTTCCATCTATCTTAAATAAAATATCCAAAGGAATCTTTGTTTCGATTGCCTTTCCGGCGAGTTGCGCCGGCTCCCATTTCGGCGTCTTTTTAATGACACGGATTACTTCTGCATCTAGTGCAGGATCCACACTCTTGGTGATTTCAACCTCTTTTATTGTTCCGTCTTCCCCAATAGTTGCGAGGCATGCAACACGACCTTGTTTACCAGCTTCCAGCGCGAGAGTCGGATATTTTACGTTGCGGGCCAGAAATTGGAAAAAAGCATCATCGCCGCCCGGAAACTGCGCTTTCACTTCCGGAGTTTTTTCTTGTGGAATTGTCCACAAATCTGTAACTTTGGCTTTTGTTAAGACGGCTGATGCGTCTGCTACTTCGGGACGGGCAAATGCCATCACCGATAAGGCTGCCAGTGGAAGTATATAGATGTACTTCGCACGAGCCTGCGGGCTTGATTTTTCTTTTAACATCATAGTAATACGTTTTTTAAGTGAACTGTGATTGAAGCTGTTGGCCATAGTGTAGCGACTGGTGCCGACAGCTTTTTTAATAAGCAATAACTGATAGGACTTGGCATCGATCCCGGCGGCAAGCACGGCATTATCGGCTTCGTATTCGTGTACCGACTGCATTTCCTGTTTGAGTAACCAGGCGGCCGGATTAAACCATTGCAGCAGAATGCCGATGTCTGCCAATAACAGATCCCATGAATGGTGATGGCGGATGTGTGCCATCTCGTGCGTTAAGATTTCCGTCGGATTTTCCCGGTAATCTTTTTCTGACAAGACGATGTAATGCATCCAACTGAATGGAGGTTGATTTCCTTCGGTCAGAATCAGATGAAAAGGCCCGTTTTCAATACGCCGCCCTCGCCGGATGAGTAAATAAAGTCGGGTCCACGAAACAAGCTGCTTGCTTGCCATCAGGGCAACGCCCAACAGATATCCTGTACAGATCAGCCACGCTAAAATGAGGGCGTGATGATCGGTTTCTATTTTGGCAGCAGATGAAGCGCCCGTTAGAGAGCTCAAAATTTCCTGCCCGTTTACATCCAATCCTGCATACAAATCCGTGTTTCCCCATTTGATTAGCGGAATGGCCGGTAATAGGAAGGCTAATATCCAAAAGCCAAGCAACATGATCCGGTTTAGTCGGAAAAAAGTTTCTTTTGCCAGTTGCCATTTATATAATAGGTAGAACAATAGCAAGCAGAAGCCGGATTTAATCATATACGCAATAAAAATTCCCATGGTATGAATCGTTTTAAGGGTTGGATGTGCGATGAGCGTCTTCCACTTCCTGAATAAGCTGTTTCAATTCTTCTACCGAAATTTCTTCTTTCTTGACCAGCGTAGAAACAGCGCTGAGGTAGGAGTTATTAAAGTATTTACTGATCACGCCCTTGAGTGTTTTGGATCGGAATTCATCTTGCGTGACAGCCGCAAAATACCGGTATGTGTTTCCAAAAGCTTCGTGTGCCAGATATCCTTTTTCTTCCAATCCTCTCACAATAGTCGATAACGTATTGAAATGCGGCTTCGGATCATCGTAGAACGCCAGTATTTCCTTTACGAACAAGGGGCCTTTCTCCCAGAAGAATCCCATGATTTCTTCTTCTTTTGCTGTTAATCCTTTCATGACTTTTCTCTTTTTCTGCAAATAACGAGAAAATATAGTTTATGAACTAATTTTTATAGTTAATATAAACTAAAGGTTTTAGTTGGATGGGATAACCTATGTGCGTTTTTATGATAATAACTTTATTATAAGTATGATATATTGCTAAGTAGCAGAAATGAAAAAAGGACAACTCGCGGCGAGCTGTCCTTTCGTTTGTCCGATTTTGGAAGAATCGGCATTATTTTAGAAATTGTATGAAATTCCGATAGCAGGCATCAGGGCATAGGCATTATAGTGGCCGCTGAAAGTACGCGGTAAACCTAACAGATCGGTATCCGTGTACGAACCGTCACGGCCGAAGCCTGTCACATACGAGAAGGCGAAATCAACAGACAGCGGCTGGATCGGGCGGAAGCTCAATCCGGCTGTGATACCCAATTTATCCATACTGGGCGTTTCCGGATTCAGATATTCATCTTTTACCGGAGATTCGTCATAATACGCTCCGAAACGTACATCCAACCGGTTGGTGGCGGCAAATTGCGTACCGATACGGTAGATGCGCGTATTCTTGTATTCTTTGGCCGCCTTGATGTTATACTGACCTAATTCGGCTGCCGGCTCAAAGTTGACATCCAAAGACTTATAGGCACTCCATCCTACAAACTGCACTTCTCCGGAAACCGTCCAACGGTTGGTTGGGCGATAAGTTAAACCCACATTCCAGTTGTCGGGCAAAGGCAATTCGGCCGAGAAAGTACCGCTTTCCAGCGGAGGCACATGAATGCCGTTCTGAGGCAAATTCGGAATGCCCATGGCAGCAGCCGTCTGAATCAATTGATTGACATTGCCCAACAAGGCTTCCAGATGTTCTTTGTTGGCATACCGCAGGCTGATATCTCCTTCTTTTACTTTCGCCGTTACTTTGGAACGATAGGAGAGACCCACGGTAAATTTATCGTTGATGTCGAACATGGCACCTACATTGAAACCTAACCGCAGTCCGGCTTTACCTTCCAAAGAAACCGAAGCTGCCGAAGCATCATCGTAGCGTTGCATTTCAGTCAGAATCGGTTCAACCATCGGCTTGAACATCGGATATTTTTCCAAAACCGGTCCCATCATGCTGTTGGCCATATTCGTCATAGCACCCGGACCGATTAATGCACGGTTGAGGGTGATGTTACCAAACTCCATCATCAAACCCGCACCGATGCTTAACCGGTCCATGATTTTCCAAGAGATAGTAGGTTGTACATTAAATGCTTTCAAGGCAATATCCTGCACCAGATGAGCTCCGGCCCAGTCGTTACCCCAGTTGATACTGCTGCCGTACGGCGTATTGATCATAATACCTGCAGCTAAGTTATCATAAATCTTAAAACCGGCATTGATATAAAGCGGTGTACTCGGTGTATTGTTTGATTTATAGGTCTCATTTCCCGTCTGGCATTTAGCATAGGCAAATACTCCCGAAACGCCGGCCGACAATTCGACGGCATTATTCATATAAACCAGTCCGGCTGGGTTGAAATGCATACTTTCTGCACCTAATTTTAAGGCGGCACCTACGTGTCCCATACCGGCCTGTTTTGTACTCTGGGCATTTACTTGGAAGCCTTCGGCGGCTACCTGCGAAAAAGGTAGCAGGGCAAGGCTGACTAATGCGATAATTTGCTTCATAAAAATATGTTATTAGTTTGTAAAAAAGTTCCTCTTACGTGAAAAACGGGGGCAAAGATAAGCGACTTTTTCGAATATCTGCACATTATGTCCAAAAATGTGCGGCACAAAATGTGAGAATTTGTGCAATCTGCTTGATTTCTAAACCATACAACCGGTTTTATTTTATAAAACTTTGTATCTTTGTCTCCCGAAAAGAATCGTTTTCTTTTCCGTGTGCTTGCTAAACCACGTATTAAAAACAAGAATTTTATGAAGAAAGAAGAAGCAGCAATGGTATGCTTTTCCGGCGGACAAGACTCTACCACTTGTCTTTTCTGGGCCAAAAAGCATTTCTCGCATGTCGAGGCGGTGTGTTTTACGTATGGGCAAAAACACGCATTGGAAGTAGAAGTAGCTAAAAAGATAGCCTCCGATGCCCAAGTTCCCTTTCATTTACTGGATGTTTCCCTGTTGAGTCAGTTAGATTCGAATTGTTCGTTGGTGAATGACCAGATTGTCATGGATCAGGAAAAACCGGCCGATACTTATCCGAATACATTTGTTCCGGGTCGGAATATGGTTTTTCTGACCTTCGCGGCTATTCTGGCACGGAGCAAAGGAATTCATCACCTGGTAACTGGTGTGTCGGAAGCCGATTATAGCGGTTATCCGGACTGTCGGGATACGTTTATCCGGTCTCTGAATGTAACGCTTAACCTGGCCATGGACGATCAGTTTGTCATTCACACACCGTTGATGAACCGTGACAAGAGCGAAGTATGGGAATTATCCGATGAATTAGGCGTGTTCGATCTAGTCCGCACCCAGACACTAACGTGTTATAATGGGGTGATGGCCGATGGTTGCGGGCATTGTCCGTCGTGCCGGTTGAGAAAGGCCGGGCTGGAAAAATACCTGGAACGGAAAGCGGGAAAACATCATAACGATTGAGCTATGGATACAAGAAAAGAAGAGCACGAATTGCATTTGCTGGGTGGAAACACCGTATATCGCCAGGATTATGCGCCGGAGGTATTGGAAGCCTTCACCAACAAACATCAGGAAAATGACTACTGGGTGCATTTCAATTGTCCGGAATTCACGAGCTTATGCCCGATTACCGGTCAGCCTGATTTTGCAACCATCTACATCGATTATATACCGGATGTGAAAATGGTGGAAAGCAAGAGCCTGAAGTTATATTTGTTCAGCTACCGGAACCACGGCGATTTTCATGAAGACTGTGTCAACAAAATCATGAAAGACCTGATCAAGCTGATGGACCCGAAATATATTGAGGTAACAGGTATCTTTACGCCTCGTGGAGGAATCAGTATTTATCCTTACTGTAATTATGGGCGTCCGGGTACAAAATTCGAGAAATTGGCAGAACAGCGTCTGTTTAATCATCAGATAAAATAATTCATAAGGAAAGCGGGGAGTTAAATTGTGATAAATTACGCCCCGCTTTGTACATTTATTAAATAATAATTCTATATTTGCGCACAATAAAAAGTGCTATAAAAATCTTTATTTACCATGAAAGGGAAAAAACTTACTGTAAAAATGATGTTGGCAGCGTTCGCCTTTGCTGCCTGTATGAGTGCTCAGGCACAAGATAAGAAACAAGAGTTTGTCATGCCGACGGGTTATGCCGGAATCACGCATGAAATGTCAGAATTTTATGAACCCGTTCCTCCAGTAGTAACGCCAGGAACTGATTTGGCCGGTGGTGGTTTTACCGCTCCCTCTGACGCTGTTGTCTTGTTTGACGGCAAAGACCTTTCACAATGGGAAAGTGCCAAAGGCGGACCAGCAGAATGGGATGTGCATGATGGCGTTTTCACCGTCAATAAAAAGAAAGGGGATATCCAGACCAAGCAGAAGTTTGACAGCTTCCAGCTGCATATTGAATGGCGCGTTCCGGAAAATATCACCGGTGAGAGCCAGTTAAGAGGAAACAGCGGTATCTATTTGCAGGGAATGTATGAAATCCAGATTCTTGACTGCTACAACAATCCTACGTATGTAAATGGTCAGACCGGTAGTATCTATAAACAGTCTGCTCCGCTGGTTAATGCCATGCGTAAGCCGGGTGAATGGAATGTATACGATATTATCTACAATGCGCCGACATTCAAGAAAGACGGTAGTTATCGGACACGTCCGACAGTAACGGTTATTCAGAACGGCGTTGTTCTGCAAAATAATACAACCATATTGGGAACAACAGAATGGATTGGTTTCCCGCAGGTAAAAGCACATGGCGCAGGTCCGATCTTGCTGCAGAGTCACGGCGATCCAAGCGAACCGATCAGCTTCCGGAATATCTGGATTCGTGAATTATAAACATCTCTTTTTAGGAAAACAAATTATAAAAAATATATAAAAGGAGGCACAAACAGACGGTGGCACACAGTGCCGTTTGTTTGTGCCTTTTCGCATTTTGTCAGGATAAGAACGGTTATTACGCAAAAGCTAAGTCTGCAGGCATGGATTCTGCAATATATTTTATACCTTTGCAAGCTGAATGACAAGAATAATATAATAAATAGAATATACAATGGCAAAAGAACTGAAAGAACTGACTCCGAGAAGTGAAAACTATTCACAGTGGTATCAGGATTTGGTAATCAAGGCTGATCTGGCTGAAAACTCTGCCGTGCGCGGATGTATGGTCATCAAGCCTTACGGATATGCAATCTGGGAGAAGATGCAGCGTATTCTGGACGATAAATTCAAAGAAACAGGACATGTGAATGCTTATTTTCCGTTGCTGATCCCGAAATCATTTTTGAGTAAGGAGGCCGAACATGTAGAAGGTTTCGCTAAAGAATGTGCGGTGGTTACTCACTATCGTCTGAAAACCAACCACGATGGTACAGGCGTAGTAGTGGATCCGGAAGCCAAGCTGGAAGAAGAACTGATTATCCGTCCGACTTCAGAAACAATTATCTGGAATACTTATCGCAACTGGATTCATTCTTATCGTGATCTGCCTATTCTGTGCAACCAGTGGGCCAATGTGATGCGTTGGGAAATGCGTACCCGATTGTTCCTGCGTACGGCTGAGTTCTTGTGGCAGGAAGGTCACACAGCTCACGCAACCCGTGAAGAAGCAGAAGCAGAAGCTAAGAAGATGCAGGGTGTTTATGCTGATTTTGCCGAGAATTACATGGCAATGCCGGTGATCCGTGGTGTGAAATCAGAGAGCGAGCGCTTTGCCGGTGCTTTGGATACATATACCATCGAAGCGATGATGCAGGATGGAAAAGCACTGCAGGCCGGTACTTCTCACTTCTTAGGTCAGAACTTTGGAAAGGCTTTTGATGTAACATTTGTAGATAAAGAAGGAAAGACCGATTATGCCTGGGCTACTTCGTGGGGTGTTTCAACCCGTCTGATCGGTGCGCTGATCATGTCTCATTCAGACGACAATGGTCTGGTATTGCCTCCGCATCTGGCTCCGATACAGGTTGTTATTATTCCGATTTATCGGAGTGAAGAACAGCTGAACCAGATTCGTCAGAAGGTAGACGGCATTGTGGCTAACCTGAAGAAGCTGGGTATTTCAGTCAAATTTGACGATGCTGATAACCGCAAGCCGGGATGGAAGTTCGCCAATTATGAATTGAAGGGGGTTCCGGTACGTCTGGCGATGGGCGGACGAGATCTGGAAAACAATACCATTGAAGTGATGCGCCGTGATACCTTGGAAAAAGAAACCGTTTCATGTGATGGCATCGAAACTTATGTACAGAACCTGCTGGAAGAAATCCAGAAGAACATTTTCCTGAAAGCGTTGAAGCGGAGAGAAGAGAGAACCATCACGGTGGATACTTATGATGAGTTTAAGGAAAAGATCGAACAGGGTTATTTCATCATGGCTCATTGGGACGGAACGCCGGAAACAGAAGAACGGGTTAAAAATGAGACCAAAGCAACCATCCGTTGTCTGCCTTTGAATGGGGATATGACACCGGGCAAGTGTATGGTGACAGGCAAGCCTTCTGCCCGCCGGGTGCTGTTTGCTCGTGCTTATTGATTTAGGTGACGTTACTATATAAAAAAGACAGCCTGTAAAACCAGTCTCAGAACTGAGTTTTACAGGCTGTTTTGTTATTCTATCATTCTATCCGAGTGATCGTATGTATTATAAACTGGGAAATGTCTGTTCTGCTTCAACCATACAACGCTCGATGTCTGAACGGCTTCCTGCAAAAGGACCCATGGCTTCGATCTTCAAGGTCGAAATGGCGGCAGCAAAACGTCCGGCTTCATCAATACTTTTATTTTTAGCCCGACAATATAAGTAGCCTGTCATATATGTATCACCACAACCTGTGGCGTCGACAACTTCTTTGGGTTTATAGGCTGGGATCAGATGGAACTGCGTACCGTCGAAGATAACCGAACCATTACTTCCTAACGTCAGTAAGACTTCTTTTACTCCCCAGCTGTAAAGTTCTTTGGCTGCTTTCTCAACGTCATTGTAGCCTGTGAGGGAAAACATTTCCTGTTCGTTGGCTTTCAGGAAAGTGGCATATTTCAGGAATTCATGTTTCTGCTCCCAGTCAACCGGAAAAACATCCGTGCCGCGTACTTCCCGTAAATAACCCTGAGAATCGATAGAGAGTTTTCCTTTTCCAGACAGATATTCTACGACTTCGAGCGAGAAATCGTCGGCCAGTAAACTTCCCAAGTGGAAAATATTGGCTTCAATATTCTGCAGGTAGTCGATGGTAAACGGATCTGCCTTAGCCAAAACACGCTGTGTCCGGTTATCCTGGTTCTCTCCGTAAATATTCTCAAAATAGACCGACTGCCGGCTTGGCATGACTTCCACCTGCAAGCCAGACTGGCGCATTTCGTCTACCACATGCATATCTTCTTCTCCCAGCGCTGTAATCAATGCGTAATCGATGTCATCAAACTGCTTGATGGCATGCGAAAAATAAAAGGAAGTGCCACCAGGCATATGCGCCGTTCTTTTGGGCGTAACGATTTTATCGTGTGTAATGTGCCCGATGCAACAAAGTTCGTGTTTATTCATTTTGTCATATTTATTTCATGCGTGCAAAAGTAGGAAAAGAATTGTAAATGACAAAAAAAGAGGACGCTTCTCAACGTCCTCTTCCCCTTTAAGAAACAAAACAATCGATAAAACAACTGTTATAATATATTAGCGAATAAATAACAGCTCTCTGTATTTAGGTAATGTCCAGATCTGATCATCGACTGTCAATTCCAGTTTGTCGATGTGATAGCGGATAGCTTCCATCAACGGAATGATATTGTCGTGATAAGCGATGGCTTTTTCCCGTTCTTCCGGGATCTTGTTGGCCACTTTGCGCTTTTCGATCATTTCATCTACTTTCTCCTTGATAAAGATGGTATGGTTGGCGATCTCTTCAATAATTTCCATGTTTTTCGAAGACAGATGCTCTGCTTTATCTGCAGGGAAAAGACCTTTCATCTTGTACACATTGTCAATTAGAGATGACTGGTACTTGATAGCCATCGGGATGATATGGTTCATAGCCAGATCACCTAAGACACGTGCTTCGATCTGTACTTTCTTGGTGTACATTTCCCATTTCACTTCATTGCGGGCAACCAGTTCTTTCCGGTTCATGACGCCTGTTGATTCGAACATGCGGATGCTACTTTCTTTCAAGTAAGCATCGAAGATACGCGGAACGCTTGTCTCACAATCCAGACCACGGCGGGCAGCTTCAGCTTTCCATTCTTCGCTGTAACCGTTGCCATCAAAGTGAATAGCCTTACATTCTTTGGTTACCTGACGCAATACTTCAACAATAGCAGCAAACTTATCCATACCGGATGCGATCTTGGCATCGACAGCCACCTTGAAATTCTTTAATTGTTCGGCTACAGCAGCATTTAATACCAGCATGGCAGAAGCGCAGTTGGCTGATGAGCCGACAGCACGGAACTCAAAGCGGTTGCCGGTGAAGGCGAAAGGAGAAGTACGGTTACGGTCCGTATTATCGATCAGCAGTTCAGGAATACGGGCGATATCGAGCTTCATGCCTTGCTTTCCTGCCAATATAAAGTTTTCTGTATCACTGTTCTCTAAGTGTTCCAAGACGGCAGAAAGCTGAGTTCCCAAGAAGCAGGAAATAATTGCTGGAGGAGCCTCATTCGCACCCAGACGATGAGCGTTGGTAGCTGATGAGATGCTGGCTTTCAGCAATGCGTTATGTGTATGAACAGCTTTCAGAACATTGACAACGAAAGTAACGAAACGCAGGTTTTCTTCCGGAGTCTTGCCCGGTGCCATCAGCAATGTTCCTGTATCAGTACCCAATGACCAGTTGTTGTGTTTACCTGATCCATTTACACCTTTGAAAGGCTTTTCATGCAAGAGTACACGGAAACCATGCTTACGGGCAATGTTTCTCATCAGAGCCATTACAAGCAGGTTGTGGTCGTTGGCTAAGTTACATTCTTCGAATACCGGAGCCAGCTCGAACTGATTAGGAGCTACTTCATTGTGACGGGTCTTCAAAGGAATACCTAATTTGAGTGATTCGATTTCCAGTTCTTTCATGAATTCAAGAACACGTGGAGGAATGGCGCCAAAGTAATGGTCTTCCAGCTGCTGGTTCTTTGAACTTTCATGTCCCATCAAGGTACGACCTGTCATCAGTAAGTCTGGACGTGCTGCATATAATCCTTCATCCACCAGGAAGTATTCCTGTTCCCAGCCTAAATAAGAATAGACCTTTTTCACTGCCGGGTCGAAGTAATGGCATACATCAACAGCAGCTTTGTTGACAGCTTCCAATGATTTCAGTAAAGGAGTTTTATAGTCAAGTGATTCACCAGTATAGGCAATGAAAATAGTTGGAATACACAGCGTGTCTCCTACGATAAATGCAGGAGATGACGGATCCCATGCAGAATAACCGCGTGCTTCAAATGTATTACGGATACCACCGTTCGGGAAACTGGAAGCATCAGGTTCCTGCTGAATAAGTAATTTTCCATCAAATTCTTCAATGACACCCCCTTTTCCATCAGGTTGAATAAAGGCGTCATGTTTTTCAGCTGTGCCTTCAGTCAGGGGATGAAACCAGTGTGTATAGTGTGTAACACCCATTTCAAGAGCCCAGCGTTTCATGCCGGCAGCTACAGCATTGGCCGTTTCACGATCAAGCGGTGTATTGTTATCAATACAATCGGTTAGTTTCTCATATACCTTTTCAGGAAGATATTTGAACATCTTCTCCCGATTGAATACCAAAGACCCGAAATATTCAGAAGGTTTTTCGGTGGGTTCGGTAACCGCGATCGTCTTCTTTTCGAAGGCCGATTCCACAACTTTAAATCTTAACTTAGACATAATACCTATAATATAATATTTAATGGTTACTTTATTCTTTCTTGAAAAGATGCGAGTAGTGTGTGTTATTCAGCAAGTGTTGCCTGACAAACCTGGGATAACAGGTGAAACATTTTATATAAGTACCGGTTAAAGTTATGGGTATGAATAAACGACACAACTATCGCATCTTCCTATTTCTTGTTTATTATTGTTTTATCTCATCCAGTGTTGAATACGTTGGATCGCTTCGAGGGTATCTTTATGATCACCAAAAGCTGTTAATCTCAGATATCCTTCACCGCTCGGTCCGAATCCGACACCAGGTGTACTGACGATATATACTTCATAGAGTAATTTCTCGAAGAATTTCCACGATGATAATCCGTCGGGAGTCTTGACCCACAGATAAGGAGCATTTTCTCCTCCATATACTTGCAGGCCACAGGCTTCAAGACCTTCTTTCATCAACCGCGCATTGTCCATGTAGTAATTGATGGTCTGACGGACCTGTTCTTTGCCTTCCGGACTATATACTGCTTCAGCTCCTCGTTGAGTAATGTAACTTGTTCCGTTGAACTTCGTACATTGACGGCGAAGCCACAGCTTGTTCAGAAAAACCCGTTCGCCCTTCAATGTTGTTGCGCTGACTTCTTTCGGAACTACAGTATATCCGCAGCGGACGCCTGTAAAACCAGCTGTTTTTGAAAAGCTACGGAACTCAATGGCTACTTTTTTAGCTCCTTTGATCTCATAGATGGAATGAGGAATGTTAGGATCTTGAATATAGGCCTCATAAGCAGAGTCATACATGATGATGGCATCATTCGCTAATGCGTAATTGACCCACTTTTTCAGCTCATCTTTCGTCAGTGTCGTTCCTGTCGGATTATTGGGATAACACAAATAAATGATATCGACACGACGGGAAGGTAATTCTGGTATGAACTGATTTTCAGCTGTACAAGGAATATAGACAACATCACTCCAGGTTCCATTTTCCCATGTTCCCGTTCTACCGGCCATTACGTTAGAGTCAATATATACCGGGTAAACAGGGTCAGTCACACCGATACTGTTGTCATGACGTAATAGATCTCCGATATTTCCGCAGTCACTTTTAGCTCCGTCACTGATAAAAACTTCGCTTGGCTCTAAAGATACACCTATACTTTCATAATCATTTTTGATGATGGCATCAATCAGGAAAGGATAGCCTTGTTCGGGACCATATCCATGAAAGGTCTCACGCGAAGCCATTTCATCAACCGCTTTGTGCATGGCTTCAATCACGGCCGGTGCTAACGGCTGGGTTACATCACCAATACCCATTCGGATAATTTTCTGTTTCGGATGCGTCACTTTGAAGCTGTTAACCTTCTTTGCAATGTCCGAAAACAGATAATTACTTTGTAATTTCAGAAAATGTTCATTCACTAATGCCATAATTCGATTGTTTTATTGTTTTGTTTGTTCATTCCTAAAGTTCAATGGTTCCTTCGAACACAGTCACGGCATTACCCGTCATATATATATGGCCGTTTTCAGGATTCCATTCAATGGATAATGTTCCACCATCCATGTGAATCAATATTTTTTCGCCTTTTTGAGCTTTTTTGTGTGCGATTAAGGCCACAGCTGAAGCACAAGCTCCCGTACCGCATGCTTGGGTAATTCCGGAACCACGTTCCCAAACTCTCATTCGGGCATTTCCTTCAGACAGTAATTGTACAAATTCGATATTCGCTCTATCCGGAAAATGATTATGATGTTCAAGCTGAGGCCCTACGATAGGCAGATTCACTTGATTCATATCATCGACAAATGTTACAAAATGTGGATTGCCCATTGATACGAATGTTCCTGTATAAGTACCGTCGGCGATAGACAAATCCAACGATTCTTCCAGGATTTCCGGCATACCCATATCTACGGTAACTTCTTGTACTTTTCCGTTTTTGACATGCAATTCAAGGTATTTTATACCTGATAAAGTTTCCAAAGATATCTGCGTTTTCTGTGTCAGCTTTTTGTCGTACAGGTATTTACCGATACAACGGGAAGCATTTCCGCACATTTTGGCTTCTGAACCGTCGGCGTTAAAAATGCGCATACTGAAATCTGCAATCTTTGACGGTCCAATTAAAACTAAGCCGTCTGATCCGATTCCTGTATGGTAGGCACTCCATTGAATAGCTAATTCTTTTGGGTTTTTCACAGGTTGATTAATTGTATTTACATATATATAATCATTACCCGCGCCTTGCATCTTTGTGAATTGGAATGTCATTTTGATTAATATTTCGTTGTTTGTTTAACTATCTGATTTAATTTTCTGCAAATATATATCATTATTGCAATAAACGTAGGTGAATGAGTGTTTATTCTGAATTTATTTTTGCTAACTTATAATTGTAAATGAAAATAGATTGTCATGCTTACACTTTTATATATATTGAGACTAAAATGTTTTAATTTGTTATATTGAAACTTTTCTGATAAAGAAAAAAGTAAATATTTTACTTATTTGTTTGACCATATGAAAGCATTATTTATTTTTGCGAGACAATTTGATATCAATAAAAGACAATTGCAAAACAATAGATAATATATGAGACGAATAGATGAACTATTGCAAGACAAAAAAGGCTTGTATGATTCAGCCTATGAACACGATGCTTGTGGCGTTGGAATGTTAGTGGATATTCATGGGCGGAAATCTCACCAAATTGTTGATTCTGCATTGACTGTACTGGAAAATATGAGACACCGTGGTGCAGAAGGTGCGGATAATAAGAGTGGTGATGGTGCAGGTATTATGGTACAAATACCTCATGAGTTTATTTTATTACAAGGTATTCCGGTCCCAGAAAAGGGCCGTTATGGAACGGGGTTAGTCTTTTTACCTAAAGACCAGGAAGCTCAAAAAGCTTTTTTGCAAGTAATTAAGGAAGAAGTAGAAGCTAAAGGTCTTTCTTTTTTATGTGTACGTGATGTTCCTGTCTGCTCCGAAATCTTAGGCGAAGAAGCTTTGTCAACCGAGCCTGCCGTTAAGCAGTTGTTTATTGTTGGTGGCGAAGATCAGCAGGAACTTGAGCTAAAACTCTATTTGGTACGCAAAAGAATTGAAAAGAGGATTAGTGAATCGTCCTTAACGGGGAAGAAAGACTTTTATGTCGTGTCCTTATCTACTCGCAGGTTGATATATAAGGGTATGCTGGAATCCATGCAGCTTCGGAAATATTTTCCGGATTTAACCAATGAATATTTTACAACTGCTTTGGCATTGGTTCATTCCCGTTTTAGTACGAATACGTTCCCAACGTGGAGTTTAGCTCAGCCTTTCCGTTTATTGGCTCATAATGGTGAAATTAATACGATCAGAGGAAATAGAGCATGGCTGGCAGCTCGTGAAAGTGTCTTAACATCTCCGCGCTTACAGAATATGGAAGAGCTCAATCCTATTATTCAGCCGGATATGAGTGATAGTGCATCGTTAGATAACGCATTGGAATTTTTATTAGCCTCGGGACTGAGTTTGCCTCATGCAATGGCTATGTTGGTCCCCGAAAGCTTCAATGAAAAGAATCCGATCTCTGATGATCTGAAAGCTTTTTATGAATACCATTCTATTTTGATGGAACCGTGGGATGGACCTGCAGCTTTATTGTTCAGCGATGGCCGTTATGCAGGTGGTATGTTAGACCGAAACGGTTTGCGTCCTGCCCGGTATATGGTAACTAAAAAAGGCTGGGTGCTGGTTGCATCAGAAGTAGGTGTTTTGGATATCGATCCGGAGGAAATTCAGGAAAAGGGCCGTTTGCAACCTGGAAAGATTTTATTGGTTGATACCGAAGCCGGGAAAATATATAGAGATCAGGAATTAAAGCAGCAGTTGGCAGATGCTCATCCGTATAGAAAGTGGATTCAGGATAACTGTATTGAATTGGATGAGTTGAAATCAGGAAGAAAAGTATCTAGCAAGGTTGACGATTTTGAACGTAAATTGCGGGTATTTGGATATACAAGAGAAGATATTGACCGGATTATGGTTCCTATGTGTACGAGTGGTGCTGAACCGGTTGCTTCAATGGGTAATGATACGCCATTGGCAGTCCTTTCTACACGGCCGCATTTGTTATTCGATTATTTCCGTCAGCAGTTTGCACAAGTAACCAATCCGCCTATTGATCCTATTCGCGAAGCTTTGGTGATGAGTTTGGTTGAATATATCGGTGCTGTTGGAAACCATATATTAGTACCGGATGAATCGCATTGTAAAATGGTACGTTTGCAGTGCCCAATTCTGACAAATACCCAGTTGGATATTTTGTGTAATATCCGATATAAAGGATTTAAGACCGTAAAGCTTCCGATGTTGTTTGATGCTTCAAAAGGTGAAGCCGGTTTGAAAGAGGCGTTAGATCATTTGTGTAAGGAAGCAGCCCAGGCTGTAACAGATGGTGCTAATTATTTAGTATTGACAGACAGACAGGTAGATGCTTCGATGGCTGTTATTCCTTCTGTTTTGGCAGTAAGTGCAGTTCATCATTATCTGATTTCTGTTAAGAAACGTGTACAGACTGCTTTGGTTGTTGAAACAGGTGAAATGCGCGAGGTTATGCATGCAGCCCTGCTGTTAGGATTTGGTGCCAGTGCGGTGAATCCATATATGGCATTTGCAGTTCTGGAAAATTTGGTGGCAAAACAATCTGTCCAGTTGAATTATGAAACGGCCGAGAAGAATTATGTCAAGTCTTTATGCAAAGGATTACTGAAGGTCTTGAGTAAGATGGGTATTAGTACCATTCGTAGTTACCGAGGTGCTAAGTTATTTGAAGCCGTAGGTCTGAGTGAAGATCTGGCTGCGAATTACTTCGGAGGCATATCCAGTAAAGTAGGCGGAATCGGTTTAAAGGAAATTGCAGAGGATGCTGTACGCATGCATGAAGCCGGATATGAGCATGAACTTTCTGCTGTGTTGGAACATAAAGGTATCTATTCTTATCGAAAAGACGGCGAAAAGCATGCTTGGAATCCGGAAACAATTTCTGCGCTGCAATTGGCAACCCGTTTAGGCAGTTATAAAAAATTCAAGGAATATACAAAATTGGTTGATGAGAAAGAGGAGTCTCTCTTTTTGCGTGATTTCTTGGATTTCAAACGGCAGTCGCCAATTCCTCTGGAGGAAGTAGAACCGGCGGAGAATATAATGAAGCGGTTTGTTACTGGTGCCATGAGTTTTGGGTCTATTAGTAAAGAAGCTCATGAAACGATGGCAATGGCCATGAACAAGATTCACGGACGCAGCAATACGGGTGAAGGTGGTGAAGACGCTGATCGTTTTACGGAAAAGATCGACGGATTGTCATTGCGTTCTGCAATCAAGCAAGTAGCTTCCGGTCGTTTTGGTGTTACAACCAACTATTTGGTAAATGCTGATGAAATACAGATCAAGGTTGCCCAAGGAGCAAAACCAGGTGAAGGTGGTCAGTTACCAGGTTATAAAGTAAATGATATTATTGCTAAAACTCGTCATTCAATACCAGGTATCTCTCTGATTTCTCCTCCACCTCATCATGATATTTATTCTATTGAAGATTTGGCTCAGCTGATATTTGACTTGAGAAATGTCAATCCGAAGGCTGAGATTAGTGTGAAGTTGGTATCTGAAAGTGGTGTGGGTACCATTGCCGCAGGTGTAGCGAAGGCGAAGGCAGACCGGATTGTGATTTCTGGTGCAGAGGGAGGAACAGGAGCGTCTCCGATGAGTTCTATCCGTTATGCGGGACTGCCTCCTGAGATTGGTTTGTCAGAAACACAACAAACATTAGTATTAAATAATTTGCGCGGTCAGGTTCGTGTACAGACTGATGGACAGTTAAAGACAGGACGTGATATTTTGCTGATGGCCTTGTTAGGGGCAGAGGAATTTGGTTTTGCCACATCCGCTTTGATTGTTTTAGGATGCGTGATGATGCGCAAATGCCACATGAATACGTGTCCGGTAGGAGTCGCTACACAAGATGAGACTTTGCGTAAGCGTTTTCATGGTCGCTATGAATATTTGGTAAATTTCTTCACTTTCTTGGCTGAAGAAGTTCGTGAATATCTGGCAGAAATGGGATTCCATAAATTAGATGAAGTGATTGGCCGTACCGATTTGATTGTACGTAAACCAAGTGACGGCATTCATAAACATGATTTATTGGATTTCTCTAAGATTGTATATTTCCCAGAAGCGTTCAAGGATCATCTGTTGCATCATGCGGGCGAGTTGATTCATTTAACAGCAGGAGTAAAAGATCAGCAACTGATTCAGGATGCTAAATTGGCGCTTGATGGTAAGCAAGATTTGTTATTGAGTTATCCAATTCTAAATACGGATCGTTCGGTAGGAGCTATGCTTTCTGGAATGATAGCTCAACGGTATGGGGAAGCCGGTTTGCCGGAACATGCCTTGAAAGTCCGTTTCAATGGATCTGCCGGCCAAAGTTTTGGAGCATTCCTGGTACATGGGGTTGATTTCCGTTTGGAGGGCGATACCAATGACTATTTAGGAAAAGGATTAAGCGGTGGACGTATTGTGGTTGTTCCTCCGGTACGTTCCGATTTTAAACCAGAAGATAATATCATTGCAGGTAATACATTGTTGTATGGAGCAACAAGTGGTGAAGTCTATTTGAACGGTCGGGCTGGTGAACGATTCTGTGTCCGGAATTCTGGTGCAATAGCCGTCGTAGAAGGTGTTGGTGACCACTGCTGTGAATATATGACAGGAGGACGGGTTGTTGTCTTAGGGCCGACCGGACGAAACTTTGCTGCAGGAATGAGTGGTGGTGTTGCCTATGTATGGAATCCATCGGGAAACTTTGATTTCTACTGCAATATGGAGATGGTAGAACTTTCATTAGTGGAAGACAGTAGTTCGCGGAAGGAATTGCATGAATTAATCCGTAAACATTATCATTATACGGGTAGTCCATTAGCCGGGCGTATGCTTGACCACTGGGATCGCTTCGTGGATGAATTTATAGAAGTCGTTCCGATTGAGTACAAGAAAGTTCTTCAGGAAGAGCAGATGAAGAAATGGCAACAGAAGATTGCCGCAATGCAGAGAGATTATTGATGGTTATACAATTTCAAATGAATTAGAAAATGGGAGATCCAAGAGCATTCCTAACGATACACCGCAAAGAAGCGGGATATAGACCGGTTCATGAACGAATCGATGATTTTAGTGAAGTAGAACAGACTTTAAGTACAGGCGACCGCCGTATACAGGCGTCACGATGTATGGATTGTGGCGTTCCGTTTTGTCATTGGGCCTGTCCGCTTGGAAACAAGCAGCCAGAGTGGCAGGATATGTTATATAAGGGTAATTGGCAGGATGCCTATCTGGTATTGTCCGCCACATGTGATTTTCCGGAATTTACCGGACGCATATGTCCTGCATTATGTGAGAAAAGCTGTGTGTTGAAATTAAGTTGTGATGAGCCTGTAACAATTCGGGAGAATGAAGCCTCTATTGTTGAAGTCGCTTTTCGGGAAGGATATATTAAGCCGGTACATCCGGTTCGCAATGGCAAGCGGGTAGCCGTTGTAGGCAGTGGTCCTGCCGGATTGGTAGCCGCTAATCGTCTGAATCATAAAGGTTATGAAGTAACTGTATTTGATAAGCATGAGAAACCGGGCGGATTACTCCGTTTTGGTATTCCTAATTTTAAGTTAGGGAAAAATATTATCGACCGCCGCATCCGTCTGTTGGAAGATGAAGGAATTATTTTCCGCATGAATACTTGTGTAGGGCAGGATATTACTACTCGGGAACTGATTGATCAATTTGATGCGGTATGTTTGGCAATTGGTTCTGAAGTTCCTCGAGATTTACCGATTGAAGGCCGTTCTTTGAAAGGCGTACATTTTGCATTAGAACTTTTAGCTAATCAGAATCGTCTGTTGGAGGGAATTTCCGTACCTGAAGAGGAACGTATTTCTTGCAAAGGGAAAAAGGTTCTTGTCATTGGCGGTGGTGATACCGGTAGCGATTGCGTAGGAACAGCCAATCGTCATCATGCAGCGCAGGTTATGCAGATAGAAATTATGCCTCAGCCACCAGTTGGATATAATCCGGCAACGCCATGGCCGATGTATCCTCAAGTACTGAAAACAAGTAGTAGTCATGAAGAGGGTTGTATTCGCCGATGGAATCTGGCTTCCAACCGTTTTATTGGAGAAAATGGAGTGTTAAAAGGAGTGGAAGTCGAGGAAGTCGAATGGATTCCGGCAGTCGATGGCGGACGGCCACAGATGAAGAAGACTGGGCGGACGGAAATTATAGAAGCCGATCTGGTCTTTTTGGCTATGGGATTTGTTCACCCGGTGCAAGAAGGTATAATAGCCGAGCTTAATTTGTCGGTCGACGGCAGGCAGGATATAGCCGTTGATGCTTGTTCGAAAACGTCGGTTGATAAAGTTTTTGCATGTGGAGATGCCGTAAGCGGCGCGAGTCTGGTTGTCAAGGCTATGGCATCAGGCAAAAAAGCTGCAGCAGAAA
>ULUN01032127.1_pt1 | contig 41182 bp, 41 predicted proteins | sample 1958531 | NCBI WGS metagenome assembly ULUN01 (sample SAMEA4835761, study PRJEB28245) | human gut metagenome | biome: gut microbiome; material: fecal sample | place: Denmark | collected 2008
CTCTCCCCGGCCTTGTACTTGCCGAAGTCCGCGCCTTTCAGGAAATGGAGCTTTTCCTGCGCCGTGTCCTCGCGCAGCCTGCTCAGGGCTTCTTTCAGCGTCCGGCGGGCCGAGAACACGTTGTTGTCCGTCGGGCAGGTGCTGTCCCAGCTGCGTATCAGGTCGGGGAAGTTCCCCGACGTGGCGGTCTTCACGTAATTCTTCGCGTCGGTAATGCTGTCGCCTATGGCCTCCATCGTGCCGGTGCTGGTCGCGTCGCATATCTCGACGTCCATCTGCGAAGGCAGGTTCACCTTCCGCGTGACCTTGGTGATACGGCTGGTGCGGGAACCGGGCTCCGGGGAGTACTTGTCGCTTTCCAGCCGTACGCGGCGGCCCACGTACAGGTCGATGCCGTTCTCCTCGATGTACACGTGGTCGGTCGGGGCCTTGTAGCGGCTCACGTCGATGGCGTGCTCCTCGTTGTAGCGGTCCACCGCCTCCTTGAACTCCTGTTCGGCCAGCGGATAGTATTCGTCCGGCATGCGGATGTTCCAGAGGATGTACTTGTCTCCGGGCTTCGGGCAGAGCGTGTCGTTCGGGAGCTGCGTGTCGTCGTCATACGGCCATATCGTGATCAGCTCGAACTCGTGGGTGTCGCTGTCATAATTGACCTCAAAATAGTAGGTACCGTTCTCCTCGTCGCCCAGTCCGGCCAACTCCGAGCCCTCTTGGAAAGAAATCCGCTTCACCTTTCCGGCTATCTCGTAGCTGTTCGGGTCGAAGCCGAGGCTGTTGTCCTTGAAGTAGAATATCTTGAACGGATTGCCGTCCTCGCCGGTCACTTCCTCGCTGCGCACCGAACTTACCGTGCCTGTGCGTTTGGGGTAGATGTCCGAAAAGGCGTCCGCCTCGTAGTGGTGCCATACGCCGTACTTTTCCACGTTCACGTCCACATGCTTCACACCACCGGGCAGTTGCAGGCGGCTGTATCCGTACTTCTCTGGGTCGATGTTCCGGCTGCTGCCTATCGGGTACAGACGGGTGTAGAACTTGGCGTTGTCGGCCATGTCGCACTCTAAGGAGGTGAGCCCCTTGCCGTAGGCCAGCGTAACCTCCTCGCCCGTCTCGCAGCGGCACACGTTCACCGTCTGCCCCTCGCACCACCATTCGGCCCGGTTCCCGGCTTTTTCGGCCACCTCTTTCAGGGCCTCGTCGCAGTATTTCCCCTCGTAGTCGATAACGATGTTTTCCGTGCCCTCCACCGTGCCGACCTTCCAGTCGGTGGTGTGGTCCATCCCGTTGTTTATACTCTTGACGATGAGGGCCACGTGTTCCCTCGGAGGCGCGGTCAGCGTGAACACAGGCTCGTCCGCGCCGTCCGTGTCGTTCAGTACGAGAAAGCGTTTCAACAGGCTCTCGATGCCGTAGAGCTTCACGTCGTATTTCCACTCGCGCATACTTACCTGTTCCGGCTTGTACCGCTCCATCAGCCAGTACCGCTCGCCCATGAACTCGGCGTAGTCGTTCACTTCGAGGGCCACGTGCTCATACAGGGTGAACGACAGGGTGAGCACGTTGTCGCCCTGCAACTCCTTGGCCTGCGTCGAGTTGTCGCCGCAGGGTACCTGTGTCTTCGCCGTTCCGTCGCTTCCGTATATCGTGATCATCATGCCGTTCTAATGCTGTGGGATTGCCGTTCAGATGGCCGGGCTCGGTTCGCGGAAGGTCACGTAGAACCGGCTGGCAGCCCGGCCCGCCTGCCAGAGATAGGTCAGCGCCTCGTAGTCGCTGCTTTCCTTGTAGAACACGTGCAGCGTCAGGTCAAGGTCGGGGAAGCGGATGTCCAGCCACCCGTCGTCACCCTGTTTCAGGAAGGCGATGAACGCCCGGTACTGCGACAGCCAGGCTTCCCGAGTGTCCGCGTACAGGGCGAAATACAGCTTCACGTCCCGCGCCTGGTTCCGCACGTCCAGTACGGACGAGTATTTCTCGCCGTCCTGCTCGCGGATGTCCACCGCCACGTGGGTCTTGGTCTTCGAGGGGGCCATGATGGCTTTCAGGTTGTTCCTGTCGCCCCGTTTCTTCTCCACCAGGAAAGCGCCGTATGCCTTCCAGATGTCCGTGCCGTTGATAAGCACCTTGCCTGAGAGTATCGCGTCCATTTCCATATCCTTATTTCATTTTAAGTCCGTCACGTATGATTTTCTTGATATCCTCCTTTATCTCGCCGAGGTGTCTTGCACTGTTTCCGGTGTTTTCCTCGATGCGGCGCAGGCTGTCGACCGCCGCTCCCATCTGCTCGCTAACGTCGCTCATCTTCTCGTCCATGCTAGCCCAGTGCATCAGGCCGGAGGTAAACATGCCTTCCAGCTTCGTGCCCTGTTCCTGACTCATGGCGTCGAAACTGCCCGACTTGCCCGTCTGCGTCGTGCCGTCGCCGGTGTAGCCCGTGGCCTGGGCCAGCTTGTCGCGCAAGGCCACGGCATCCTCCACGATGGCGTTGTAGCCCTCCGTGAGGGCGGAAATATCCTCTTCGCTCAGGTCGTTATCCTCCATGCGCCCGGCAAAGTCCTCGTACCAGGCTTTCAGCCGTTCCTTGTACTGCTCGCCGATCTGGTTAGAAAGCAGTGCCCGCATGAAGTACTCGCCGACGTTCCCGGCGATGTCCTCCGCGCTGGCATCCATGTCCATGAGCGTGTCGATGAACGAGTCGTAGAGCGAGTCGAAAGAAATCTGGGTCAGGCTCTCGTTAAGCTGGTTTTCCAGCTCTTCGAGCTTGCCGGCCTGCTCGATGTAGTCGTCCAGCTTGTCTGTCAGCCGCCCGCCGTAACCTCCCTTGCCCGTGTCCTGTATCTGCTTCCACATGTCCACGTTCGAGCGCAGGACCTTCATCTCTTCGGGCGTGAGGCTCCACAGGTCGCCGTTCCACGGACGGCCGATCTGCTGGCTCAGCTTGTCGATCTGAGCCTCCGAGAAACCGCCCCAGTAGTAGTTCCACGAATGGTGCGAGCCGTGGTATCCGGCCTGTGCCTGCGCGATGGCGAGGTAATTCGCATTGGCCTCGGCCTGGTAGTCGTAAGCCTGCTGGTAGGCGGCCACGCTCTTGCGCCCCTCGCCGCCCTTGATGGTGTCCGTCAGGTCTTCGATGCTCTGCTGCAACAACTCGTTGCGGTCGGTCAGGCGGTCGATGGTGGCCTGCACCTCCTTGGCGTTGCTCGAACTGATCCACGAGGAGAATCCGCCGAACGTCAGCGCGTCGAAGATACCGCTGATGCCGTTCATCAGCGAGCTGCCTATCTGTACGAACATCTCGCCGCTCAACAGGTTGTCAAGGATGCCGCCCACCGCGCCCAATACGGTATCTATCAGGCCGGATACGATGCCGCCGATGCCTTCCTGCGCCAGCATGTCGAGGATGCCGAGCACGGCGGAAATGATGGAGCCAGCCATGCCGGAACTGCCCAGTGCCTCGGAAAGGGCCTTGGCGGCGGAACTGTCCTTGCCGAAGAGCCCCTGTATGCCCTTGGCCAGTGCATTGCCAGCCTCGCCGGTCAGTTTCCCGCCCGAAAAGAGCCGGTCGAGCTTCATCACGCTGTCGCCCACACCTTTCAGGCTGCCGGAGGTGAGCCCGGAAAGGCCGCTTTCGAGGTTCTCGAACATGTTCCGTGCCCGCTGCGAGGAGGATTGCAGGTCGATCGTGGCCTGCTCGACCTCGGCGCCGAAAGCCGTCACCTCAGACGAGGCCGCGGCGAGTTCCGCCTTGGCCCGGTCCACTTCGGCCCTTGCGGCGTCCGTCGCCCCGGCGTCGCCCGACGAGCTGGCCTTTTCGAAGCCTTTCAGGGCGGCGTCATACTGCCCGACGGCCATTTGCTCGCGCTCCTGGGCCGCGATGAGCTTCCGCATGGATTCCTGATAGGCATCCATATCCTCCGAGACGCGGGCAAAGATGTCGCCGTCCCACAGGGTGGCCGACTGTTCGAGCTTGTCGATCAACCAGTAGAGTGCCTGCTGCTCTTCGAGGCCCGACTGCTTGAACGAGTCGCTCCGCGAGATGGCCGTGAGCCGGTCGATGGTGGGTTGGAGCTGCTCGCGGAACATCGTGCCGAAGTTGCCGAACACGCTGCCCCAGTCGACGTTCTGCCGGATGGCGGCCACCTCCACCCGTCCCAATTCACGATCGCGTTCGGCGGTGAGCGTCAGCCGCTCGCCCTCGTTCTGCGCCCTCCCTATCTTTTCGGCATACTCCTCGGCGATGGCCAGTTTCTGCTGCTGGTAAGTGCCGTACTGTTTCAGGTAGTCGCGGAAAGCGGCAGCCTCGCCGGCATACACGGACTTCACGGCCGCCAGCCGCCTTTCCTCGTTCAGGGTGTTGGCCCGGTCGACCGCCTCCTGCTGCCCGTCGGTCAGGCCGATGGCGTTCACGTCCGTTTCGCCGGCTTTCCGGTTGGCGGCGGCCAGTTCGCGGGCCTTTTTCTCTATTTCGTCCCTGCGCCGGTCATAATCGGCATCGATCTGCGCCAGCTTCTTTTCCGTGCCTTCTTCCATCAGGTCGAGTTCGTCCTGCTGGTTCTGCCGCTGCAAGGCCAAGAGGTCTTCACTCAGCTTCTGCTCGGCCTGCCTGCGTTTGTCCCCCTCCCGGACGGTGGCGCGGGCCGCTCCGACGTTCCCCGTGGCGTAGCTGTCTCCCTGCGTGGTCTGCATCAGCGGCTTCTGGCGTTTCAGGATTTCCTGCTCGTAAGACTGCATGGCCTGTTCGTTGGCTTTCAGTTGGGCCCTGTTCTTTTCCAGGGCTTCCGTCCGGCGGTCGTACTCCGTGATGATGGCGTCGGTCTCCCGTTCAAGCGCTGCGGTCGCGGCGGCTGCGGCGGCATCCGTCGAGCTTCCGGCAGCCGCCTCCTGTGCCTCCGTGGAAATCCGGATGCGTTCCAAACGCCGGTTGTATTCCTCCCTGTTACGCGCTGTCCAGCGGGTATCGGCGTTGATGGCACGTTGCAGCCCCACGTTCTGCTCGGCGAGGTTTTCGATGCGCTTCTGGTAGGCGCGGGCATAGGCCGCCTGCAAGATGTCGTTGGCCAGTTGGCGGTACTGTCCGGCTGCCTCACCGGCCAGGATGGCTTCCTGCGAAAGGTTTCCGAAGTAGGCCGGGTACTGCCGTTGCAACTCCGACACCGCCGCCCGGCGGTCGTTCAGCGAGGCGTTCGTGTTCTGCGTCATTTTGTAGAGCAGGGTGAGCTGCGACGTTTCCTTGGCAGCCGAACTGCGGGCCTCGCCCATGGCGGCGTTCAGGTTCCGCTGTTCCTCGGCCGCGGCGGCGGTTTCCGTACGGGCCCTGAACAGCCCGGCCACCCAGTCCACAATTTCGTCGCCGTACATCACAAGAAGCATGATGCCCGTGGTCAGTGCCGTCTGCCAGGAGAACAGCGAAGAGAGGACCTGCTTCCATACGGGCGTGGCTTTCTGGCCGGAGGCGGTCAGGGCGTCGTACTCTTTCCGGGCACGGGCCAGTTCGTCGGTGAAAACGGGGAGGTTGTTCGAGATGGCCAGGAAGAACATCTGCGGGCCCATGGCCAACGACGGCATCTCGCGGGCAATCTGCTGGATACTCATGTGCAGGCCGTTGTACTGCTTTACGGCCTGCCCGGCGTCGGGCGGAACGGTCTGCGTGCCTTTGGCCGTTTCATTCAAGGTGTTCAACTGGGTTTGCAGTTCCTTGATCTTTGCCTCGACCTTTTCTATGGCGGCGATGTTCCCGCTCTGGTCAAGGTCGGGATTGGCCGCCTCTCCGGCTTCTTTCAGGGCCGCCAGTTGCACGTTGAGCGCACCGATGGCCGTTTCAAGGAGGCGGACGCGTTCAGCCGAGCTGGTGGCCCCCGCCATCAGGGCATCCAGCTTGCGCTGCATCGCATCGAGGCCGCCCGACAGGCGGTCTTTCAACAGTATCTCTATTTCTACCGGTTTCGTGGCCATGCTATTTCTTCAGGTTGCTCTGGAAAAATCCTACGATGTCATTGGCTTCCTCTTCCGCGCTCTTCTCTTCTTTCTTCCGCCGGACGTAGCGCGGCGCATCGGCCAGCATCATGATCAGGGTCTGGTAGTTCACGCCTTCCAGAATGTAGCCCACACTCCATCCCGTGGCATCGGCTATCTGCCAGACAAATCCGAAGGGGCTATGGGAGGGTTCGTAAACCGTCTTTAACTCCCCTTTCTTCCTTGGCTCAGTCTCAGTTTCATCGGGTTCGTCCTCTCGGCTGATCTGATAATACGCGTAAAAGGGTCGGTGCCCAGCAGGAACACGAAGTTCCGCATCGCCGCGTCCATATAGGCCGGCTCCATGAAGTGACGCACCCACCAAGCGACCAGCCCCACCAGCAGGTGGCGGCTCCACCAGCCGCGACACAGGGTGTAGGCGATCATGCGGCTTACGGCCTTTCCATGCCGGGCGATGAAGGCCATCTCCTCATCCTTGGTGAACTTGTCCATCTCGGCCGCTGTCACTCCCAAGGATAGGTAAACCCTTGCCAGCCGTATCAGTCCGCCCATACGTGGGCGGCGCATCACAACGCGCAGCTTCACGGGCTTTTTCCGGAATGGAATGCGCAGTTCCTTCAAGGGGACGGACACGCCCCGGTCCAACAGGGCGGCCGTCCCCTCGGCTTGCACCAGACGTTCCGTTGACTTGTCCATACGCTACTCGGACGGTGTGTCGTTGATTTCGTAGGGTGCGGTATCCGCATCTTCCGGCTTGTTCACTTTCAACTGACATTCTATCTTCGACACCTCCGTCAGCGTCAGCTTGCCGCCCAGGTTGGACAGGATGGTGCCGTTCGATATCTTCATCGTCTGGCCGGAAACAAACTCGATTTCCCACGGGCCGCGCAATTCCACAAGGCTCGTCGGGGCCTTCCAGCCGGTATAGCTGCCCGCGCTGCCCACCAGCTCGCCGCCCAATACGGCGGCCAAGTTCTCATAGTCCAGCTGGATGAGGTTGAATGTCGGGGCTATCGTCCCGTTCTTGTTCATCAGCGTCAGTACCGGCGCGTCCGGAACCTGCTCGGCCTCGACGTCGGTACTCTCCGGCTTCGTGCCGCCCCAGTCCCAGCTCCCTTTTTCGATGTAGCCGATTTCCTTGCTGTTGAACTTGACCACGGCTATACCGTATATGAATTTCTTATTTGCCATTGCTCTTTCGTTTTAGAATGATGATTATTGTTGTTAGCACACTCAGCAGTATTCCGACCCCGAAACCGTAGAAGAACGTTTTAACGGGGTTCGAACGCTGTTTTACTTCTGCCTCGTACAGGCCGGCCATCTCCTCGTAGCGTTCCTTCCACACGGAGGATGTCCGCTCGTAGTATTCCACGAGGAGTTGCAGGCTGTCGCAACTTGCGTACACGGTGACCGTGTCCCCCTTTCGACCCACAGACACGCTGGCTTGGCCGTTCTTTCCGCTATATGATGCCTGCGGGGGCAGCTTCATCAGGCTGTCTGCCGGTATCGTCAGTCTCACCTCCGACTTCGGCACCGTTTGGGTCCGCATCAGGCGGACTTCTTCCGTCAAGCTGTCCGCCGTCATCCGCGCCGCTTCCGTCAAGATCGTTTCCTGAGTCGTCTTTCGGGTGCTCGCGCATCCCGTTAAGCACAGGACAACCGTCATGATGCTTGCAACTGTTGGCGCGGTCAATAGCCTTGCGAAGGCGCGCCATCTCGCGTTTTGTGGCCATAAGGTCTTTCCTTGTCCCATCCAGCTCATCTTTCAAGGGTTCCACGATGTTGTTGACCAGTACTTGGGTGGCATGCTCAGCGTTGTCAATCCGTACCGACTCGGCATCCGCCTTTGCCTTATCCGCCTCTGCCAGTTTCTTACGGACCGTCGCCCGGATGGTGAAAAGTCCGGTCAAGGCCGTGGCAAGGCCGCCACCCAGTACGAAATTCATAATCTCGCTGAGTTCCATCCGTTACTGTGTTTATGGTTTGACTCCTATTTCTTTCAGCCAGGCCGGAACGTCGAAGCTCGGACAGGCCTTTGCCGCCAGCTGGTTATGCCCTACAACCGGGATGGAGGGGAAACGCCGGTGGAAGTCCTTTACATAGGCTTCCAACGCCTTCTTCTGCGCCGGAGTACGGGTGTCCTTGGGGGTCTTGCCGTCAGCGGCAACGCCGCCGACGTACACAACGTGCCGGGATGTGGAATTGAACCCTTTTGCCCCGTTGGTAATCTCCCAGGGGTCTACCTGTGCGTCCTCGTTGTTGTCCACCAGGCGTTCCACCTTTCCGTCCAGGTGTATCATGTCGGTATAGCCGACCTGTTTCCATCCACGCCCGCCCTTGTTTACCGGGTCGCAGTGCCAGTGACGGATGTCCGTCGCGCTCACCTCACGCCCCTCAGGGGTAGCGGTACAGTGCAATACCAAACGTTTCAACTGTGCCATGCGTTATTCCTCCTGTTTGGCTTGCGTGATGGTCACTTTGGCCGTCTTGCTGCTTTCAGAATTCAACGTAATGGTCAGGGTACCGCTTTTTTCACTTCCGGTGTCATTGGCTTCCGCCGAGATGGTCACGCCGGTTTCCGTTTCTTCAACGTCAAATCCTGACGGGGCCGCTCCCACGGTATATTCACCGCTGGCCGTTATGGTCACTTCCTTGCTGCCACCTTCTGCAGGAATGGTCACCGTAGTCGGATCAGCCGAAATCGTCTTAGCTGCCGGCTTGAAGACGGGAGTGTCACGGCTGTCCAGCACAACAGTCTCCTCGCCGAAGGCGATGTTGGTGTCCACCTTCATCAGCATCTTGAAGAAATACAGTTCGCTGGCATTGGAAATTTTGTCTATCTGGATGACATTCTCGTCATCCTGCAGGTTGACAGCCGCGAACAGGTTGCCGTCGGCCCCCATCGAGCACAAGGTGGCCACAATCAGACCGTCAGGCCATGCTGCCAGCGTTTCGATGGTGATTCCCTTGTAACGGCGTGCATTCACGTCCGTCTCGCTCGCGTTCTTGGCCTCGCGCTCCGTCAGTTCGTCATCGTACTTGTCGAAATCGTCAATGCTCATGATGATGCGCAGGTTCGGGTTGTTGCGGATGGCCTTGGGTATGGCACTGCGCACAGCCTTCAGTTTGCCCAACATGGTTTCCTCCTCGCTGTCCACGATGATGAGTTCCGTGTCCTTGGCCATTTGGGTGAGGATACCGTTGAACAGGTGGTCATCGTCGTCACCGTACACCCCGTTGATGTAATGGTCGCCCAACTCGAACTGCACCTGCTTGGCAAGCTCGGCCAGGAGGGCGTTCTGTGCTTCAGGAGGTAACTCGGCAAATACAAGGTTACCCTTAGGCTGCCAGGGGCGCCAGATTTGCTCGAAAGCACGTGGGTTGAATACGGTAAAGGCCATGAAGTCTTTCGGGTCAAGGCTTTTCTCGTCATAGTTAAAGTTGCCTTTCGAATCCTCCACGCCCGGGTTCTCCTTGCGCTTCTGCAGCATCTTGCCGCTTCGCAGACGGGGCAGGCTGATTTTCTTCTCCACGCCGGGAATGACCATTATCAGCCCTTTCTCGACAATCTCGTTGCCGGTGGCGGCGAGCGTCAGAAGCTGTTCCAGTACCTCGCCGTTGTAATTGGTGTTCTTTACTACTATTGCCATGTCTTTTACTTGTTAAGTTTGTCCTTAATTTCCCGCATACGCTTGTTCCAGGGGCTCTCTCCGCCCGGTTCCACCTTGATGTCCTCCATGACCTTGCGCTTCGGGGCCAGTGAAGCCAACACCTTCTTGCCTTCTTCGGGGCTTGCCTTCAGGATGTTCTCGTACATGGGACGTGTCTCGGCATTGATGCGCCCATCTGCCTCGGCCGCGTCAAGCAAGGCTTTCCGTGCAGCCTCCTCGTCAGCGGCCGCCTTGTCCTCGTACTCCTTCACTCGCGCCTTCAGGGAGGCGTTTTCTTCTGCCAGACTGCCAGCACGGCCCGCTTCCTGCGCATAGGCTTGGGCCTTGGCAATCACCTCATCCTCGCTCTTGCAGTCCTTGAACGAGGGATGCTTCCTAATTTCCTCAAGATTCATTTTGTCCTTGTTTTGTGGCTCAACGAGCCGGTTATTGAATAAAGTGTAGATCTGTTCCGGGGTACTGTCCTCCGGCACAGGTTCCGCATCATAGATGCTGTCGATAAAACCGAGGCGCAGGGCCTCGTCCGCGGTAAGCCAGTGGTCTTCACCGTCAAAATAGGCCGCCTTCACTTCTTCCTTGGTCATGCCCAGGCGTGCCGCGTAGATGTCGCCCAGGCTGTCCTCCAGGCTCTCTATCTCCTCGATGCACTTCTGCATGTCCTTCTTGTTGCCGTAACAGCCGCCGCTGACGCTGTGCAGCATCAGCCTTGCATACTTGCTCATCTCGACGGGCTTCCCGCACAGGGCTATCACGCTGGCCATACTGGCCGCGATGCCGTCCACATAGAGGTGCACGTCCGCTTTGCAGCCCTTGATGGCGTTGTAGATGGCGATGCCGCAATACACCTCGCCGCCGTTGCTGTTGATGCGGATATTGACCCGCCGGCCCGCCTTTTCGGCTTCCAGCAGTTCTCCCGCCACACGGACGCTCTGTACTTCATAATAGTCGCCGATGTCGCCGTAGAGGAAGATGGTGCTTGTCCCTTCCTTGTCTGTCTGGATATTAAAAAACTTGCTCATTCCCATATTGTTCCCATGCGGATTGTTCCGCCGTTCATGGTGCAAAAATGCAATAAAGGGACGGGGTATGAAAACCGCGTTTTTATCATGCCACGTTATGGCGTCATGATAACGCCGTAACTCGTCACCATGCGGAGTGACTTTCGTAAAACGGGCTTTTTATGGCAATTTTGCAACTGTATTCATTACGGAAAAAGCAGTATGGCAGATTTAAGCAACGCCCAGAAAAAGGAATGGGCCAAGACCTTGTACCTGCGTGAAAACCTCACGCAGCAGGAAATCGCGGACCGCGTGGGAGTGTCCCGCGTGACGGTATCCAACTGGGTACGCGCCGGGAAATGGGAGGAGCAGAAGGCGGGGCTGACGCTCACCAGGCAGGAACAGGTGGCCAACCTGTACCGGCAGGTGGCGGAAATCAACCGGGCCATCTCTGCACGCGCCGAGGGGGAACGTTTCCCCAGTTCCAAGGAGGCGGACATCCTCGGCAAACTGTCGGCGGCCATACGTAACATGGAGCAGGAAACGGGCATTGCCGACATCATCAGCGTGCTCACCGGCTTCATAGAGTGGCTCCGCCCGCTCGACCTCGACAAGGCCAAGGAACTGACCCGGCTGTCGGACGCATATATCAAGGATAAACTGTAAGCACATGAAACAAGCTGACAAGATAGCGCTCCTGGATTGGGAGAAGTTCAAGGAGGACATTGCGAGGGCCACGCCGGTCGACAAGTCCATGTCCGTGCAGGAGCGGGAGAAGCACCGCCTCTACTTGGAACGGCACCCGGTGGAATGGATCAGGTTCTTCTTCCCCAGCTATGCCAAGTATGAGTTCGCCGGATTCCAGAAACAGGCCATCCGGCGCATCCTCGCCCATGACGAATGGTTCGAGGTACTCTCGTGGAGCCGTGAGCTGGCCAAGTCGACCATCACCATGTTCATCGTCATGTACGTCACGCTGACCGGGCGGAAAAGGAACGTCATCATGACGTCCAACAGCAAGGACAACGCCGTCCGCCTGCTCGCGCCCTACCGGGCCAACCTGGAAGCGAACGGGCGCATTCAAGCCTATTATGGAAAGCAGGAAACGCCCGGCTCATGGACGGAGGACGAGTTCATCACAAAAGGAGGCGTGGCCTTCCGGGCGCTCGGTGCCGGGCAGTCGCCACGCGGTTCCCGCAACGAGGCTATCCGCCCAGACGTGCTGCTCGTGGACGACTTCGACACGGACGAGGACACCAAGAACCCGGACATCATACAGAAACGCTGGGACTGGTGGGAAAACGCCCTCTATCCCACGCGTTCCATCTCGGAACCCACGCTCATCATCTTCTGCGGCAACATCATCGCCAAGGATTGCTGCGTGGTGCGGGCCGGGGAGATGGCCGACCACTGGGACATCGTGAACATACGGGACAAGAACGGACGCTCCACCTGGCCGGAAAAGAACTCCGAGGAGCACATAGACCGCACGCTCGCCAAAATATCCACCAAGGCGGTGCAGGGCGAATACTTCAACAACCCGGTCTCGGCCGGTGAGGTGTTCGAGACCGTCACCTACGGCAAGGTGCCTCCCTTGTCGAAGTTCAAGTTCCTGGTCGCATACGGAGATCCTGCGCCGGGCGAAAGTAAGGGCAAGAAAGGCAAGTCCTTCAAGGCGCTTTCGTTGCTCGGCAAGCTCGGCAGCAGGCTCTATGTTATCAAGACTTTTCTGGCGCAGGCCCTGAACGCGGAGTTCATCGGCTGGTACGTCAAGATGTTGGAATTCGTCGGCGGGCGTGCTACGGTCTACTGTTACATGGAGAACAACAAGCTGCAAGACCCGTTCTTCCAGCAGGTGTTCAAGCCGCTGGTGGCCAAAGTCCGCAAAGAGCACAAGATTGCGCTCCACATCCGGGGCGACGAAGAGAAAAAGACCGACAAGGCCACGCGCATAGAGGCCAACCTGGAACCACTCAACCGGGAGGGAAACCTCATCCTCAACGAGGCGGAACGGGACAACCCGCACATGAAGGAGCTGGAAGACCAGTTCCGGCTCTTCACGCTCTCCCTGCGCTATCCGGCCGACGGCCCGGATGCCGTCGAGGGCGGCAACCGCATCATCGACGAACTCATGCGCAGGGCGGAGCCTCCGGTGTTCAAGACACGCAAGGACTTGCGGGGGCGCAACAAACGCAGGATGTGACTTTTTAATACGGATAACATATGAGCCAATTCGTTGAACTTTCAGACTATGACGCCAGCATCCACCGCGACATACTGGATGCACTGGTAAGGGAGGACGAGGCCGTCATCGAGGTGTGCGAGGACAGGGCCATCGCCGAGATGCGGGGCTACCTCGCCCGACGCTACGACTGCGACCGCATCTTCTCGGCCACCGGGGCGGAGCGCAACCAGCTCGTACTGATGATGGTCATCGACATCGCGGTCTACCACATCTTCTGCATCCATAACCCGCAGAAGCTCTCCCAGATACGCAAGGACCGCTACGAGCGGGCCGTGGAATGGATGAAGGCGGTGGCCGCCGAGGAAATCTCCATCGAAGGGGCGCCGCTGCTGCCCCAGGAGCAGCGGGCGGCGTATTCGTCATTCCATGTCAAGAGCAACCGCAAAAGGGTAAATCACTGGTAAAACCACAGATATCATGAGCAAAAGAAACAGACGAAACAAGGCGGGACTCATCACCGTGGGCGGCAACCTCATGAGGCCCGGACAAAGGCAGCCGAACGTCATCGTGCTCACTCAGACACGGCGCTTCGGGCTGGACATCGCGGACTACATGGCCGCCATCCGTGCCGCTGAGGATGTGGACTTTTCCCGCCGCTACAAACTTTACGACCTGTATGCGGACATCCTCATGGATACGCACCTTTCCTGCGTGATGGAAAAGCGCAAGAATGCCGTGCTGTGCTCCGACATCGAGTTCCAGCGGGACGGCAAGCCGGACGAGGCGGTGAACGAGCAGATACGGTCACCGTGGTTCGGTCGCCTGGTGGGCGACATCATCGATGCCCGCTTCTGGGGCTTCACGCTCTGCCAGTTCTACAAGGAAGGGCAGTGGGCAGACTATGACCTCATCCCCCGCAAACACGTCGACCCTGTAAGGCAACTCATCCTCCGCCATCAGACGGACCTCACCGGGCTGCCCTGGACGGACTATCCCGACCTGCTCTTCATCGGCAGCCCGGCTGACCTCGGCCTGCTGGCCAAGGCGGCCCCATGGGTCATCTACAAGCGGAACACCACCGGCGATTGGTCGCAATTCTCCGAACTCTTCGGCATGCCCATCCAAGAGTACATCTACAATTCCGACGACGAGGAGTCCCGGCAGCGGGCCATCGACGACGCCGCACAGATGGGAAGCCTCGCCCAGTTCTTCCACGACGAGGATACGAAGCTCAACTTCATCGAGGCCGGAAACAAGACCGGCTCGGCCGACGTGTACGAGCGGCTCTGCGAACGCTGCAACAACGAACTGTCCAAACTCGTGCTCGGCAACACGCTGACCACGGAATCCTCGGAAAAGGGCACGCAGGCCCTCGGCACAGTACATAAGAAAGTGGAGGACAAGGTGGCCCTGGCCGACAAGAAGTACGTCCTCGACGTGCTCAACTACGACATGGCCGACATCTTTTCCCACTTAGGCATCCATACCGAAGGCGGCGTGTTCTGCTTCCCGGAGCGGAAAGACATCGACCCTACCTCCAAAATCAACATCCTCACGCAGCTCGGCACCAGCTTCAACCTGCCCGTCTCGGACGATTATCTGTACGAGGAGTTCGGTATCGAAAAACCGGCCAACTATGAACAGATGAAGCGCGAGCAGGAAGACGAGCGGCTACGGAAAGAGACTGCCGCCGCACAAATACGCGGACAGGAAAACGATGAAAAGGAAAAGGAGAAGGAAGAGGACGGAAAAACAGAACCCACCCCCGCACAGAAAAAATCCTTCCGGAACTGGCTGGCACGTTTTTTCGGGAAAGCCCCGTCGGGCGGCGGGGCGGTTTTAGACTGGTAGTCGACCGGCTCTATGGAGTAGCGGGCGACGGGGTTTCTTCGGGCTTCGAATTCTCCGACGAGGTGCTGCGCCGTGCCCTGCTCAGCATTTACAGCAAGGACTTCCACCCGGCCTCGGAAATCGAGGTGAATCTGTTCGGCGAGATATGGGGCACCCTCAACAAGGCGGCCTGGGAGGGGTTCGGCCAGTCCAAGGCAGCCGACCCCGACGAGGACTTCCGCGCCGCCATACTTCGGAATAACGCCGTGTTCTCGGCGTTCAAGGTTCACCGCATGCAGAACGACATGGCCCGCCTGCTGCTGGATTCTAACGGCAATCTGAAACCGTTCGAACAGTGGATGAAAGAGGTGATGCCCATCGCTTCGCACCAGTGCGGCACATGGCTGCGCACGGAGTACGACACGGCGGTCCTGCGCGCCCACCAGGCGGCCGACTGGAGGCAGTTCGAGCGCGAGAAGGACGTCTTGCCCAACCTGCGATGGATGCCCTCCACGTCCATCCACCCCGGTGCGGACCACCGTATCTTCTGGAACACCGTGCGCCCCATCGACGACCCGTTTTGGAGCGAGCACCGTCCCGGCGACCGGTGGAACTGCAAGTGCGGGCTCTCGTCCACCGACGACCCGGTGACGCCCGTCCCGGAAAGCAGCCCGAAAGACAAGCCGCAGCCGGGGCTGGAAAACAACCCTGGAAAGGACGGAAAGCTATTTTCCGACAAGCATCCGTATCAGCAGAACCCGCACAAGGGAGCAAAAAAGGCGGTTGACAAATTAATGGAACGCATTAATGAAATGATCGCGGAAATGCCGGGCAACCTTACCGACGAAGAAAAAATGGCCATCGCGCGGAACAACCTCGAAATAGAAAAGGCGCTCAAAATCACCAAGGGCAAGCCCATGAATGTGGAAAAGGCCGACAAGCAGAACGCCAACCCGAAGTATTCGGAGAAATTCATTCCCGATGAGCATGGGGGTTATATCGACAGACGAACCGGGAAAAAGTTTTCTTTAAACCCTCATTATAATGAAGCCTATGCGAACAACTGCCAGACTTGCGCTCCGGCTTATGCGCTGCGATTAAGAGGATTCGACATCACCGCAAAAGGGCGGACACCGGGGTCGCAATTAGAGTATTTAAGCCTCGGACACGCTTTTGAGGTTTGGAATAACATCGACGGTACTCCTGCAAAACATCTCAGCATGAATGACTGGATGGCAAGCAAGGGATATAAGAGAATGACGCCCAAACATTACCGGGAGTTCTTTGAAGAGGCTTGCAAGGATGAAGGGGTCTATGAATTGAGTATCGGATGGAAAGGCTGTGGCGGACACGCTACTATCCTGCAACGTTTCGCCGATGGCGAACTGCGTTATATCGAACCGCAAAATGACAACTCAAAAGGCTCAGGGAACGAATGGAAAGATGTGGCTTATTTATGCAATAGCGGCGCATCCAGCGTGCATCACTGCCGAGGAATCATGCGAATCGACAACAAGCTATTCAACCTCACTTTCATCAGTATCTTTGAGAAATGAGTTGACGACGTCCAAGGCTTCAAATCCGGTTATGGTAAAGACTTTCCCATCGAAGCATTGGTAAACGAACGGAAAACCGGTCGTAGCATCTTCTGGAAAATTGAACATATAGTAGTCCGACCCTTCGGAGTTGCCTAAGTACTTAAAGGAGTCGCCGAATTGTTCAATAAGCCCACGGGCCTCGTTCTTTACTTGTTCGGGTACATTCATCACACAAAAAAGGCGTATAAAGTGCCTTGTGCACAAAGATAAGGATAATTCTTGAAATACGGACCGATATGGATATAAAAGATTTCGCCAAGTTGGCGGCACAGAAACGGAAAGAACTGGACGCGATGATGCGCCGCAGGATGCCGGTCATCGCCGGGCGTCTGGCAAAGGACCATTTTCAGGACAATTTCCGGCGCGGCGGGTTCGTGAACGGGGGACTGCATCCGTGGCCGAAAGCCCGGCGCCTTTCCTCAGGCGGAACAGATGCCGCCAGCCAGTACGGAACGCTGCTTTCCGGGCGCAACCACTTGTATAGCTCCATCAGGTACGTTCCGTCGGAATACCGCGTCAGGGTATATAACGAACTCGTCTATGCTCCCATCCACAACTGGGGCGGAACCGTGTCCGTGACCGTCACCGACCGCATGAGGCGCTTCGCATGGGCCAAGTTCTACCAGGCATCGGGCAAGGCGAGAAAAGCCGCCACGGGCGGAAAGAAAGGCCGTAAGAGCGTGGCCGGGAAACAGGCAGCGAGCCCACAGGCCTCATTCTGGAAAAACCTCGCACTCACCCGGAAAAAGAAACTGGATATCCGCATTCCCCAGCGTCAGTTCCTCGGCGAGAGCGAGGAACTGACCGCCAAAATAAACGAGAGACTTGAAAAGGAAATCAGGAACATCTTAAACTTATAAAATCATGGAAGAGATTTTTATCGCCATCATGGAACAGATTGCCCGTGAGATGCCGGAACTCTCACTCATCGACGAGGACTACGGCCAACTGGAAATGGGAGCCAACGAAGACCATTATCCTGTCACGTTCCCTTGCGTGTTAATCGGCAACACGGATTCTACCTGGCACGACCTCGGCTACGGGGCACAGAACAGCGAATCTTTCGTCACCGTCCGTCTGGCCATCGACTGTTACCACGATACCAGCTATGCCTCCGGCACCTATGACAAGGTACGTGAGCACCAGCAGTTGGCCGGCAAGTTATACAAAGTGCTGCAATGCCTGGAATGCTCGGAAAACACCTCGCCGCTTGTCCGGGAAAAAAGCCGCGACTATGCGCTGCCGGGGTATATCAAGGTATTTGAAACGACGTTCTCATTTACGCTGCACGACGAGTCGGCGATGGAGTCATGAAACAGAGAACAGTTCGAGCTGGTCAGCCCTCAAACGGGGCTTCTTCACTTTGGGAAGCGGCCCGGACACGCCTGCCGTCCCCTCGCGCATCTTTCGCCGGATGATGGCCATGATGCGTTCTTCGGACAGGAAGAACTCGCGCTCCGACAACACGCGCAGCGCATCGTCGAAACGCAACCGCTGCACCTCCGTCCAATAGTAGTAGCGGCGGCACAGCGCCTCGTCGCGCAACCTTATCAGTTCTTTGTCCCTGCCTTTGCCCATCGTATAATTTATTCATACAAAGATAGTTGTTTTCTACCTATTTTATGCACAAAAGCGCCGCAAACATGCAGCTTGCGGCGCTTTTTGTGAAATCCATATACCCTATCGGCTCACAACCGGCAGAAACTCGGCTCTATCCGCGTCCATACGCCGTTTTCGGGGTTGCGCCTGGAGAAGTAGTAGTTGGTGGCGTTCCGCTGCACGACGTTGGCTTCCTTGAACAGCCGCATGATGTCGGCATACTCCTCGTCGAACTTGTCCTCCAATTCGTAGAGCTTCGAGATGCTCTTGTAGTCCAGGTCGCCCATCTTGTTGCGTTCCAGCAGCGTCATGGCCATCTGGTACATCGGGTCGTCGGCGCCCTTGTCGCTTTGCTGCATGTAGCGTTTCAGATAGTCAATCAGACGCTCGGCGGCCATGTCGGCCCGCTCGTCAAAGCCTTTCACCTTGTTGCTCTTCACTTCGAGCCGGAAGTCACCGTCGGTGATGGTGTAGCTGCGCTGGTCGTCGCTCTTTACCTGTCCGTACTCTTTCATGACGGAGGTGAAGGCTTCCGTTTCTTCCTCAATCCATTTGCGGAAGCCCTTGACGTCGGCCACAAGGCCCGTCACCTTCTCCTTGACCTCGTGCATGAACTCGCCACGCAGGGCTTCGTAGGTCTCGCGCCGTTTGATGCGGTCGTCCTTTTCCTCCTGTTGCAACTGGGCCAGCAGCGTGGCCTTTTGTTCCTTACTCATGGACTTTACGTCCACATTCTGCAATGTCTGTTCCATAGGTTTTGTTTTGTGGGGTTAAAAATGTTCTTCGTCCAGGTCCGTGGAGTGCCAGAAGCACAGCTCGATTTCCTGTTCTATCTCGTATTTCAACTGGTCGAGAAATTCTTCGTAACCTTTCTCGTCCAGGTCTGCTGTCAACGTGCGGATGGCGTCCATCGCCGCGCTGATTCGTTGCCGTTCGCTCATAGCCTCTCTGGTTTAATGGTCCGCTTTTTCCCGCTTGCGCCGGATGATGCGCAGTTTCGTGGTCAGTGCGTCCAATTCGTCGCCGTCCAGCTCGCGGAATATCTTTCCGGCTATTCTTTTGTCGAGGCAATAGGCGTCCACCCGCCCCCAGTCGGCCGTATCCACGCCGAGCAGTTGCATCTGGTGGAGGGCCGCGCTGCGCTTGCGTTTCATCTCCTGCCGCCAGACCTGCCGCCGCTCGTCATACCCGGCTACGCGCTCCATCTCGTGGCACATGGCCTGGTATTCCTCCTGCGTCATGAGGTGCAGGTGCGTGGTGCGTCCGCCGCTGAATTGGTAGACAAGCGTTTCCTTGTCTGCCCCGGGAAGCCGGCGAAGCAGGGCGTAGAACCGGGCAAAGCTACGCCCGTCCATCTTCGGCCTCCTTTCCCTTGTAGTGCACCCAGGCCTCGCGGGCCACGCTGAGCGTAGTGCCCATGTCCCAGGACAGGGCGCCCAACGGCAGCAGCGGCACGCCGCCCATGCTGAGGTACACATCGCCCTCGAACTCCATCACCTGGACGGCCCTGCCGGCCTCCCGGCGCAGCCTCCTTTCTTGTCGTTCCCGTCTCTGCCCGGCGACGCACTCACGCCGGGAGCGCAGCCATCGGGCCGCTTTTTCAATCGCATTTCTCATTGTGTCTTGGTCTTATAGGTTAAACTGGTTTTCAAACAACACTTTTATGCCGCACGAACTGGCCACGTCGAGTTCCAGCTTCGCGCCCTTGCTCAGTTCCCAGCCGCGCAGCATGTAGATACAGTCGCAGCCGAGCAACAGGGCGATGTCCGCCCGCATGTGCTTCCGCCAGTGGGCATCGTCGGGCAGGCCGTTCTTGAACGGGTTGACCGGGTCGAAGCCTTTCAGCAGGAGGAAACGCTCGGCGCTGCCGAAGGCCTCCTTGCGCTCCGTGAGGTCGTGGTGCGCGATGGCACCGCTGATATACACTCTCTTTTTCATTTGCCTAATTCTTTTATGTTTACCTTGCACGACGGGTGCCAGATCTGAATGTTCCTGGCATACATCACGTCGCGCGTTTCTACTACGATGTGTCCCGGAGTTTTTGCCCTCCTGAGCCGCAGGTCGCTCGCTATGTTCCGTTCTACCCAGTCGTCCACCACGGCTGCGGCCTCGTGGCCTTTCAGGAGCAACTGGTATAGTTTGTCATTGTATTCCATCTTCTTCTATATTATCTTCTGTCAATGCCTTGGCGGCACCTTCCTCCCATACGACGTATGGAACTCCCGGACGTTCCATAAAACGGCTTTTACACCATGCCTTAAAGCAGCTTACCATGATTTTCACATCGGCATCATACTCAACCTTCCGGGCTGCTCTGCCTGCTGGATGCATTCCTTCCGCGTGACTGATAAATATGAACAGCTTTTTTGGATTACGCTCTTTTAAGGCCTTATACTCCGGATAACTTAGACCACTATACTGGAAACTATCAATAATAATTACATTTGGACTACCTCTACGACTTAACCTTTCCTCCAGCTGATCCATTGGTTCGCGGTCAAGTATTATCAGCCGTTTTCTTACCTCATCCATTTTATGTCGCTGAAGGGACATCTGGAACGACCGGCCAACACTTTCTTCCAGGCTGTCATATATCACCTTACCGAAAGAACAAAGGTACTTGGCCAACTGCATTACAAATGATGTTTTGCCGTTTCCACTGGCCCCCCAAATAATCCAGGTTCCACTTTTTGCAGGATTTCCCATTGAATCATACCAGGCACCAGAAAACTCAAAACAGGGAATCTTCATATTTAGTACCTCATTGGGACTATATGCTCGTTTCAGTTTCATTATTATTTTCTCTTTTTATTGATACTACTTTATATTTTAGAAAGCCATGTATAATATGAGGGTAATGGTGTATAGGAAGTAGCTGCCCAATGCGAACATCCCAATAAGGTATATATGAGCCTTTCCAGATCTCGTTTTGAAATGGGCCAGCCTCTTCCACAAGTCCACCCTCATTAACCTTAAACCATAAAATATCCTGACCTTTATCTTCTAACGATATTTTAGTTATCATGCCTGAACCCTCCTTAACTTTTCAATTTCAGTATATACTCTCCGGAGCCCTCCACCTGTTGCGTTTACTATTCTGGATATATCTGTTCCTTCTGGAGCATTTACCTTGGCAACGATGGCGGCTTGAGCCTTCAGGAACTTCTCGCGTTCCCTTGCGTCGTCCGGAGTAACCTTGCTGTAAGTGTCACCATAACGGCTCAACATTTCAGTATATCCAACCTTCTTTCCCTCAATGGCACGGTTTATTTTTTCTTTCAGTCCGTCCGCTCCCATCATATACCAAGCACAGCATCGTTCAGTAGCGTTCCAAAGGGCTTTCAGCTCCAGGAAGGCTTCATACTGCAGGTCTCCGGCTTCATCCAGAACCACCAGTGGTGTATCAATCGTACGCAGGTAAGCCACCAGATCCTCATACACATCACTGTAACGGCCATAGCTTCCAACACCGAACTCTTTGGCAATATAGCGTATCAGCTTGAGCTTCGTTTTCACCTGTGAACAATCCACATATACAGCGTTCTTATGCTGTTTCACGTAGGCCTTTGCCGTGAATGTTTTTCCGATATTCGGCATATCACACAGGATGGCACTAAGCCCGCTGTCTTGGCAAACCTCCATTTGTTTGCTTATAAACACGTATGTCGGTGTTTTAGCCGCTACCCAAGGCATTTCCACACGTAGCTGTACGCCAAGCCTTCTGGCGATACCTATCCAGTTGGCATCGCTCACTTGCTTTTCATAATTTCCTCTCTTAATGGCGTTATATACGCTTGGGGCGATTCCCAATGCCGTTGCATGACGGTTGTCACTGGGATAATTTTCACGATCAGCTGCAATAGCTGATACAATACGTTTCTTAATTTCGTTTGTTATTTCCATTTGAATGCTATTTTAATATTGTTCTAAACTTAAACTTTTGCTAATGCGTCAGCCTCAAAATGTGCCACATCCATATAGGCTGAATAATCTTCCTCCTCATTTGGAATATCGACATCCACAGCTTCAGCTTTTACATTTTCGATAGCTTTTGATTCTTCTTTGCGTAGTATTCCGACCTGCTTGATTTTACCGTCCTTCATCATCTTGTCAAACTTGGCCACATACTTCGCCTGTTCTGTATAGGCTTCTTTGTCGGCTTCAGTCTGTTCGACCGTATTCTCATTATAGCGTGTTATAGGCTTACAAGTGGCGATATATCGCCCATGCTGGTAAATATATACCTCGGTAATATTTCCGTCTGTGTCGGGCAAATAATAGGCCTCTACTTTGTAATTGCGGGGCTCCAGCTTGGATATTATCTCAGGATCCGGAAGAACGAAGTTATTATACTGAACAGTGAAAAAGCTGTTATTCCTGATTGTAGTATCCGTACGGAATCCGATATAGCGGTACAATACGGCTTTGTCCCAAGGTGCCAGATCCGGATTTTGTTTGCTGCACAATACGTCCCACCGTGTCATTCCGGGAAACCTCTTCTGGTTGGGGTGTAGTTGATTGTTGTATTCATGGATAGACCGTATATCGTCTGCCACAAGCTCATCGTATGTATATGACTTTACTTTGTAAGTGTTGTTTTTTTCGTCATATACTTTTTCCTCTTTAGGCCGGTTAGCTTCCAGCTTTGCATACCAACGTCCAATTCCAACCTGGGTACGTTTCTCCACACCATACTTTTTAGCCCTGTTCATGTGTTCGGCTCGTTTTTCACGGCTGTTACCAGGATTACACCAGCGAATCATCGGGAACACTGTTCCGGCTTGCATGAGTCCATCTGCGAAGTCACTGACTAAATGATGTTCAACTTCAAGTTCCGCTGGTATATACATACCGTTTTGGTCAAGAGTCTGAAACATGTTACGCATACAATCAAGGAACAGTTCCGCTGTTTTCAATCTGTTATGTGCATATCCAACTACTGCACCACTGACCACATCATAAGCATAATATGCCTTTACTCGGCTACCGTCTTTCATTGGACGGGGAAGGTCACGGTCATCAAGGGATATTTTACTAAGCGAATATTCTCCAACCCGGCGCAGATGGTAGGGGCGGTATGCATTATTGAAGTCCCATTGGCTCATGTGCTTCTTGGCACGCAATGCTTTGTTTTTGGGATTATTCAGATAGTTCGCCACTGTTGCCGGACTTAATACAATTGGGTTGCCATCCTTATCGGTAAAGTCTGCCGGATCAAGTATTTCACCGGTATCAGGATCAAACAATTCCAAATCACCCTGAAGGAATAGATTGTAGTTCTCATAAACCGTTGTATTATATGGCTGTTCCGGCTGTGCGTCAATGGCAAGCAATAATTTTTCAATACCGAAAGTTACCTTACGTCTGTTCTGGTTCATAAACTTTCCACTGATAAGACTTTCATAACCGCGTGTTTTGAACTCATTGACACGACGCTTGAACCGGTTGGCACTCATCGGGAGGGTGTGCCCGAATTCTGACTGGTAATAACTTATGGCTCCGGCCATTTCTCCCCAGTTTACCGGCCCTCCCTTCATAGCCTTTCGCATTAATATGGCATCCTCCATAACCGCAAGTACGGCCTCAATGACAGAAGCGTTCACCGTGTATTCGTTGATATGCTCCGGTGGTAATGCGTCTCCATTTTCGAACCGGAACTTTGTATAGAACTCCCTTGCCTTTGCGTCAATGCGGAAGTTACTTCCAAACCAGTTTCTGAGTATATCTTCTTTCATATCTCCGTATTTTTCCTTGATTTTTTCCTGAAACCGCATGGGGAGGGTTGCCACCTCTACCAAGGCATAATTACCGAGTCCCTTTCCTTGACGTACCACGTTGATTTTACCTGTTGACGACAGCTTCTTGTAATTCGGTACCGACATTATCGGGTTCTCTCCGCAAGTAAGGTCGTGATATGATATACACAATATCTTTCCGTAGTACTCCATATTTCACTATTTTATAGTGCGGAGGCCATCTGCTGAACTTCGTTTTCTAATTGTAAAAAATCGGGAACACTTAAGCCCGTATAGCTGGATTTCTGCTGGCCATCCACGTAAACGACAGCTTCATCTGTCTCCCGGTCATAGATAATTTTCACTCTCGGCCCGAAATCCAGCGTAATAGTACGCTCTGCTTCCTGGTATGTGGTTTCGCACTCCGGGACAAAACCATCCGTTAGCTTTCCGCCTCTTTTCAGTGCAAGAGTACGGATGCGCCGGGCTTGTTCACTGTTACGCTCAAAGTTCAATGCCTGCCATACGGCCTGGCGAGTACAGCCAAATACTTTCATTAGGAAAGTCTTCGTCTCGTTGTCTGTTAAAATCTGCTTTTTCATAATGCTATTTTTTATTTTCATCGTCACTCACACTTATCAGAGCGTGTTCCTTACTTAACTCATCTATCAAAACCTGCAGTGCCTCTTCACATGCACACGATACATTCTCAATCACTCTACAAGCGTCAGAATCGTTGATTTGGGCAGCTGTCATATAAGCCTCCGCCAGTTCCTTCGCCTGGTCTGCAATGTTTTGGGTATGTGTAACACTACCTATCAAAGTACGCAGCTTCTGTTTAAAGCGCATTTCCATTTTTTTATTCTCCATTCCCATTGTTCATTCAGTTTGTTAAACATTGTAGGGTGCGGGGAATCGAACCCCGTCGGCTGTCCTCTATTTTCGCTTTCGCTTTCCAACTTTCCGGCCGTGCCAGCCACCCTTTCCAACCCGTCTTTCCGGGCTGCCAGTTATCCGGCAATCTCTTTGCCTGTATATTTTATAGCAACTCAATACAATTTTCCGGAACGCACATCAAAGTCCAGACTTCATTTCCCTTCATATACTCAATATCGTATTGAACATCGAATGTGCAGCAGTTATAATCCCAGTCATTTATAATTCCATCAATGGTTTCTCCATTCTTCTTTGTGGCGCGAACACGTTGTCCTTTATCAAATTTTGCTTTCATACTCTTTAATCCTTAAAATTCGTTATTCTCGGCCTTTTTCATTATATTTGGCCGCTGTTTACATTGTTAACGCGTTGCAAATATACAGAATTTCTGAAATACAGAAAAGAAAAATACAGAAAATCTGAAGTTAAATATTATAATATGGACAAAGATTCAATAAATGAACGATTTATAAAGGCTGTTTCTACACTGTTTCAGGACAAAGGGCTAACCAAATCCGGTATTGCGGAAAGTCTTGGACTAAAACCTTCCAAGTTTTCAGAAATTCTGAATAATAGAATGAAGGCAGGAACGGACACCATTGCCGCTTTATGTGAGAAATATAGTTTTTCTCCTTATTGGATTCTAATGGGTGAGGGAACAATGCTTGTACCCGGTGAATTAAAAGGTAGGTCTAAACCAAGTCGTGCAATCCTTCCCCTTTCCTATATTGAGGAATTACAAAAAGCTCAAGCGCAAGAGGATTTGATTAGGAAGGGAAAGGCTCCTCAAGTAGCAAAAAAGAGCAATGAGGGTATTCCTCTTATTCCATTAAGTGCAATGGCTGGTGCCTTCACCGGTGATACATCTGTGATGGAGTATGAGTGCGAGCGGTACGTTATACCGGCATTCAAAGGAGCCGACTTCTTGATCCAGGTAAAAGGGGATTCTATGCAACCAACATATTATTCTGGTGATTTGGTTGCGTGTGAACGTGTTCCACTTAATGATCTTTTCTTTCAGTGGAACAAAACATACGTCCTGGACACCAAGCAGGGGCCGCTTATCAAAAGAATTATGCCCGGATCCGACAGTGAACACATACTAATTGTATCCGACAATAACAATTATCCTCCGTTTGAGCTTTCGAAGGATCAATTTTATGGCGTCGCTCTGGTACGTGGCATTGTGCGCCTTGAATAACACTATATAGACACAATCGTCGCTTTATAGGCACGCGCACGGCTTTTTAGACCTAAAATTGAATGAAAACTCACAGAAACACCTATAAATCAGGCGATTTTATATTATATAATAATGTATATCACACAAATAACGTGCATTTTTCCGCCTTGAAAACGTGAAAAAACGGCAGTTATTTGACTGATATGTTTAGTTTCTTATTTCGTGCATACCTCGTAAAAATCGAAAAAGTAACCCTAAAGGTAACCCTAAACTAATTAAAAAGGTAACCCTAAACAGTAACCCTAAGGGTAACCCTAAATCAAAAAAGGTACAAAAAAAGGGGGCAAATTGCCCCCTTATCAGCATTCAAAGGAATAACGCCAGAAAGCCGTTCTAACGGCGTTATTTTATCGTTCTAATCATCTGCCTTCCTGCCGCCAGAAATAAGCGTAGATTGCTTGATTATAGCCTTTTTAGTGCATACAGTCCCATTTCCGGACAGTCCGGCATGAAGCAAGTAATTCTTTGTCACTCCCACCTGTTCGGCCGTCAGAACCGTATAAACGGCCGAAATGGAACTGAAATACCAGTCCTTTCGCCTCGATCCGTCTATGTTATGCAGTAAATGCACATGGATAACCTTTGCCATATCGTATGATTTTCAGGTACAAATATACCAAATAATCATTATTTAGAAGAAAATCAATAATACAAAATGAAGAAACGCCACCAAAAAAACGGCCACAAGGCCGTCGAGCCATCCGCATCGGTAATATGTCCACGGCATCCCAAATGGAACGGGCACAGGCCACGAAAACCGCCCCAGAAGCCCAATTTAAGCGGTATCGGCACCTCGATGTAAAGTTATGGAGCCGGAATAGGCAATGATACCCCATCAAATGTAAAGCCGATGTAAGCCAATGTAAAGCTGAAAAACCGCTTCGAATTATTTACCCCTTTCAGACACTCATTCGTAACTGCTTATAAACAAATAACTTTCGCCGTTTTGCCCGTCATCATTGAAAAACCGCTTCGTTATACGCCCCATACACTTTTTCCTGCTTATTCAGATAAATATTAGTTTTTTTTCTCACACTTCTGTAAAAAAACGAGCAAGCCTTTAAACTATTGGGAAAAAGAAATGTGAGGAATCAAGCACTATAAAACATTTTATCCTATAGAAAATACTCTATTAGACTTCTGAACAATAAAAATAGCCAACGCTGTTACAATCTTCTTGACGTTAACACCGCGATGGCTATTTTTATTGTTTTAACCTCTGATCAACAATAAGTTACGGAAGAATGACTTTCTCAGTCTTTGTGTGGTTTCCATCGGACACCTTTACCAAATAGATGCCCTTGTTCAATTGGCTGAGGTTGAGCAAAAGTGTTGCACCTGAAGCTGAACCTGACACAGAAGCTACTTGAGTACCTGACAAGCTATAAACCGTGGCCCGCACGAGCCCCTCAAAACCTTGGGTACTGATATGGCACTGACGGCCGCTGAGGCTCACCATGGAAGATGCGGAGATTGTAGCGGACGAAATACCCACCATCTGAGCCGGCTTCTGATAGATACGCACATAATCCACAAGATAATAGAACGGCAACTTGCTCTCGTCAATCGTACCGCCGTTGTCGCCTCCCAAAGCCAGATTCAGCAGTAAGTACTGCGGGGTGTGGAAGGGGTTGTCCACCAAATGCCAGCTACCCTGATTGATGGTGCGCGATAGGTTGCAAATAGTGATGAGTTCGTCGTCCAGATAGAGCTTAATGGACTCCTCATCCCAATCCATGCGCCAGGTATGGTAAGCATCGGCCCAATTGGTATCCTGCTTCATCCAATAACCGGAAACAGGCGTACTACGAGCTTCCCAAATGCCCTGCCAGCGCACACTGGATCCCCACACCAGGTTAGCCAGCGTCTTGTCCTTGTAATACTCCATAATGTCAATCTCACCGGATGAAGGCCACTCACCGGTCACGCTCTCGTTACCCAGCATCCAAATGGCCGGCCACGAACCGGAATAGAATGGAATCTTGGCACACACCTCTACACGACCATACAGCCAGTCATGCTTGCCTGCGGTAGTAACGCAGGCCGAGGTGTAGTCAATATATTGACGAGACTTCTTCCAGTCGCTGCTGCCGGCCTCATACCACGGGTTGTCGCGATGCTCTTTGCGAGCCTCAAACACCAGATTACCATCTTTCTTATATACATTGTCGGACTGATACCACTGATCCTCATGATTACGCACGAATCCTGTTTCAAAATTCCAATCCTTTTCATCCAAAGAGCCATTCTCGTTAAACTCTTGCTCCCATACAACCTGATAGTCAGACCTATCACTTGACGTTTTACTTTCCCCCTGTGCCAGTTCATCATCCGTCACCGGAATAATCTGCCATGACGAGGCACTGCCGTAGTTACGAGAATTCCACGTGACCATCACGCCGTAATCATTTTGTGCATGAATCGGATTACCTCCCGACGTGTAAATCAGAAACGATTTGTCCTGCCCCAGCGACTCGATCTGGAAAGTGGTGTAGTCACCCGTGGTGGCCACGCCACGCACCTCGCCGGAATTGCTGCCGTTGCTCGTGGCGTGCAGATAAAGCCCCGTAGCCTTGTTGCGCAGCAGGTAGGTATTATCGTCGTCTGCCGTTTTTACGAACTCCCACATCGCGTTCTCGTCAATAGTCTTATCGCCCCAGCGCAGCCAAGCCCCTTCAGTAGGTTTGGTGTTGTAGACCACCTTGCCATTGCAATACGACGGACCAGTGGATACGAGGAAATAAAACTGTCCTCCGTAACGCCCGCCATGCTCTGGCGATATTCCGTCATGGCAGCCTTCAGCTCCTCCACGGTCTGTGACTGCTCAATGGCTGCCTCCAGCTTGTCGCGACTGGCCTGGGGGTATGTTCCCGGCGCCGTACCTGCCTCCGTCTAGCTGAGCAGCGTGCGGGCCTCGTTGCGGGCTACGCTCAGTGCCACGTTGTTCACGTCTACCTCCTCTATCTGAAAGAGGTTGCCGGGGTCGGTGGACTGTTCCCAGTTGGTCAGGCGGAACTGCTCCGTATTCAGGCACTGATTGACCATCTGTCCACTGGCATCAATTAAGTTGTAAAGATTCTTGCTCTCCACCATCTGCAACTTGAAACCCGTTTCCGGTGTTGAAGCCGTGCTGCGAAAATACTTGTCGGCAGCCGCCTTCTCACTAAGATAAAGCCCCGCCTGGACGGTTCAGCATATTCAGCTGGCCATTCGGACTCGCCACAAAACACCACATCTGACTGTTGGCATACGTAACGGCACTACCCGTCACGTAATCCCCCTCCCCCGCGCAGGTCAAGTGGAGGTTATCCCGCTCAGGCGTCGACAGAACATACCACACAGTGTCGTTCGCCACGGTTAGTTTCGGAAAACTCTGCTAGGCACATACCGTTACTGACCCACAACTCGTCAACAGTCCGAGAGAAAGTAAAATTGTTTTTTTCATAAACTTCTGCTGTAAGATTAATCGGATATATATTTACAAACATACACTTTTTCTGGCAAAATCCATCCTTCATTTCCTCTTTTTTCGACATCATCAGCCCCTTTTCTCGTTCTTTTCTACCCTATTTTTATAGAAGCCATCTCGTGAAAACAAGAAGGCACCTAATTTATTCTCCAATCCGTGGAAGTTTTTTTCAAACCACCCTTCGAAACATAAGAGATTTACCACGTTGAAATCCATAAAAACAGAGGGAAACCGTATACCGGAAAGAACTGAAATACGGAAACAGTGGCGGAGATTTTTTGGTAACTTTGCAAACACTTAAATTATATAACAAAGATGACAAGCAGAATTTACGAAGAGCGATTGGGGACCGACCGGATGCTGCCGCTGATTTTCCGCATGGCCATGCCGGCCGTGGCAGCACAACTGGTAAACCTGCTCTACAGCATTGTGGACCGCATTTACATCGGACATATTCCGGGTATCGGTACGGATGCATTGGCAGGCATTGGAGTGACGAGTTCCATCATCATCCTGATTTCGGCATTCTCAGCCATTGTAGGCGGGGGCGGGGCTCCATTGGCAGCCATTGCCTTGGGACAGGGACGGCGCGAACGGGCCAGTCGGATTCTGGGCAACGGGGCTGTGCTGCTGGTGGGCTTTACGGTGGTGACCTCGGCCACAGCCTACCTCTTCATGACCCCAATTCTGACCTTTGCCGGAGCCTCGGCGCACACCATAGGCTATGCCCGCGACTACCTGAGCGTGTACCTGGCGGGTACGCTGTTTGTGGAGCTGTCGGTGGGACTGAACACGTTTATCAACACCCAGGGCAGGCCGGCCATTGCCATGTGGTCAGTCATCATCGGGGCCGTGCTTAACATCGGGTTGGACCCGCTGCTGATTTTCGGTTTCCACATGGGCGTAAAGGGGGCGGCGTGGGCCACCGTCATCTCGCAGGCCTGCAGCGCAATGTGGATTATCGGGTTCCTGACGTCACGCCGGGCTACCCTGCGCCTTCAGCCGCGCTACATGCGCTGGGACAGCCCTATTGTGCGCTCCATTCTGGCCCTGGGCGTGTCGCCCTTTATCATGGCCAGCACGGAAAGTCTGATTGGTTTTGTGCTGAACAGCAGTCTGAAGGCGTACGGCGACATCTACATCAGTGCACTGGCCATCATGCAGAGCGCCATGCTGTTTGTCAGCGTACCGCTCACGGGATTTGCCCAGGGCTTCGTGCCGGTGGCCAGCTACAACTACGGGCACGGCAACCGCGAAAGGCTGAAATCGTGCTTCCGCATCGTGCTCCTGACGATGTTTACGTTCAATCTCGTACTGATTGTGCTGATGCTGTGCTTCCCGCACCTGGTGGCCGCGGCCTTTACGGACGACGGGCGCCTGATTGCTACGGTGGAACGGGTGATGCCGCTCTTCCTGTCGGGCATGAGCATTTTCGGGTTGCAGCGTGCCTGCCAGAATACGTTTGTGGCGCTGGGCGCCGCCCGCATCTCGGTGTTCATTGCCCTGCTGCGCAAGGTGTTCCTGCTGGTGCCGCTGGCCCTGCTGTTGCCGCACTTCTGGGGCATGAAGGGCGTGTTTCTGGCCGAGTCCATCTCGGACGCCACGGCCGCCATTTGCTGCACTCTGATTTTTGCCTATCAGTTTCCACGCATTCTGGCGCACATGAAAGCGCCAAAGGCCGCATAAGGGGGAAATGGGAAGAGCCCCGTGCAGCAGCACACTCCCCCTACTCTCACCCTCACCCCTTCATAACCTGCAAAAAAGCATCCGGTCCTGCCGTTCCACAACGAAAACGGCAAGACCGGATGATTTTATCTACGCTCCGACACGAAAAGCCGGGAGCAAAATTTTCCTTTTTACTGGATCACGACCTTACGGCCCTGCTGGATGTAAATACCCTTGGACGGACACTTTACGCGACGGCCGCTCAGGTCATAATAGGGCGCCGGGGCAGACGGATTGACCGTAACGCCATCCAGTCCCACAAATCCGCCAAACGTAAGACCCTGCGGAGCCGTGATGCCGGTGCCGTCGAGCCAGGCCACATTGCCCGGCAGGTTTTCTGCGGTGGCCGGCAGGTAAGCCGCTCCACCCTCACCCACGGTCAGGAGAAAGTACGACAGGCCCTCGGTAGGCTGATAGCGCAGAGAGCCGCCCAAAGCATTGTCAGACACGGGATCCACCTGACGGTCAACGATGGGAAGACTGTAAGTTGCAGCCTGCTCACCCTTGAGCACAACGCCGGTTTGAGCGGGTACCGTTTCGCCCACTTCCTTGAGCATGAGCTGCTGGCCCTCCACCTTGCCGGCATACGCCTTCAGTCCTTCTGGCATACTGACGGCTACGGGCAGATAGGTAGAGGCAAAATTGCCATTGGCCGCCTCCTGGGTAGTAACGTCCACCGTGCGGGCATGAATCAGATACCACGCCGAGGCCGTGTTCTTGTCCTCGCCATTGTAGAACATCAGGCGGGCTGAACTGCCTGTACCAGTGAGGCCGGAAACGTGCAATCGCAGAGCCTCGTTGGAGGCTACAGCTACCTTGTACTGCATATCGCCATAGGGAACAAGTTTCAATGCCAGGGCCTGCGCCACATTGTCCGTGGTCTGAGCATAGGCATTGTTCGAAACGCCGGAAGCCGAGATATACTGTCCCGTATTGAGGTTGCGCAGATAGAACGTGCCCTCGTCCGAAGCAGCCTCAACGCGCCACAGGGCATCGGCATGCGAATTATCGGCATCGACGGCCGAATAGCTGCCCTTGCTGCACAGCTGATGGTCGGGGTTGAGCGGATCCATCTGCTCGAGATAACCGCCCTGACCGTTGCAGGCCGTATTGCCGGTAGAAATCTTACGCATATAGTTACGCAGGCGATAGAGGCTGCCCATCTGCAGGGTCAGTTCCGGCGTCTGGGCATAGGCTTCCTCCAACGTTCTAAGGTCCTCAAGTTGGGGGTCTTTCATGGCTTCTTCATAGAGCGGTGTGATGGTAGTCAGGTCGTGAGCCCCGACGTAATCCGCCTTTTCCTGATATTTTTGGTAAAGTGCCTCTATCAGTCCGCCCACCGAAGTACCCTGTACCGGCACAAATTTATAATTACTACCGGCATCATCAAGTGTAATGCCGGAATAGGTATTAATAACTCACTTCATGTTAGCCGCCGTTCCATTAGCCGTACCACGGTCGTTAAGGATGTCGCCGTTTGGAGCTTTGATGGCATAACGCCCGAAGGTGCCGGTAGATACCAGTTGGAACTCGCCCGAAGTTGACGTGCCGTACTGCATGTAGGGCAGTGTGGTGCCGGAACCGACGTTGCCACCATTCCACGACGAACCTGTCAACCCGTCCACATAGTCTACGTTACGACCATCCACAGTATAAATGCGGAAATGACTGTTGTCTGAGCCGGGCATGAAATAGAAATACTGCTGGGTTGCGTCATAAGCATTGCCATAGACCTCCGTAGTAGCCTGAATAGCTGAATAGCCGTTGTGGTTGCCCAGTGTCCACGTAAAATTAGTTGCTCGATTGTCCACAATGCGATAATAGTGTTTCTCGTCTTCCGTACTATACTGGAAAATGCCCGCAGTAGGTGGTACTACATCACCCACCTCCACGGGAAGCGGTGCCTCGTCAGGCCAGGGAATGAGCTGACCGGTTTCGGTATAGGTGGGGCGCTGTGCGTCATATGCCTTCAGTGAATCTGTCAGTTCCTCCGACAGAGCCTGCAGCAGCTCGGGCTCGGTTTTGGCCAGGTTATTCGTTTCACCAATATCCTCACGAATGTTATACAGGCGGCGTTCCTGCGTTTCCCAGAAATACAGCATGTGGTAGTCACCCTTCATGATGGCGGAGTAGGCACCGTAGCCCTCACTCTTGTCCTGACTCTCCCCCCACAGGTTGGGGAAGTGCCAAATGTTGACGCGTGAACGCTCAATGGAGGGGTCACGCAAGATGTCGGCAAAGCTCTTTCCGTCGACGTGCTGCACAGTCTGATAGGACTTCACGCCAGCCAGATCGATAATGGTGGGAAAGAAGTCTTCAATCATGATGCGGCTCTGATTTTCGCTACCGCCCTGTACCTTGGTATTTGACGGCCAATAAAGCATCATGGGCTCATGCACACCGCCCTCATAGGCCGAACCTTTACCACCGCGGGCTGGATAATTCTGATCATAGTTTGCCCGTCCTTGCCGCACACTGACGGCTTGTCCGCCATTGTCGGACATGAACAGCACCACCGTATTGCGAGCCACATCGGGGTTGGCTTCCAGATAATCGAGAATGTCGCCCAGACTCTTGTCCATACCCTCCACCAAAGCGGCGTGATTGATTTCCTGGTTATTCAGCACGGCATTGAGTTGCTCATCGTGATAATTGGCATAGTTGGGCGTAAAGCGCGAGTCGGCATCGTAAGGCGTGTGAATAGCATAGTGCGCCATATAGAGATAGAACGGCTGGTCGCGCTGAATGGGTTCCTCAATGGCCTTGAGGGCCTCAATGGTCAGCGCTTCAGAGAGGAAAGTGCCGGTGCCGTAATACTTTTCGAGCCCCGACACGTGGAAACTGCCGGACCCGTATTCATTTTCGGCCAGATAACTGCCCGGCCCACCATTGGCCGCACCGGCAATATTGACATCGAAGCCAAACTTGAGCGGATCGGCCCCCGACGTAGTTTCAGAGCCGAAATGCGCCTTGCCGCAATGGATGGTATAGTAGCCGTTGTCGTGCAGGATTTGCAGCAGCGACGTCACGGGCGTACCGTTAGAGAGGTCGTGCGCATCGGCCACACCAGCCGGCTGAATGCCGTTATAGTTCCAGTCTGGTAAAGTCAACACGCTACTGGAAGCGTCGGTCTTGGTATTGTAGTTAAGCGTCCAGTTGGTCACGCGGTGACGCGCAGCATTCATACCCGACATCAGGCTGCAGCGCGAAGGAGAAGAAATAGCACAGGCATAGGCCTGCATGAACTTAACGCCCTGGGCCGCCATGCGCTCCATGTTGGGCGTACGGTAACGGCGGTTAAGCGCCGTAGGCGAAGAATAGAAAGGCACGGAAGTTTCCTGCCATCCCATGTCGTCTACCATAAACAGGATGATGTTGGGGTGCTCGGCCGAAGGCACCAGACCGGATTCTGTCTGAGCCGGAGCCGCCACAGCAGGCGCAGCACCGGCCAGCAACAGGCCGAAAGGTAACATTTTTTTCATGATGTGTTTTTAAAAAGGTGATTAGGTAAAACGGACACTACTTTCAGGTTATTTGCCGAAAGTCTGATCCCTGTCCCGTCAAAGTTACACTTTCCGGAACAAATTACCGACAAACCTCGACAGTTTTTTAACTTTCCGCGCCGTTTTTAACACTTATACCCCTTGCCCACATTCATACAGAAAGACAAAACGGGGCACCCTCCGGCTGCAAACGGAGAACGCCCCTTATACGTTTACCAATACAATATGTGAATTACAGTCCTGACTATTGCCGTCCGCTCTGGTCGGGATTCTTCTGTTTATAGAAATTGATGCGCTGTGTCCAGCTCTTGTCCTCCAGCGGGAACACGTGGTGCGTTTCGGCCCAGGCAATCCACTTGGCCTCTAACTCCTCCACCTTTCGGGGCTTTTCGGAAGCCAGGTCGTGCGTTTCGAACGGGTCGGTTGAGAGGTTGATAAGTTGCCAGGGAGAGTTACGGTCGCGCCGTACCAGTTTCCAGTAGCCGTCGATGATAGCACACGATGCCTGATGCTCAAAATAGAGCGTGCGAGGCTCCTCCGGCCGACCGAAAGCAGTCGGCAGCAAGCTACGACCGGGCAGGGCTGCCGGGCGGCAGGTGTCAGGATAGTTCACGTTGGCCAACGCCAGACAGGTGGGCAGAATATCAATAATGTGGCAAGGCTGCGTGCAGATCTTACCGGCCATCCGATTCTTGTCAGGATCGCCATAGGTCACGATAAGAGGTGAACTGGTGCCGCCCTGAAAGCACCACTGTTTGTAACTGCGATAAGGTGTATTGGAAAGGTCGGCCATAAGCTGTCCCAGGAAACCGCCTTCGAGCGTGGCACCGTTGTCACTAAGAAAGAGGAACACCGTGTTCTCCAGCATGCCCTTGCGTCGGATGGTTTCCACGACCTTGCCAATGCCCTCATCCATGATTTCAATCATGGCCGCATAGATAGCCATGTCGTGCGTCCACTGCTTCTGCTGCTCGGGCGTCAGCTCGGTCCAGGCCGGGCGGTGACCACCAAACTCGCTGTCAAACATCGGAAGGGACATATCGGCCGGAACCAGTCCCAGTTTCTTCTGCTTTTCGAACCGCCGCTGACGCAGCACGTCGTACCCCTCACGATAGCGATCGAGGCAACGCTGTACGTAACGCTCGGGAGCCTGCAGTGGCAGGTGGGGCGCATAGTGGGCCAAATAGAGGAACATGGGACGTGAAGGATCATGCCCCATGATGAAACTAACTGCCGAATCTGTGATAGCATTGGTATAATAATAGTCATCAGGAAAGTCAGTAATGCGTCTCAGATTACTGAATACCGGACTGGGCTTATAATATCCCCCACCACCGTAGAGACAACCATAGTAGCGCTCGAAACCGCGCTGCACGGGATAGCTGCCATTGGGTGCATCGAAACCTCCGAAAGTGGTAACATGCCATTTGCCAGACATGTAGGTATTGTAGCCACCTGCACGGAGTACCTCAGCTATGGTAGGATAGTCGCGCGAAATCTGTCCGCGATAGCCGGGACGATGTTCGTCGACCTCAGCCATCCACCCCATACCCACTTCGTGCTGGTAACGTCCCGTCAGCAGCGAAGCCCGACTTGGACAGCTGCGCCCGGTATTCTTGAACTGGCTGAAGCGGACACCATAGCGCGCCAGCTTGTCGATGTTGGGCGTATGAATTTCGCTACCATAACAGCCCAAGTCGGAAAAGCCCATGTCGTCGCACATGATCAGTACGATATTAGGCTGCAACGGATTGGCATCAGCTGCATGACCGCCCATGGGTAGCAGGGCCAGTGCCCATAAGGTTTGAGTTTTTTTCATAGAAAAGTATATAAAAAGATTTCTTTCCATAGAGTTTGGTCGGACCGTTTATCCCCTACTCAGCAGTCAAGGACAGGCGACCGGTTTTCAATCCCTTGGTCGTGGCCTTGAGTTGAATACGTCCGGGCTTCTCGCCGGCTTCCACAATCACCGTTAGCATACCGCCAAAGGCATGCATCTGCGGCAGGTGGAAAAGGTCAAGACAGGTCGGATCACCATTGGCCGATGCCCGATAGCGCCCGGCACCGCTCACACTGAACTTCACCAGGCAACCGTCGGTGGGACAAAGATTGCCGTCCTTGTCTACAATGCGCAGCGTAACGTAAGCCAAGTCTTTGCCGTCGGCAGTCAGTTGGTGGCGGTCGGTGGCCAACTCAATATGATGTGGCTGCCCCGCCGTACGTACGGACTTTTCAGCGACAGCATGACCGGTGGAATCGTAAGCCACCACTTTCAACTCACCCGGCTCGTAGATGGCATTATGCCACATGAGGCGATAGCGATTTTCAGGTTCGCCGTCACGCAGCTTGGTCTGCCGACCATAACTCTTGCCATTGATAAACAGTTCAGCCGAAGGATAGTTTGTGTAGACAAACACCGGCGTAGGCTGTCCCTCACGACCGGGGCACGTCCAATGAGGCAAGATATGAAATGTTTCAGCCTTTTTGTTCCACACACTGCGGTAAAGATAATAACGGTCCTTGGGTATAGAAGCCAGGTCTATGATGCCGAACATGGAACTATGGTTGGGCCAAGCGTTGGTATCGTACGGACTGGGCTCGCCCAAATAGTCAAAGCCGGTCCAGACAAATTGACCAAGTGTCCAGTCGTAGTCGTCAGCTCTGGCAAAATCAATGTCGGGAATATTGGACCACGGACAATATTCCAAGTCGTACGAGGACGACTGATGGTCGTCGTAAACTGCTCCGGCCTTGCGTACAGCAGGAAATTTGTAGACGCCACGCGAGCTGACCGTGGACGAAGTTTCGGAGCCCAGAATCAGGTGCTGGGGCAAGCGGTTGTAAGCCTCGTCGTACAGGTGAGGACGATAGTTAAAGCCCGGAATGTCGAGCATAGCGGCAAAGCCATTGCCCAATACGGCCTGCACCTGATCCATACCGCAGGTAACGGGGCGTGTAGGATCCTCACGATGGCAAATGTTCTGCAGGAATTTGGCCACTTTGTAACCGTCGGGACTCCACTGCGTGGGCACTTCATTGCCAATGCTCCACATCACCACAGACGGACTGTTGCGATACTGCCGAATCATATTGACCATGTCGCGCTCGGCCCAATCCTTAAAAAAGCGGTGATAACCGCTGTCACACTTGGCCACATCCCACTCGTCAAAGGGCTCGAGCATCATCATCAGGCCCATTTCGTCGCACAGGGCCACCAGTTCGGGTGCCGGCATATTGTGGGAGGTACGGACGGCATCACAGCCCATATCCTTGAGCATCTGCAACTGGTGACGCAGGACCGACACATTGATGGCGGCGCCCAATGGGCCCAGGTCGTGATGGTTGCACACGCCCTTGCGCCTCACTCATGGCGCCATCAAAAATCAGCGTGGTCTGCCGACCGGAATCCACAGAAAACGTGGTGCGATACCACCCAATTCCGGCATAAGGCAAGCCTCCGGTACGTCCCGTTTTCAGACTGGCTTCCGTCTCCAGGTTCTGTGTTACCGCCACCTGTTGTAAATCATTGCGACGGTCAAAAGGACCATATATAGCCCAATCGTGTGGCACTCGTACTTTGGTCCATTTGGAATCAGAAAAATGCGGATCGGCCGCCCCTGAGGGGTCACCCTTGGTAAACTTCCAGTTCTTTTCGAGCAGCAGCTCCGTGCGCTGTGCCCAAAGCCCTGTGGAGAGGCAAAAGCCAAACAAAGCCGCCAAGTAAAATCTATTCATGATGTAAAACAATAAAAAAATGATGAGTGTTTTGTCGTCCGGCAGCAAATCCATTCCTGCCGCCAACAATAAGCAAAGATAGCGAAAGGTGAGTGCAGAAACAAATGAAAAACACTGTTTTTAGCATTTGTCCAGACAGAAGCGTATTCCCCAGTCTCACCAAAAAGGCCGGACGGATACGGCCGTTATGCCGATAATTTAGTAAATTTGCCTGCCGACGCCGTAGGGACATTTACATAATGCCCCATTCCGGCCAGCGAAAAACACATACCCATGCGGTATGATTGCATTTCTGTTTTTTTGAAAAATATGCTGAATACCCAATACTATCTCGTGGCAGGCCACATGTTCAGCCTGCAAATGGAAGCTGACCACATATTGTGGGCACTGGCCAGCAATTACCAGCCTTTCCTCTTGACACAGGCGGAGGGACGGGAACCCGTGTTCCAGCTCACGGTTTGTTCTGAAGGAACGCCCCTGCCCCAACCGGCAGAAACCATCGGCACCTTTGACTGCGACGCCGCCTGGCTGCAACTCTATACCACGGCCGACGGCGGGCGACTATTCCAAATTGCGCCCAACGCCAACCACCAGGAAGATGCAGCCACCTTGCAAATTGACCCGACTTTCAGCAAGGGCCGACTTTGGATTCCCGCAGATGCCACACCAGGGCAGCAACACTTTGCCCTAAACAATGCCGCCATGATGCTGTTTGCCTTCAGTACGGTAGGGCAAGACACTTTGCTGATGCACGCCTCGGTAGTATACCGAAAAGAATACGGCTACTTGTTTCTGGGGCGCAGCGGTACAGGCAAAAGCACCCATAGCAGTCTGTGGCTGAAATACCTAGACGACTGCTACCTGCTCAACGACGACAATCCCGCCATACGCATTCAGGACGGAAAAGCCCAAGTGTACGGTACACCTTGGAGTGGCAAAACGCCCTGCTACCTCAACCGTCAGGCGCCCATCGGTGCCATTGTTCAGCTGGAACAGGCTCCCTTTAACCGCATTGAGCGCCTCAACAGCCTGCGGGCCTATGCCGCCGTGCGTCCTGCAGCCTCTTCCATGAAGTGGGAGCGCAATCAGGCAGATGGTCTGCACCACGCACTGCAGGAACTGCTGGCCGTCACCCCTATATACCACCTGCAGTGCCTGCCCGATGAGGAAGCGGCCCGCCTGTGCTGCCGCACCGTCACTCCCCGCCTGGAGGAGGGGCAACAGGCATGACCTCAATCAACGTACCCAACAGCGTCCTGCTGCCAGAAGTAGAGCGTTTGCTGCGCGAAGGTCGCCGTGTGACCTTACGTACACGCGGCCACAGCATGCTGCCCTTTATCGTAGGCGGCCGCGACAGCGTAGTACTGCGTCCCCCCACCCTGCCCCTGCAACCGGGGCGCATCGTACTGGCCCTCATCGGAAAAAATCAGTACGTGCTGCATCGTATCATACAGGCTGATGCTCACCGCATCATTCTGATGGGAGACGGCAATCTGCACGGACAGGAAACCTGTCACCCCGAGGATATATGCGGCGAAGTGGAATTCGTGCTGCGCCCCGGACATCAACCGGTCAGTCCCGACAGCCCTCGCTGGCAACGCGCTTCGGCATGGTGGCAAAAGCTACGCCCCATACGCCGCCTAATACTGGCCGTGTACCGCCGCACCCTACTGAAACGATATGAAAACCAATCAAAAACCACATACCATGAAAATCAAAAAAGGATTCGTCCTGCGTGAACTAGCCGGCGAACACATCGTATCGGCTGAAGGACTGGAACAAATTGACTTTACCAAACTGATTTCGCTCAATCCCACGGCGGCTTACCTTTGGCAACAGGTGGAGGAAAAGGACTTCACCGAGCCGATGCTGACCCATCTGCTAACCGAGGCTTACGAAGTGGACGAAGCCACAGCACAGGCGGACGTCAGCCAACTGGTTAAGCGCTGGAAAGAAGCCGGGCTCATTGAGGACTAAGCCCGACCAGTCCCCCTTGCAAATTCAAGGACCTCCCTCCGAATGCTGCAAGTCAGCACTCAGAGGGAGGTCCTTCTTTTTCACCATTTTCCGAACAGTGAATAGTCAAAATTCTGCCGTCAAACCAAGGGTCGGCAGCAGCGTACCGCTCTCCTGCCGGATATGCTTCATGATGTAGCGCTGCTCAGCCACCGGAGCGTCTGGATTGGCAATAACGCCGGTACTCATCAGCACATCAGGCTGCCGCAACACACTCTTGGTGACATTTTGCAAATCGAGATATATGCCCAGTCGCCAATGACGGAAATAATAGTTCTTGTCGATACGCAAGTCCAGCTGGGCAAAAGCATCCAACCGACCGGCATTGTAACGCGAATAGTCGTAGTACGGGCGGCCCTGCACATCCCATGCCTGTACCAGCGACGACTTGTCCTCATCGTAAGGCGTATAAGGGCTGCCGCCAATGGCGCTCAGTTTGGCGCCAACGCTCCAATGACGCGGCAATTCGTAAGTAGCACTCACGTTGGCGATGAAGCGATTGTCCCAGGCTGAAACCATATAAGGCGCCTCCTTGCTGCTACGGCACTCGCTGCGGAAATATGTAAACGAAACCACCGACGTAAGGCGCCCCGGAATTTGCCACCGCATGGCAGCCTCCACACCATAAGCACGGCCTGAAGCGTCAGGCACTAGCAGTTCGTTACCCACTACACCATAATCATTGCCCTTGCAGGAAAGCGGAATACCGTCAGCAACCGATAGTGGCATTTGAGAATAGTATTTGTAGAAGCCCTCCACGGAGAGCACGACCTGCTCAGTAATGTTCCACTCGGTACCGAGATTGGCATTGGCCACACGCATGTAGTCCAGCGTTTTGTTGGCATAACGGCCCTGCTCGTCCTTATAGCCCAACGAGGTATAGGCCGGCAACTGATGATAAAGCCCGACGGCGGCATTCAGAGCCCAAACGGGACGAATGCGCCACGATACGGACCACGTGGGGGGGGG
>ULUN01012875.1_pt1 | contig 33952 bp, 24 predicted proteins | sample 1958531 | NCBI WGS metagenome assembly ULUN01 (sample SAMEA4835761, study PRJEB28245) | human gut metagenome | biome: gut microbiome; material: fecal sample | place: Denmark | collected 2008
AAGAAAGAGCAAGAGGATTTATTCTTCCTGCTCTTTTTGCATATAGTTTTGCCTCTATATAGAGTCCCTTCAAATAAATAAAACGAGGCACTTATTTTTATTTCCTCTGCACTTTAGTAATATGATTTATATTGTGCATAAAATCATAAACAAATAAAAACAAGTACGAACATAAACATAACTGCTTCTATCCCCTCCCCCCCCCAAAAAAACTACTCCCTCACTAAAAAGGCGGAAACTCATAAATACAATAAGGCCGTTTGATTAAAACAAAAAGTTCTGACCCCATACAGAATCAGAACTTTACTAATAACGCTTATATCCAGCGGTGTGTACGGGACTCGAACCCGTGACCCCATGCGTGACAGGCATGTATTCTAACCAGCTGAACTAACACACCAGTTATCCCTTTCTCTAAAAGCAATGCAAAGATATGAAAAATCATTGAATTCGCCAAATCTTAGCAGTCTTAAAAGGCAAATATCAAATGCGAATCATTTTGAATGACTCGCATTTGATGAAAAGAACAGTTCGTTTTCTTCGTCACACGCAAATTGTTTGCTATTTTTGCATAATAAAATATATTTATTATTTCAGGAAGGCGTCAGGATAAAATGAAAGAAACTCGACTATTTTACACACCAGATATAGAAAGCAACCATAAGCTTCCCACAGAGGAAGCTCAACACATTGTAAAAGTACTTCGCCTAAAAGAAAACGACACCATTTGGCTAACAGATGGAAAGGGAAATTTATATGAAGCCTCAATTACTTTAGCTACCCCCAAACACTGCACCGTCAAGCTACAGAAGAAACAACACATAAACAAGACATGGCCTTCATTTTTTCATTTAGCTGTAGCACCAACTAAAAACATGGATAGAAACGAATGGATGGTAGAAAAGGCTACAGAAATCGGAATTGATCGCATTACTTTTCTAGATTGCATTTTTTCTGAAAGACATCAAATCAGAACAGACCGTCTTGAAAAAATTTCTATTGCGGCCATGAAACAAAGCCATAAAATGTGGAAAACACAGATTGACGATATAACAAAATTCAAGGACTTTGCGACGACTGAATGGAATGGACAAAAATTTATAGCCCACTGCTACGATGATGCAGATTTATCAGATAGCCCCATAAAAAAAGTACCACTGCAAAATATTCTTCGTAAGCAAACCGATGCAATAGTATGCATTGGGCCTGAAGGTGATTTCAGTATAGATGAAGTCAGATTCGCCATAAGCCAGGGCTTTATTCCAATTAGTTTGGGAAAGAGCAGACTCCGCACAGAAACGGCAGCCATTGTTGCCACTCATTTACTACACCTATTTTCTCTTTAACACATTCTTTTCCCAAATAAAAAGATACAGATTACTATCATGAAAATAAAAAAATGCAATTGGAGCATTTTCGGTATACTAATCATAATGATTGGTATAGCAGCATGGTGGTTAAACCGCCATAATACATACGAAACCATTATTCCTGCCGAAGCCAAACTGGTTATTAAAATTGACATGAAAACATGTATGAATAATCCCATTATTCAACAAAAGTTCCAAGACCTTCAACAAAAAGCACTAAAAAACATACAAGGAATTGATTGGGAAAAACCTATATACATATTCGTTACCCCCAACGAATATATCGGTACCGTAGCTTCTGTTACAGACGAAAAACTTTTAGCCTGTAGCCTGCAAAATCTTCCTACAAACTGGAAACCTACAAAAAGTAACATAGATGAAGATGCAACATGGAATTCTCTAAAAAACGGATGGCAAATTGCTTATAAAAAACATGCAATACTCCTAATGGGACCAGGAAATCAGCAAGAAGCAGGAACTATCAGGCAAACCATGCGTGAAATACTAAATGAAGACTATGATGAAAGTTTCATGTCAACCCCTTTTTACGACGAACTCAATCAACTCAAAGGAGATCTTAATATGATTTCTCATATTAATGTTTTGCCCATCCCTTACAACACTTTCATGAAATTGCAACTTCCAGAAAACGTTTCTGCGCAACAAACTTATCTATGTTCTGAAATTAAAATATATCAAAACAAATTGTGCATACAAAACACTTTAAACAGCAACGACAAGGAAGCCGAGAAAATACTGGAACAACAGGTTACGCCTCAATTAACTCATTTCAAATCCTTTATTAACACAAATAATGGTATTATACTGTACATGCACACTTATGGTGAAAAACTACTTCACATATTACGTGAAGATCCCAATTTCAGAGCCATGTTAGCAGGCATGAATCAGGTAATTGATGCCGACTTGATTCTACGGTCAATAAAAGGAGAATCATTATTGCAAATACAGAACTTTAGCGAAAGCGAAGTGCCAACATTCACGTTACAAGCTCAACTTGCCAATCAGAATTTTATGGAAAAATTTCCAGATTGGCAAAAAAGTGCTCAAAAAAAGAAAGATATGTTTATACGTCCTACCCATGAAGGATATCATATTTCCTACAAGAACCAACATTTTTTTTTAAACGCCGGCAATAACCAATTACTATTATCTTCGAATGCTCAAATCCAATGCCCCAAAGTCAAGAACTCCCCTCACATAATGCAAAGCGTCACATATATGAGCATTAATTTTGACAAACTATGGAGAAGTTCAACTAACATACAGAAAAACAATTCTACGAACTTTATACAAAGTATAAGCGAGCAATTAAAATCACTGGAATTCAAAGCGAAAAATTGCAAAAAATCAACTATAGATATATACTTCCGATAAAACATCAAAACGCGATGAACACAATTAGATTAAAAAAAACGTTGCCCCATGTATTTAAGCAACGTACTAATATGTCCAGCGAAATATGGCTACAGGACATTTGTTTTGAAAAAGGGAAGACTTATTTAATCGAAGCAGCTTCTGGCACAGGAAAATCCTCAATGTGCAGCTACATCTTAGGATACCGTAATGATTATTATGGACAAATAATGTTTGACGAAACGGATATTAGCCAACTGAGAATTTCTGACTGGGTATCGATCAGAAAAAATTCCATTAGCCACCTATTCCAAGAACTACGTCTTTTCCCAGAACTAACGGCTCTCGAAAATGTAGAAATAAAAAATAAATTGACAAAAAAAGCATCTTCCAAACAAATAACAGATTGGTTCGCGCGCTTAGGCATTAGTGACAAATTGCACTCAAAACTCGGTATCATGAGTTTTGGACAACAACAACGTGTTGCTATGATTAGAGCTTTGGTACAACCTTTTGACTTTATCCTACTAGATGAACCAATCAGTCATCTTGACCCCGATAACTCTCGTATTATGGGAGAAATCATGACTGAAGAAGCCCAAGCACAAGGTGCAGGCATAATCATCACCAGCATAGGAAAACACATGGATTTAAATTACGACAAAATATACAAGTTATGAATCTCGTCTGGAAATTATTACGCCAACATATAAGCCTATCACAATTTGCTGGTTTCTTTTTTGCCAATTTATTCGGAATGTTAGTCGTACTGCTCGGTGTACAATTCTATGCAGACGTTGCTCCAGCGTTTTTTGAAAAAGATAGTTTCATTAATGATGACTATATTGTTATTTCTAAACATATAACCACAGTTGGTACCCTTTCGGGAAGAAATAACACATTTAGCACAGATGAAATTGAAAATATACGTAGTCAAAGTTTCTGTAAAAGTGTAGGGGCCTTCACTTCATCTCAATACAAAGTTTCTGCTGCCATGGGGATGCAAGGCTCCCCTGCTCTTACAACAGAAATGTTTTTTGAATCCGTGCCTGACGAATTTGTTGATACACAAGCAGATCTATGGACCTATCATCCTGGAGACAAAGAAATTCCAGTAATCATGCCACGTACCTATATAGCCCTTTACAATTTTGGATTTGCCCAAAGCCGTGGATTACCTAAAGTTTCAGATGGTCTTGTTGGAATGATTGATATGTCCATCTTTATAAATTCTGGTGACAAGCATGATCAATACAAGGGGCGTATACTAGGATTCAGTAATAGATTAAATACGATACTCGTCCCACAAAGTTTTATCGACTGGAGTAATAATTACTATGAACCAGGCAAAATAGACGATCCTTCACGTCTTATTATGCGTGTTTATAATCCTACAGATGATCACATTGCCAAATTCATGCAAAAAAATGGTTATGATGTAGAAGACAATAAATTAGATGCAGGAAAAGCCACCTATTTTCTAAAGATTGTAGTTAGTTTGGTTATGTTTGTTGGTTTATTTATCAGCATTCTGTCATTCTATATTCTCATGTTAAGCATCTATCTGTTAGTGCAAAAAAACACAAATAAGCTCGAAAATCTACTATTAATAGGTTATAGCCCAATGAATGTTGCACTCCCCTACCAAATGCTTACTATATTAATGAACGTTATTGTGCTTGTATTAGCTATAATTTTCCTTATCTTTATACGCGAATATTACATACACATGATCCAACTTGTATTCCCTCAAATGGAAATAAATAGCATAATGCCTGCATCGCTAACAGGTATCTGCCTATTTATCTTAGTTTCCATATTCAACATCGTAGCAATACGACGTAAAGTGATGTCTATTTGGAAAAATCGAAAATAACAGAAAATCCTTTTACCTGAAATGCAAGAACTTGTTCAACTTTTCAAACAATGGTGCGGAGACAATCCGACTAACATTGAAAGTTTACCTCAAGCAGGAAGTAACCGAAAATATATTCGTTTTACTTGTCCGCCCCAATATCCAATCAATTCTGTAATTGGAGTAATCGGAACTTCTGTATCCGAAAATGAATCGTTTATATATCTAAGCAAGCACTTTCAAAGAAAAGGATTGAATGTGCCTGAAATTATGGCAGTAAGCCAAGATAGAAGAAGATATTTACAAACTGATTTGGGAAGATGCTCTCTATACCACGCCTTATCAGAAGGCCGTCAAAAAGGGCAATATTCAAAAGATGAAATAGCCTTAATCAAAAAGACCATACAATTACTCCCACACATGCAAATAACGGGAGCACAAGATTTAGACTTCAATAGATGCTTACATCCCACCCCATTTGATGCAACAGCAGCACTATTTGACTTAAACTACTTTAAGTACTGCTTTCTGCTAACAACAGACATAGAATACGACGAGCTCAAACTGGAAAGAGATTTCCAACAGCTAGCTCACGACTTATCGTCTGACTACACCCCATGTTTCTTATATCGGGATTTTCAGGCGCGTAACGTAATGCTTTACCATAACGAGCCTTATTTCATAGACTTTCAAAGCGGCAGATGCGGTCCGCTTTATTACGATGTTGTATCATTTCTATGGCAAGCTTCTGCCAAATATGGAGCAGAACTGCGCAGTCAGATGATTCAAGCTTATTTGGATGAATTGCACACACTTGTTCCCAACCTTGATGAAAAAGATTTTCATCAAAAATTGCACTTATTTGCCCTGTTCCGTGTAATGCAGGTTTTAGGAGCATATGGGTTCCGAGGTTACTTTGAAAGAAAAAAATATTTTATTGATAGTATTCCACCTGCTCTTGACAATCTACGCGACCTGCTAAACAAGGAGGTTACCTCTGCCTATCCTTATTTAAGGGAAATACTTAACAAAATGTGTGCTTTACTGTGTTTCAATCTCCAGCCTGTAAAAAAAGGTACACCAACACAATCTCCATTTGATAATACGGGCGAGCTAAAGGTAAGAGTTTTCAGCTTTAGTTATAAAAAAGGTATTCCTGAAGACCATTCCGGAAACGGTGGAGGCTATGTTTTTGACTGTAGATCAACTCACAATCCTGGACGATATGAACCATATAAAAAACTAACGGGACTTGATGCGCCGGTTATCAAATTCCTAGAAGACGATGGTGAGATACAAACATTTTTAGATAGTGTATACAAACTGGCAGACACCCATGTCCAACGATACATAGAACGGGGATTCACCAATTTAATGTTTTGCTTTGGTTGTACAGGCGGACAGCATCGTAGTGTATATTGTGCAGAACATCTGGGACATCACCTACACGAAAAATTTGGAATTGAAATTACGATATGTCACCGGGAACAATGCATCACCCGGACGCTAAAGAAAAAAACAAGCAACTCCTAATAAAAGACCCGAAAAAGGAACAAAAACTGCTCAATATTATATAATGAAGGGGGTATCATTTAAACAAAAAATTAAATATTGCCTACTATTAGGGTTATGTGAAATCATATATGCCACGACCACAATAGCCCAAACCTGTCATTTGTATGGACGTGTTCTTGACGATAATGGATCACCTTTAGAAATGGTGACCATATATGCCATAGGCCAACCAGCACGTACGATGACAAATCTAAAAGGAGAGTACAAACTAAATATACAATCAAAAGACACTGTTACTATAGCTTATACATTAGTTGGATATGAAACACGGAAACGCACGTTTTCATTGCCTAAAGATACCATACGGATGGATATCAGACTTCCCCTTTTGGGAATAAGACTTGATGGTGCGACTGTAGTTGGGCAACATCTTCAAACAGGAACATTACAACAAATTAAGGCACAAAATAATGCCCTTTCGCCTTCAACTACCGGTAATGGAATAGAAGAAATTATAGCTACACAAGCCGGAGTTTCAACACATAATGAACTTTCTTCACAATACAATGTCAGAGGCGGTTCATTCGATGAGAATTGTGTTTACCTAAATGGAATTGAAATATTTCGTCCAATGCTTGTTCGCTCAGGTCAACAAGAAGGCCTTAGCATTATTAATAGCGACATGGTTGAAAACATCGGTTTCTCATCCGGTGGATTTTCCTCCTGTTACGGCGATAAAATGTCTTCTGTACTCGATATTACTTATAAAGAGCCCAAAAACTTTGAAGCAAAAGCACAAGCCAGTTTACTTGGAGCCAGCGCATACGTGGGCTTTGGAAACAAGCACTTCAGTTGGATGAACTCCATACGATATAAAACCACACGCCACCTTCTTTCCTCTTTAGAAACATCAGGAGAATATAATCCTCAATTTATAGACTACCAATCTGTATTTACTTGGCGCCCAAATTCGCATTGGAAATTAAATATAATTGGTAACTTCTCCGACAATCAATACAACTTTAAGCCACATGATCGCGAGACAAATTTTGGAACCTTAAATGATGCAAAGCAATTTAAAGTATACTTTGACGGACAAGAAGTTGATATGTTCCGCACATGGTTTGGAGCCTTCACTTTAACTCGTAATTTCGGAAAAAACACGAAACTAAGTTTACAAGGATCTGCCTATTCTACAAAAGAACAAGAAACTTATGATATTAGTGGCCAGTATTGGCTAAACGAAGCCACTCAACAAGAACAAATTGGTGTCGGCACATATATGGAACATGCACGTAATTACCTAAAAGCAAAGGTAATAACAATTGGGCTTCGTTTTCAAAGCCGATTCACTCAACATCATATTCAAAGCGGATTTGATTGGAAAAAAGAAATTATACATGAAAATTCAAGAGAATGGGAAATGCGCGATTCCATGGGGTATTCTCTTCCGCACTCTGAAGATATACTTCAATTAATTTATAGTCTGCGGTCACAAAACAAATTACAAACCCACCGTTTTGAAGGCTTTATACAAGACACATGGCGGTTTAATGCCAAAATGGGATTATATACACTCAACTATGGCATACGTATGAATTATGGAAACTTCAATAAAGAATTTTTGATTTCTCCTAGAATTTCGCTCGGTTTTCTTCCAAAGTTCAATGAAAATCTTACTTTCAGATTTGCAACAGGTTTATACTATCAGCCTCCATTTTACAAAGAACTTAAGGATACAACAACCATAAAAGGATTAACCATAGCAAACCTGAACACAAATATACGTGCGCAACGCTCCTTACACATTGTGCTAGGAGGTGATTATATTTTCCGTTTTGCTAATCGGCCTTTCAGATTTACAGCTGAAGCATACTACAAAGCCTTATCAAGACTTATTCCATACCAAGTAGACAATGTTCGAATAGTTTACTATGGAAAAAATGCAGCAAAAGGATATGCGACAGGCATTGATTTTAAACTATATGGAGAATTCGTTCCTGGCGCTGATTCATGGCTTACATTTTCTCTGATGTCAACAAAAGAATGTATTGATGGCAGATGGATTCCACGCCCCACGGACCAACGCTATAATATATCCTTACATTTTACAGACTTTTTTCCAGGAACGACACGATGGCGCATGACCTTAAAAGCGATTTTTGCAGATGGTCTGCCTTTCGGAGCACCTCATTCCTCACAAATTGAACGCCCCTTCAGAGCGCCTGCATACAAAAGAGTGGATATTGGTATGAGTTATCGTTTGCTTAACAACGAAGATCGCCATTTAAGTAATACGCCATGGAAATTTATTAAAAATATATGGATTGGTCTTGATGTTTTCAATGTTCTAGGGATCAATAATGTAAACTCTTATTATTGGGTAACAGATATCACTAACACACAATATGCAGTTCCTAACTATCTGACAGGGCGACAACTCAACGCACGATTCAGCATTGATTTTTAAAACAAACCCATATGGAAGCACTATTGTTCTCTGATGCTCAAATCTGGAAACAATCTCGCAGGACGTAATTTATTAATAACAAAAAACTTACTAATTACTCTATATACTGAATTATACCCTACAACTTATCTCTATCTCAAATATACAATCACTTCTTATGAAAATATTTCCATAGGAAGATTTTTTATTCTGGAGCTATATCTCCTTTTTCGGGAAGTTGTTTCCATCCCTCACCAAATGTATCATACGCATCTGTAACAACAACAAAAGCCTTAGGATCGACTTCCCGTATTTTTGTTTTTAATCCAGCAACTTCCTTATAACTAACGACCAAGAACAACATTTCTTTATCCTTTTTCGTATAAAGTCCCCTGCTTTTTATAAAAGTTGCAGTTCTATCAAGATCTTCTAATATATAAGTTCTCAAATCCTCCATTTTATTATCGCTAATTACAAAAATTAATTTGTCGTCCTTCGCCCCATTTATTGTATATGCCAAGACTCTTGAACTAACATATATAGTAATTAGCGAATAAAACGATAAATAAAGTGCTGGATTTTTTATTTCGTCTTGTGTGCCGATACCAAATCCTATTACCAATAACCCGAAACATACTACCATAGCATCCACCAACAAAATCGCCCGCGAAAAACGAATATGAAAATATTTTTGTATGATCATTGCTACAATATCGCTCCCCCCTGTCGTAGCCTGGTTACGCACAACAATTCCTGAACCTATACCAATCAAAGCCGCCCCAATTAAACAAGACAACATTAAATGATCATGTAAATCCAATAACCCACCTAACAATAATTTAGGATCCAACTGTTCCAAGGCCTCCTGCGTTGGATAAGACAAACGCGACATAATATTCATCATCAAAGGTGTTGTCATAGCTGCAACAATAGTGCGCGACCCTAATTTTGCCCCCAACAATAAAACAGAAAGAATTAAAAGGGGTATGTCAAACATATAGCCAAAAGTTCCGACTTGTATAGCAGGAAATATATTATGTAGCACAATACTTGCCCCATATACTCCACCTGGTACAATATTATATGGGTTTATAAAGTACACAAAACCTGCTGCCAAAATAAAACAGCCCAAAAAGATCTGAACCCATGAAAAAATAACTGTCTTCATAACTATTTTTTGAATACTTATGCAAATATACAAAGAAACGAATTGTTATCACTTATTAAAGTCAAAAAAATACCTGCGCTTTTAAGCATTAAATTTCTTAATGCGATAGCATAAAAAGCCATACTTCTCATTTTCACTGTATCCCCAAGATTATAATCTCACGATTGAGTTACTCTATTACGTTTTCTCAGAAAAATTTTTATCAAAAAAAGATCTATTAATCTGCACGAATAATTCATTGGCTGTGCACCATTTAACCAATCTTTAAACCAATGAACTTTTTTTTAATTGCAATCACAACCTTTTTGGCAAGCTACATAATCAACTATATATCTGACAGTTAAATCATTCAATTTATATTTCTATAGTGAAAAACAAAGAAAAAAGATCTACTGAAAGAGACAAAAAGAATGTTTTATGTAACTTTGTATATGATAAATTTGCAACAATGACACCCATATATGAAAATCTACTCAAACAAATACAGACAGGTGATTTGGAAGAAGCACAAAAAATCATCAGCCAGTTGTTAATTAAGCAACCGAATGATGCATGGCTTATCTATTTGCAAGGTAATGCTTACCGAAAATCAGGAAATTATGTAGAAGCATATAACTGCTATTTAAAAGCAAGTGAGTTAAGTGTAGATACACCAGCTGCTGAAGCCGCTTTTATATTGAATGAAATATACAATTTTAGAAATAAAGATTTATACAACCAGTAATTATTCATATGCCGAAAATAAAAGGAGCTGTAATTATAAACACTGATAGATGCAAAGGATGTAACTTATGTGTCGTTGCATGCCCTTGCAATTGCCTACAACTTACATCAAAACAAGTAAACCATAAAGGCTACAAATTCTGTGAAATAAAAGATCCAGAAACGTGTATTGGGTGTGCCTCATGCGCAATTGTTTGTCCCGATGCTTGTATTTCTGTTTATAAAAAGAAATTAGATTAAAACAAAAATGGAACAAGAAGACATCCTACTAATGAAAGGCAATGAGGCGATTGCCCATGCTGCCATCCGATGTGGATGCGATGGATATTTTGGTTATCCGATAACTCCTCAAAGTGAAGTATTGGAAACTTTGGCTGAACTTAAGCCTTGGGAATCTACTGGTATGGTAGTATTACAAGCTGAGAGTGAGGTCGCATCAATAAACATGGTCTATGGTGCGGGAGGGACTGGTAAACGTGCTATGACATCTTCATCAAGCCCAGGAGTTGCACTTATGCAGGAAGGAATTAGCTATATGGCAGGAGCAGAAATTCCCGGATTGATTGTAAACGTACAACGAGGAGGGCCTGGATTAGGTACCATTCAACCCAGTCAAAGTGATTATAATCAGGCAACACGTGGAGGTGGAAATGGCGATTATAATGTAATAGTCTTAGCTCCAGCATCTGTACAAGAAATGGCAGATTTCGTGGATTTGGCATTTACGTTAGCTTTCAAATATCGAAACCCTACTATGATTCTTTCTGATGGAGTCATTGGACAAATGATGGAGAAAGTTGTACTTCCTCCTATTAAACCAAGAAGAACAGAAGAACAAATTGCCAAAGAATGCCCATGGGCAGCTAATGGGCACGGACTAAGCCATAGAGCTCCAAACATCTTAACCTCTCTGGAACTAACGTCCAGCGTAATGGAACAACGCAATATACATCTTCAAAAAAAGTATAAAGAAATACAACAGAAAGAAGTTAGATTTGAAACAAAAAATATAGAAGAATGCGACTATGCCATTGTTGCATTCGGTTCAGCAGCACGTATCTCACAAAAGGCGATAGAGATAGCAAAAACTGAAAATATACAAGTTGGTTTGTTCCGTCCTATCACACTTTGGCCATTTCCGGAAAAAGAAATAGCAGAATTAGCTAATCACGTAAAAGGTATTCTAGTTGTAGAAATAAACGCAGGCCAGATGGTTAATGATGTAAAACTTGCCGTAAATGGAAAAGTTCCAGTAGTTCAATTCGGCCGTTTAGGAGGAATTGTTCCTAATCCAGATGAAATCGTAAATGCTTTAAAAACAAGTCTTCTGAACCAAAAGTAAGGTAAAAATGTCTTCTAATCCCCCTAAAACCACAAAATATTTAATGGCGCGCAATTGGCTGAATATTCTATTCATAGCTTTTTCAATTGCATTTATTACCATTTTTTTCTTGGTTCAAGACCCTTGGTCAAATCTCTACTATATTTTAAGCGGTATTCTTGCCGTACTTTTAAAAATGGGAGAAACCATTATCAGAGTGATTGAAAATCTCCAACAAAATAAAATACAAAAAAGGAGCTCTACAAAAGATGGATCCGAATAAAATTATATCCCCAGAAAATTTAGTTTATAAAAAACCCGATTTGCTCAATGACACCGACATGCACTATTGTCCGGGGTGTTCACATGGTGTTGTTCATAAACTAATCGCAGAAGTTATTGAAGAAATGGGACTCGCAGAAAAAACCATTGCTGTTAGTCCTGTCGGATGTGCCGTTTTTGCCTATCGCTATCTTGATGTTGATTGGTTGGAAGCCGCACACGGGCGAGCTCCTGCTCTAGCCACCGCAGCCAAGCGGTTATGGCCGGACCGTCTTGTTTTTACTTATCAAGGTGACGGAGACTTAGCCTGCATTGGTACAGCAGAAACTATCCATGCACTTAATCGTGGTGAACATATCACCATAATTTTCATCAACAACGCCATTTATGGTATGACAGGTGGACAAATGGCACCCACCACATTAATTGGAATGAAAACTTCCACATGCCCTTACGGACGCGATGCAGCTATACACGGATACCCACTAAACATTACTGATATTGCCGCGACCTTGCAAGGTACAGCCTACGTAACTCGCCAAAGTGTAGAAAATGTTGCAGCGATAAAAAAAACCAAAAAAGCCATTAAACATGCCTTTGAAAATTCAATGAATGGAAAAGGATCAAATTTGGTAGAAATTGTTTCTACGTGTTCTAGTGGATGGAAGATGTCACCAGAAAAGGCCAATAAATGGATGGAAGAAAATATGTTCAAATTCTACAACATAGGTGATTTAAAAGACAAATAAGCAAAAAAATGAAGAATGAAATAATAATATCCGGTTTTGGTGGTCAAGGCGTATTGTCAATGGGAAAAATATTGGCATACGGGGCACTCATGGAAGGGAAAGAAGTGACGTGGATGCCAGCTTATGGACCAGAGCAACGTGGCGGTACTGCTAATGTCACTGTTATAATCAGTGATGAACCAATTTCTTCTCCTATTCTCAGTACGTACGATACTGCCATCCTATTGAATCAGCCTTCATTAGAAAAATTTATATCAAAGATACACCCTGGAGGCGATCTTCTATATGACACTTTTGGAATTTTCGAAATTCCACAAAATAAAGACATCAAAATCTACCGTACAACAGCAATGGATACAGCTGCAAGTATGAAAATGATTAAATGTTTTAATATGTTTGTCCTTGGAGGTTATCTTAAAATGCATCCAATTGTATCAATTGATAACATCATGAAAGCCTTACGCAAGACTCTTCCAGAACGTCATCATAATCTACTACCAATGAATGAAGAAGCAATCCTAAAAGGGATGGAGTTGATTGAACGATGCTAAAATTAATTAAGCATAGAACAAGAATTCGAATGTTTACCTAGTTTTTTGTATCTTTGTACGGAAATCACCATAGAACTGCTACAAATGAAAAAGTTATTGTTAGTAACCTTATGCGCGTTAATTCCATTTCTTGCTATTGAAAGCACTGCACAAGATGATGTAAACAAATATTTAGCCGGTGCTGTACCAATTAAAAATGGAATAATTGTATTTGAAAAAGAATATAAAGTCCCAGGAAAAAGCAAAGCTGAAATTTTCAGTAAATTAAAGGATTATGTTCAAGAAAAACTTATAAAAGGAGAAAACAGTCTTGAGCAATCAAGAATTATAGAATCAGATAGTGTAAAAGGGGTATTAGCAGCTTCTATTGAGGAAAATTTGTACTTCAAGAAAAAAGCATGGGTCACTGATTATACACGCTTCTTCTACCAAATCAACTATATCATCTCCGACGAAAAATTTTCGGTTGAGATGCTCCGCCTGAGATACATATATGAAGAAGATCGGTATGGTAGCCAAAATACTCCTCCAATGATTGCAGAAGAATGGATTACAGATAAGGAAGCCATCAAAAAGAACGGAAAAGAACTTACTAAAATTGGAGGTAAATTCCGTAAATTTACAATTGATAGAAAAGATCAAATTTTTAATGAATCAGCATTGGCAACCGGAGCAAAGCGAAAGGTAAAAAAAGTAATTGTTGTAGAAGAATAATATTTATATATGCATAAAAAGCGGACTTCTCTAAAATGCTAAGCCAAAAAAGGGAATGTCCGCTTTGTCGTAAAGTGATTTCAATAATAAAGTCAATAATTTAATTCTTTACATTTTCTAAAAAATGGAATTAGAAAGCAAATATACACCAGGTAATGTTGAAAACAAATGGTATCAATATTGGATAGACCATAATTTATTCAGTTCTAAGCCAGATGGCAGAGAACCATATACGATTGTCATTCCACCTCCCAATGTAACAGGAGTTCTGCATATGGGACACATGCTTAATGAAACCATTCAAGACATTCTTGTAAGAAGAGCTCGAATGGAAGGAAAAAATGCATGTTGGGTACCTGGCACAGACCATGCTTCTATTGCAACAGAGGCTAAAGTTGTTGACCGACTTTCTAAACAAGGTATCAAGAAAACAGATTTAACGCGTGAACAATTTTTAGAACATGCTTGGGCTTGGACACATGAGCATGGTGGAATCATCCTCAAGCAATTACGTCGTTTAGGAGCTTCTTGTGACTGGAGCAGAACAGCCTTCACTATGGATGAAGAGCGTTCAAAGAGTGTGATTAAAGTTTTTGTAGACCTATACAACAAAGGACTCATATATCGAGGAGTTCGTATGGTTAATTGGGACCCCAAAGCGCAAACAGCTCTTTCTGATGAAGAAGTTATCTATAAAGAAGAAAATTCTAAGTTGTATTATCTACGCTATTATGTTGAAGGTGAAACTGATAAATATGCCATAGTTGCCACAACACGTCCTGAAACCATCATGGGTGATACTGCCATGTGTATTAATCCCAACGACCCTAAAAATTCTTGGTTAAAAGGTAAAAAAGTTATTGTACCTCTTGTTAATCGCATAATCCCTGTAATTGAAGATGATTATGTTGATATTGAGTTCGGAACAGGTTGCTTAAAAGTAACTCCTGCTCATGACATTAATGACTACATGTTAGGAGAAAAGCACAACCTTGAGTCAATAGATATCTTCAACGACAATGGTACAATCAGCGAAGCTGCTGGTATGTATGTAGGTATGGATCGTTTTGAAGTCCGTAAACAAATCGAGCACGACCTGCAAGCAGCAAATTTGTTAGAAAAAGTAGAGGCTTATACTAATAAAGTAGGATTCTCTGAACGTAACCCTGACACAGCCATTGAACCGAAGTTGTCAATGCAATGGTTTCTCAAAATGAAACATTTTGCAGACTTGGCATTACCACCGGTTATGAATGACGAAATCCATTTCTACCCCGCAAAATATAAGAATGTTTACAAACATTGGCTGGAAAACATTAAAGATTGGTGCATAAGCCGCCAGTTATGGTGGGGACACCGAATTCCTGCCTATTACCTACCAAAAGGAGGTTATGTAGTAGCTGAAACACCTGAAGAGGCTCTACAGTTAGCCATTGCGAAAACAAATGATCATACACTCACAATTGATCAGCTCAAACAAGACAAAGACGCCTTAGATACATGGTTCTCTTCTTGGTTGTGGCCCATATCACTATTCAATGGAATAAATGATCCTAACAACGAAGAGTTCAACTATTACTACCCCACTAATGATCTCGTAACGGGACCAGATATCATATTCTTTTGGGTTGCTCGCATGATTATGGCAGGATATGAGTATACTGGAAAAATGCCATTTAAGAACGTTTATTTTACTGGAATTGTGCGTGATAAGAAAGGGCGTAAAATGTCGAAATCGCTCGGAAATTCCCCAGACCCGATTGGACTAATTGACAAATTTGGCGCAGATGGCGTCCGCATGGGTATGATGTTATCAGCTCCTGCTGGAAATGATATTTTATTTGATGAATCCCTTTGTGAACAAGGACGTAATTTCTGCAACAAAATTTGGAATGCATTTCGCCTCGTAAAAGGATGGAATACAGCCCAACAACCACAACCTGAAACAGCTCGACTAGCTATAGAATGGTTTTCTGCAACATTAAGAAAAAGTGCTGCAGAAATTGCAGACCTTTATAAAAAGTACAGACTGAGCGAAGCTTTAATGGAAGTTTATAGGTTGTTTTGGGATGACTTTTCCAGTAATTATCTTGAAATGATAAAGCCAGACTATGGTAGTGCAATCGATGAACAAACATATACAGAAACGCTGCAATGTTTTGATCATCTACTTCATCTACTTCACCCGTTTATGCCTTTTATTACAGAAGAATTATGGCAACAACTTGCTGATAGGAAAGAAGGTGAAAGTATCATGACCAGTGCACAAACCATTGAGAATCCACACGAAGGAGATGATATTTTACTGAACAATGTTCGCATCGTATGCGACGTCATTTCTGGAATCCGTTCTATTAGGAATCAAAAAAATATTTCTCCTAAAGAACGTTTGCAACTGCAAGTTGTCGGAAAGAATCCAATTGAATCATACAACTGCCTCATTCAACGTATGGCAAACATTGAATCAATCACATCTGTTTCTACCAAAGAAGAAAATACTCAAACTTTCATGGTAGGTATACATGAATATGCCATACCCCTTGCAGGTCTAATAGATATTGAGGCCGAAATAGAAAAAGCAGAAGCTGAATTAAAACACTTGGAAGGATTCCTCCGAGGAATAGAAAAGAAACTTTCCAACGAAAAATTTATTAGCCATGCGCCCCAAGCAGTTGTAGAAATGGAAAGAAAGAAACAACATGATGCAACAAGCAAAATCGCTACATTGAAAGCGACTATAGAATCCTTAAAGGCTGCACAATAATCATTCAAGATCAACACTATAGTTTGCAGGATTAATTTGAAATCCTGCAAACTATATATAACGCATAACAAAAATATATATCATATGTATTTTGTATCAAAACGCCTCGAAATATCCATAGCTCATCATCTAAAAACATCATATGATAAGCGTTGCCAGCATCTCCATGGTCATAATGCTATTGTAACAATTTATTGTCAATCTGATACACTCAATGAAGACGGGATGGTCATTGACTTCAAAAAAATAAAAGACTTGATTATGCAGAAGTTTGACCATAAATATCTTAATGAAGAATTTGAATTTAATCCCACTGCAGAAAACCTGGCTTATTGGATCTGTCAGGAAATTCCGAAATGCTATAAAGTTAAATTTCAAGAATCTGAAGGGAATATAGCAGTTTACGTCAAAGAAGGTTTCGAAAATTGTTGTCTATAATACATGAAAACCTATAAAATCAACGAAATATTTTATACACTTCAAGGTGAAGGTTTTTACACTGGAACTCCATCTTTATTCATTCGTTTTTCGGGTTGTAACCTACAATGTCCCTTTTGTGATACATCCCATCAATCTTTCCATGAAACGACATTGGATGAGATCATACAAATAGCGACACAATCACCGATTCGCCACGTAGTATTGACAGGAGGAGAACCCGCATTACAAATTGATGAACCTCTGACAACAGCATTACACCATGCTCATAAATTCATTGCAATTGAAACAAATGGTACAACTCCAATCCAAGGAAATGTTGACTGGATTACCCTATCACCAAAAACAACATGGAGCCCACGCCCTTTAGTCATACGAAATTGCAACGAACTAAAAGTTGTTTTCACCAATAAAGATCAGGACTTTTCACAATATCTCAATCTTACTTGTCAAATACGGTATCTTCAACCATGCGACACTCACGATAAAATACAAAACAAGCGAATCCTACAAGAAGCCATTGAATATTGTCTTGAAAATCCACAGTGGAATCTGTCTTTACAAACACATAAACTAATCGGTATAAGATAACAGCTATTATTATTCATCACCACCTAATCACCGTAGATAAAACAACTGTATCAAATACACCTAATATAACCACAAGTTGCAATTCGGTAAAACACATTTCATCTCTATATACTGTATCCCCCAGACGTTTTACCGAATTGCAAGATATATATTATTGATCCAACTTTTCAAGTTCTTGCTCCAGTTCTCGAATTTTCTCTTCCTGACGTTGTATCATTCTTTGATAAATAACCTTATCTACATTGCTTTTATCCCGATCGCTATTTCGTTTCATTTCTGATAATAATTTTCGTGCCTTATCCAAATCACGCGATACACTTTCCCTACTACGCTGTCCAGCTTGACCTGTTTCATAAGATTGCACGGGATTCTGAATCTGATTTGGGGCTAAACTTTGCGACATTACCTGCAATGCCTGTGCCTGCTTATTCAGAAGTTGCATGTACTGCTGTTCTTCCATTGTTTTTTTAGCTTCTATAAGCTCATCTAATTTGGCAATCCATTCATATACATCAATACGATCTGGATTAATTTCAAGTATCTTTTTATATTGTTCTTTAGACTCTTCCAAATAACCATCCTGCTGCAAAAGCGCCGCATAAAGACTATAATAATACTCATTGCCTTGTAAAGCCAAAGCTCTTTGCACATTTACTGTTGCAGCTTCATACTGTTTCATTTTCTGCTGCAAAAAAGCCAGAAAATACAAAGCATCGGCAAATTGCGGATTGATCTGTGAAGCTTCTTTAAAATCTTTTATTGCCTTACTGTAACGTCCTAAATTACTGAGCGATACACCTCTATAAAACAAAGCCATATAATGTTGAGGATAGCGGGTAAGTGTTCTATCAAACAATAAAACAGCCTGCTCATTTTTTCCTTTCTGCAAAGCCTCAACCCCCTTCTCATAATTACGATCCGCAACAGAAACAGCCTTCTCACCAAGCTGCATTTTTGTTCTTTGCTCTCTCCCCGATTCTACCAACTTTATAGCAAGCATATGTTTATCCTTCTGAATGGCCTCGTTAAGTTTTTTAAGTAAGTCCTTGTTTGCATTGATATAAGCAAACCTCCCGATATCCCTGCCGATAGTATAAATCCCCCCAGACGACCGACCCACACCACGAATCGTATATTGCTTAATTTCTTTACCTTCACAATCCAATATCGAAAATGAAGCCTCATTTATCACCTTTATTCCAACAAACGGACACCCCATCAAATTGGCATACATAATTGTACATATACTAGGCAAAAGATACCACGAATTATTTTTCAATTTAATATCAATGCTATTACACCGAATATAGCCAAAATTATCGGGAACTGAAATTAAAAAATTATTTTCCTGATTTTTACGAAACATCTTTTTCATGTCATCATAAAATACATCTGCATAAGAAATAAGTGACGTTGTTTTTGTTAATTTGAAGTCATCTTTAAATTCCTGTCGTTCAGGCATTATTGGATAAAATCGTGGTAAACTAACCATCGATGATTCTGTCCTGGGAGTTAACATTTCTTCTGTAACTCTTGTTGCACACGAAGCAAAAAGAATACTCCACAAACAAACGCTTGCAATAACAAGCAATCCCGATAAATGTGTTTTTCTCATAGATTGTTTTTTTAGATTTTGACCCATAGAAAAAATGCATAGAATATAGATTCGATCTATAGCTATTTTCTCATTTTCATACAGTAAGATGATGATCTTTGAATTAAGAGAATGAATTTGCGTTAAATATACACTTATAATCCGCAAATCCAGATTTTCGCCAAATCCGAAACGAAGCGTCCGAATTTTGGGCTTTTGCATAAAACGAAGCGTTCAAAAAACAGCGAACGCACAACATAAAAATGCAGCTTGAAAAGGCTGCATTTTTATGTTGTCAAACCGATTCCAACGGGCTTAAAATGGCATTCAAATATCAGTCAAAAGCCTTTGCCAATCCAATAAAAATCACTATATTTGTATAGTATTAAGCGGCTTTTCCGCAATCAAAATCAGACTGGCTCTTATACAGCATGATGTCTGTGTATTTGGCGGAATAGTTCATTTGTGCATTAAATTCCACTCTTTGGCAATCCTTGAAAGGATTTCCGAGTGCTTTGTTGGCTCCAATCCACTCGCACAGTTCGATGATGGATGACTTGTTGGAGGTAAAATAGACAAAAGGCTTGTCACGGAGCACATTCAACACATCCAAATAGTCTGAAAGCCGCCAATACATTTTGTAAGTGCCGACTTCCGTAGATAGATACGGCGGGTCGACCAGGAACACGACGCCTGGAACGTCTTTATATTGTCCGTACAATTTCTTATAGTCGCAAGACGTAACAGTCAGTCCGTCCAGATAGTCCGGGCAAAGCGGATAATCTGACGTTCGAATGTTGTTATAAAGGGTTTCTTTCCGCATACCGTCCACGCTCAGCTGATACTTCATTGAGAACATCAGGGAGGATGACAGAGTGATGAAGTCCACATATCCGCTTTCTCTTTCCTCACGGATGATGCGTTCAAAGATGCGCTCCCGTGTTTCGCCCTTTATCGTCTTGTGGCGTGGCGTGTCCTTGGCTATGTCGCGCAGGTCGGTCAACAGTGCATTTGTCTGCGGAATGGCCTGCAAACGCCGGCAGTAGCCGTCATAATCGTTGTATACGACCGTTGCGTCCGGTCGCTGATGCCTGGTAATATGCGAAAGCAGTCCGCTTCCGCCAAACAAATCCACGAACACGGTCTTGTCCTTGAACTGTTCCAATACTTTGATAAATTCACGGGCAAACATGCGCTTTTGCCCCATAAACGGCAGGGGTGCCGACAGATAAAGTTTCCTCATACGTTCAACTCAAATTTTATGTTTTCCGACCCGGAAAGCAGGTCACTTGTCCGGGACAGGTTATTCTCGTAGATGTGTACATTTCCCAAGTAGAGCGTTATGGATTCGAGGGGCAAATCAATCTGCCGACTCATCAGGTACAAGTGGTAGATGTCAGCAGGCAAACCGAGATTGGCATCACTGCTACGCTGGTAGGCCGAAACAACCAGTCCGCCTTTGTCTATCTGGAACTGCACCAAGCTCAGACAGGGCGCCTGGTTGGTTTCCACTCCGGTAGCGCCGAGGAACAGCACATAGTTCTTGCTGCTTCGCTTCTCGGCATTGATTTTGGCCACAAGCGGGGGCAGCTTCTCAAAGTAGGTCGGATAACTGTTCACCAGCGTATGGCCGCAGTAGTCCCACCATGTGATGCCCACCTCGCGGTATTTGTCCACGTCGCGTTCTCCTTGCATAAACAGGCTGAGTTCGGCTTTCAGCTTCTTGCGCGCTATACCGTGACTCTCGAAGATGTCGAGCAAGTCAACCGGTGTGAGTGTGAGCCGCTCGTTCAACAGATATCTGATTCGGCCTTTCCGGTTCTCCTGTTCATTTCCCTCCCGGAGTATCTTGTCCAGTGTCTGATAGTACTTGTTCATCGCGTCCTTCTTTTGATTACACAAAGGTAGTGACACCGTGAAAGAAGAGAGAACAAGCAAGACAAATCACACTGCACCCGGCGTACAGCCCTTTTTGAAACGCCTAATTACGTCATACACTTTGCGCTCGCTGACCGCGTACTTTTCGGCCAGGTGGAGTACGGCGTAGGTAGTCTTTTCGCCCCGGCTCTTCATAGTCTCGAACTCTGAATACAAGTCGATGTAGCGGGCGTCATCCTGCTTCATACCCATCTTGAAAAGCATTTCCAATGGCTCCCGGTTAAATTTAAGTGCTTCAAACAATGTCATAGCCAATCATTTTATTACCTTTGTAGTGCCAATCACATTTTACAATGCAAAAGCGAACCTGCGACGAGGGTATCGGCCCCCGGTCGTGCAGGTTCGCTTGCATTGTATATAAAGTGATTGGCGTTACTTATATCAACAGGCCGGGGGCTTTTTTCTATCCCTCCCCCATGGGGATCATTCAGTGTTACCTGGCTTCATACAGAGCCAAGTCCAAGGCATCCTTTTTCTTCCAGCCTTCTTGCAAGGCATCCTGAATGTGCTTCATCACCTTTACGTAGAAATCTTGAAGGCATGTCATCGTATCGAAAGTCTTGTAACACGGCACATCGTCCGTGCCCAGCTTGAAGGTCACGGGCAGGTTCTGCCCATCCGTCTGCACGGCAAGGTCGTAGGCCGCCTTGTAGTTGAACTGGTTCTCACTTGACAGCCATACGGGCTGCCCCTCATATTCGAAGCCAGACAGGATTCGTTCGTCCGTTCTGGCATTATACCACTGTGACACCAGAGACCGGATTTCCTCCGCGTCCGGCTTGTGGCCAAGTTCCTCTTCCATGTAGGAAGCTGAGCCGTCCTCTTTCGTTTCCACGTCCCAGCGGACGCGCCATTTGCCTTTCACCGGGTTCGTGCATTCCAACAACGCCACACCGGCACTTCCTTCCACTCGTTTCATAGCCTAACTGAATACATACTTTGTCCGACCTTTCCCGAAGGTTTCCGTCCGGATGATGGTCTCGAACGGGAACCCGTCGGGCATTTCCCTAATCTGCGCGAGGATGTTCTTCATCTCCTCGCTGTTGGTGAAGAACTTCCGCGGCTCGCCGTTCACCTCGATGGCCACGATGCAGCGGTCCTCACCCTGTTCCGTCTTGATGCCCGTTTCGAAGTCCTTGACCACGATGGGCAGGTTCACCAGTTCCCGGATGCTCACTACCGTTCCGGGAAATCGCTTCTTGCCATCTTCGGGCTTGTAAGCGACGTTCAAATCCTTGAATGATCTCATTTCTTTGCCTGTTAATTTATGGTACAACTTGTGGCAGTCAGCGTGCTTGGCCATGCCGTAAAAGCTGGCCACCAGCTCGCGACGCCTTCTTCTCGATTTTACCTCGTGCATTTTTCGGGCGAACTTCTGCTTGATGCGCTTGCGCAGCCGAACGTAATCCGAGCGTATCACATACCCTAAGAAGTCTATGCCCTCGTCCACGGGGAACACCCGCTCATTGGGCTTTACGGAAAGCCCGACGGCCTCCATCTGCCCGTGGACGGCATCACGAATCTTCCACAGTTCCGCTTTCGTTTCACCGAGCACGACGCCGTCATCACAATAGCGGTAGAAATGACGGACACCGTGCCTGTCTTTCAGATAATGGTCCAAATACACAGACAATAACAGGTTGCCAAGCCCTTGCGAACTCCGCAGCCCGATACTGATGCCCTGCGGCATGAGCCGGGTGAAGTTGTCCAGCATGGCGATGAGCTTCCCGTCCTTGAAGACGCGGCGCACGCAGTACATGACAAAGTCCTGTCCGACGCTCTCGTAGAACTTGGAGATGTCGAACTTGTAGCAGTACCGCGTCCCTTCAGGGTCCTCTTCCATGTCACGGCGGATATACGCCAGCAGATCATGCATCCCGCGCCCCTTGATACTGGCCGAGGTGGTACGGATGAAGCGTTTTTTCAAGTGCTTGTCCACCACGGCCATGACGGCATGGACGGCTATCCTGTCCTTCATCGTCAGGATCTGAATGCGGCGTTCCTTTCCGCCCTCGCGGATGACGCGCTCCCGGTAGTCCTTGACGGTGAATGTACCGGAAGATATGCGTTCCGTCAGTTCGCGGATCACCTCTTCCCGGTGTGCGAGCAGGTAGCGGCCCTGGCGGCTTCTCTTTCGTTTGGAGCCGCGCAGTACCTGGTCGAACGAGTCCGACATGTTGGCGTATTCCGCTATCTCCTCCACGATATGGCCTTCCCTGCGCATAAGCATCCGTTTGGGTCCTACAATAAATACGGAAGACAAGGGCCTTCCTTTCTCCGGGTCTGACTTCTTCGAGCCGTTTCGGCCTACCAAACTCCACCCGACACGTGATTTTTCAGCTTTCCGACTTATTGGCCTTACCGGCCATGCGCTGTTGCTGCGGTTTGCCTCCCTCGGCACCGCCTTGGGGACACGTCCCCGGTGCTGTACGCCGATTCTTTGATTTCCAGACGCGAGCCGACATTCGTGTTCGTGTTCGACGCATCGTTATTCGCATTCGCATTCGATACACCGCCATTCGCGTTCGCATTGTTGTACCCGCGATAGACCACACGGCCTATGGGGAGACTCCACCTAAGTTATTTACAAAGGTACACATTATTCCATCAAAACCAGCAAAATATCCTGTCGTCTGGCTGGCCAAACCTAAATTTTGACAGCAGTGCGTGTCGGGCCGGAAAACCTAAAATTTTTCGACCGGATTCGCCGGTGGTTTTGTCGCTTCGCTCCCGTTTTGACGCTTTGGCTTTCGCCTTGACGCTTACGCAACTTCGATTATCGCCTTATACGCACTCACGCTCTGCGCCCGAACGATTTTGCCGCGGAAGGCCAGACGCGAGCCGACATTCGTGAACGTGTACGACGCATCGTTATTCGCATTCGCATTCGATACACCGCCATACGCGTACGCATAGTAGTACCCGCGATAGACCACACGGCCTGCTGCGGTGCTTATCCAGTACTTGTCGCAATAATGTGTCGAGGACGAGCCGTTCACACTGCCGACCGGAACCACGGCCATGTACTTGCCGTGCGCAACGGCGGTTATCCACCAGTCGCTACTGGTCATGCCCTTGACCAGCAGCTGCGTGCCGTCGGGCAGCCAGATGCGCCACTTGCCGCTGTTCCCGCTGTCATTGGGGAGGTCTACCCAATCCATCATGTCGTACTTGTTGCCGAAGATATCCTCGTAGCCCAGGCAGCAGGTGTTGTTCACCTGCGTCACGATGGCTTCGCCGTAGTCGTCCTCGCCCTTGTACCAGGCGTACTGGTGGACAAGGTTGTCTATCATCGAGTTCGTCACGTTCGGGTTTATCTTCGACGCTTCCTCGTAGCCGATGGTGTCCGTCATGCCGTGCCCGGCCGTACCGCCCGTCACGCGGCTGTTCGTGTTCTGGCCCGCACCGCACTGCTCCTGGCTGTCCCGGCAACCGTACTTGGCGTAGAACAGGTTGGCGATGCGGAAGTGCATCAGCGCGTCGATCTGCTGCATGCCGCGCTGCTGGCTGTAATAGTGGAAGTCCGTCCAGGACAGGCTCGCGGCCGTGCTGCCGCCGGTGATGCAGGCGCGCAGCTTCGAACCGACGATGCTGCTGCCCACCACCGCGCACAGGTGTTCGTCGTTGGCCACCCAGTCGGGTTCCATGTCCTCTATCTTGTCGCTGTTTGACAGCACCACCTTGTCGAACTCGGCCGTGTTCAGGATGGAGAAGTACAGGAATGCGGCACCCTCCGGCACGTCCTTTATCAGGTACATGCCGGCCTCGAAACGGCTGTTCAGCGTCGGCACGATGATTTCCTCCAGGATGCCGCCGTCCGCGTCCGTGAACAGGGAGCCCACCAGGTTGCTGCCCGGCACGCTGGGGAACCTGACGCGCTTGTAGCCGGACACCTCCACCTTGCACACCGAGTAGGTGCTGTCAGTGCTGTAGGCGTTCTCCAGGCTGCCTTTGCCGGTCATCAGCTTGCGGCCGGACTGGAAGCCGCCGCTGCCCTTGATGCCCTCCAAGGTGAACACGGTGGCCGACGGCACGTCGGGCATGTCGTCAGGCCCGTTGGAGCTGTAGCAGCTGTAGTGCTTGCCGCCGAAGTAGTCGTTTATCCCCTTGCTCCAGAAGAAGGGCTCGTACATCATCCAGTCGCCTTCCGTGCCGTCCAGCTTCGCGGCCGTTCCGTCGGCGTACTTGTTGCTGTCAGCATCGTCCAGCGGATAGTAGGTCATCTCGCCGTCGAAGTTGTTGGCCGTGGTCTCCACGTTGGCGATGTTGATTGTGCGCGTGGTGGGCTTCTTCGTCACCTTGGCCAGTGCGCGGTGCCGTTTCGACAGGATGGCCGTGATATGGCCGCTGGGCGCGTAGGCGTTGCCGTACTTGTACCCGGTCTCGTTGTCGGGGTTGCTCACGTTCGCATCGTCGCTCACCGTATCGTCGAACTCAATCATGGTGTACTGTGGCTGCCGGATGTTCAGCTCGTCAAACCGCTCCACGTATTTCTGGTATTCGGACTCGTCCAGGTACTTCGTCAGCCTGTACATGCCGACGAGCTTGCACCGCGTGTTCGTGGTGTTTCCGGTTGCGTCGAAGCCGCCAAGCCCTGCCTCGTACCACTCCTTCAGGTCGCTTCCGTCGCCCTCAAGCTCCAGGCCGGTGATGCGGACATATTTCAGCTTGCCTTTTAGCGCGAACAGTTCCTTGAACACCGCCAGCCCGTCGATGAGGGCGCAGTTCTCTATCCAGATGCCGGTAAGGTTACGCTTGTTGTCAAAAGTTATCGCACTCCACTTGATATACTGCATGGAGCGCAGCGTAAGCGTCTGGAAGTTGGCCGGAAGGTGCAGCCTCTCCACCGCCGCACCCTCGGCGAAGGTGATGGTGCCCAGCGCCGTGCAGCCCGCCGCGTTCACCTCCTTCAGCCTGTTGCAGCCGGAAAGGTCAAGCCCCGGCAGGTTCGTGTAGTTCACCACGTCCAGTTTCCTGAGCATTGGCAGCTTCGTGCCCAGCACCAGTTCGGTCAGGGCGTATGTGTTGCCGCTGTTGCCCAGCACCAGTTCTTCCAGCACCGGCAGGTTCGGAAGGCTCATGTCCGTGAAGCCGCCCCAGTCCGAAAGGTCGAGCTTCTTCATCCACTCGCCGCCGTACAGGTGGAAGATGGTGCCGATGTTCGCCGTCTGCCCGTAGGTGTAGCTCCACTCATTGTCCTTTGTCACCGCGTCGTGCGTCATCGTGTCGCCCTCGCGCCGGAACTCGAAGTAGAAGTCACGCGCCGGGGTGGCCCTCGCCGTCGCGCCGGCCGCGCTGTTGCCCTTGAACGATATGTCCGTGGCGGTGTACTGCCCGGTGCTGTAACGCGCGTCGAACAGGCCCATGCGGTTCGTTACCCACCAGTGCCTGTGTGCCTTGCGGTTGCCCTGCATCGCTTCCAGGTAAGAGTACTTCACGTTCGTCACGCTCCCGTCGTTGTTCACCTCCACGCCCTGCGTCTTGGGCTTCACGTACTTGTTCTGGGCGTCCAGGTTGTAGATACGCTCGCAGAACTTCGCGCTCTGCTCCGTGTCGAACATATTGAAGATGGTCGAGTTCGACATCCTTTCCCGGATGCGCACGTAGGCCGCCGCCAGCCTGTCGGGGAACTGCTCGCGCAGGTTCTTCCACAGGACACTGTCATGTCCTGCATAGGCATAGACGGTCTTGTCCTCCGTCGACAGTTCCGGGTCGGTGGTGTTCTCGTCCACGTCCCACGGGTACTTCAGGCGGCCGTCATTGCGCACGCCGAGGATGGTGTCGCAGTCGTAGAATATCATGTAGGCGAGCGTCTTGTCCTTGTCGGGGTCGTACCAGAAGGCCATCATCATGTTCTTCACGCGCTGGTCAACGCAGCCCATGATGTCCGTGAACATGTAGTAGTCGCACAGGTAGTCCACGTCAAACCAGTCCGCAAGCTCGGCCTTGAACTTCGCCCCGTCGTCCTGCGTGCTCTTCACCCACTTCACCAGCGGCTCGAGGTATTTCGGCTTCCGGGTTCCGGCCTCGTACTCCGCGTTGATGTCATCGTCGTCCGGGAAGCGCGCCTCGAACACCTTCAGCCAGTTCGGCGTGCCGTCCTCGCCCTTCGTGTCGAAGTCGTCGTCCAGGAACATACCCATCGGGTAGTCGTTGTTCAGGAATTCCCAGCATTCGGTCGGGTTCTGCCCTCCGAACTTCTCTGTCACCCACGCCTGGTCATGGTAGCCGGGTATGTCGAGGAAGCCGAACACGGCCTCCGTGCTCTTGTCATTGTTGAAGTTGAACTTGCCCAGGAACTGCGGAGTTTCCTCCAGCGCACCGCGGTAGAACAGGTAGCACGGTTCGCCGTCAACCGTCGTGCGCACATCATAGGGGTAGCTGCTGTCGCAGTGCTTCTGCGCCGGGGTCAGTTCTCCGGCCGCCGTCAGGATGTTCTGCACCAGCTTGGCCATACCGGTGTTGTGCGAGCTGGAACTTTCCGCGAAGTCGGCCTTCAGGCAGAAACAGTCCACCGGCGCGGCCTGTTTCTGGTTGCCGTTTGCCGGGCGGAAGGAGTATTTCGCCTCTTCCTGTAGCTCGCCGCCCACACCCTGCTCGTCACAGCCGAGGTACAGGTCGCCGGCCACCTTCGAGGCGTTCTTGAAGTAGATGCGGTAGTTCTTTATCGGATAGGCAAGCGAGCTTGTGCCCTGCAGGCGGATGCAGCCGCCCACACAGCGGAAGTTCAACGCCTGGCTGCCCTTCACCACGCACAGCATCTCGTCCACGTCGTACTTCGGGTCCTTGTCGTTGTTCACCGCCGCCTGCAGCACCGTGGCCACGCCGTTGTCCTGCCGTCCGGTGATGATGATGTACCTCATGCCGTCCGGCACGCTGTCGACTGTTACGTTGCCGCTGTCGTCGATCACGTCGTTGCTGTCGTAAAGGGCCATCATGCCGTCCGAGCTGTCCTGGTCTATCATGTAGGTCTCAAGCACCTGCGAGTCGCTCAGGTACGTGTCGTAGGCACGCATGAGGTACACGTCGGTGGTCGCGCCGTCCGCGCCAAGCCCGATGTACGAAGGCGTGGCCTGGTACACGCTGTCGCTCGTCGCCCTCTGTACGCTTCCGGACATGATGCCGTTGATGTACAGGTACACCATCTCCGTGTTCAGCTTCTCGTAGTCGGACGAGCCGTCAGTGCTCTTGGGGAAGCTCACGAAGGCCACCTCGTACACTTCCCCGGCGGCCATCTTCATCGAAAGCTCGCTCTTGCCCCTCGTCACCATCCGTGCTTCCTGCGCCGTGATGACGAAGCCGGTTCCGTCAGCGTCCATGCACCTTATCACCTCAGCGTCATCGTCCACAACCTCGCTGACCTTGTACTTCACGATGAATGCCATCGCGTTGGTGACATTTTGCTCCGGCTGTTCCAGAGGGCGGTGCTGCACGGTGGCCCTTGCCGTGTCCGTCAGGCGCAGGGCGGTGCCAGTCCAGCCGTCGCCGCCCCACTTGAAGCCTTCGAACACGGTCCGGATGCCATTATAAGTCCATTCCTCGCAGTTCACGTCACTGTTGCTGCGGCCCTGCGCCGAAAGTTTCAGCGTCAGGCCGTCCGTCGGCTCGCTGAGGTTCAGGTCGCTCTTCTCCGCGATAAGCCGGAAGTTGTATGTCGTGTCACCCACCACAATCCGGCACTGCTCCTCGCCGTAGTTCGAGGCGCGCAGCGTCAGGCTCTGCGCCGTGAACGGCACGGAGGCGGAAGATGCCAGCGTGCTCCCTACATATACGTCCGCCCGTGTCGGGGTTTCCTTGGGGTTGTATGCCGCGTACTGGAGCGTGTAACTGTCGTACTGCTTCGTCGGGATGTATGGGGTGACGCCTTTTTCTATGACGGTGCCGTCGGCGTAGTCGAACCTTGCGGACACCAGCGGGGTGTTGTTCCCGGCTTCCCTGACGCCCACGGCGAAGAGGATGCTGTTCGACTTGATGGTGCTGCCGTCCGACAGTTCCAGCTCCACCACGAGCTGCACCGTGTGGGTGCCATGCGCCAGGTTGGTCGTCGCTATGCTGAAAGACCCGTTGGCCGTCGAGCTGGTGATGCTCCTGTCCTCGGTGTCCGTGCCGTCCACATAGCAGCGCAGGGTCTTCGTGCCGGCACCGCTCAGGGCGTAGGGTATGCTGAGGGTCTGGCCGCGTGTGATGGCCGTGGCGATGTTGAAAGAGCTGCTCAGGGTCAGCTGCACCACGTTGATGCTCCATGTCACCTGGGCTACCTGCATCTCCGCGCCTTCGCCGACCTCCACACGCACCCTCACGGTATTAGTTCCCACGCCCATATACTTCGTCACGTCCACCGTGCTCGTGCTGCCTGCGGCTACGGTCTGCGTCAGCGTGCTGGTGTTCGCGCCCTGCGTCACGGTCACGGTGACGCGGCCGGGATTTCCCGTGCTCTCGCCTGTCGTGGTGTCCGTCTGGTCGTAGGTGTAGGTCAGCTTCACCTCGTCGCCGCTCTTGACGGTCTTGTTCGGGGTGACGCGCGTCAGCACGACCTTCGTCGTGGCCACAGTGCCGCTTCCGCCGCCGGTGAACATGTCGCTCGTGCTGATGACCTCCCCGGCCTCGTTCAGCAGGGAGAGAGAATAGGCCTTGTCATCGCCCTCGCCGATTTCATTGAGCTGCAGGGCGGTGCCGTAGGTGGAGGCCTTCTCGTTTATCTTGGCAGCCACGCCCTTGCCGCTGACCGGGTTCGTCGAGTTCTCGTTCACCGACTGGTCGACCTCCACCTGCGGGATGTCTATGGTCACGGCACCTTGCTCATCCGGCAGCTTTTCCTCTGTGGCGGTACCGCGCGTTATCGTCAGTTTCTTGATCGCGTCGCCACCGCCGTACCGGCTCCATGCCGATGCCGTATAGAACGAGGAAAGATCCGTTCCCTCGAACCGGTATTCCAGCCACTTGCCGTCCGTGCGCTTGAACGTGATGATCATGCCGGGTTTGTCCTCGTCGGCAATATCCAGCCCGCTCATGGCATACAGGGCTTCCGTGAGGTTGGGATAGGTGGACATGTTCCATTCCTTCGACACATTGAAGAAGCCGCTGCCACTACCTCCGCCGCTGGCGGCTACCAGGTCGCCGTCCTCCTCACTCCATACGTACAATGTGTCGCCGCAGATATACACCTTGTCTTTCAGGATGCTGGAACGGGTGTCGTCCAGATACATATCCGCGCCAGGCAGCCCGTTGCTGGCATTGTTCCAGTTGTTGCAATAGGAACCGGCGGCGTATTCGCCCGCAAAACATTTGAGGCTCTTAATATAGACCACGTCCAGCACACTGACAGTGGATATGGCCCTTATGGTTCCGCTGTCGACGATGCGCCCGAACCGGGCCGAAGCGCCTTTCATGGCGGCCTTAGCCGTGTTCTCATACTGTGCGGCAGCCTGCTGGGCCTTGCCCGCCGCCTCGTTGGCTGTGGAAGCTGCGGAATTGGCGGCGTTCTTGGCTTCCGTGGCCGTACTGGCCGCTGCATTGGCTGTCTGGGCGGCCGTATTTGCGGCCTGCGCGGCGGCGTTGGCCGTGGCAGCCGCATCAGTAGCGGGTTTCTGGAGCAACGTCATCGGTACGTTTACCAGTTCGTTCCCTTTCACGCCCGGCAGGGAGTTCACCCCGTTCAAGCTGTCCACCGTTTCCAGTTCCTGCACGCCCTGGCTCTCCGCCTTGATGGCGTTGAGCACCTGCTGTATGTCGTCTTGTGTAATGGCCATGGTTATTTCAGTTTATATTCGTTATACTTCGGTCGGTTTTTCAGGTAGTCCGCATCCGCCTGGAAGAGGTAGGCTTCCACCTCGTAGGAGATGTGCCGGTATGCCGTATGGGCGTCGCGGTATTTCGCCCACAAAAGGAGCTATTCCAGCACGTAGAGCACATAGAACGGCACGTACAGCAGTTCTTTCATCTGTGCCGTGTGGATGGCCTCGTGGTTGAAATCGGCCGCGTTCATGGTGCAACCCTCGCGTACGAACAGCACGCCAAAAAGGTTTACGCACTTGTACCCCTTGAAAGGGATGAACTTGTTATATATTACTTTCATCACCGCCTCCTTTCTTGATTTGAGCACGCAACCCGTCGATGAATGCCGGCGTGCAGAAACGTTCCGCCGCCCCTTTTATCAGACGCATTTCCTCGTCCGTATATTCCTCTGCGCCTTCACTCTTGTATATCTTCATTGCCAGTGCATGGGCACGGATGCCGCTTGCACCCATATAGAGAATGTCTGCAAAGCTCTCCCTTGCGTCTCCCATACGGCTGTCCCTTCCGCTGATGCCGGACGGGACCTTGAAATGTTGAAAATCCAATTTTACCATATCCTTCGCATTTATGAGATTTTTATCTTGATGGTATTCCCTTCCCGGTAAAGTTGTCCTTCCTGGCAGAAGGCGGAATTGTCCGGGAGGTTCTTAATAAGAAGAAAGCCGGAATCCGTATAAACCCCGCTACTGCTCACTATGGTTTCCGAACGGGTTTCCATTCCTGACAATGTGGTCTTGTAGCCTGCTACCAGCCCGTTGTGCGGATCGAGGGTGACGTAAAAACCATCATCATCGGCATACTCCGGTCCTAACGGACGTTGCAGACGTATCTGCGGGGCGATGAACGAGTGTGTCCATGCCCCGCTGCCGTCCCGCCTGCCTTCTACCCAAACAAAATCACCGATGGTGATGTAAGTATAAGACTTCGCACCTGGACGCGGGGAGAAATCCGTGTCTGACATCACATCGCCAGGACCTTTAATCACGATATTCCGGTTGTCCGCGTCAAAGGCCAGTTCATACATGCCGTTCGTCCCCGCGAATTTTCCGCCGGTGGCCTCTATCCGGCCGCGGAAAGTGCCGTTCGTGGCTTCCATGCTGCCGTCTTCCAGTATTTTGAAATTCCCGTTGGCCGTCACCAGGCCTTCCAGCTTGATTTGGTCGGCACTGAGGGTGATACCGGTAATGAGTTCCCCAAAGTCGTCCTTCGTGATGAAGGCCTTGATGTCCGCGCTCTTCACCAGACCGTTGCTTGTCACGCCCTGGGCGAACAGTTCGGCAAAGTTGCTCGTCGTCACCAGCCCGGCCATGTTGACCAGCTGGCCGTTCTCGTCGAAATACTGCGACATGAGTTCGTTGTACTTCGCCGTGGTGACGATACTCGATGTCTCGATGACGTTCCCGTCCTTGTCGAAGTTGGCGGCCGCTATCTTCACCAGTTTTTCCGACTGCTCGAACAGAGTCTTGTATTTGTAGGCCAGGGCTTCGGCGCGGTCGGTGCTCAGCACCAGCATGTACAGGTATATCTCGCCCGTGAATGCCAGCTTGAAGTCGCCCGTTCCGTTCCACAGGCCGGAATGGTTGAACACCTGGTAGCCATCCGTTACGCCCAGCTCGCCGTCGTAGCTGAACTCGTTGAAGTTCTCGAACCCGGTCTTGTCCAGACCCTCGAACTTTATCGTCAGCCGCCCGGCCTTGGCCACGCGGTAGAAGAAGCTCAGGTACACGGCCTCCGGCTTCTTCTGCCCCTCGTCGTTCACATCGGTGTAGTCGGGGATGAAGCGGAAGTTTCCGTGCTTCTGCAGGATGTATTTGTTGCGTATATATACGGTGGTGCGCCCGCCGTCGGTCTTCACGCAGGCGTAGTTCGTCTTGTCGGACAGCGGTGCGCCGTTCGCCCATATCCATTTGCTGCCGAGCAGGAAGAAGGTGGCCTCGTTCTCGGTGTCCCACTTGTTCATGCCGTCGCCGAACGAGGCGTTGTCTAAATAACTCTTATCTTCCGTAAAGTCCTTTCGCAAGCCTTCCACGGCGGCCTCAATCTTGCCCTCGGTGATCTCGAACCGTGTCAGGATGTCCTCGCCCGTCGTCAGCACGAACGTGCCCATCAGGTACACGTTGTCCCCGTACAAGCCGTTGCCGTGCGGCTGGTTGTCGGCCGGGAACCGGCTGTCGCTGACCCCGTCCAAGTTGCCAAGCCGCACGCGGAGGCAACCGTTGAAGTTCTTGGCGCTCACGCCGTCCAGCACGTCCACCCGCGGCTGCCCGTCCTCGGTGGCCGCGATGGAGATGAGGTTCTGTCGGAGCCGGTTCTGCGCGTTGCCCATCAGCACGCACTCGTCGCCCTCCTTAGGCTCCACGCCGCCGAACTCGCTCACGGGTACGGTGACGCCTTCCCCGTCCGAGGCGGAGATTTCCACCCAATAGCCGCGCAGGGAGGTGCCGGTGAACTCGGCGCAGCGCATCAGGTCGTGCGCCACGAATTCATTGTCCTGTTCGAAGGTGATCTTGTAGTTGTCGCCGTTCTTCGTGACAGTCTTTATCTTGCCGCTGGCCGCGCTGACGACAAACTGCCCGCCGATGCTGCGCACCTTCTCTATCAGCAGTTCCAGGGCCACCAGCGTCTGTCGGATGGTCACCTTATCTATCGTTAGGTTGCTCAGTCCGGTCAGCGCGTCCATCCATAGCTGCCAGCCTTCGCCGGTCATGCCGTCCACGAATTTCACCGAGCGCAGCAGCTCGCGGATGACGGCCGTCAG
>ULUN01073422.1_pt1 | contig 32639 bp, 32 predicted proteins | sample 1958531 | NCBI WGS metagenome assembly ULUN01 (sample SAMEA4835761, study PRJEB28245) | human gut metagenome | biome: gut microbiome; material: fecal sample | place: Denmark | collected 2008
ATTCATCATATTTGCTCCTTTCCCCGGCTTCTCCGGTCTGTGTGATAGATTCTCCGTCTCGGCTTTCGCTTTCACGCTTTAAAGCATTGTAGCGTGTTTCTGAGGTGTTTGCAAGTCCTTTTTGAACAGAATTTTCCGCTGTGCGGTTCTCTGCTTTCTCCCTCTCATACACCCCGATTGCTTTGCCTATCTCCATCAGGATAGGCTTTGATAAATCGGACACGTTGCTACCAAGCTGTGACAGCGTTTCCACTGTGTTAAACTCATGGATATAAGGGAAATTTATTTCTTCGGCAAGCTCACTCTCCTCCATGCCACACCGCTTTAAAACGGTATAGGCAATACTGTCAGCAAGGGTTTCCCGTATCCTTACTTCTATATTCAGCTCGTCCAGTTCCTCTAAAAAGCTCCCTTCCTTTAAGTATTCCATATCCGAAGCAAGCTCCTTATAACAGTCCTCTGCAATACGTCCGGCGATCTCCCGGATACGTCCCACAAACCCGGCTTCCATGTCGGTATCCCCATAAGTCTTTTCCAAACGGGAAAGCACCGCTTCCATGTGTTCCTCACGCATCTCCCAAAGGTTAGGGAATTGTCCGATTCTTCTTGCCTTGTGAACGTCTGATATGTCAAAGACATATTTCAAACCGGAAAAACTGTCCTCATCAATCAGCGCAATGCCCTTTGCACCTTTGTTTACCCAACAGTGCATCTTTTCATTCCATATCTCTATGGAAGCACAGGCGGTTGCATCCGGTCTTTGGGCATAGATTAAAAGCTGTTCCTTGAACGGATATTTGTACAGTCCGGAAGCAGTATTTAAGTACCGCCTCCAGCTTTCTTCATTCCGCACGACTTCTTTTGCTGTTTCCTCTGCCAGTGCGGAAATCAATTTATATTTTCTCATGATAAACCTCCGTAAAAAAGGCTGTAAGGCACTTTAAGCACCCTACAGCCTGTGACCAGTTACTTATCGGCATCAAGCGTAAAAACCATGCTCCTCAATGCCTTTTTCCAGAATACAGTTGATCAGTTCCTCCAACTCCACGTTGTTAATCTCGCTGACAACGATCAGCTTGGCAAGGGTATCCTTCGGAACAGATACCGCATAACGCTCCTCATCTGCACGAAGCTCATGCACACAGATACCAAGTCCGTCTGCAATCTTGCACATAACACCAAGTTCAGGCTCCTTAACTCCTGCCATAATGTCAAGGATTGTTCTCTCCGGCACACCGGAAATTCTGGAAAGCTCCGCAATCCCGATTTCTTCCTCTTTCATCACATTTAATAATTTGTCTCCTGTTGTAAACATATCCCTTTCCTCCCTACTCTGCTTTTCTTCCAAATGAAAATGTATCTTCTTTTTCCTTTTTCGGGGCAAATCTGCCTTTGACTTCCAAAAGCCTTTTTTCCATAATGGAGAACATGGCTTCCACCTGCTCCTGTGTGTACTCATAATTGGTGCGGTTGGAAAGGTTCTCAAGCCTACCGATTGCATCAATGACTTTGTTCACACGATACTCCCCAAGACGGACAAACTTGTCCGCCTTGCTCTCATTGTCCTGTACTTTCTTTGTTTCTTCTGCTCCCATTGTTACGTCCTCCTTTTATTTTTTCTTTCCTGTAAATTTCTTATTGGGAAACTCCATGACAAACTTAAACTGCACTCCGGACTTTTCTTCTCCGTCCTTTGTGTAGTGGTATTCTTCCGTACCGCTCGGAATGATATAGGCATCGTATTTCTTGCCCGCCTTGCTTGTAAGCCCCTTTAACAGCGTCTTTTTCCCGGTAAGCAGGCTTTCCACCTGTTCATCTGACAGGGCAACACCCATGATCCGGCTTACATTCATGCCACACTTATTCTTACAGAAAGCTCCGTATTTTCCCTTTACCACCTCTCCGCCGCAGTTTGAGCATTTACCAAGCACCTTCTGCTCCTGTGCGAACATTTTTTTCTGCTCGTCACTGACTTCGTGGTAGGTGTGGATTAAGTCAGATACCATTGTTTCAATATCTGCCATAAAGTCCTCACGCTCCATCTCTCCCTTTGCAACAAGGGTAAGGGCATTTTCCCAGTCAGCGGTAAGTTTCGGGGACTTCACCACATCGGGAAGCACCGTAATCAGCTTTATTCCGTTCTCTGTGGGGATCATCTGCTTTTTCTCACGCTTCACAAAACCGTCCTTGACTAACTTCTCGATAATGTCTGCTCTGGTGGCAGGTGTGCCAAGTCCTTTGCGCTCTACATCATCTCCCATGTCCTCACTTCCGGCTCGCTCCATTGCGGACAAAAGGGAATCTTCCGTAAAGTGCTTCGGCGGTGTGGTGTAATGTTCGCTAATCTTCGTCTGTACCCCGTTAAAGGTCTGCCCCTTTGAAAGCTCCGGCAGTTTCTTATCCTCCTGCTCCTTATCTTTCATGGTCTTAAAGGAACGTTTAAAGGTATCTTCAAAATCTTTCCACCCGTTTTTTAAGACCGACTTGCCGGAAGTGGCAAAGGTGTAACCACCACAGGTAAGCTCTGCTTTAACCGTTTCATAAAGATGTTTCTCCCCCGTAGCACACAGCAGTCTGTTGGCCACAAGGGATAAAATCTTTCGCTCCGTTTCCGGCAGTGCTGCAAGGTCAGCTTTGGCAATCTCCATTGTAGGAATAATCGCATGGTGGTCTGTAACCTTTTTGCTGTTTAACACACGCTTAATATCCGGATTAAACATCATATTTTCCTCAAACAGAATGGAACTGAAAATCGCTTTGATTACGTTTCCGGCAGTCTGCTCCATATCGTCAGACAGATACTGGCTGTCCGTTCTCGGATAGGTACACAGCTTTTTTTCATAAAGGCTCTGGGTGTACTCTAAGGTCTGTTTTGCAGTAAACCCGAATAAACGGTTTGCATCCCTCTGGAGCGTGGTAAGGTCATAGAGCTTCGGTGATGCCACCGTCTTTTCTTCCTTTACCACAGACGTAACAAGAGCCTGTCCATTCCGACAAGCTCCTGCAATCTGTTCCGCTTCTGTTTTACTGTCAATCCTCTCTGTTGCTGCATCCACGCCGCCGCAGAGGATGTGAGCCATGAAATACTGCTCTTTCTTGAAATTCATAATCTTGCTCTCACGTTCCACAAGCATTGCAAGGGTAGGTGTCTGTACTCTGCCCACCTTTAACACCTTGCCGCCATATAAAACGGTAAAAAGCCTTGTACCGTTGATACCCACAAGCCAGTCCGCTTCCTGTCTGCAAAGTGCAGAATGGTATAAATGCTCGTAGTCACTTCCCGGCTTTAAATTCTCAAATCCTTCTCTTATGGCACTCTCCTCCATGGAAGAAATCCATAAGCGTTTCATCGGTTTGCTGCATCCCGCCTGTTCATACACCAGACGGAAGATAAGCTCTCCTTCCCGTCCGGCATCGGTGGCACACACTACCTCATCCACTCTGCTGTCATGCAAAAGACCATAAAGCACATCGTACTGCTCTTTGGTATCCTCCTTAATCTCATACTGCCAATGTTCCGGATTAACGGGAAGGCTCTCAAAAGTCCATTTCTTCCACTGATCTCCATAGCTTTCCGGTTCTGCAAGCTCTATTAAATGTCCCACGCACCAGCTTACAAGATAGCCGCCGCCCTCAAAATATCCGTCCTGTCTGTCTAAGGCTCCCAATACATCTGCTATGCTTTTCGCCACACTCGGCTTTTCTGCGATTACTAACTGCATTTATTCGTCCTCCTCATCGTCTTTCTCAAAAAAATCGTCCTCTGTGTCCTCGGTTTCGTCCTCATCTTCCAAGACTTCTTCTTCCTCGTCCTCCTCATCATCTTCATCAATAAACTGCTCTTTCTTTTTCTTTACCACCTTGAAATAGTAGCCTGCGCCGATGCCAATAACTGCAATGATGCCAAGTACAATATAGGTTCCCATCGGATTATCGGTCTGTGCGGGCTGTTCTTCTTCCGGCTCCTCTGTGCCTTCTTCCATACTTTCCTCGCCATCCTCCGGCAATTCTTCTGTTCCCTCAGTATCCGTTTCTGTGTTGTTGTTCGGCAGTGCGCCGTCACTTACCGGAATTGCAGACTCCAGTGCAGCGGAATTTTTCGGAAGCGTTTCGCTGTTTTCCGTTGTTGTATTTAATAAATCATTTTCGCTGATCTCTGTCAGGAAGTAGACCATTTCCTCATCCCCGTCCCTGTCGATAATCAGATAAAACACCTTATCACTTGCAGTCTGAATGGTGTAAAACTCTTTCCCTTTCTCCGACTGTTCTGCATTATTTTCTGCCTGCTCCGAAGCATCTGCTTCCTGCATGGCAGCTTTTTTCTGTTCTGCAAGACTGGTTTCCGATGTGGTATTGCCCTCACTGTCCGTTTTCGTATGCTCTGTTACCTGTCCGGTTGCTGAGGAAGGCTTGGTTGCTTCTGCACTGACCGGGAGCTGTTCTGCAGGATTGCTTTCGTTACTGTCCTCCGCTTCCGGATCGGTGTAATACGGATTGGCTGTCTTATAGACCTCTGACATATTTCCGGCATTATCCATTGCGGAAATGGTAAAATACTGATACCCTGCATCAAACTGTTGCAGACGGATATTCAAAACGCCATTCGTCAGCTCGGTAAATTCATAACCATTCACATAGACTGCCTTGATACCGGAATCCGTATCGTGTGCTTGTACGCTTAACAGACCATCGCTAACCGCCGCATTTAAGGTTGGCTTGGTAAAATCAAAGCACTTGATGTAACGGTTCTTCTCGTAGGTATTGCCCTTCTGGTCTGTCACAAGCACATAGACGGTGCAGTTTTCCGAAATCTCCACATACATATCCTCTGTGATGTCTGTCCAGCTTCCATTCTGTGCGACTTTCGCCTGTACGCTTTTTACGGTAAAGTTGCCTGACTTTGCCACATCTTCAACTAAGACAGGTACCTTTGTGGTATCATTGTGCCACCCTGTCGGTGTATTGATTGTGATTTTCACGTTGGGATTCACATACTCACAAAGACTGTAATCCTCTTTGCAGACCTCACATTCCTTATCCACCGAGTACTGTGAGCATTTTTCCTTACAGGCACATTCCGGTGTGGGAATGTCATTGCCGGACACCGTAGAGCTTTCCTGTTCACTTTCGCTTTCTTCCTCATTTCCCGTAGACGGTGTTTCCGTTTCACTCTCATTTTCCTCTGCATCCGTATCCTGTGCCTGTACCGATACGGTATTGCCGCTGTTTGCCATAAATGCCCCAATCGGCATACAGAACAATACTGCCGATAAGATAAGGGACATGATCACCTTAACTGATAACTTTTTCTTCATTTCCTGTTCTCTCCTTTTCTTTTTGTGCTAATAACTGCAAAATCTCGTCCTCGCTGAATTTGATAAGTAATTGCAGCTTCTCGGACGAGATTTTATGCTTTTCGATAATATCCAGTTTTTCAGCTCTTTCCGCCATACGTTTTTCTTCTTCCAGGTTCTTTAACTTTGCCTGCATGGTGGCAAGCTGTTCTTTTGTCTTTGTGATTTCCTTTTCTATTCTCTGGCTTTTTGTCATAGTATCTCACTTCCTCTAATTCAATCTTCCAAAACTGTAAAAATGGCTCTGCCAGTACGGAGTGTTAATGGAAGCATATTTGATTGGATCGCCACAGTGTATCATTACCCCGTTGCCGCAGTAGATGCCTACATGACTGACTGCACCTGCTGAATTATAGGTGCCTGTGAAAAAGATAATGTCTCCCGCTTTCGCTTCGCTTGCCGATACGGGAGTACACTGGTCATAAATGCCCTGTGCGGTTGTTCGTGGCAGATTGTGTACGCCGCTGTTGGTAAATACCCAGCACACAAAACCGGAACAGTCAAAACTTGTGGACGGAGACGAACCGCCCCATACATACGGATAGCCTAAATACTTGGCTGCTTCCTCCATAAGTGCCTGTACGGTTGCATCATCATAGGAATCCGGTGGTATGGCATTTCCCGGCGCACCGCCGCCACCTCCCGGACTTTCACCATAAAGCGTTCCCTCGCCTACATCAAAATAAAATAATGGATTATAATACTCTCCGTTATATAAGCACTCGATATGCAAATGGCTTCCAGTACTGCTTCCGGTGTTTCCCGTAGTTCCGATTACCGTCCCTTTGGTTATGCTCTGACCTGCACTGACACTCAGGCTGTCCATGTGGGCATATTTTGTGGTGTAACCGTCTTTTTCGATGACCACATAATTCCCGTAATAGCTGTCATAAGCTGCTGTCGTGACTGTACCGTCATGGGCTGCATAAACGGTTGTGCCTGTAGGCACTGCTATATCCACGCCCCGGTGCAGTTCCTCATTTCCGGTGTTCGGGTTCTTGCGGTATCCATAATAGCTTGAAATATAGTTATACCAGTACAGATCAAGCGGAGAAGCAAACTGCTGTAAAAGCCCGCCTGTTTCTGCATACATGGCATAAATCTCTGTCTGTTCTGCATCCATCTTTCCGGCAACAATGGTTTCCAATGGTTTGACCGTAAGCACTACCCTTAATATGCTGACTTCGTATTCCTCCTCTTCCTCGTATTCGTATTCTTCCTCTGTCTCCTCTCCTGTTACCGGATCAGTAACAGTGCGTGTACCTGTCTTGGTTACTGTCCTTGTCCTTGTTTCCGTATCCGGTGTAAGAGTCAGCGTATACATCTCATCAAAAAGAGCCTGTACCTCGCTTTCCACCTCACTTGCAGTAAACTCCGTATGGACAGCCGATAAATACCCGATCAGCGTAAACGGATTGTGCCCGATTTCCCCCAGATTATAGGAATACTCATCATATCCCGGATAATCGGTTTCGATGTTGTCAATCTCATTCTGAAGGTCAAGCTCCAGTCTGGTAAACTGCAAGTCTGTCGCATCAATCTCTGCCGGTTCGCTCAAATAGCTTGCCGCAAGCACCGTAGACTGCGTATCTGCAAACATCGCCCCACAGGACGATACCGAGGTCATAATCATAATAAGAAGCACCGCCATGATACCAACCGTTATGAGAACACCCGCATTTTTGCTTGCAATCTCCTGTAACTTCTTTGCTATGGCGGTTGCAGTATTGGCAGTCTTTGACACTGCTTCCTGTGCCGCTTTTGTGGCAGCTCCCTTCTGTCTTGCTTTCATATACTCCCGTTTGATGCGCTGTTTCTGTAAACGCTTCTGCAATGCTTTTTTCTGCATCTGCGGGTTTTCCTCTAAAAACTTCTGGTACTGGAAGTTGACCTCTTTCTGAAACTGCTTTTTTTCCAGCTTCGCTATCTTCGCCCGCTGTCTTGCTTCCTTTCCCTTATAGTGCCTTTTTACAAAGTCAAACAGTTCCTCAGCCTTCTGCTCCGTTTTATGGGCACCTTCCACAGCAGAGTTTTCTTTTTCGTTCTCGGCAATTTTGCCATGCACGAAATTTCTGCTTTCAGTCTGCATTCGCCGCATGGTGGTCTTAGAAAGGCTCTCCTGCTTAAAAGGCTTCTCCTTATCCAGCGGAACAACCACATATTTCCCCTTGCCCGTTTCCTCGTCAAAGACTCTCTGCAAGGTATATTCCCGCTTCTTGGGAAGTTTTCCTCTAGCCTTTTTGACCTTCTCTGCGGCTTTCTGCGCCTGTTTCTGTTTCTTTTTTAATTTCTCGCTTCCGGTAAACTCCGAAGCACGATCCTCCGAAAAGACCTTTCCGGCATCTTCCGTAAAAACGGTATCTTTGGCTTTCTCCCTGTGTTTATGCTCTCGCTGCACACGCTTTTTGTGGTATTTGCCCTTTTCCTGTGACTGCCTGTAAGTGTCCCTGCGGTGGTAATCCTCTTTTTCTTCCTGCCTTTTCCCGTTTTCCTCCGTCTGACCGGAATTATCCTGTCCGGAAAACGTGTTCCCGGCTTTGGTAAATGCCGCCTTTTCCTCCTGTCCCTTATCGGCATCGGACTTCTGGACATTTTGCCCAAAAGTTTCCCCATACTCCTTTTTCGCATGGCTTTTCGATGCGCCGGGCTTTTGTGAAGCTCCTGTTTTCTCCTGAAAGACAGCGGAAGCTCTCGGCTGAAAATCTAAGCCGCCGCTTTTTTGAAAGTCTGGATTGCCTTCCTTTTGAAATTCTTTCACAGCCTTTTTATGGGAAGCGGTACTTTTTCCTGTCTTTTTATCTGCCATTAACTCGCCTCATCTTTCTTAACTGCTTCCTCCGGTTTGGTGTTCATAATCGCATAGGTCTTGGTGTTTGTCGGATACTTGTCAACAAACGGGATAACCACGTTGTCAAACAGGATCAGACCGCTCCCCGGCTCAGAATTGGTTACATGGGCAAGCTGCTTTTCGGAAAGTCCTAACTTATCTGCAAGGATTGCCTGATCCTTTGCGTTCTGGTTTAACAGATACACAAAGTCACTGTTACCCAGGATACCCTCGATTTCCTCTGAACGTAAGAAGTCACCCACGTTCTGGGTAAGCCCTGTCGGGATACCTCCCCACTTTCTGAAACGCTTCCAGATTTCCACAGAGTAAATGGCAGTCTGCTTTTCCTTTAACAGAAGGTGGAACTCATCACAGTAATAACGGGTGGCAATCTTACGCTCCCTGTTCTGTGATACCCTGTTCCATACTGCGTCCTGTACGATCAGCATACCAAGCTCTTTTAACTGTTTTCCCAAGTCCCTGATGTCAAAACAGATGATACGGTTCTGTGAGTCCACGTTGGTACGGTGGTTAAAATAATTCTGCGAACCGCTTACATACAGCACAAGGCTGTTGGCAATTCTGACTGCCTTTGCCTTTGCTTCCTTTGCAAGCTCTTTTTCCACGTTTTTCGGCTCATATTTTAATAGTGCATTGTATAAGTCCTCAAGGATAGGCATATTCTCCGGTACAGGGTTTTCAAAATAGGTATCGTAAATATGACGGATACATTCGTCAATGATACCCTTCTCATCATTCTCCAGACCGTCCTTTCCTCCAGCAATCAGATCACACAGGGTAATGAGAAAGTCACTCTTTAATTTCAGAGCTTCCTTATCCCCTTTATGGGATAACTGAATATCCATCGGGTTTAAATAGTCTTTGGAATCAGTGGCAAGTCTTATGACCTGTCCCTTTAGTGCCTGTACCAACGGGAAATACTCTCCCTCCGGATCACAGATGATAATGTCATCTCTTGTCATAAGGAAACATGATAAAATCTCCCTCTTTGCACTGAATGACTTACCGGAACCCGGCGTTCCGAGTATCACGCCATTTGGTGTACGGAGCCTTTTGCGGTCTGCCATAATCATGTTGTTTGAAAGGGCATTTAATCCGTAATAAATTGCCGGAGCAGGCATGAACAGCTCCTGTGTGCAGAACGGAACTAAAATAGCAGTGCTTTTCGTTGTCAGCACTCTCTCAATTCCGGTATCATTGCACCCAATCGGTGCGGATGCCATAAGTCCCTGTTCCTGTAAATACTGCAAGCATCGTAAGTTGCAGTTTGCCTGCTGGATAATGCCGGACACTCTCTGCGTGATGTTCTCAAGCTCCCTTTTTGTCTTTCCGTAACAGGTAATCAGGAAGGTCATTTTGACAATCTTCTGGTTGCTCGTGTTCAGATCGTCTAAAAGTTCTAAGGTGTCCTTTTCATAAGTGATGATGTCCGTAGGTAGAATGTCCATATCGTAGCCACTGCGGACAGCCTTTTTCTGCTCCTCAATCTTCATTTTCTGAATGTTCGTCAAAGCTCCCTTTAACATCTTGATTGCCTTTACCGGGTCCATCGTCTGCATGTGCATGGTAATGGTAAGGTTATCATCAATGTCAAGGAGCTTCTTTAACAGCTCGTCATTAAATCTCGGTGCGATAATATCCAGATAGTGAACACTTCCGTACATACTGCCGGACTTAAATCTGCTCGGATAGCGGAAATCAAACCCCGGCGGTGCAATATAGTCTTTTACACTCTTGCCGGACTCTGACAGTTCCTTAAATGAAAAACGGAAAGGCTCCATCGTTCCCTGATTAAAATACTCATGCAGGATACGAAGTCTTTCCTTTCCGTCAAGTGACCGGGTATTCGTGCCGATGTTATTTAAGTTTCGGATAACATCTTTCTCGATATTATTCAGTTTGTTCCTTGCTTCCTTGTATCCGGTGCTTTCCACACCAAAAATGAGATACTTTGACTTGATGATACCGTTGTTTCCCTTTGCCGACTGATGCTTCAACATCTTTGTGTATTCCTCACGAATATCGTCAAAATCATCATCCTGCAAAGGTATGTCAAACTGCTCCGCAAGTGCCTGTTCATTGACCTGCCTGTTGAATAGGAACAGTTCAAACTTAATGGACGGATCAAAGTAATTGATGAGCTTACTGTACTCCTCTAAAATATCTCCCTGGTCTTCTACTTCCAGAAGGTCATAGTTGATGTCGTAAAACTCCACCATCTTCGTGTAAAAATTATGTGTTACCTGACAGATACCATCACGAAACATCTTTTTGAAGGTAATGGTTTTCTGTGCAGTATCCGGCTTTGCCTGTTCCTTCCCGTTTCCGGCAAGGATACGTCTAAGCTCCACTAACCGCTTCTTTTCCGAAAAAGTAAGTCCGGCTCTGCTTGCCGCCTTCTTATTTTCCGGCATTCTGCGGTTTTCGGCTTGCGCCTTTTGCTTTTTCTTCAAGGTAGCGCACCTCCTTCTTTATTTTTTCTCTTTCCTCCAACTGCTCGTAGAGGTTTTCCGATTTATAAGGACGTATCCCCGGTGTAAGCATCTTCTGCCGTATCATAAAGTACAGAAGTTTTTCTGCCGGAAACCCGTCCCTTTCGTACATTGCCAAAAAGAAAAATGGCAGCATCACTCCCACCATGATAAGGGCTGCCGCCTGTGTTCCTAAAACTCCCTTTGTAAGAAAATACAAGGGAACTCCGGTAATGGCAGCTCCGCTAAAACAGATGATCTGTCTTTTGGTAAGATTTAATGCTACTTTTGTTTTGATGCCACTCAGGTCTTTTGGCACTGGTACTGATATTGCCATAGTCTGCTCCTTTCGTGTGCATACCCATATATGGGCAACGCCCACCATGAATTAGTGAGCGTTAAAAATTGATTTTGATAAGGAACCTGTCTTGAATAAGCTGAAGCATAAGATTACGGTATAGGCTGCCACAGACCATAAGGCGCTGTGAAGGTTACTTGCCACTGCCACGCTTGCCACAAGCACAGCATAAATCGCCACACATACCATAATGAAAAATCCCTGAAATGCTAAAGCGATAAGTCCCTTTAGATAGTTGGTTCCGACTGTTCCCCATTCCCTGTTGGTTACGGTTGCCGCCGGAATTGGTGCTACTGATACATAAAGGTATATTTCAATCATACGTCCGTATAAAATGACGGTGATAAGGACGGACATGATTTTCATACACAGGCTGATGATCATGGTTTCCATGCCAAGTCCTATCAGCTCCCCAATCCCCATACTGTCAATCTGGCTGTTGAACATGGAAGTAAGCGTAGCCTGCACATCCAGACTCGTTGAGCCGGATATGGAAGCTGCCGCCTGTGTCACTACATGACTTCCCACGTCAAAGACCGCCATGACAATATCAAAGGTCTTAGAAAGTAAGCTGACAGCGATACAAGCCTTGAATAAAAAACGGAAGAACAGGCTCGTATCAAAGTCGTGCATATTGTTTTTGTCGATAACCATTGTGATCAGCTCATAGACCAGTACAAAGCTGATAATCATTCCCGCTATGGGGACGATGACATTTTCCGATAACGTCTGCACCATGCTGAAAATACCGGAGTTCCATGAGCTGGGTGTCTTGCTGACCTCCCCTGCAATCGTGCCTACCTTGTCATTCACATCGGTGAACATGGTTTCAAGGTTGGACAGCACCCACCCTTTCAGCATATCCTTTATGAAATCAGTGATCTTGTCAATGATTCCACCCATGAAGAACTATCTCTTATGAGAACAGTGTGGAGAGCTGTGGAATCACCGTCTGCGCCACAATGATAATGCCCCCGCCAGACATAAGCTGCTTCATGCCCTGTGACTTTGCTCCGGGATTGTCGTTACCGTAACCTTCCAGAAGGTTGATCACACCCCATACACCTACACCTGCTCCGATTGCTGTTACTACGGTCTTTAATCCTGTTACTGCTGTTGTAAAAAATGACATTTTATTTACCTCTTTCTTTCCTTAAATTTGATTTGTGATTGAAAGAGTTTTTCGTGTCAAATGCCCTGTCCTGTGATAAAATAAGGACAGGGCATTCCTTTAGGATTACCCTGACGGGCATTCGATACCTTCAAGTTTGCCGACTGCGGTATCGGGTGCTTTTTCTATCCTAAAGTACATTCAAAACTCCGTTTCCACTTTTGGACATTTTGTCCAGAAGTTGTGTTACGATATGCCAGCTCAATTCCGCTATCGCTCCATTTCGCTGTGGCTGAACGCCATATACAGATAATTGCAGTTCTGCGCGTCTGCAAGTAAACTTGCACACTTGTCCTGCATTATCTGTGCATATCGTTTTTTTTCCATATTCAGTTTTATGCTGCGATTTCCCCGACATCTTCCACCTCATCAACGGTGTCGTTGTTCCTGATCTTTGCATGGTACAGGTTCTTTACATATTTTTCGATGTCTAAGGCATTCTTCTCGTCATAGTCAGAAAGCAAGTGGTACTGCTTATGCTTTGTTATATCAAACTTATTGGAGAAGAATGGTCTTACTCCCCTAAGCTGCATGATGCACTTGCCACCATCCATGACTGCAATCTCGTCCTGACTCATAAGCTCTTTTCCGGTCTTTTGGTAATTCAGACCGTAGGACTGGCTCGTACCCCTCGTGTCCGAGGTATTATAAAGGTCAATGGTTTCTTTACCCAAAACTTCTGCCAGCTCTTTGAGCGTGGTCTTTTCCTTCCCACCGAGGAATAGTGTGGTATCACAGTTGCCTTCTATGGTATCAGCGTTGTCCTTATAAATCGCTTTAAGCTGTGACTTTGACTGCAAAATAATAGAAGCTGAAATTTCCCGGCTACGGATCGTAGCTATCAGCTTCTCAAACTTTGGTATCTGCCCAATGTTCGCAAACTCGTCTAATAAGCAGCGCACATGAATCGGCAGCCTTCCGTTATACACATCATCTGCCCTGTCACAGAGCAGGTTAAAGAGCTGTGTATACATGATTGACACGATGAAATTGAATGTATCGTCTGTGTCGGAGATAATGACAAACAAAGCTGTCTTTTCGTCCCCTAACATATCAAGCTCCAGTTCATCATAGCTTGTCAGATCACGAAGCTCCTTAATGTCAAATGGTGCTAATCTTGCACCACAGCTAATCAAGATACTCTTAGCTGTCTTTCCCGCAGCCAGCTTGTACTTTTTGTACTGCTTTACTGCGAAATGGTCTGGTTCTCTCTCCTCAAGCTCATCGAACATCAAATCGACAGGATTCTTAAACTCCTCATCGTCCTCCCTGGCTTCACTGGCATTGATCATGTCAAGCAGGGTGGTAAAATTCTGTTCTTCCTCCACGCACTCATACCAGATATATCCGATAAGGGCTGTGTAGTAGAGCTTTTCGGCTTTCACCCAGAAATCTTCACCGGATTGCTGTCCCTCTCCTTTGGTGTTTAAGATAATTGTGTTTACGAGTTTCAAAATATCCTTTTCACTCCGGATATAAGCGAAAGGATTATAGTGCATTGATTTTTTAAAGTTAATGGTGTTCAGAACTTTGACTTTGTACCCGTTCTTTAACAGCATTTTGCCACACTCCACAAGCACCGTTCCTTTCGGATCAGTGACAACGTAGGAGCTGTGCATCTGCATCAGGTTGGGTTTCACAAAAAAGCGAGTCTTGCCGGAACCAGAACCGCCGATAACAAGAATGTTTTTATTTCTTGCATACTTCGGTTGCTTTGGTCTGCCCGACATCATCAGCCTTTCCGTTTCTGTCAGTATGACATTGTTTTCAAAGACCGAATCGACATAAGGCTCTATATCCTTTGCATTTCCCCACCTTGCGGAACCGTACTCTACACCCTGCCTAAATTTCTTGGCATTCTTGGCTTTGAAATACACCACAAGACGGAGCGCAACGCCGCCCGCAATACCGATCAGTAAATCTTTCGGAGAAAAGCTCGGCAACGGATTGGAAAACAAATCATTCAGCCCGTTCATGGCTGCCATCATCTTATCGGAAGCATTGCTTCCCGGCGATACACGCCACAGCCACGCTATCTTGTCACAAAAATAGCCTGCAAGAATATACGGGAGATTGATAAGAATGAGTTTCTTTTTTTCCACGCTTCCGGTCTTAGCCTTCAGCGTTTCGGGAATGGCTTTTAAGTCTTTGACAATACCGTCTATAATCTTACTCATAGTGATTGCCCCCTGTCTTTCTGGTGTTCCCTTGCTCTCTCCCTGTTCTTGTCCTTTCCAAGAAGCTCCCTGAACTCTGCCAGCTTCTCCTTTACGGATACTCTGCCACGCTTCTTCTCATTAACTTTCACAAATTCCTTAAATGCCTGTGTGATCACATCGGCATCCTTGCCCTTGAAAAATACCATATACTTCGGCGGTTCCACCGTCTTATCCTTTTTCACTGCAAAGTCAACATTGTATTTCCTTGCCACCCGCTCAAAGGACTTGATGTTGTTATCCGTAACCTCAATACTCGAAGCTCCCATACCCTGACCGACCAGCTTTTTCACTGACATTTTTCCATGTGTTGCCTGTTGTCCGGCTTTCCGGCGCTCCAGATACATCTTCATGGCTTTTTTCAGTACATCGGCGGTCAGCCTTGAGGACTTGAAAACAAGGGCAATCGTTTTCTGTGTAACTTCCTCCTGCATGGTTTTCCTCCTTGATTTTTTGTAACTGTAGCTCCACTATGGTGGAACATACAGCCTGTGCAGTAAATACTTCATAAGCTCTCCTTTCCACTTCTGGACATTTTGTCCAAGAGTTCTGTAAACGCAAAAAGGGCAGCTACAAACCTTTACGGTCTATAACTGCCCTTGCGCTGTCAAAATTTATATAGCTACTTTTCTAAATATTGTATAATTGTTTTTGCATCATCTCTTGTAATAGCATCAAAATAACACAATTTTCTTCCAATTCCATTAAGAGATGTTCCAAAAACTAATCCATCTAAAGTATCCTTATTAATCCAAAATCTATCATGAAAATCACTAATGTTATAAAATGTTATTTCCGTCCCAACAGATTTTAATATCTGCTTTATTTTTTGAAAAAAATTATTATTTAAAAGATTTTGATTCCCATAATATCTAATTTCTTTTGCTTTTAAAAAACATAAAACTTTTTTCAAATCATTCTCATAAGTAAAATCATAATTTTGGGGAAATAAATAATTATCTGTTATAATGATTGTTTTTCCGGTTGACTCCAAGCCTAATAGCTGATCCATCATAAATGAAGCTGTATCACTAATATCACTAGGCTTTATTACATCTTCTGTTATTGATATCAACCGTTTTCCACACCCACCTAATGATAACTCCCCATGACATTCTTTATCCATCAATAAATGATTATCAATATGAGCAATAATTGGTTTTATCTTGTATAAACACTCTAGTCCTTTTTTTATAATTTCACTTTCTACCAAATCAACATCACAGTCTGAATCATAATATAATGTATATGGGACTACCTCGGTATTTTGTATTAATACCCCAATAGATTCCAAAAATTCCTTTCCCCATTGGCATTCCTGTGTCATGGCAACATTAAAAGATTCAAGAATGCAATGCATTTCTCTTTCATATTTTGTCTGTAATTCTATATTGTCGCAATCAAATAAATATTCAATAGTGTAATGTCTCCTAACTTGATGCACCCCATCTCCATAGTAAAAAACAGACGAACCATAATCAATTTCCAACATATAATTTCCTTCTTTCTCTATAATATATAAATAGAATAAAGCTCCGCATACATCTTGCCATCTTCAAACTTCACATCATCAAGCAATAATGCCTGGAATAACACTTCTCTGACACTCTCCAATTTTACCATAAAAAGCTCCGCTTCTGAAAGTCCCTCCAGCTCTATATTTTCCAAAGCCACCGCTTTTCTTGCTGACAGACAGTATGTATATAAAGCCATGATATATCTGTCAGACATCACAAAGGCATATGTATCCTTGCCTTTATAATTGTATCGGCACTTTCCCAATTCTTCCTCAGATATGGTAAAAAAACATCTTACTGTTTCCAGATACACCTTTCCGTCATAGTCCGGCTTATACTTCTTTGCCAGCCGCTTAATTGTTGCAAAAATATTATTTCTCTCATAGGTCAGTCTTGTTCTCTTAAAAACAGCTTTTTTCCCCCGCATATCCATGTAAACATTGTTCCCTATGGTTTTTCCGGCGAATGGCTCATACTCACCGATCCGCAGCAGATAGGAAAGCACCTGCAAAAGCTTTTCCTTTGAAGTAATTTCATTGTAGCTGTAATCGCCAAAACCTAACTGTTCAAACCGTAATGGTGTGCTTCCCCTTTTAATTTCCCGTTCCATTACCCTGTACACATCTCTCATTGACTCCATAAATCTTTTTGCTCCTTCCTTTCTTACAATAAAAGAGCAGCCATATTTGACTGCCCCACCTTTGGACAAAATGTCCAGAAGTTCTATATTTCCACTTTTGGACTTTTCGTCCAGAAGTGTCCTGTTATAATACTGATAAGCTCTCCTGCAATGCCGATTATCTTAAAAATCAGCACTACACCGCCGATTAGACCGCCTATAATACAATTCAGAGCAAGAATACCAATGCTCCCGCTGATACCGAAATTCTTGGGTATCAGCCACAGGCACATACGGCGGATACCAAACGGACACCCTGCAATAATCCAATATAAAAACCAGTCAAAGCCTTCTGCTTTATTGCATACCGGATAACAGGTCAGCATCCATACCGTAATTATCACTGCCGGAACAATAACCTTAAACAATACCCTTTTCATGCCATCCACCTCCATACATATCGTGCTGTACCTCCTGTTGGTAATAATGATTGATTGTATTTGGCGCATTGTAGAGTGCTGTCACCATATATGCCTTGATATTTGTTATCTTGGTTGTGGTATTCTTCATGCACTCCATCACATACTCCAAATGCGAGCTGTTCAGCTTTAAGAACTTTGACTTTACCAGCTCATATGGATAATCATCCCCACCAATCTTAACCGTCTTGTGTTTTACGCATACAACCTCACAAATCACCTCAAAAAGCTCATCATAAAGCCCTTTATCCTGCGTACTATACTTCATGTAATGCTCATACTCAATATTTTCCTTAATGATTTCTATGTATGCGTTGACATCATCCATCACATCAATCGTTTCTTCGACTTTACTCTCTGATTGATTAGATTGATTGTTATAACTCAAATCAGTATAGTTAGTATTGTTATAATTTGCGTTCGGTTCTCGAACCTCTGCAAGTTCGGTTTCCGAACCTCTTGAAGTTTGATTTCCGAACTCCTGCAAGTTCGGTTTCCGAACCTCTGCAAGTTCGATTTCCGAACTTCTGGAAGTTTGATTATCGAACCTCTTGAAGTTCGATTTCCGAACTTCTGTGGAAACATCAGTGTTTGAAAGACTTTCCGGCTGGCTTTCTGGCTCTCCGCCCACTTCCAAAGTGGCAAAGTTTTTGACATAAATAATATCCGGTTTCCCCAATCCCTGTCTTTTTTTCTCTATCAGACCAATACCCTTTTTGCTGTCAAGCTCTGCCAATACTTTCACACACTTTTCTTTTGCACAGCCTAAATCCTCCATAATATTATCAAGGGTATAATGAATATATGCCCTGTTTTCATCATCAAACCATCCGTTTTTCATGGATAGTGACATTCTGTCAAGCATCAGACCATAAAGGAGCTTTGCATCACTGGATAACTCTTTGAACCGTTCGTCCTTAATCAGCAATCTCGGAACTCTGTAAAATGAAAACTGTTCTGCTTCGATACCATAGTAATAATCAAATTTCATCATGTTACCCATGTGCCTGCACCTCCTTTCTACTGTCTTTTCTTCCATTCATCCAAAAGCTGAATGATAATATTCTCTATATCTTCACTGCTATAATCTTCAGCAAAATACTTGCTGATTTTATCCGCTTTCAGTGTAACCTTGCGTTCCTTTGGCTTTTCTTCTGTCAGGATCAGCCGCACCATTGCAAGCGTAAGCTCTCCGTTTTTGCCATATTCCTTTAACTTGCCGGATTGTACGGTGCTGACATTACAGCCCCGTTCTTCTATAACGACCTCTACCCACTGCTGTGCTTCCTCTGATAGAAAGGATATGTCCACGCCCTGTGAAAAGCCTAATTTCTTGGTATCCACCATTTCAAGAAGCTCATCGGACAACCTTGAAAGCCAGATATAACGCTGCACCTTTTTCGCATTCTCTCCGGCAGCTTCCCCCACTTCATCAAGGGTATTCTTTCCCGATTTCTTTCCCTGATGCTTCATGGCTTCATACTTCATCTTATAGGCTTTTGCCTTTTCACTCGGTAAAATGTCCTCTCTCTGGATATTGGAATCCACCATGATAATAGTTGCTTCATCATCGGAATAATTGCGGACAATAATCGGCATTTCCGTTTTCCCGGCTCTTTCTGAGCCATGCTTCCTGCGGTGCCCGGCGATCAGCTCATAGCCGCCGCCTGCTCTCGGTCTTGCAATTCCCGGAACAAGTACCCCGTAAAGTCTGATACTCTCCGTTGTTTCCTCCATCTTTTCATCGTCCAATACCTTAAATGGGTGGTCTTTGAACTCATGAAGGTCTGCTAACGGGGCATTGATAATCTGCTCTGCCCCTATTTCCTGTGCGTTGCTTCCACCGAATAAATCATCAAAACTCTCCATTTTGATTTTAGATGCGCTTCCTGTCTTTGTATTACTGCTCATTTGCAAGCACCTCCTCTGTCAAAGAATTGTAGGCAGATGCCACCTTTCCCTTTGGATCATGCTTATAAATGCTGACTCCTTCCGCAGAAATCTCCGCCGCCCTTACCGAAATCGGGATAATATTGGTAAATATCTTTACCCGGCTTCCATAGGCTTCCTTCAGCATGGCGCTGATGTCCCTTGCATAATTCGTCCTGCTGTCAACCATCGTCAATAAAATGCCCTCTATCTCCAGTTTTGGGTTAATCTGACGCTTTACCTTGCCAATTGTCTTGATAAGTTGCTGTAAACCTTTAACGGGCAGATACGCCGCCTGCACTGGTATCAGAATACTGTCGGCACAGGCAAAGGCATTTATGGTAATCATTCCAAGTGAAGGCATACAGTCAATTAAGATGTAATCGTAATAATCCTGCACCATGCTTATGTACTCCTGCATGATACGCTCCCGGCTCATGACATTTACAAGGGAAACCTCCAGACCGGAAAGCTCAATGTTTCCCGGCATAAGGTCTATTCCTTCCTCATGGTGTAAAATGCCCTCCATAGGCTCAACTTCCTCGTCCTTAATCAGACTGCCCATGACCGATGCCAATGTGATCTCGATTGCGTCCGGCTCTGTGTACCCCAAACTTGCGGTAAGACTGCCCTGTGCATCGGCATCAATCAAAAGTACCTTTTTCCCCTGTTTTGCCAATCCTATTCCTAAATTGCTTGTTGTGGTGGTCTTTCCGACTCCACCTTTCTGATTTGCGATTGCTATAACTCTACACATGATAAATTCTCCTTTGCTTTCTACTGATTTTCTTTTACGTTGCATTTTCTGACTTCCACATAAGCCCTGTGGAATTTCTTTGTTCCTTTATTCGGGTATAAATCTGAAAACTCTGTTACTTCAATCTTGGGATTTCTCTGCAAAATCTTCCCAAACCATTTAATATCATTCTTTGTTCCCATCAATCGAACTTTTAACATCAATCTACTCCTCCAAACAAGGCATACAGTTTCCGGTTATAGGTTGCATATTCTGGATACCGGATTTGTATTGCCTGCCAAAAATACGGTGCATAGGCACAGCAGAATAATTCTTCCACCGTATACTGCCTGCACTCACTGATCTGCTCCTCTGCGTCTTTGTAATCATCTACGCTTGGTGTACCGTTGCAGTACAAATTAAACGCCATTCTGACTACTTTCACGCTTCCACTGGTCTGCCAGCCTTCATGTAAACATTCTGTCTTTACACAACCTGTCTTAAAATCATAAATGCGGTTCGCATTTCTTCTGGTATCATCGTTAATACCAAGACAATAGCAAAGTGCCTTGTGGTACACATCCTGATACCTCACCTCTTTCAATTTCTCATAGTAGAATTTCTCATGTGCTTCACTGATAAAAATAATTTTTTGAGCTTTTGGGGCTCCTGCTCCTAACGCTGTACTATTCATGTTCTTTTCCTCCATTTCTGCTTTGCTGACCATAACAAAAAGGACACTTCTCTAAAATTTCTTTTAGAAAAATGTCCTTATAGTACAAAATATTAACTTGAACTGACTTGATTTTAATTTAAAATCGTTTATTTTAACCCTTTAAGACAGGTTATTTTGTCGTACTCTTGTCGTACCATACAATTAAAAAGTCCGCAAACCCGCATAAAATGGGCATTTATTTATCCAATGACTTCATTGTCGGGAACAATAACACATCTCTGATTGCCTGTGAATCTGTCAACAGCATAACCAGACGGTCGATACCATATCCGATACCACCTGTTGGAGGCATACCGATCTCTAATGCATTTAAGAAATCCTCATCTGTATGCTCTGCCTCATCATCGCCGGCGGCTGCATTGGCATCCTGCTGTGCAAAACGCTCTCTCTGATCGATTGGATCATTCAACTCGGAATATGCATTACACATCTCCCATGTATTACAGAACAACTCGAAACGCTCTACCTTTGTCGGGTCGCTTGGTTTCTTCTTTGTAAGTGGAGAGATAGCAAGTGGATGATCCATAATAAAGGTTGGCTGTACCAGATTCTTCTCGCAGAACTCTTCAAAGAATAAGTTCACGATATCGCCCTTGGTATGACGCTCCTCATACTCAATATTGTGCTCATCTGCAAGCTTCTTCGCCTCTTCATCCGTCTCAACACTATCAAAGTCAACACCTGCATATTTCTTGATCGCATCGTTCATTGTCAAACGCTCAAATGGCTTACCAAGATCAATCTCTACACCGTTGTAAGAGATCTTCGTAGAACCACATACCTTCTCAGCAAGATAACGGAACATAGACTCTGTCAGCTCCATCATACCTTCGTAATCGGTATATGCCTGATATAACTCCATCAATGTAAACTCCGGATTATGACGGGTATCCACACCCTCGTTACGATATACACGACCGATCTCATATACACGCTCTAATCCACCAACGATCAGTCTCTTCAAATATAACTCCAGAGAAATACGCAGCTTCACATCTTCATCTAATGCATTATAATGTGTCTCAAATGGTCTTGCAGCAGCACCACCGGCATTGGATACCAAAGTCGGTGTCTCTACTTCCATGAAATCTCTGTCTGCTAAGAAATTACGAATCTCTTTCAGGATCTTCGAACGCTTAATGAATACTTCCTTACTCTCATCATTCATGATCAGGTCAACATATCTCTGACGATAACGGGTATCTGTATCAGTCAGACCGTGGAACTTCTCCGGAAGTACCTGCAAACTCTTTGAAAGAAGTGTCATCTCAACAGCATGAATGGAAATCTCTCCGGTCTTGGTACGGAACACATATCCTTTCACACCATAGATATCGCCGATATCTGACTTCTTAAAGTCTGCATAAGCATCCTCGCCAATTGCATCTCTAGCAACATATACCTGAATACCGCCCTTCAGATCTTTGATATTACAAAAGGAAGCTTTACCCATCACACGCTTGAACATCATACGACCTGCGATCGATACATTGATTGGCTGTGCATCCATGATCTCGCGTCTCTCGTTGTAGTCTGCAGTGATCACTTCTCTTGCTTCTTTCTCATCCAATCCTTCTGTATTCGGAGCAACTCTGCCTGCTAACAACTCGGCTTCGTGTGCTTCATATAATTCCTTACAATCGGATGTATGATGTGTCTGATCATACTTTGTTATCTGAAACGGATCTTTTCCTGCCTCCTGTAAATTTGCAAGCTTCTCCCGTCTTACCTTCAATAACTGGTTAATATCCTGTGTTCCCTTCTGCTGGTTACCCTGATTCTTCTCTGCCACTTTTCTTACTCACCTTCCTAATTCACATATAAAGAGGGGATAGCATTCACCATCCCCTAACATTCTCATCTGCTTATTCTTCATCCAGACTAATGTCTAAGATCTCATACTGGAATGATCCGTTCGGTGCCTCTACCGTAACTTTTGCTCCTGCCTTGGCACCCATCAATGCAGCTCCCACCGGCGACTCATTTGAAATCTTGTTATTCAAAATGTCTGCCTCAGTAGAACCGACTAACTTGAATATCTCAACATTGCCTGTCTTCACCTCACGAACGGTTACTGCACAACCAACGTTAACTTTCTCACTATCTACATTATCCGTATATACAACTTCTACATTCTTAAGAATTGACTCTAATTCCTCAATTCTTGCTTCGATATCTTTCTGCTCGTCCTTTGCAGCATCATACTCTGCGTTCTCTGATAAGTCACCCTGTTCTCTTGCTTCCTTAATCTTCTGTGCAACTTCTTTACGTTTGACTACTCGTAAATCCTGTAACTCATCCTCTAACTTTTTAAGACCTTTGTCGGTCAAAAGATTCTTCTTCTCTGCCATCTGACTCGCCCTTCCATCCTATTAAATTAATGCATTCGCATTCGTTCTACTATTATACATGACCGCACAAATGATGTCAACGAAAAATGAGCTGCTGACGCATCATTCGTCAGTAGCTCATCTTTTGATATCCCTTATTCCGCTTCGGTTGTTGCTTCTGTATCTTCAGTTGCAGCTTCCGTTGTTGTATCCTCGCTATCCGCTTTCTTTTCCTCTGTGGCTGCCTCAGTTGTATCCTTGCCATCTGCTTGGGCATCTTCCGAATCTGCTTCCGTACTGTCAACCAGCTTTCCGTTCTCTTTCAGGAAATCCATAACCTTCTCAGAAAGAACTGCAACCTCAAAGTAATCATCTCCGAAGTAATCATATACCTCATCCTTTGTCTTCACATTGTAGGTATCCATATACTCCTGAACCTTCTTATCTGTCTCTTCACTGCTGACCTTAATTCCCTCTTTTGCAGCCAAACAGTACAATACCATCTTCTGATCCAGATATTTCTTAACATATTCTGTAATACCGGTCTTTAACGCATCTTCTGAATCATAACCATTCATAGACAATACATCTTCATATGAATATCCATAACTCTCATAATTCTTAGCTGTATTCTTAAAGTTTGTGAATTCCTCGTCTACTAACTGCTTTACTTCATCTTCATCATAACCTGTGATCTTGCAATTCGCTACAACCTTATCAAATATATCGCTCTCTGCCTGTTTCTCAGCACTTGCCTTGTTTGATTTCTCCAAATCTTCCTTGACAGATTCCTTATATGCGTCAATTGTATCGTAATCTGTGTTATCCTTCACAAGCTGATCCGTCAACTCCGGTGTGGTCTTGACAGAAATCTTATTGATCGTTACCTTAAAATTCACATCCTTACCGGCAAGATCCGTATTATTCGGATATGGATCAGGGAACTTCAAATCCAAGGAAACTTCATCTCCAATATTATGACCGATCAAACCGGTCTCAAATCCATCAATAAATGATTTTGAACCAATTGTCAGATCCTGTCCGGTAGCACTTCCGCCATCAAACTCTTTTCCGTCCATAGTTCCTACATAATCAATATTAACGATATCGCCATCTTTTACTGCACGGTCCGTTATCTCGTTTGTCTCTGCCAGACCATCCACAAAAGAATCTAATTTCTGCTGAATATCATCTTCCGTAACATCAGCAACTGTTTCTGTATATTCAATTCCTTTGTAATCTCCCAATGTTACATATTTGCTGTAAGCCTTTGCCTTACTGTTCCCACAACCTGTCATACCAAGCATCATCACTCCGGCTAATACAATAGCACCAACTTTTTGTTTCTTCATCATCAAAATCCCTTCTATACATCGTATCTTATATTTGTACTATATATAAATATACACATAGTTTAATTTATACCATAAACACCGAAAAAAATAAAGGGCATTTGTAAAAGTTCACAAAAATACCACGATTTTCATCCTATTTGTCTGTCTTTTTTCCTCTTTTCCCATTTGCTTTCAGACACATGATATTGTATTTTATAGGTTTACAAACCCTATATAGAGTGTTATAATAGATTTGTTTTCAGCTTCCACCCCATATATTGGGGAATCGGATATTGAATTAACGTATATACACATTGATTGTGTTCATAATAAGAACGATATATTAAGGAGAAGGAGAGGAATTATGAAGGTTATTAAAAGAGACGGCTCTACTGTTTCCTATGACAGGAATAAGATCAAACGTGCCATTCAGAAAGCGAATTCGGAGGTTGCACCAAACGAAAAGGTTTCGGACGACACAATTGAAGATATCATTTCTTCTATAGAGAACAGAAACCGTTCCAGAATGTTGGTGGAGGATATTCAGGATATTATTGAGCAGAAGTTGATGGATGAGAAGAAGTTTGTACTTGCCAAGACATACATCATCTACCGCTACTCCAGAGAATTAGTCCGCAAAGCTAACACAACCGATGATTCCATTCTCAGCCTGATCCAGAATCGCAACAAAGATGTTATGGAAGAGAATTCGAACAAGAATGCAACAGTCGCTTCCACACAGCGTGATCTGATCGCAGGCGAGGTATCCAAAGATCTTACCAAACGAGTATTGCTCCCAGAGAAGATCTCCAAGGCACATGAGGAAGGTGTCCTGCATTTCCACGATGCAGATTATTTTCTACAGCCAATCTTTAACTGCTGCCTGATCAACATCGGAGATATGTTAGACAATGGCACTGTTATGAACGGCAAACTGATCGAGAGTCCCAAAAGTTTTCAGGTTGCCTGCACCGTTATGACACAGGTAATTGCTGCCGTTGCCAGCAGCCAGTATGGCGGTCAGTCTGTTGATGTCAGACATTTAGGCAAGTATTTAAGAAAATCTTACCACAAATTCAAGACAAAGATCACAGCAGAATTCGGTGATAAGGTATCCGAAGACATTATTGAAGATATGGTACAGGAACGTCTCAAAGACGAACTACGTTCCGGTGTTCAGACCATTCAATATCAGATCAATACCCTGATGACAACCAATGGACAGTCTCCATTTGTCACACTCTTCCTTAACTTAGATAAGGATGACGAATATATTGAAGAGAACGCATTGATCATTGAAGAGATCTTACGTCAGCGCTTGGAGGGAATCAAGAATGAACAGGGTGTTTACATCACGCCTGCTTTCCCGAAACTGATCTATGTATTAGATGAACATAACTGCCTCAAAGGCGGAAAATACGACTATATCACAGAATTAGCGGTAAAATGTTCTGCAAAACGTTTATACCCGGACTACATTTCAGCAAAGAAGATGCGTGAGAACTACGAAGGAAATGTATTCTCCTGTATGGGATGCAGAAGTTTCCTGACCCCATGGAAAGACGAGAACGGCAACTACAAGTTCGAAGGAAGATTTAATCAGGGTGTTGTAAGTCTGAATCTTCCACAGATCGGTATTATTGCCAACGGTGATGAAGAGAAATTCTGGAGCCTGTTAGAAGAACGTCTGGATCTGTGCTACGAAGCATTGATGTGCAGACATAACGCCCTGATGGGTGTAACCTCTGATGTCAGTCCGGTACACTGGCAATACGGTGCGATCGCGCGTCTTGAAAAGGGAGAAAAGATTGACAAATTATTATTAAATGGTTATTCCACCATTTCTCTCGGTTATATTGGCTTATATGAAGTAACCAAGTTAATGAAAGGATGCAGCCACACAACATCGGAAGGTCAGGAATTCGCTCTCCGTGTCATGAACCGTTTGCGTGCCGCAACCGACAAATGGAAAGCCGAAACCGGCATTGGTTTTGGATTGTACGGCAGTCCGGCTGAATCCCTTTGCTACCGTTTTGCACGAATTGATTTAGAACGTTTCGGAAGTATTCCGGATGTAACCGACAAAGGATACTATACCAACTCTTATCATGTAGATGTCAGAGAACACATTGACGCATTCAGCAAATTCCGGTTTGAGAGCCAGTTCCAAAAGATATCTTCCGGCGGTGCGATCTCTTACGTTGAGATTCCAAATATGCGGAATAACTTGGATGCGCTTGCAGAAGTAGTCCGTTTCATTTATGACAACATTCAATATGCGGAATTTAACACCAAATCCGATTACTGTCATGTATGTGGTTATGACGGAGAGATCATGATCAATGATGATAATGAATGGGAATGTCCACAGTGTGGCAACAAGGATCACGCCAAGATGAATGTAACCCGTAGAACATGCGGATACTTAGGCGAGAACTTCTGGAATGTCGGCAAGACAAAAGAGATCAAAGCAAGAGTGTTACACCTCTGATATGAAGGACGGATATTATGAATTACGCAGATATTAAAAAATATGACATAGCAAATGGTCCCGGTGTCCGTGTCAGCCTCTTTGTAAGTGGCTGCACGCACCATTGTCCGGGATGTTTTAACCCGGAAACATGGGATTTTAACTTTGGAAAACCATTCGACAGTGAAGTTATCAATGAGATTGTCGAAGCACTTCAGCCCGGTTATATTCACGGTCTCTCTTTATTAGGCGGCGAGCCTTTTGAATATAATAACCAGGTAGCTCTTCTTCCATTATTAAAAGAAGTCAAAGCACGATTTCCCCAAAAGGACATCTGGTGCTATACCGGATATGACTTTGAAAAGGATTTATTAGATACCATGTGCCCGAAATGGGAAGAAACCAAACAGATGCTTTCTTATATTGATATATTGGTAGATGGTGAATTCATCGAAGCGAAGAAGGATCTTGCACTCCGTTTCCGTGGTTCTTCTAACCAGCGTATTATCAAAGTACAGGATTCCCTTGCTGCTAATAAAGTTATTATATGGGATGATTCCAAGGATTTCTCCATTTATTAACAGCTCAGATACCACATTTATATACAACATTTACATTTCCATGAATTTGTTAATTATTTGATTCACGGATACGCGAAAGGATATTATTATGTTAACTGCAAATGTACCAATCAAACGATTAAATGAACATGCCACATTACCGACATACGGTTCCGAATATGCCGCAGGTGCAGATCTATATGCCTGTATTACCGAATCCGTTACATTTGCTCCGGGCGAGACCAAACTGATCCCAACCGGACTTGCAATGGAGATTCCTGCCGGATATGCAGGTCTTATCTATGCAAGAAGTGGATTAGCTTCCAAAAAGGGATTGGCACCAGCCAACAAAGTAGGTGTCATTGATGCGGATTACCGCGGAGAAGTTATGGTAGCACTTCACAACCATAGCAACGCATCTGTTACGATCGATCCACAGGAACGCATCGCACAGTTAGTCATCACACCTTATCTTACCGCTCATTTTGAAGAAACCAGCGAGTTGAGCGAGACTGTTCGCGGAGCCGGCGGTTTTGGTTCTACCGGTACCAAATAACTGTTTTATCCCTTTACTACAGATCAAAAGGACAGATGCATCACAATGAATGTGTATGGTATCTGTCCTTCTTTATTGGCTCCTAAAATAGAGAATTCTACTGTCATTAATCACGCTTTCTGTCCTCTTGCTAAGACATATTCTACTTCTTCCCGTTGCAGATCCGTCATATTCTCCGGCGGATTCTCTGCTAATTCTTTTGCCTGCTCGTATGTAATCAATGGTCTTAATAATACCTGATGATGGTCAACCGGAATATACGAAACCTTTTTCTTATCCGCAATGGACTTCAACCCATAATACAAAACCTGTTCTCCATTCTTCGCACCTAACCGGGTAAGCTCCGCTACCTGACACACACCTAATGTCTCGCTATATATAATCTCTTTCTTTTCAAACATCTGCTTCATCTCCTGTTTTCTGCAATTGATCCACTTCTAATATTGTAACAAATTTTGCCGAAAAAGGAAAATCATATTTTATTCCCGTAGACATTTCCAACATTTCCCTCTATACTATGGATATAGTGCTTCAAAGGAGGATATATTATGCAATTTATACCTGATTCATCTACAAAACGACGGACACACAACATAACACCACCCGACATTCGAACCCTGATGCAGGGAATCGGTTTCCTTGCCGTCGGAACCATATTCGCTTCTATATTTGTTTGCGAAGTAAGTATACTTTTCCGTTTTATTTCTCTTATGATCGGAATGGTATTGTGCGTAACCGGAATTGTACTGCTTCGAAAATATACCAATGCTTCTAAGGCATTCAGAGAATATATCCCTTCATGGGATAAAGGACGAGGCATATTCGATATATTCGCCGCCGAATTAAATGACTGGTACAACAACCACCGTACGCCAACTGCATGCGATGGCGATACCGTTTACTTTCTCCAGCTACAGAAAGACCGTCTGAGATCAAAAGAACTTACCATGCAGCAACAACACTCGATCCCCGTTTTCAAAACATTGTAGAAATGACACACATTTCCACCTTTGTTGTAAAACGGATACGAAAAGAAAACAACCTCTTACATATGACTCTCCGGACATGGTGGATCAATTATAACGATATTGATGGCAAGATCAAAAAAACAGGCGATTGCATTGATATCACGATCAGCAAAGATATCTCACATGCAGAAACACCCGGTTTTTCAATCACATCCGTAAACTGCCGCAATTGCGGCGGCAGCTTTGATGCAGTAAGACAGCGTATCTGTCCATACTGCCAGACGGAATATCATATGGAATACGATAATTGGGTGGTAGAGGATATGCAGTTACTCCGCTGAAAATCTTTCCCGTGCAAACTCCATATCCTGCACAACCTCTAACGTTCCAAGATATTGCCGGTTTCGGTCCCGCACTGCCATATAAGTGACCAGCATCGTGCGTCCATTCTTGTTCATCCAGACCGGAACCTGGTCTCTCATTCCATTTTGAAAATCTTCAATTATTTTTCTCACCATCTGCTCAATTTTGGGCGGATGGCAGGAAAATACCTCCCGGTCAATCGCCATCCCCGGACGTTTGAATACTTTCGGTCCTTCATTGAAATATCGATTGACATTATCTACATCCACAAAGGTTAATTCTAACGGTATTGTATTTAACATTGCCTCTAACTGTTCCAATGTCATATGCCCGCCCTTCATCATAATCTCATCATTTGTGACACGCTTTTGATCTTCTAGCATGTGGTTCAAATACCGTTCTGCTTGATCCCAGACTTCATTTTCCACACCCAGACATTCCACATAATCTTTTGAATCCCGATATATCTGCATCCATTCTTCTTCCGTAAAATTCAAAGCACAATTTGGAAAAAGAATATTCTGCTCCTTGTAGATCATCTCCTCCATTCGAACCAGTACTGCCTGCAACCGTTCCGTCCATACAGAATCATTTGTTCTCTGCTTCGCTAACGATGCCAGTTCATCCCGGATCTCGTCATCCACTGTCCACATAACCGCTGACGGACCACTGATCTTGTATTTGACATTTAAATGCGGATATAACAGATCTCCTTTTTTTGCATAATGTACAGATACCTGCCGAAGCCGCTCAAATAATTCGTCCTCTATCTTTCCTGTCCCGATTGCTGCCCTACACTGCGCGATCACCTTTTCTAATTCCTTGTTTTCCAACACAAATGTACAGATAGGATGTCCTGGTATCCCGGCATATGTCTCCACGGATCTCTGGCGTTTTTCTTTTAATGCCGTAACCGACTGTTTTTCTGCATTTGCAATCTGTTCTTCTTTGGTCTTTCCATGAAACAACGCTGCGTGTACATCACAAAGACGCTGAACTTCCTCTAAGGGTGTGCCATTTTGCAAAAGTTGTTGTTCTGCCTGCATAATGTCTGCTGCGTCAACCTCTTCAAACTCCTTTGCAAAATCTGCTCTGACTTTTTCAAAATCCTCATCTGTTCCTAACCGTTTCAAATACTCCTGAATCCGGTCGATTATATTCTGATGAACTGTTGACATATCATTTTCCTCCTTCTACAACACATCTAACAATAGGATACCCTATATTGCATAAAGAATTCATTCTTTCTATTTTAAATTTGCCATTTAGATAATTGCGTGTTAATATAGTTTCTTGGAATAGTTGTCTTTTATCAAATAAACAGGAGGATATATATGCATATACTTATGATTATTATTGTTACTTTTTTTGCGGGAATGGGAGCCGGACTTGGCACCGGATTTGCCGGAATGAGTGCCGCTGCGGTGATCAGTCCCATGCTCATTACCTTTCTACATATGTATCCATACATGGCCGTCGGAATTGCCCTGTCATCTGATGTACTGGCAAGTGCGATCTCAGCCTATACCTATGGGAAAAATAAAAACTTAGACATCCAAAACGGAATCATTATGATGATCAGCGTCCTGCTCTTTACCGTTGTTGGCAGTTATGTATCCAGTCTGGTACCATCTTCCACCATGGGTAATTTTTCTGTCTTTATGACATTTCTGTTAGGTGTCAAATTTATTGTGAAACCGGTTATGACCACCAAAGAAGCAATGGAAAGTGTTTCGGCAAAAAAGCGGGTAATCCAGTCGATTGTATGCGGTGTTCTGATCGGATTTATCTGCGGATTTGTCGGTGCAGGCGGTGGCATGATGATGTTGCTGATCTTAACTTCTGTCCTCGGATATGAATTAAAGACCGCCGTCGGAACCAGTGTTTTCATTATGGCATTTACTGCATTTACCGGTGCAGTATCCCATTTTGCAATCGGTGGTATGCCGGATTGGACGGTATGGATTCTCTGCGTGATCTTTACATTACTCTGGGCAAGGATCGCTGCTGTATTTGCAAACAAAGCAACACCAAAGACATTAAACCGTGTGACCGGTGTCATCCTTGTCATCTTAGGAATTGTTGTAATGTCATTTTCCATGCTTACAAAATAATGTCAGCTTGTGTTTTTCTTCATCCTATGATATGCTTGTACTTTGCATATGATTGCAATGTATTTATAAAGGAGAAGGGGAATTACAATGAAGAAACATTCACAAACAAGAAGTTCATTTTCAGGAAAAATAGGATTTGTATTATCCGCCGCCGGTGCTTCTGTAGGATTAGGAAATATATGGAGATTTCCATATCTTGCAGCAAAATATGGCGGTGGAATTTTTCTGCTTATCTATATACTATTGGCGCTGACTTTCGGTTATACCATGATCGTTGCCGAAACAGCCATCGGACGTACGACCAAGAAAAGTCCGGTTGGCGCCTTTCACACGTTTGGTTCTTCCAAATGGCTTTCATTTGGTGGATGGATCAATGCCATCATTCCATTACTGATCGTACCTTACTACTCCGTAATCGGCGGCTGGGTAATCAAATATCTGCTCGGCTACATACAGGGCAATAGCCAGTTATTAGCAAAAGACGGTTATTTTACCGACTTTATCTCAAATGGTCTGTCAACAGAACTTTGTTTCTTAGCATTTGCACTGCTTACGATCATCATTATATACGCAGGTGTCCGTAACGGAATCGAGCGGGTTTCCAAATTCATGATGCCGATACTTGTTTTATTATCCGTTGTGATCACCATATACTCTGTAACCAGACCGGGTGCATTAGCAGGTGTGAAATACTTCCTTGTACCAAACGTCAGGAATTTCTCCTGGATGACAGTTGTTGCCGCTATGGGACAGATGTTCTATTCTCTTTCTATTGCGATGGGAATTTTGATCACATTTGGCTCTTATATGAAAAATGATGTGGCGATTGAAAATGCCACCGAAAATGTAGAAATATTTGATACTGCGATTGCGATCATGGCAGGACTTATGATCATTCCGGCTGTATTTGCATTTTCCGGAGGCGATCCGGAAGCATTGCAGGCAGGTCCATCCCTTATGTTCATTACCATCCCTAAGATGTTTGCAAGTATGGGCTTTAGCACCGGAATCGGAATTCTGTTCTTTTTATTGGTGTTATTCGCCGCAGTGACAAGTTCCATTGCTCTTACCGAAAGTGCAGTATCCACTTTTGAAGATGAGTTAGGCTGGACCCGTAAGAAAGCTACGATCGTTGTCGGTATCATTATTATCCTCTTAGGAAGTTTATCTTCTTTGGGATATGGTCCGCTTGCCGGTATCAAGTTGATCGGTATGCAGTTTTTGGATTTCTTTGACTTCCTGACCAATTCCGTTATGATGCCAATTGCTGCTATCGCAACCTGTCTGCTTGTATCAAGAGTTGCAAGTATCAAAGCGATCGAGGACGAAGTGTTAAAGGGAGAAAGCAGGTTCCGTCGCAAAAAGATCTTCTGCTTTATGATCCAATACCTCTGCCCGATCTTTGCGGCGATTATCCTGATCAGTTCGATTGCAAATGCATTCGGATGGATCTCCATCTAAGACACACTTTCCCTTGCACAGCGTAAGGGAGACGGACGCACGAAACATT
>ULUN01012438.1_pt1 | contig 32638 bp, 23 predicted proteins | sample 1958531 | NCBI WGS metagenome assembly ULUN01 (sample SAMEA4835761, study PRJEB28245) | human gut metagenome | biome: gut microbiome; material: fecal sample | place: Denmark | collected 2008
AACTATTTCGAGAAGTACAACGGTAAGCCAAACCGCTTCGGCGACGTCAGCATCACCTTCAGTTTTCTGTGATTGAATCCGGTATGATGACAAAAGCGCTGCCGGACAGACTACCGGCAACGCTTTGGACTATAATGATCACACTCTTCAGGTCGTAGGAAACGTACCATTTACCGTTCTCTATTTTCATGGATGGGGTCACTCCACGCTCTCCGGTGACAGGAATTGTGTTTCCGTCCTTGTCCAGAAGCCACTCACCGTTCAGTGTCCAGTACCATTTCCCGTCGGCGGCCTGCTTTACCGAAATGTCAGGAGACTTTCCGTCTGACAACGTGATGGTTGACAACTCTCCATAAGCGTTGACAAACGAGATGACATTGGTGCCGTCTTCATTTTTCTTGATGCCGGTGATAAACTGTTTACCATCAATCAACTCCTGAAGTTTGGTGAGTTGGGTGTTGAGTGATGCGACCTTGGCCTCGACTTCCGTGAGCCTTTGATCCACATCGTCCAGACGAGATTTCAATTCCTCGTCGTTGTAGCATGCTGTGCCAGCAGTACAACCAGGGCATAATTACTTATAATATGTAAGGAATATTTTCTTGCCTAAAATGTGCCCTGTATCGCCACTAATGGCATATTGTGATATGTGCTGAGAGTATATTCCTGCCCTGTTTATGAATATTTATGTTGCAATATGTGGTAATTTGGGCTAAAAAATTATAAAATAGAACAAAAATATGTCCTGACGACCTTGACGACCATCTCGCAGTTCGCGCAGTCAAAGGCGAGGTGATACCGTTTGCCGTTGTTGGTCAGGTATAGATTGGTTTTGCGGCTGCTTGGGATAGGAGGATTAACCATACCAGAAGTATGATTTGCCCTGCCATGCTGTCTGCCGGCTTGATGAACTGGACAGAGGCCGAGCTCATAACGGATGCAGTACTTGGTGCGCATCAGCTCGGCATCGGGGCGGTGAGAGATCTCGAAAGCGTCATCGGTCCGGGATGCTCCCAACGACATGTATATCTTACGGGCGATGTGGTTCGCGATGTTTGCCTTGTACGAAAGGTGTGGGCCATTCGATGTTGTCTCTTGAATATCTTGCACTTGTGACAAGACATCAGGCTCAAGTACTGGATATTCGGCGTTCCCGGTACGGCTTGACGCCTGGTTTACCAGCAGAGGAATCGCCCGGCAAGGCATCTCTTCCAGGGCGGCGGCGAGGTCTCGTCTGATTGCGTTGAGGGCTGATGTCGGAAGGAACGGCAGCGAGCCGTCCGGAGTCTCCACTTCAAGCGAGCGGAGGGTGAATGAATATATTCCTGTGGCCTTTGAGATTTGAGTGGCGAACATTCCGCGCATCCTTTCTGGGTTCTCCGCTGCGTTGTGTCCCACTTCACGTTCCAGTTTGACGCTCCGCCCGTCCTGACTTACTGCGTTGATTTTCAGTGAATATGTTGGTTCGCTGAGTCGCTTCGGCAAGCTCGGCGACCGGTCCTCTTCGGTCCCTGAGCTTGTCGAAGTGACCGGAACCACAATGACCGAAATATCCACCGAAACAGGAATAGTCCTGACAGGCAGATTAGACTCCAGCTCTTTCTCGAATGCGTTGCTGAGGTTCCGGTACAGTTTGGCTCCGGGATAGAGTCCAGTGACATTTCTGCACGTTATCCGGTTCCCTTGGCAGACATCGCCACGGAAACCGACAATCTCCCCACGACCTTTGGACAGAAAAGAGAATCCGTCCCCGTTCTGAAGCCTGTCATCCGGATTTTTCATCCGCACAGTTATCGTGACATACTCCTCGCTTGGCCTCTTGCCGTTTGAAAAGTTCTGGCGCATCGGGGCTATGGAGACCACCGTTCCGACCTCTTCTCCGATTGATTTCGGCGCGTCCATCGAGGACCAGTTCCCTGACCGTTTTCCGTCCAGAAACAATTGCGTGTACCCACGGTTGAAAGTCTTGGCCAGATCCGGCGTGAACCCGCCTTCACTCCGCCCGAACGAAACTCTGCGTAACTTCTCCGGATTTGCTGCGACCAACTCATCCAATGCCAAGGAATATGCCCGGACGACATTCCGCACGTAGGAGATGTTCTTCAACCTTCCCTCGATCTTGAACGAGCATATTCCCGCTTCCGCAAGGTCTTTCAGCCTGTCCTTGAGGTTGTAGTCCTTCAGCGAAAGTAAGGCCTTGTTCCGCACCAGTACGTTTCCATCTTCGTCCACAAGGTCGTAAAGCGACCGGCACGCCTGGATGCATTCCCCCCGGTTGGCGCTTCGCCCGGCTATCCGCTCTGACATATAGCACTGGCCGCTGTAGCAGACGCAGAGCGCTCCGTGTACGAAAAACTCCAGTTCGCAGTCCACAGACGCTCTTATCGCACGGATCTGGTCCAGAGACATTTCCCGTTCCAGAACCAACCGTGAGGCTCCGATGCCCTCGTAGAGCCGTGCCTTCTCCGGAGTCCTTATCGCACATTGTGTCGAAGCGTGGACCGGCAGGTCGGTCAGTTCCCAGACCGCAAGGTCCTGCGCGATGATGGCATCCACTCCCGCGTCCTTCGCCTCGGCAAGCAGCCTTTCCGCCTCCGCGAGCTCGTTGTCAAAAAGAATAGTGTTGAGTGTCAGGAATATGCGCGCTCCGAATCTGTGGGCATATTCGGTGAGCCTCCGGATGTCCTCCATCGAGTTTCCGGCGGCTTGACGCGCCCCGAACGCAGGCCCGGCGATATACACGGCATCGGCACCGCAGTCGATAGCCGCGATGCCGATGTCAGCGTTTCTTGCCGGAGCAAGAAGTTCGAGGAACTTCATTGGTTACTTGCTGAGGGAAGCGATCATCTGCTTGGCCTGTGCGCCGAACTTAGGATCGTCCTGTACCTTCTTGTAGTATTCAAGAGCCTTGGCGTTGTTCTTAGCGCCCTGATAGAGGGCGGCCACGGTGAAAGTGATGGCCGGAGCGTTCTTCGCGTCCGGTTTCATCTCAAGATACTTCTCGAAGTACTTGATGGCGTCGGCGTTCTTGCTGAGTTTCTGTGAGCTCTGCCCTGCGATGAGGTAAGCTGTGGCGTTCTCGACATAACTGTTGGCCTTCTCGGCTGCCTTCACGGCGTCAGCGAACTTCTGGCCCTTAAGGGCGGCGTTGGCCTGCCTTACATAGATGTTGGAAACCTGCTCCTTGGCCTCGGCCTCCTCACCGTTCCATGCGGCATGCCTGAAAGCCTCGATGGCCTCATCGGTCTTGCCCTGGGCTCCGAGAGCCTGTCCGAGGTAGAGGGCTGTCTTTCCGGCGGTGGTGTCGGCGGCGTAAGACTTCGCGAAACCGTCGGCGGCGGTGGCGAAGTCCTTCAGTTTGAGTGCGTCAACACCTTTCTGCATCCACATCTGAGGAACGAGCTCCTTAGCCTTCTCGGCAACCTCGGCGTTCTCATATTCCTCGGCTATTTTGGCGACTTCGTCAAGTTTGGCGGCGGCCTCATCGTACTTCGCGTCCTTGATCAGGTCCTTTGCGATCTCAAGGGAGACTCCAGGGATGGCGTTCTTGCAGTTTGCCACGAGCTCATCGGCGTCAGCGCCTATGGTCTTACCCATTTCGAGAGCTTTCTGGAAGCAGTCGAGGGCTTCAGTCCAATTCTTCATAGAGATGGCTGTGGCTCCATTATTGTAGAGTTCTGTTGCCTGGGCCATGTCCTGGGCGGATGCCATGCTTGCTGCCATGAACGCGGCAGCGATCGCGAGAATAAACTTTTTCATCGTATTAAAAATTATGTTTAACTATATTCCTTATAATCGCAATAACCACAAATGTAATAAAAATTTGTGTCAATTGCACATTATTGGCTATTTTTGTCTAAACGGGAGGTGTCAATGATGCGTAGTCTTATCTTCAAATCAGTCTTGTGTTTTGCGCTGTTTGGTTTTTCAATAATGATGCCAGCGCAGAATCTGCCCGTTCTTCAGAAGGACGGCTCGGTCACTACCGGCAATCTTACCAACGGGATTTCCTACTATCTATTGACGAATCCATCGATGAAGGGAGTCGCTGACTTCGCGCTTGTACGCAAGGGGGTAAGCGACACTCTGTCAGCGAGAAAAGAGCTTTCGTCATTGCCCCACTTCAACAAGACGATTCCTTATAAGTTCTTGTCGCGCAAGGGAATAGGCTGCCGTTCGGAAGGATATATCTCCTACCGTGACGACGCGACAATATTCAGATTCGATGATGTGCCGGTCTTTGACCAGGCCGCGTCGGACACCACGCTTCTCATGCTGTTCGACCTCATCGCGGCTCAGCCTTGCCAGCATGCCATCATCATCGCGGGTGACATCAATCCTACCGCCATCAAGGAAAGGATGAACGTATTCTCGCTGATGGTTCCTTCCCGCAATCCCGCCTACAAGAAGAAGGAATATGTCTGGAGGCCTGCCATCGCTCCTGAATATTCATTCATCCCGTCCGGCGGTTCTTCCGTGACTGTGGAGTTCCGCTCGCCGAGGACACCTGACGATCAGATGAACACGATCCAGCCGTTCATCTCGGAATTATTCTCCAGATCGTTGAGGGAGATTGTCTCAAGCCGCCTCCGCGAAAGTTTCCTTGGTAGGGATATTCCTGTGGAATCGTTTGATGTTGAATATCTTGGAAGTGCGTCATGCGCTGGTGACGAGCGTTTCAGCGTGAGTGTGCGGACCTCCCGCGGCCAGCTGATGCCAGCCTCGATGGCGGTCGCCTCCGTCCTTTCGGAGATTTGTTCCAAGGGAATCGGGGCGGAGGAATATCTGGTCGCGCGCAATTCCGTCCTGAATGGTTTCCTAAGGACGCAGACGAATGATGCCCTTGTTCTGCGCTGCGTCTCCTCTTACCTTTACGGAGCTGATCTGGCTTCCCCGGCGACCAAGGCCAACTTCTTCTCTTCCAGGAATATGTCCACAAAGGCTGAGACCGAACTTTTCAACGGTTACACTCTGGCCCTGCTCTCCGAGATGGAGAATCCCAAGATCACATGGACGGGAAACGAGGAGGATTATGACGAATGGTTCTGGCCGGTTCTGTTCGGTTCGGTGACCGACGGGGTCTCCATGCTGGACAAACCGCTCTACAAGTGGCCTGTGACGGCCAAGGACACCTCGGCTTTCTGGAACGAAAGGAATAAGGTCAAGATGAAGTCAGTGGCCGCGGAGCCTGTCTCCGGAGGGGAGATGTGGACTTTCTCCAATGGCATGAAGGTGATTTACAAGAAGATGCCGGCTGCCGGGCGTTTCAGTTACTCTTTTATGATAAAGGGTGGTTTCTCCACTGTCCGGAATCTTCCTCGCGGGGAGGGAGCGTTTTTCTCCGATATGTTCGGCCTGTGCAACATCGCCGGCATGCCGGGAAGCGACTTCGACAAAGTGCTCCGTGCCAACGGGGTGGAGATGTCATGTGCCGTCTCGACATCTGATCTGCGACTCTACGGCTCAGCCCCGTCAAACAGGTTCATGCTGACCCTCAAGGCCTTGCTTTCCGCCGCCAATATGCGGAAGCCTTCGCTTTCGGCCTTTGAGCCGTGGAAAAGGATGGAACTGGCTTCCCTCAAGCCGGCCTATCTGGACAGCCTCATGTACCAGGACTACAACTACTCGTCCGTCAAGACGCCGTCCGGTCTCACCGCCAGAACGTTGGATGACGCATCTGATTTTTTTGACAATCAATTTATAAGAGCGAATGACGGAGTTCTTGTGATTGTGGGCGATCTGTCGGCGGAGTCCGTCCAGAAAATCCTTTGCCAGTATCTTGGCGGATTCCGGGTCAGCAAGTCCTCGCCCGTACGCCAGTTCTCATCTTATAAGTTGCGCACCGGTGCCACGACATATTCCCGCATCGGAACCCCTGTTGAGATCAGTCTGGCTTTGGCCTGCGCCGAGCCGTTCACGACAGAGAACTATATGGCATTCAAGGTCGCCAGCCTCGCCCTCCAGCGCAGGCTTACCGGTGTGATGGCCGAGCACGGGTTCAGTGTCAGAATGGCCGACCGCTTCAGCATCTGGCCTCAGGAGGCTCTGGAATTGATATTCACCTGCACTCCTGTGCCGGAATCCGGCCTCCCTTATGGTGTGAAGAGCGGTTCCGACCAGCCGATGAGGACTCTTGTGGAGGCTCGCAAGGTGATTGAAAACGTGCTTTCCAATCCGGTCAACGCCGCGGAGCTCGCTTCCTGCAAGTCCCTGCTGACCAATGGCTACTCGACCTATCTTGCGAATCCGAAGAATTATGTGGACGCCGTCCTGATGCGCTATTCCGGCGGAAAGGACGTGCTGACCGGTTATAACAACAGAATCGGCAGTGTCTCCGCCGACAAGGTAAAGGAAATTTTCGGAGCTCTGTCCGAAGGAATGAGAATTGAATATGTCGTCAAACAATAAGTTCGGAACCATTATCCAGATCGGCGACATCCTTGTGTCTGAGGATGTTGTCACTGAATATTTCGCCTGTGACTACGCTGTCTGCAAGGGCTGTTGCTGCATAATAGGGGACAGCGGGGCTCCGTTGGAGGAGTCGGAGCTGGAGCCTCTGGAGGAGAATTACCCCATATATTCAAAGCTTATGAGGCCGCAGGGCCGCGCGCAGATTGACAAGGAGGGCTTCTTCTCCATCGACCGTGACGGGGACATCGTGACCCCGGTCGTGGATCAGACCGAGGAATGCGCCTACACCACTTTCGACGAGGCCGGCAACTGTTTCTGCTCCATCGAACGGTGCTTCTTCCAAGGCGAGTGCAAGTTCCGCAAACCCCAGTCCTGCTGGCTCTACCCGATTCGCGTCACCAAGCTCACCGGCGGCGGCCAGGCCCTGAACCTCCATCGTTGGGGAATATGCAAGGATGCCTACGAGAAAGGCCGCCGCGAAGGCATCCGTGTCTATCAGTTCCTCCGCGACCCCCTCATCTCCGTCTTCGGCCAGGATTTCTACGACGCCCTCACCTACGCCGCCAAGAAGATTCTTGACGAGGCGTAGCGGATTTGTCTAATAATGGAGTCTTGCGCCTAAGGCTTATGGCCGATATTAGCGGTCGTTGGAGTTGATGAGGGCCATGGCGGCGTCGTAGTCGGCCGCGTTGACCTTTACCTCGACTGGATCTACATAGTTCAGTGAGACGTAGGAGGAGTTCTCTCCGAACACTGCGGCAGGGATGCCGTTCTCATTGAGCATACCCGCTGTGATGTGGGCGCTCATCGCGTTGTCGAACTTTGCGACAGTCTTGAGTTCTTCTGCCATAATCTTTGAATATTAGAGTGTTATATCTGTGCTTCAATGGTGCCGGCAGCACCGATCGAGCATATTCATTTCCCGTAAATGTGGATTACTCCTCGTCCAGCACCCGGAATTTGTACTCCAGTCCGCCGACAATCCGCACCACTTCTTTGGTCAGGCCTTCCACCTCGAAGCCGCCAAGCTCACGGGTCATTGTGATCCGATCCTCGAACATCTTGAAGAGGGCGCTGAACTTGGAGCGGAGGCGGAATGTCATATTCTCGCCATCCTCGCTTTCGAGGCGGTAGCCGCGCATCTCCATATATTCAATAATCCCGCCACGGAGGTCGGAATATTCACCTTTTAATATGACTGATCTTTTGATGAAACCGAATCTTGGGTAGAAGGCTGAAACGAAAGCGAATAGCAAGGCTATCTGCCACAGCGACTTATAGCCATCGCGGAACATTAGGCTGACATCAGCCTTGACGACTCCGATGAACACGAGCGCCGCCATTATGACCACAAACAGGATGGTGAAGTAGAAAAAGTATTTGACAGCTCTGATAAAATATTTCATAATAGTCCGATTTTTGCTAACGAAGCAAAGATATGAAATAGTTTTGTTATTTTTGTGTCATTAATCATTAAATCGAAAGACTATGGCAGAAATTGATCCTATCCGCGAGCGTCGTGAGCGCGAAGAGCAGGAAAGAAAGAATGAAAGCCTCAAGAAGGTTATGTGGATTCTTGTGGCTGTGGCGGTGCTGCTTGCCGCGGGACTTGCCTACATTTGGTTCTCGAAGTCCAGCCTTGTAAAGGACCTTAACGCTGAGAAGGACGACCTTACCCAGCAGATGATCGCCCTCAAGGGAGACTACGACAGCCTTTCATCTGACTATGCATCGATCAATAGCCAGCTGGACTCCTCCAAGGAAGAGGTCAACCAGTTGATAGAGAGGATCCAGAAGACCGAGGCCACGAACCGTCGCAAGATGCGTCAGTACGAGAAGGAACTCGGAACCCTTCGCAGCATCATGAGAAACTACATAGTGCAGATTGACTCGCTCAACACATTGAACCACAAGCTGACAGCCGATGCCGCCGCCGCGCGCCGCGAGGCCGCGGAGAGCCGTGCGGAGAACGCTGACCTCAAGGGACAGGTCGAGAACCTTTCCGGTCAGGTGGCGGCCGGCTCCGTGATCAAGTCCAGAGGCTTGAGCGTCGCCGCCTACAACGCTTCCGACAAGGTTACGGACCGTAGCAGCAGGGTAGTGAGACTTCTGGCCTCCCTGAGCCTTGTCGAGAACGATCTGGCTCCTAAGGGACCGGTGAGAGTCTATCTCCGCGTCAAGGATCCGGACGGAATCCTTCTCACCAACAGCACGCAGACCTCGTTCTCGTTCAACGGCCAGACTATGGTCGCCTCCGCTTCCCGTGAGGTTGACTACGAGGGTAAGGAGGTTGACCTGAGCATCTATCTCAACGACATTCCTTCCTATCAGTCGGGAATATACACGGTTGAGGCCTACACCTCTCAGGCGTTCCTCGGCAAGACTGAACTCTTGCTCCGCTAACCTGTGATCTACCTTCACGTCCCTTTCTGCGGCAGTTTCTGCACTTACTGCGACTTCTATTCGGAAATATGCCGGAGCAGACAGGCGTTCAATGAATATGCAGATGCCGTCATCGCTGAGATTCGTGACCGCCGGAAGGAACTGGAAATGAATATGTCCGCACAGGATGCGGTCAACACCCTATACATCGGAGGAGGCACCCCATCGGTGCTTCCTCTTGATGTTTTGTCACGGATTGTCGGTGCGGTTTCCCAGACTGAACGGCTTTCTTTGGTCACTGAACAGCTTTCTCTGGTCACTGAGCCTGTCGAAGTGACCACCCCGACAGAACTCTTCGATGAGTTTACCGTTGAAGTGAACCCCGAAGATATAGTGGAAAAAGGCCGTGAATATGTCCGCGGACTTCTTGCCTTGGGTGTGAACAGGATCAGCATGGGCATCCAGTCATTCAACGATGACATTCTCCGTTGGATGAACCGCCGCCACGATGCAGGGAATGCCGTCAAGGCTTTCCATATCCTTCGCGAAAGCGGAGTCCGGAACATCAGCATTGACCTGATCTTTGGCATATCCCAACTGACGGACGAGACCTGGAAAGACACGATCGAAAAGGCCTTGGAACTTTCTCCAGAGCACATTTCGGCCTACCAACTGTCAATAGAGGAAGGAAGCGGCCTTGCCAAGATGGTAGCCGACGGGCGTTACGTTGAGGCTTCCGAGGAACAATGTCGCCGGCAGTACGACATCCTGTGCAGATGTCTTGGGCGGTCAGGCTACCATCATTACGAAATCTCCAATTTCGCAAAGCCCGGCTTCGAAGCCGTCCACAACAGCGCCTATTGGCGCCGGGCACCGTACATCGGCCTCGGCCCCGGTGCCCATTCCCTGACCGGCAATGTACGCTCCTGGAACAGCCAGGAACTCCCGCACCGTCAGCAGGATGAAACCTCATCCTGCAATCCAGACAGAATCTCGTCCTGTAATCCGGACTCGACTTCGTGTCAAACTTCATCCAAGAATCCAAGCGGAAAGTTGGCCACATATTCAAGAACCTCCGAGACCCTTTCGCCGGAGGACATTCGTGTCGAGAGGATCATGCTCTCCCTCCGCACCGACAAAGGCCTGAAAGCCACGGAACTATATTCATTGGCCGACCGCGCGGTCATTAATTCCCTTTTGAGTGAAGGTGCCCTTGAGAAGCAAGGCGGCAGCATCCGCATCCCCGAATCCCGCCTCTTCACCTCCGACGAGATCCTCCGCGAACTGATCTGATACTCCGCTTGTCCCTTTGACCCTGCCGCAAAAAAAATTGGACTCCGGCGTACCCTGTCGTGATTGATGTATCTATCAAAGTTATAATGTCTTACATTGTAAATATGACATTTTATCATTTTATGATAATCATTTTATGATAAAAATGCGCTTTGTCGGGAATAATAAGACTCTCACGTATGTGTTTAGGAATCTTATTGCTGTGAAGTGGCATGGCATACTTAGGGAGGGTGCCGTTTTGGAATGTTTTGGGTAAGGGGTAGGGTTGTCATTTGTGGCATTTATCCGCCACGGCTTAAAATCGGGACATACGACGAGGGTTAACCAGTAATTTGAATGACTCTAACGTCCTCAACGAAGCACCTCCGATTCATCGAAACGAGGAATAGAGGAGCCTTGATGATGTCGAGAGTCTAATATTTCTCGGTGATCTTTCGGGGGAGGTGGCGCTTGGGCAACGTTTTCGGGCTAGAACGTCTCTCAAGAGTGTTGCGGAGCACTCTTGGGAAACGAATATGGCTCAATGCGTTGCCGGAGGGTTTTTGGAGTGCCTAAAGTCCAACGGCGACGCTAAAGCACTTTGCCGAAGATGGCAGCCGTGTCAAAGAAGCCTCAAGAAGTGGTTTCTTCGGGGGTATCACCGAAAATATTTCTGTTTTTTATGAATTGAATGTGTTTCTTTCTGTTTCCTTTCATTAGGAATGCCTAACTTGCGGTCGTGTTCCGGGAGAAATCGCGGGACATTTTGACAAACAGACATGATTCACTTCAACTATGAGGACTTCAGAGAGAAAATGTGCCGTCAGGCGGAAGGCCGATGACCAGACTACCATTAACCAAGAGACCATTGAACATGAGGAAGTTATTAACAAGGAGACCACAGATTGCAAAGCCACGGAGAAAACCGCTGGTAGCTCGGCCACAGTGTCAGAGGAGGAGCAGTACCTTAAACGCTACCGCCACTGCCGTAGGCTGATTGAGAACGACGGGCGGTTCATCGGGATGACCGACGAGGAGAAGGATGCCTACGCACAGCGGCTCGCCACGCCGGAGTATCTTGACCTGACCTGCGACTGGGCGTTCAAGTATCTGTTCCAGAACCACCCTGAATTGCTTGTCCGTCTCCTCAATGATATCCTTCAGGAGGACATCATATCGGTTGAGTTCCGGAACACGGAACTGACGGAGATATCTCCGCAGGACAAGAGGATACTCTTCGATCTTCTCTGCCGGACACCGGGTGGGACGATTCTGGTCGAGATGCAGAGGACGTCGCGTTTCGACCAGCGCGACCGTCTGCTCTTCTATGGCTCAAGGCTGGTGACCAGACAGGTGAAGCGCGGGGATGAGGAATATGTCCTTGCGCCCGTCAAGGTCATTTGTATTATGAACTACGAGGAAGAGCATCCGAACTCGCCGGAGGGAAAGATCCTGTACCATTACAGACTGCGTGAGATCGAGACGGCCGAGCCGTTCGGAGACCGGATGTCGTTCTATCTGTTGGAGTTGCCGAGGATAATGCGTTATACTGATGAATATGACAGTCCTGTGGCAGCATGGTGCCGGATATTCAGAAATTTCGCTATATTTGCGAAGTCGAGGTCGGAGAAAGACGCTGAGTTTGAGAGGTTAGAGCGGGCGATGCGTGTCAGCGGCCTTGACGACCAGGAGATTGACAACTATTTCAGCGATATGATGACAGAAAAAGAGATGCACCCGTACATCAAAGGTGCCGAGCAGCAGGGCTACCGCAAAGGCTTTAAGGCCGGTGTCGAGCAAGGCACGGCGGAAGGCGTAGAGAAGGGTATAGAGAAAGTCGCTAAGTCTATGCTGTCGTTAGGCATTCCGGTTGAACAGATCGGGATTGCCACAGGGCTGTCTCCGGAGAGGATTGAGACTTTGAGACAGGACTAAGAAGCTGATTTGATTTGTTTGAAAGTCTTTCAGTCTACCTGATCGATCCGGCCACGATGTTGGCCACGAGGGCGCGGAGACGGCCCACGCTGCCTTTGTCTTCGGGATGTACGCGGTGGGTCAGCAGGATTATGGCTGTCTTGGTCTCGGTGTCGATCACGATGGATGTGCCGGTGTAGCCTGTGTGCATGATAGTGGTCTCAGGATTGAAAAGGTCGCCGCGTGGACCGCTGTGCGAGCTCTTCTTGTCCCAGCCTAAGGCCCGGCCCACTGAAGGATCGTTCTGTGGAGGGATTGTGGTCATCAGCCTGACTGTCAGAGGGCTGAGTATTCTTGTTGATTCCAGGGCCCTGCCCTTTTTGTCCACGAGGACACCACCGTTCATGATGGCTGAGCAGATGACGGAGAGATCCTCGGCGTTGGAGAACACTCCGGCGTTGCCTGAATTACCACCCATTATCCTGCGGGCCATCGGGTCGTGAACCTGTGCCACCAACGGCTTGCCGTCAGCCTGAACCTCTGTAGGAGCGCAGAATCCGGCCAGTTCGGCCGAATTGCTGACCGCCGGAGTGTAGATCAACGGGAAATAGCAGGTGTGCGTCAGTCCGAGTACATCAAAGACATGTTTTTGGGCATATTCATAAAGTTTCTCTCCGGTCACTCTTTCGAGGATTCTCTGAAGGGTGACGAAGTTCAGGCAGCTGTACATAAAGTCGGTGCCCGGGCGGAAGTTCCTTTTGATCTCGGTGGCGATGTACTGCTCCATTTTTTCTGGGTCGTTTCCGCCATATTCCTTGACGAACGTGTCGGCGTTGATGTAAGGTGTCAAGCCGGAGGAGTGTGACAGAAGGTCGCGGATGGTGATGTCCACGGTCTCTCCACTTTCCGGATCCTTCCAAGGCTTGAAATTAGGAATATACCTGTCCACATTGTCGGTGAGGCGTACGTACCCGTTCTCGATCAACTGCATGAAGGCGAGCGTCGTGCCCACGCATTTGCTGACGGAGGCGAGGTCGAAGAGCGTTTCGGTCGTCATCGGCTCCACCGTCGGCACCACGGACTTGTTGCCGTAGGCCTTCAGATAAACGATGTCGTTCCCCCTGACGACAGAGAGCACGGCTCCGGGAATCTCTTTGACCGTTATCGCTTCGTTGATGACTCTGTCAACTTGGGCGAGTTTCTCCGGATTCATCCCGTGACGCTCAGGAGAATCCTGCTTCAAGGCTCCCTGGGCAAAAACCGGAACCGCCAGCGCGGCGGCCACGGTGATAGTGATCAACTCCTTCATTTTGAATATATTCATGTTCTTGCGGAACGATTGGCATTAAAAAATTAGTGTGGCCTTGATAGGATAGTGGTCAGAAACGAACGCCCTTTCCATGTAAGGCTTCGTGATTGTCTGGTACTCTGTGCAGCTGCTGAATCCTTTGAACCAGATGTAATCGATGATCTCATCCGCCGGAGCCTTGCCCCAACCGTTGTAGGTGTTGTGATGGTCTGTCTTCACGGCCACCTCGCGGGCGTTTTGCATGACCTTCTTGAGGTCATCGAATTCCGGACGGTCAATCTTCATGTTGAAGTCTCCTGTGAGGATCATCGGGTAGTTTTCCGGATTGATGCTCGCGATCCTGTCCACGATCAGTTGAAGTCCGTTCTTGCGGGCCTCCCAGCCGACGTGGTCAAGATGCGTGTTCACATAGTAGAACTTCTTTCCGCTGTCCTTGTCCTTCATCAAAGCCCATGTGGCTGAGCGGAAGCATGCGGCGTCCCAACCCATGGAAGGCTTTTCCGGAGTCTCCGAAAGCCAGAACGTTCCCCATTTGATCAGCTTGACAGTCTTCTTGTTGTAGAATATGGCCATGTGCTCGCCCTTGTGCTTCCCGTCCTCGCGGCCTACTCCGATGCCTTTGTAGTCAGGGCAATATTCCTCAAGGTACTTGAATTGGAAATCCAGGGCTTCCTGGAGTCCGAATATGTCCGGTTTTTGGTCCATGATCATCATCGCGGAAGCCGGATAACGGTATTCCCAAGAATTGGTCCCGTCTTTGGCTGTCCCCACGCGGATGTTGTAGGAAATCACATTGATGTCAGCGGGTTTTCTTTTTTTTGCTGCCACGCTGAACGGCAGAACCATCAGGGCTGCCATGAGGGCAAGAATCACTTTTTTCATAACATTATCTCTAATTTATTATATTCATAAGAAAATATGTGGACTACAAATTTAACAAATTATGCTAATTTTGCCTAAAGATAAACCGGTGAAGAAAATAATTGGTTCACCGTGTTATTAACCATCATTTGAAATATTACCGATCATGGCGGAAAAGACATTTAATGAATATGGCAAAACGCAGGCTATCGACCTGCTTTTCGAGGGTAGTGGTTTCTCTCGACAGGGAAAAATTGGTTTTGAGCCGGCGGCCGGGAGTTTTTTATCTTCCGCCTCAAGGCTTTTTGTGGAAGGGATGGATTTCGACCTGACATATTTCCCTCTTAAACATCTTGGCTACAAGTCTGTTGTGGCCGTGGCCGGAGAAATATATGCATCCATGTCGCACACACGGCTGTTGTCCGTAAGGTTAGGCGTCTCCGCCAAACTGGATTTCAGCCACATCAAGGATCTTTGGCTCGGAGTCGTGACAGCCGCCAAGGAACACGGATTCTCGGCGGTTGACCTGGATTTGGTTCCGTCACCGAACGGGTTGACAATCAGTGTCTCGGCAATCGGGGAGGAATTCAAGTTGACGAAGGGACGCACGGTAAAGGCCAGAAGCATGGATCTGGTCTGCGTGTCGGGAAGTCTCGGCGCGGCTTTCCTCGGCCAGCAGATTCTGGAACGGGAGAAACGTGGGTTCGACAAGACCAAGGATGATTCCGTCCAGCCTCAGCTTGAGAAATACAAGATGCTGATCGGGAGCTATCTCAAGCCGGAACTCAGCGCCTCGACCGTCACCAGGCTGGAGGACGCTCAGATTTACCCGTCACACGGTTATCTGGTCTCCCACGGCCTTTCGGACGCGGTAAAGAGACTGGCCCGTGAGTCAGGCTTGGGCGTGAAGATCTACGCCGACAAGATTCCTTTCGAGGGCAACAGCTTCTCTTCCGGCAAGGAACTGGACATCGATCCTGTCTCCGCCGCCATGAACGGAGGTGATGACTTCAGGCTATTGTTCACGATTCCGATTCTGTCCGCCGAGAAGTTCCGCCGCGACTTCCAGACTTTCGACATAATAGGCCATCTGGCCCAGCCGGAGGTCGGCTCCGTTCTGGTTTCTCCGGATGGTCTGGAGCATCCGATCCTGGCGCAGGGATGGAATGATTGACCCTGATGCGCCTGATCCCGATATTCAAATACCATTTCCGATGAAACCAGCAAGTTACCTGATTATCACTGTCGCCTGCATTGTGGCACTGTCTTCATGCGACACCGGACTGTTCAGCCAGATGGACAAGGCTTTGGATGAGGTCGAGCAGGGGCTTGGCTACGTCAACACCTTGGAGACAAAGGATGTGAGGAAGATGGCGGACTGGTTCGACAGGCGAGGCGATGATGGCCAGAAGGGGAGGGCGTTTTACTGCCTCGGACGCAACCAGTTCAACGACGGGGATTTTCCAGCCGCGATAGTCACCTACATCAAGGCTCTTGAATATTCAGTCAAGGCCGCGGATACCCTGCGTGTGGCCCGGATATGCTACGACATGGCGCACACATGCAACGCTTCCGGCAACTCCACGGACGAGATGATGTACCTCGCGCGCTCCGCCGAGGCATTCAAGGTGGCCGGTTTTCAGCGCGAGTCCCAACAGGCATTGTTGGAGATAGGTCAGGCGGAATCCGGACTGGGGCGGTACGGAGCCGCTGAGGACATATTCAAAAGCGTCCTTTTCGATGCCCACGAGATGCGGGACACTCTTCTGGAGGCGCGCTGCCTTGAGTCCTATGCCGCTCTTGCGATGAGTAAGGACACCTTGGATCCGGCGCTTGCGATTGATCTTCTGAGCCGCGCGGCGCGGGATCTCGATTTCCCTCTCTCGTCCTCCGACAAAGGAATCCTGGCCTATGCCTATTCTGTCGCGGGAAAGTCTTCCGAATCCCAACGGTGGCTCTTGGAAGCCCGTGCCACAGCTGAGACCGATGCGGAAATCGCTGATGTGAATTTCCGTGAATATCAGATTTCCTCCCGTGGCGGAGATTCAAAGAAGGCTCTCGCATCCCTTGAAAAAGTTATGGAATATGCCAACCGGACCCAGTCGGCCGCTCTTTCCGAGGCTGTGGCCGCAAGCCAGCGTGATTATATTCAAGGACAGGCCGAGGCGGACAGGGAGAGACTTCTGGCCGCGCGTCTGAAACTTTGGGTTCTGGCCCTTGGCGCGTTGCTGGCACTCGCCGCCGTGTCCGCTGTTTATTTCGTCCGCAGGGCGGAGGCACGGCGTAAACTTGAAGCGGAACGACTTGAGACGGAGAAGTTTATGAATATCGCAGAAGACCTTCAGGCCCGTCTCTCAAGGCCGGTCAGCAAGGCCGGACTGAAAGACATCGACCGCTTCAACGTCCTTGAACGTCTTTGCGAGCAGTACTATGTCTATGAAGGCACGGACAACTTGCAGCCGAAGATCCTCAAGGAGGTGAAATCCATCGTCGAAGGCCTTCGCGGTGACAGAAAGACGCAGAGGGGGCTGGAGGCCATGCTGGATCAGACGATGGACAGCGTGATGTCGCGTCTTCGCGCTGAGTTCCCGTCGTGGAAGGAAGATGATTTCCTGCTTTTCTGCTTCACCGCCGCCGGGTTCTCCAGCATGACAATCTCGGCCTTGATGGGCAAGGACAAGAGCGTGATCTACAACCGTGTCTGGCGTCTGAAAGGCCGCATCTCAGCTTCGGACTCTCCGCAGAAAGAGTTCTTCCTCAGTGCCTTGGACAAGAAATAATAATGATGAGGCAGCCGTGGAGGTTAACCGACTGATTTCCATTTTCATAAAAGAATGTACTCCTGCCGGTTCTCAGGGGGAGTAAGGTGCGTTTATATATTCAGAAGCTGTTTTGAATTGTTTGAAATGTTCTTTGAGGTGAAAAATCTTCATTTTCTTCCCGCTTCTTCAGTCAGATAGCACCGCTATCTTCCTTGGAAGAAGCGGTCGAAACTGAAGTTTTTCACTCTCAAACCTTCAAACAAACAATTCAAAACAGCTTCTCATTCATAAGAAATTAGCCTCCATGCGGATAAATAATCATCCGGGAAGGTTAGGTAAATCCTGCATTCTGTGTTATATAATATGTAACAAGTCCGATTTTACAGAATGGAAACAAAAATCAGAAAGTTATATGACCGCTTCCTTGAGGGCAAGGCGACCAAGGAAGAGATAAATGAGATTTATGACAGGATAACCGCCACTCCCGAGGAATTGAAAGAGTTTCGTGAATACGAAAAGTTCTGGGAGCAGATTCACAAGCCTTCAGAGGAGGTGCTGGCGTCCTTGGCGGATGTCAAGGCCACAATCAAGTCCTATAAGAGACGCCGGGCATGGCGTTTTGTGTCCGCGGTCTCTGCCGCGGCGGTCGTCATTGCCGTGGTGATGTTCAGAATCCACACAGGGGAATCCGATCCGGCGATCCCTGCCGCGGCGGTTCAAGAATATGTCGTGAATGTCCCGGCGGGTGGAAGGACTGACATAGCTTTGCCGGATGGAACCAAGGTGATGCTCAACGCAGGGTCAAGGCTGAGCTACACATCGGAGTTCAACAAAAGAACCAGGGACATCTTCCTTTCTGGAGAGGGTTATTTCGAGGTCGCTCATGACAAGGAGAGGCCTTTTAACGTGAATACGAGCAAATGCACTGTCACGGTCCTGGGAACAAAGTTCGACATTTCCGCCTACGAGCAGGATGGTGAGGCGTTCACGGCGTTGGTGGAAGGCTCAATTCTGTTCAAGACCGGAGAGGAAGAGACTCTCGTGTCACCGGGAGAATTGGTCACGATCGGGAACAAGGGACTCACAAAGGAAGCAGTGGATGTCAGAGACTACTGCGGATGGACCTCCGGGATAATCAAGTACAGCAATATTCCTTTCTCATCACTTCTGAAACGGCTCGAAAGGGAGTATGACACCCACTTGATCCTTGAGGACAAGTCCTTGGGTGACAGGACCATCCGCGTGTCTTTCAGCAAGGATGACTCTGTGGACACGATCCTTAAAGTCCTGTCCGACATCCTTCCTATAAGCATCCGCAAGGGCAATAAAGTCTATTACATAAATCAAAAATAATAACCAGTAACATTCATGAGACACAAACCTATTATCGTCATTCTGGCGCTATGTCTCTTGCTGCCAACGGCGATGAGCGCGCAGAAGGTCACGGGGAACTTTTCCTCTGCAACATTAGGAGCCGTCCTGGATGAGGTGGAAGCCCGCACGGGTTATCATTTCATCTTCGACAGCAACGAGATCAACACGGCCATTCCGGTGACGGCATCCTTCAAGGACGCTTCGATCACTTCTGTGTTGGACAAGATTCTTGGGCCGACGATGCATTATTCCATCAACGGGAAGTACGTCACAATCTCAAAGGTCCAGAATTCCGTTGTCCGTAAAGAAAACGTGAGATCCGTCAAAGGGACGGTCATCTCATCCTCTGACAACCAGCCGATAGTCGGTGTGGGTGTCTATGTGGCCGGGACGACAACCGGAACGGTGACGGATGTGGACGGAAACTTCGACCTCCGGCTTCCGGACGGAGCCGTGACGGTGGCCTTCGAGTGCATCGGCTATGACAGGAAGGAACTGACTGTGGAGGAGTTGTCCAAAATCCGGATCATAACACTGTCCGAAGTCGCCAACACTCTTGACGATGTGGTGGTTGTAGGATTCGGTACGCAGAAGAGAGAGAGTCTTGTGGGAGCCGTTCAGGCTGTGAAGCCAAGTGAGCTGCGTGCGTCCACATCGAACCTTTCCACCTCTTTTGCGGGAAGGATTGCCGGAGTGATCTCCGTACAGTCCACCGGAGAACCGGGTGTGGCGGACGGAGCTACGTTCTGGATCCGTGGCATATCCACATTCGGAAGCGGGCAATCCCCGTTGTACATCGTTGACGGTGTAGAGGTCACAGCCCAGATGCTCAATAACATAGCGCCTGAGACCATCGAGTCTTTCTCGATCCTTAAAGATGCCACAGCAACTTCTCTCTACGGCTCAAGGGGAGCCAACGGAGTCATGATCATCACGACAAAGAGCGGACGCAACGCCGAGAGGATGTCCATCAATGTAAGGGTCGAGACCGGTACCTCCGAGGCCACCAAAATTCCGAAAGCTGCCGATGCCGTCACCTTCATGAACACATTCAACGAGGCTCTTCAGACCAGAGGAAAGGATGCCTACTACTCCGAGGAGAAAATCACGAACACCATGAACCATGTGAATCCGTACGCCTATCCGGACGTGGACTGGTACAATCTTCTGTTCAAGGACAGGACTTTCAACCAGAACTTCAACATCAACATGACAGGTGGAGGCAAGAAGGTGGATTACTTCATGAATGTGGCTGCCCACAATGAGAACGGAATCCTCCAGAAGCCGGATTTCTCCGATTTCAACACGAACATCAATTCCCAGAAATACATTTTCCAGGCCAACATCAACGCCTTCCTGACATCGACCACGAAAGTGTCCTTGAGAATGAACACCCAGCTTCATTTCCAGCACACTCCTGTGACAAGCACGGAGACGCTGTTCAACTACAGCCTGAAAGCGATGCCATGCGAGTTCGCTCCGGTACTGCCTTCCGAGGAGGATGACACTTTTGTCCGTTTCGGCACAGCCCCTCGCTGGACGACCGGCTACAGCACAAACCCTTATGCCGAACTCTGCAAGGGCTATTCAGACCAATACCGGGGACATTTTACCTCCGCTCTTTCGGTGGATCAGGATCTCAGCTTCATCACCAAGGGACTCCGTGCCTATGGGTTGGCGACATTCTACAACAGGGTGTATTCAGCCGTGAGCCATTCCATGAAGCCATTCCTTTACAGGGTGCACGACTTTAGCGTGGACGAGAACGGCAACTATGTTCTGGACATGATCCAGACGGAGCAGGGCAACACCTACCTTGACACCAAAAGAGCGAATGACGGACTCCGCGAGCTGTCATTCCAGGCCAAGATCGACTACAACAGGACATTCCTCAGGCACACCGTCGGCGCGACTTTCCTCTATCACCAGAAAGAAAGGGTCATGAACATCGCGGCCGCCAATGAATATGCTTCCCTGCCATACCGTGAGCAAGGTCTTGCAGGCAGAATCACCTACGATTATGACAAGCGTTACATGATCGAAGGCAATTTCGGCTACAACGGATCGGAAAACTTCGCGAAAGGGAACCGCTTCGGCTTCTTCCCGTCCATCGCGGTGGGTTGGGTGATCTCCAACGAGCCATATTGGAGAACCCTCAAAGACAAAGTCAACCTGCTTAAATTCAGGGCTTCCTACGGACTTGTCGGCAACGATGTGATCTCTTCCAGCACGGCGGACAGATTCCCTTACCTTTCAACAGTCAACATGAACTCAAGTTATGGAATAGCCCTTGGACCAAGCCTGAACGGGCAGAGTGGCCCGAAGATCTCGACCTACGGCAACGCCACAGCCACATGGGAGACGTCCAGGAAACTGGACATCGGAGTGGAGCTTGGACTCTTCAGGCAGCTCAACCTCATAGTGGACTACTTCTATGAGAAACGTAGCGGAATATTCATGCAAAGGCAGTCTCTGCCGTCTTCATTCGGCCTTTCCGGCATCACGCCTTGGGGTAACATCGGCAAGGTTGACAACAGCGGAATCGATGCCTCGCTGGACTATAACAAGGCTTTCTCCAATGGGCTGATCCTTTCCCTGAGAGGATCGCTGACCTATGCGCACAATGAGATAGAATTCATGGACGAGCCTTCTTATGAATATGATTATCAGTACAAGAAAGGTCATTCCATCAACAGCATGAAGATGTATGTCTTCGACAGGTATTTCGAGGACGACGAGGACATCCGGAACTCTCCTGACCAGTCCTCTCTCGCCACCCTCTATCCTCTGATGGCCGGTGACGCGAAGTACAAAGACCTGAACAATGACGGCAAGATCGATGACGATGACCAGATGTGGATAGACAAGACAACCACCCCTGAACTCTCGTACGGTTTCGGATTCTCGCTCCAGTACAAGTCTTTCGATGTGTCCGCATTCTTCCAGGGGCTTGGAAGAAGGTCTCTGCTCATGTACGACAACCATCCGTTCTCAACGGCCACGGACCCGGGCAACGGTCTCATGATGTACCATGCGGAGGATCACTGGTCTGAAAGCAACCCGAATCCAAACGCTTCCTATCCAAGGCTGTCCGACAGATGGAATGTGAACAACACTGTGAACAGCACCCTGTACCTTCGCAATGCGGCGTTCCTCAGGCTTAAGACAGCCGAGATTGGCTACACCTGGAAGATGATGAGGGTTTACCTTTCCGGTACCAACCTTCTCACTTTCTCCAAGTTCAAGTACTGGGATCCTGAGAAAGGCTCCGGCAACGGTCTCACCTATCCTCTCCAGAGGACATTCAACATCGGCATCCAGTTCAACTACTAACATTTGACGTCATGAGAAAAATACAATTGATATTATTCGCCGCGCTCACGCTGGGCTACACCTCCTGCGACTATCTGGATGTTGTCCCGAAGAGCAAGGCCACCGAGAACGACATCTGGAAGACACCGGCCGAAGCGAAGAAATTCCGCTTCAACATGATGCAGTACATGCCGGTACTCTTCTCTTATACGAAATCACCGGACCAGTTCGCCGGAGACGACTTCATGTCAGGCCCGCGAAGCACCTCCTACTGGTTCCCCGGTAAAAGTCTTCATTACAATGAGGAGAATCCAAGCCAGACATATTTTGGCTACTGGGCTCCGGTAGCAAGGACGAACGGCACCAACTATGATCTTTTCAGAGGCATCCGGTACGCGTATTACTTCATCGACAATATTCATAACGTCAAAGGGTTGGACGCATCGGCCGCCTCAAGGTACGAGGGCGAGGCATGGTTCATGATCGGCTACTACCACCAGACGTTGCTCGACTACTACGGGCCGACGGTGCTGATCAAGAGGTTCATTCCTTTCGACACCGATGATAAGAACGAGATGTTCCCGAGCAGAAGACCTGTTGATGAGTGCGTTGACTTCATCGCTGAGTGCTACGACAAGGCGGCCGGACTGCTTCCGGAGTCTGTGATCGAACAGGAATGGGGGACTCCGTCCAAAGTCACGGCACTTGCCTACAAGGCCAGACTGTTCCTTTGGGCCGCGTCTCCGCTTGTGAACGGCAATCCGGACATGGTTGACTTCAAGAATCCGGACGGGACACAGCTTGTCAGCACTGTCAGCGACAGGGAAAAATGGAAACGTGCCATGGATGCCAGTCAGGAAGCCATCATCGAAGCGGAAAAGAACTACTCCCTTTACACCACAAACCAGAAGCCGGGATCAGACATCCAGACGCAAGGGAAGGATAATTACTACAATGCATTCACGGAGGAAGACTGGAACGGCCAGGAATATCTTATGGCCAAAGGCGACAAGACAGAAATCTGGAACCTCCAGCTTTGCTCCACTCCACGCGCCGTGCAGAATGACCAGATGAGCTGGCAGGCTACACTCGTGCCGACCATGGAGGCTGTGGAGATGTACTACTCCAAGAACGGTCTGCCGATGGATGTGGATCCGCTCACCAAGGACAGGGATCTGTACAGTGTGGCTCCAGGCGACAGCACGGTACTCCTTCACAGAGACAGGGATCCTCGTTTCTACGCATCGGTCGGCTACGACAGAGGACAGTTCCAGATCGAGAGCAAGGAGATCACCCTCCACGCGAGAGGCGGCGAACTTCACGGATGGATTTCACCGACCACCGAGTACCAGAGCTGCACCGGCTATTTCTGCCAGAAGTGGGTGCGTAAAAGCAGTTACTACGACTACGAGAAGAAGACCAAGAACGCCATTCCCTACTCATACCCGTACCTCCGTCTGGCGGAACTCTACCTGAACTATGCGGAGGCCGACTTTGAATATAACGGAAGCCTCAGCTCCACAAGTCTTCTCTATCTGAACAAGGTAAGGACACGGTGCGGACTTCCTAAGTTCGAGGATTCATGGGCGATTGTCGGCGGAATCCCTACCGGAGACGATCTGCGCAAGGTTCTCCATCAGGAACGCTCGATAGAGTTCATGTTCGAGGGACGGCGCTACCATGACATCCGCAGATGGAAAGAGGCCGAGGACCTGCTGAACAGACAGCCTAAGGCCTGGAATGTCAGCGGAAAGACTCAGGATGATTTCTACAAGGTTGTGGAGGCCGAGCAGCAGGCCAAGAGACAGTTCGACAAAAAGAACTACTGGCTTGCCATTCCTCAGAGCGAGCTTAACAAGAATAAGAATCTAGTACAGAACCCAGGATATTAATAACAATGAAAATGAATTATATGAAAATGAATTATCTGAAAATATTAACGACTGTCTCTCTGGCCTTGGCCATGGCGGTCGGATGCGACAAAGAGGTCGAGGAGGCTTTCACTTTCGACATCAACGGTGACGCCGGCACGGAGCTTGGCGGAACCCAGACTTTTTTCTACGATGAGGCCAGAGCATTCCCTGTCAGCTCGGAAGGAGTCTCGAAGGTGGAGTTCACGACTCCTGCCGGATGGGACGCCTATTTTGCGGCGACAGAGAAGAAGATACACATCTCGTCTCCTGCCGGAGACAACACTTCGGCTGCGGAGAACGGTGTGGTCAAGATAGATGTAACATCTTACGACAGAAGGACATTGACCCGCTCAATCAATGTCTCGGTGACTGATGCCTCGGTAGAGTTCACTCTTGATGGAGTGGCGGAAGGGCTGAACATGAAATATGCCCAGACAATGAATATTCCGGCCTCGCTCTCAAATGTCTGGAGCATTGAAAGCACAGCTCCTAAAGGTTGGACGGTCGTCTTTGACAGGGAAGGCTGCAAGGTTGACATCACCGCTCCGGCCCTGAAGGACGAGACCGCCGAGCATGAAGGCACAATCACGGTCACCCCTGTCAGCAAGAGAGGGACATTGGGAAGCCCGGTTTCGTTCAGCGTGCAGGTTCTTGCGTCGGCTCCTGTTCTCAAATTCGATGCGGATAGACTGGAAAGAGTCGCGCACGGCTCCACAAGCACGATGAAGTCCGTTGAATATGCCAACATCGACAAGGTGACGATCACCAATGTTCCTGCCGGATGGAATGTCGATCTGCAGAAGGGCGACAACGAGGCCACGTTGACTGTGACCGCGCCGTCTGCCACCGCTGAAGGCTTCACCGGATCCGGAACAGTGCGTTTCGATCTGACTTCAGACACCGGAGAGACCGGAGAGTTGGAACTGCCGGTGTCCATGCTCGGAATCAATGATGCCGATGATTTCCTTGCTTTCGCCGAGGCTTACATGAAAGGCGGTGACTGCTCGCTTTGGAAGGATGGAGGCGAGGTCATCGTCAACTCTGACATAGACCTCACCGGAACACCTAAATCCCTCTATGTCAATGCTGGGTTCTCCGGAGTGTTCAACGGGGCGAATCACACAATCACCTACAGGATCGAATCCAATTCCGGTGATGCGGGAATATTCCAGACCGTCAAAGGCGACGGTACCGTCAAGAACCTCAAGATCACCGGAACATTCAACATCACGGATGGTAACGACAGAGCCGGCGGCATCGCCGCCTACAGCAACGGCGCCACGTTCGAGAACGTCATCTCTACCGTGAAATACACTCAGACACAGATCGGGAACACCCGTCAGGGAACGATGATCGGTGGACTGGTCGGGGATGAGACGGCCGGAGGAACCTACAGGAACTGCCATGTGCGCGGAAACTTCTCCCTCGTCGCGGTGATGTTCTTCGGAGGTCTCATCGCGGACGTGTGGGACAATGACGGACTTGAGATCCACGATTGCTCGAACGAGTCCGATGTCACGATCAGCACCAACAAGATCGGCCTCGGGAACGCTTGGTTCGGAGGTATTCTCGGAAAGTCGGACGGTGCGGGAGTCAAGATGTACAGGACATACAACACAGGAAACATCAAAGCAGACTTCGGTGGCGGCAAGACCAATTTCGCCGGTCTCGGAGGTATCGCGGGTTATGCGTGTGGCTACTATGAGGACTGTTACAACGCTGGCGACATAATATTCACAAACGGAGCGGACAAAAAAGGTAACGGTAACGTCGGAGGTCTCGCAGGTGCTGTGAGGGTCGCTAAAGGGAAGATGCTTGTCGCCAAGAACTGCTACAACAAGGGTACGGTCAAGGCGATAGGTGATGCGGTGGGTGGATTCATCGGACTTATCCGCGATGGGGGCGAAGGCTCCATGAAACTTACTGGATGCCGCAACGAAGGCACGGTTGACTGCCGCAGCGAGGTTGCATATTCAGCATCATTCGGTGGATTGATGGGAACAGTGTACAACTCTCTGGAGATGACCGATTGCCACAACAAAGGCAAGGTGATGGGCTATACCACCCAAGGCGGAGCGGGCCTGATCGGCCGTGGCGCGGACAACATCGTGATCACAAAATGTACGAACTCCGCCAATGTCTATGTCGGCTCGCACGCCAGCGTAAAAGCCGACAAGCCTTATGCCGCCGGCCTCGTCTGCGGATTCTACCCGACCATCCAGATCAAGGAATCCGCCAACACAGGTGATGTCTTCGCCATGGTGAGAGGGGAAGGTTATGTGTCAAACGTGTTCACCAGTGTACAGTTGAACACAGGAAATACGGATGCCAGCACCGTTGACGAGGCGACCGTGAACGCATCCAAGGCTTCCAAGGTCACCATCATCCTTCCGGAAAAGTGGACAGACACCTTGCCGGAGGAGTGGACGAAATGATTTGTTTATTCGCAAGGAACTCAATTGGATAAATGAACAGGATTATTCTCATTTTTTCGTTGGTCGCGGGCATTCTGTTTTCGCAGTGTGCCTGCGGCCATGCCTCATCCTATGGCAACGGAGGTGAAAACACTATCGTCAAGACCGACAAGCCGGACATCCCGTCCGACCGTTACGGAAAAACATTATCGGATGACATCGTGTATGCCAATGCGTTGTCTATCGCGGGCGGTGATGTCGGCATGCAATGCTTCGACATTCTCAAGAACGGTGACATCCTGGCATGCGGCACCCGTCATTCGGCACTGTACTTCCAACGGATGACCCCTTCGGGACAGTACCGGAAGGAGATGAAGATCTGGTACGCCGCCCATGGGACGAACATGTCGGTCGAGGAGGACGGCGAGGATGCCTACGTCTGGACATCGAACTATTCCAGCAGGTTAGGCGGCGAGGGGGACTACTACGCGGAAAAGATCATCTCACGGGTCAGGTACCAGCCTGGCGTGACACTTATGCCGGAGGATTGCGAGGACAACTATTATGTCGGGCCTTATCAGAATCTTCTGGTCTGCACCGACACGGAGAACGACAATCTCTGCATCCTCTACTCAAGTGGCGAGGTCTCGGGAAAAGACACAAAAGTCGTGGTCTGGTCCTTGAAGGAGGCTAAGAAGGTTCCTGTCACAACCGTGAACATCGGAACTGTTGTAAGAGGCGGAGGCAGCGGTCCTGTCGCTGAAATCGAGACCATCAGCCCCGACGTGGCTGTTCATGACCTGAGCGCCCTCAAGCCGAAATATTCATTTTTCATCAATAGTGTCGAACTGAACGACGGAGCTCCGATGCAGGGTTTCTGCATCTACAAGAAACGTCTTTACTGGTTCACCGGGGACGGAAGCAAGAGGACTGCAAAGGTCTCAGTGATAACTTTCAACGGGATGGTCGAGCTTTCTCAGCAGAGCCTTGCGTTCATTGATGACAAGGCCGGAATAGTTAAGTTGGGTTCCAAGAGCGGCTATTTCGAGGCGGAAGGCATCAAGATCCGTAAAGGAATATTATACACCGGCTACCTTTGGGGGCCGACAGGAAACTGGAAACTGACGATACTGAATAATTAGGGTATATGGCGAACTCAAACGGACGACTCTTGTCGTTGGATGCGCTCAGGGGCTTTGACATGATGTTCATCATGGGGCTGAGCGCTGTCATCGCGGAGGCCTGCGGAATATTTCCGGGAGGCAAGGATTGCTGGCTGGCTCAGCAGATGAACCATGTGAACTGGATCGGGTTGCATCACCACGACACGATCTTCGCGCTGTTCCTGTTCATTTCCGGCATGACATTCCCGTTCTCTCTTGAGAAAAAACGCTCGAAGGGACTGTCGGATAAGTCGATAACATTGGATGTCATCCGGCGTGGACTGACGCTTTTCTTCCTCGGACTGGTCTATGAGGGTTTCTTCCAGTTTCACTTCGAGTCTCTCCGCATTCCAAGTGTGCTTGGTAGAATCGGTCTGGCTTGGATGCTGGCGGCCATCCTGTACTGCCACACCGGAAAGAAGGCACAGTGGGGTGTCGCTGCCGGTATCCTTATAGGGTATTTTCTTCTTCTCAAACTTGTCGTAGCCCCGGATGCTCCGGCAGGTGCGGATTCCTTGTCAAAAGAGGGGAACATAGCCTTCTACATCGACAGGCTTCTGCTTCCGGACAACATCTACAAGCCGGGAGTATATGACCCGGAAGGAATCCTCAGCACGATTCCCGCTGTCGTCACGGCTATGCTTGGAATGTTCACGGGGCGCTACGTCAAGGAATCGCCCGCCACCGGAGAAAGAAAGACTTTGAACATGCTTGCGGCGGCCATTGTCATGGCGATCGTGGCTGTCGTCTGGGCTCACTGGTTCCCCGTCATCAAAAAATTGTGGACCAGCACTTTCGTCCTTGCGTGCGGGGCGTGGTCGATAGGGCTGTTCGCTGTCTTTTATTATCTGATCGATGTCAAAGGCTGGAGGAAAGGCACGGTGTTCTTCCAGGTTGTCGGCATGAACTCCATCACAATCTACATGGCGCAGAGAATCATAGGTTTCTGGCCTGTGACCGGCTTCTTCTTCAAAGGATTGTCCGGCATTGTCCCTGAAAGTTGTTCGGGACTCGTGATGAACATCGGCTATTTCACAGTCTGTTGGTTATTCCTTTATTTCCTTTATCGCAAGAAATGCTTCCTCAAGGTCTGATGAAACTTCGTCTCATGCTGGCCATGGTTCTGATGGCTGCCTGTACCGACTCTGTTTTCGCCTCCGTTTCGACTGAGGCCGCGACTGCATTGGCCCGGAGAATCTTGGGAGAACAATGTGACCGGATCAGGTTTCAGGATGTGAGCCGCAACAAGGCTGATGCTGAATTTTTCACCGTGGAGGATTCCGGCGGCGGAATTCTTGTCAGCGGAACTGGCGCGCCGGCGATGGCTATGGGACTGAACTGGTACCTAAGGTATCGCTGCAAGGTTGATGTCTCATGGTACAGTCACGATCCTGTCCGTTTGCCGTCATCATTGCCGGTGGTCGGAGAACCGTTCACGTCAGAGGCGAGGGTGGCCAACCGTTTCTTCCTTAATTATTGTACTTTCGGTTACACTCTTCCGTGGTGGGGCTGGAAGGAATGGGAGCGCTTCATTGATTGGATGGCATTGAACGGGATAAACCTCCCGCTTGCGATCACGGGACAGGAAAGCGTCTGGTACAAGGTCTGGTCGGAACTTGGTCTGACCGATGATGAGATCAGAGGCTATTTCACAGGCCCTGCACATCTTCCGTGGCATCGGATGCAGAACATTGACAGATGGCAGGGGCCGCTTCCGGTGTCTTGGCTTGATGGACAGGAGGAACTGCAGAGGAAGATTGTCCGCCGGGAACGGGAGCTTGGCATGAGAACAGTCCTGCCGGCTTTCGCGGGACATGTGCCGCAAGCCGTCAAGCGCGTTTTCCCTGAGGCTGACATCCGTTCTCTGGGAGAATGGGCGGGATTCAAGGAACCATACACCTGTTGGTTCCTTGATCCTATGGATCCATTATATTCAAGAATCCAGAAGAGGTTTCTGGAGATTCAGGAAGAGATGTATGGCACTGACCACATCTATGGAATCGATCTGTTCAACGAGGTGACTCCGCCGTCCTGGGAACCGGATTACCTTGCCAGGGTCGGCCGGCAGGTCTGCGAGTCATTGGTGAGTGCTGACAAGGATGCCGTGTGGCTCCAGATGACTTGGCTTTTCTACTACCAAAGGAAAGACTGGACGGGAGAGAGGATAAAGTCCTACATCACATCGTATCCTGCCGAACGATCGATGTTGCTGGACTACTACTGTGACTATCAGGAGGTTTGGAAGATGACAGACAGCTTTCACGGCGTTCCTTTCATCTGGTGCTACCTCGGGAATTTTGGAGGAAACTCTATGCTCAAAGGCAACTTCGCCGACACGCATGAGAAGATAGAGAATGTCCTGACTGAGGCAGGCCCGGGAATATGTGGACTGGGTGGCACCCTTGAGGGATTCGACTGCAATCCATACATGTTTGACTATGTCTTTGAGAAAGCATGGAGCTATGGCAGGGGACTGACTCCGGAAAAATATGCCTCGGCTCTCGCGGAACGCAGGGCGGACGGAAGCGCGGCAGCTGCGGAGGCGTGGAATATGCTCGCGCGGAAGATCTATAATGGCAAGGGTCACCGTTCCCCGATGACCCTCCGTCCTGATCTTGGCCGGTGCCGCCATACATCGGAAGAAAGGTGCGGCTTCCCGAACGCGGATCTTAAAAAAGCGCTGGAACTCCTTTTCGACAGTTCCGCCAAGCGTTTTGATCTTGTGAACATGACAAGACAGTATCTTGCCAATGTCTTTCAGGACGAGGTCCTGGAATACTCCAAAGCCTTTGATGACGAAGATCCTGTGCGGATGAAAGCTCTCCGCGGGAGAATCAACGGGATCTTCAAGGACATGGATGCTCTGCTTGCCTGCGAGCCTTCTTTCCTGTTGGGCGGATGGATCTCGGACGCGAGAAGTTGGGGCGCCGACAAGAGGGAGAAGAACTATTTTGAAAGCAACGCGCGCTGCCTTGTCACCACTTGGGGCGACCGTGGCAGCAGTCTTGGTGACTATGCAAGCCGTGAGTGGTCGGGACTCATGTCATCTTTCTACTTGGCCAGATGGAATATGTTCTTTGATTACTGTGAGGACTCCGTCAGGAAAGGAAAGGACTTTGACCAGGAAGGATTCTCGGAGAAAGTCAGCGGATTCGAGAAAGACTGGTGGACTCGCCGCAAAGGCCACTTCCGCAAGACTGCTGATCCAAACTACCGAAAGCGGGTCGCGGACATTCTTCGGAAGTATTAGGAATATCCTGTCATGAACATCCGATAAGGAGCGAAAGGACAAACCAGCTGAATGCAGGCGAGTTTTGTTCTTTCGCTTCTTCTGTGAAGGATGCCAAGGCTCTTCTGATGTGCTTCTCGACAGCGGTCTGGGATATTCCTAACATTTCGGCGATCTCTCGGTTTTTCATTCCCTTGAAGCGGCTCATCACGAACACTTCACGGCACCTGTCAGGCAAAAGGGACAAGACCTTTTCGACCTGATTCTCAACTTCCTTCCGTATTAGAGGGGAATCGGGGGCATCGTAATAGAAGTCAAGACCGAAGAGTTTCTCCGTTTTCTGGATGCTGTCCAGAAATGATAGATCCACGTAGTTCAGCAGTCGCTCTCTTTTGAGGTAGTTTATGCAGCGGTTCCTTGTCATCGCGAACAACAGACGGGCGGAGGATTTCTCATCCTGTCCGGAATACTTCTTCCAGAATGTGAAGAATGTGTCCTGCACCATGTCCAACGCTATGGAATGATCCTTGACAATGCTATCGGCATAGGTGACAAGCCTCGGTTGATAGTTCACGAATAATGACTCAAAAGTATTCACTCCTCACAATTATTTACCCATACAAATCTAATGAAATTTCTTCAAATATCTCCTTTAAGTAACATGAAAAAAATAAGTTGCCTCAGATTAAGGAATCTTTTCGGTCTAGATGTCTTTTCTCATCTTATTTTTTAACGCTTTCTTATGGGACGGGCGTATAAATCACAGATTATTATGTAAATTTGCGAAGCCGAGGTCGGAGATGCGGGAGTCTGCCGGCTGAAAAAGGCTTGAGACTGAGAGATTAATGAATATTGCTGGAGACCTTCAGGCCCGTATCTCCTCTTCACCGCAGAAGAACTTCTTTCTCAGTGCGTTGGACAAGAAATAATAATCCTCTGTGCGCAGATTCATGCTGTTTGCGTACGGCAGCATCAAAAAACACCCTCCCGTGCGCGGGAAGCATGATTTTACGCACGGTAACCTTATGAATATGAAAGTTTTGAAAACAGTAGCGGCGATTGCCGCGATCGTTGTGTCGGCGGGATGCTCCAGGCAGGCAGTAGGTGTGGATGAGTATCTTATCAAAGGAGTGGTCAGGAATATTCCCGACAGCACGGTCATTAGTCTTATGAGGAGCGATGGCCGGTTGGCGGTCCGCGTGGCCCAGGACACGGTCATCGGCGGTCGTTTCGAATTCCGGGACACGATCTCAGGCGGAGCGGTTCAGTTCGGGCTGTGCTCGTTCGGCAAGGGCTTCCCTAATAATATACTCCCGGTCTGGGTGAAACCGGGCGTGAAGGTCACGGTCACGGGTGATGACAACCTGCTGCTGACGTGGAGGGTAAAGAGCCGTCTTCCGGAGCAGAAGACCGAGAATGATTTTCTGGCAGTCCAGTTTCCGGAAAAGAGGGAGTCTCAGGTCTACGCCGTTGAAGAGGCTGACATGTTGAGGGAACTCAGGGGTCTCAGCGGTGAGGAAAGACGGGCCGCGTGGAGGAAAGTGGATTCGCTCAGAAGGCTTTGCAAGCCGCTGGACAGCATCGCCAACCATAAGGTTCTTGAATATATGAGGACGGCTCCTGTCACGACGAAATGGCTTGACGAGCTGGCTTTGCATGCCATGATGCTAAGTGGAGGCTACGGCAAGGCGGATTCGGCCTTGGTCTACGAGCTTTATTCCAGACTTACTCCGGATGATCTGAAGACAAGGCAGGGAGAGGTGATCTCCGCGACCTTGAGTCCGAGGAAGGTTGTCGGGGTAGGTGACGATCTCGTGGACGGCGACCTTTATGACACGGACGGCAATGTGCATCATCTGTCTGAGTTCTCCGGCAAGTACATCCTTCTGGATTTCTGGAGTGTGGGCTGCGGGCCGTGTATGGAATCCATTCCGGAGGGCAATGAGCTCGCAAGGGAGTTCGCTGACAGGCTGGCGTTTGTCCGACTGAGTGTGGATGGTGAGAAAACCTGGAAAATAGTCTTGAAAAAAGTCTTGAAGGAGGAAAAGTCAGATTGTGTCGAGTGGAATGAATTCAAGCCTATGGGCGCGGGACTTTCCGCCTCCTATCAGGTAAACGGCATCCCGCATTTCGTTCTGATCTCCCCGGAAGCCAAGGTCATCGACATCTGGACCGGCTACGGCAAAGGCTCCCTCCGCTCCAGGCTCCTCCGCCATCTCGGCTCAGAATAACACCGGCGACAGTTTTAAGCGTTATTGTTCCCCAAGGGTGCCGAGTCGCACTCTGTGGCGACAGTTTTAGGCGTTATTGTTCCCCAAGGGT
>ULUN01023686.1_pt1 | contig 31956 bp, 29 predicted proteins | sample 1958531 | NCBI WGS metagenome assembly ULUN01 (sample SAMEA4835761, study PRJEB28245) | human gut metagenome | biome: gut microbiome; material: fecal sample | place: Denmark | collected 2008
GAGCCGGAGACTTCTTCTCTGGCCGATATACAGACTACACCTCACTCCTACTACCTGGCTGATACAGCAGAGAAACAAATCGCTTTATGTGAGCAGTTGCTACGGGAAAAATCGTTTGCTTTCGATACAGAAACAGAAGGTTTGGATCCGTTGACGGCTGCTTTGGTCGGTATGTCTTTTGCCATTCGTGAACAGGAAGCCTGGTATGTTCCGGTTCCGGCAAACCGCGAAGTAGCTACTGATATCGTTCTTCGCTTGGCGCCAGCCTTACAGCATCCGGAGATTGAAAAGGTCGGCCAAAATATCAAGTTCGATATCCTGGCTTTGCGGAAGTATGGTGTTCGAGTGAAAGGACCTTTATTTGATACGATGATCGCTCATTATCTGCTGAATCCGGAATTACGTCATGGCATGGATTATCTGGCGGAGACTTATCTGAAATATAAGACGGTTCCGATTGAAGATTTAATCGGGCCGAAAGGAAAGAAACAGGCCTCGATGCGAACAGTTCCGATCGAGCAGATTAAGGAATATGCCGCCGAAGACGCGGATGTGACATTGCGGCTGAAGCATTACTTTGCTCCATTATTGAAGCAGGAAGACGTGGAATCGTTGTTCTTTGAGATGGAAATGCCTTTGATCTATGTCCTGGCTGAAATGGAGGCAACGGGTGTAAAACTGGATACAGAAGCCTTGAAGCAGTCATCTGAAGTCCTGAGTCAGCAGCTGATCGCCCTGGAGCAGTCTATTTATGAACTGGCGGGCCAAACCTTCAACATCAATTCGACCAAACAGGTCGGTGAAATCTTGTTTGACAAGCTGAAGCTGGATGAAAAGGCGAAGAAAACCAAAACAGGCGGTTATAGTACCAGCGAAGAAGTCTTGGAAAAGATACGGGGAAAACATCCGATCGTCGGCAAGTTGTTGGAATATCGTGGCATCAAGAAGTTGCTGAGTACATATATTGATGCGTTGCCGGCGTTGATCCATCCGGAAACTGGGAAGATTCATACCTCGTTCAACCAGGCTGTAACGGCTACCGGACGTTTGAGTTCCACCAATCCGAACTTACAGAATATTCCGGTGCGGGATGAATTGGGGCGTGAGATCCGCAAAGCTTTTATTGCCGACGATGATGACTGCATTTTCTTCTCGGCCGATTATTCGCAGATTGAATTGCGTCTGATGGCCCATTTGAGTAATGACCCGCACATGGTAGAAGCCTTTTGCAGTGGAGCGGATATTCATGCAGCTACGGCTGCCAAGATTTATGGTATTCCGGTAGAAGAAGTCACCAGCGATATGCGTCGGAAAGCCAAGACAGCTAATTTCGGTATTATTTATGGAATCTCGGTCTTTGGCCTTGCCGAGCGTTTGGGCATTCCGAGGGCCGAATCAAAAGAGCTAATCGATGGCTATTTCCAAACCTATCCGCGGGTCAAAGAATACATGGAAGAAAGTATTCGTGTGGCCAAAGAAAAGGGGTATGTTGAAACTTTGTTTAAGCGGAAGCGCTTTTTGCCGGATATCAATTCGCACAATGCAGTCGTGCGTGGTTATGCTGAACGAAATGCGATCAACGCGCCCATTCAGGGAAGTGCGGCCGATATCATCAAGCTGGCGATGATCCATATTCATCAGCAGTTTGAAGCGGAGCATCTGAAGAGCCGGATGATCCTCCAGGTTCATGATGAATTGAATTTTAATGTCCGGAAAGAAGAATTCGATCGTGTCAAGGAAATCGTATTGGATTGTATGGAACACGTCCTGCAACTTCGTGTGCCTTTGATAGCCGATTGTGGTGAAGGGAAAAACTGGTTGGAGGCGCATTAATCATATTTAACCCCTCCAAAACTCGCGTATTTCGGGTCGATGGTCAGGTCGCTTCTGAATTTTCGAGTTTTGAAGGGGTTAAATTGTCTGTTTTTATCCGTAATGCTTTTATTGATAGGGTAATAGGCTGTAAAATTCTGATTCTGGTTTTGAAACCATTTTTTGAGGCCTTGTTGGCATCTCCCAAGGCTTTCCTTTTCCTGTCTCGTAGGAACGTGATTTGATTCTCGTTGGTTTTGCATTTGATTCTCGTTACTTCTTAATTGTTTGACAGTAGTCGTAAAGCTTTTCCATATATGTGCTAAAGCTTTTTGACTTCTATGGAAAAGCTTTAGCATAGCTGTCAAACAATTAAAAAGTAGTAGGATTTGCATGACAAATCAATCGGAAAAGAAGGATTATCCCGGGAATGATGAATCATGAAGTCTTGAAAATGGATTTGGAAAAAGGGGAAAAAGTTTCGGTACGTCTATAAACAATTAAAGGCTGTCTCACGACAACCCCTAATCAAACTTTGTTAACCTTAAATCTAATACTATTATGAAAAAACCACATTGCAAATGTACGGCTTGTCAATAGACCAGACAAGTCTTTCGTACATAATTAATGTTAATAGTTTTATTTTTTATAGTGTTCGATGAAATATTCATAGACAACGCGGGAAACATCGGCAATGATGCGGGCGTTCTTCTTGTCTGATTCGCGTGAATTCATCACGAAAACGGCAATGGTGTAATATTGTCCGTTAGGCAGTACGACGAAGCCCATGTCGTTGTCGGCTATCTTGTAGCCAAATTCGTTGCGATCAGAGCTGCCGGTCTTGTGGGCCAGCAAGACGTCTTTCGGGAGTCCGGCTTTCAGCTTGTCTTTTCCGGTGCTGCAATCGGCCATAGCCCGTTCGATAAATAACTTCTGGCTTTTGCTGCATACCGGTTGCTGCAGGAATGTTTCCAGCAAGAGGACGGCCGACGATGGCTTGCACCAGTTGAGCATGCAATTGTCGGGGTTGGCGTGCATCAGCGATTCGGTTTGCGAGATAGCCACGTCTTCAATTCCCAGTTTGTGAATATATTTCTCGGTTTCCTTCGGGCCACCTATCAGATCGAACAAGACATCGCAGGCATTATTATCGCTGTCGATGAGCGAGTATTTCAATAAGTCTCCTACACTCATGAGGAAATTCCCTTTCGGATTAGCGTCACGCATCGGACTGTGCGTATTGGCTAACAGTTGCGATTGTTTGACTAATACTTCTGTCGATAAGTCTTTCTCGTTTTTATTGAGGTAATCGAGCACGGAAAGGGCCTGATGAAATTTATAGGTACTCATCATCGGATAGCGGTACATGTTATTGACCGTTACCAATTCATTGCCGTTGAATATGACAGCGACGCCGACGGTCGCAGCTTTTCCGGCGAGCGTTTGTTTCAATCGTGCACCCAAGTCGTCAGATTGTGCTTTCCCGAAAAAGGCCAGCAAACTGAAACAGACGAATAAGAAAATACATTTTGACTCTCTTCTCATAACCTCAGTAATTAATTATAGCTATAAAAAAAACTCCTAGCAAACAGAAATTGTTTACGAGGAGTTTGTTTGTGCGGCTGAAGGGACTCGAACCCCCACGCCGTGAAGCATCAGATCCTAAGTCTGACGTGGCTACCAATTACACCACAGCCGCTTGAAATCGGTTACAAAAGTAATGCTTTTTTCTGTAAAAACAAATTTTTCCGCCAAATTCACTTTTGGGTTATTCGTTTTTATCGATGATCCCTTGTAAATACAGAATGGCACTTTCTATAATTGTATCCTCACCTCGTGCTAAATCTTCTTCTGTTATTTCTACGTGTATGTCCGGATCGATACCGAACTCCGTCAGATTCTTGTCCGGATCGAGCATTGGGCAAGCCGAGAAACGCACTTGCCAGCCGTTCGGAAGCTCGGAATTGAGCGGTAATCCGCTTCCTCCGCCTGTCTTATCGCCTATAACCGTTACTTGCGGAAAGATCCGCATGGTCTGTACGAAATCATTCGCTGCACTGTAACAATAACGGTTGGTCAGCACAACTACCGGACGCAGCCAACAAATATAAGCAGTTGGTTCCAAATAAACCGGATAAGGCTCGGAAAAATCCTGATGTCCTTTGCCTGTTTTATGCTGAATATATCCTTTTAAGACCTGTTTCTGGGTAAATCGGGAGGCAAAGCGGTCTGAATAGGTCAGCGTTCCTCCTCCATTGTCGCGTACGTCGATAATCAGGGCCTTGCAGTCTTTGAAGTAATAGAGCACATAATCGAGGTTCGTCTCACCGATGCCGCTTGAAAAACTGGCATAGCGGATGTAACCGATCTGGTCGTTATGCATTTTCTTATATTTCAGTCCGCCTGCAATCTTATAGTCTTTCCCTAAATACAGTTCATTCAGATCGTCATAGAAATTAGGCGGATAAGCCTGATACCACTCCCAATACCGTGCTACGTCGAAGCTGGAATACAGGTTTGTATGCCCGTCTTTCAGCTCGGCCAGCATCTCAGCCATCAGGTCGAACAGCGCAAACTGGTTCATGGTGTCCGTCAATTGGGCGGAATACCGGTCGTGCACTTCGTCCCAGTCCACCTGTTTGTAATCAAAGAAGCAATAATTCTCATCCAGTATTTTCCACAAAGCTTCGAAATTCTCTCGCGGATCCGTCGAATACTCATCCGTATCCTGGCAGGAAACGAGAACGGAGAGACCGACTAAACTGATTATCAACCACCACTGTTTCATCTTCATCAATAATATACGCTGTTATGTTTGGATGTCTGCTGCATTTTCCGGCCGCCAAAGGCTATAAATTCTCTTACAAAGCCGATAACGAAGGAATGCGAGATGATATGACTCTGGATCTGATTCACATCCAGATAATAAAGACTGTTCAAGTAACCAGCCCGGAAGGTGAATTTCCCGACGGGAAAATCGACTGTCAGGTAATTCTTCATGGCCAGTTTGTTGTGGAACGAAGTAAACGGTACGATGCCCGACTTGTTCCCACGGTCGAATATTTCGTAATAAGATTGCCCGTAATGAGGTGAGAAAAGAATGCCGATGAAAGGTATTTCCACCTGATACCGCAGGGTCAGCGGATAATTCCGTATCTGGAAATTATAGACCGCCTGGGCCGACAGATTCAGATCCAGATCGGCTTTGGCCGATGCCGGGTTATTACTGACACGTGTGCAGTAGATGAATCCGCCCATGGCGTGCACAGAAGCACCTGCAAGCAGCTTTAAGGCCGGAATGGGATGGAAGTGATAGTGATATCCCAACGTGTAATCTAAAAAGCCGCTGAAGGCCTGTGTCGTGCCTGCTCCGTTCCGGATACTTGCGATATCGGCATTGAAAATCTGCTGGCGTGAGATACGGTGATCTGCCAGCCGGGTCATTTTCGTCCTTTCGTTCATCACACGAAGCCCCCAGCCTGTATAAGGAATCCGGCTTCCGGGTGTCAGATAAGTATCCATCAGGTTGTAACCGCCGATACCGATCAGCGTAGCGGCGTTGACCGGTTCTGTGGGTTCTTCTTCCTGCGGGAAAGCAGGAATTGACCAGAAAAGCAGGAGCAGGCAGGAAAGGATTCTATACATCATCATCTTTAAACAACTTCATCTGTCCCATGATTTCATCCCGTACATCTTCCGGGTTTTCCTGCGGTTCGGCAGGTGTCGTTTCCGGTTCAGTCGGTTCTTCCTCTTCTTCCGAAGGCTGGTGAGTTTCCGGATGACGGGTCGGTTCCAGCTCATTGATCGTTTCTACCAGGTGCGTAGTCAAGCGTTTCCCCCGAGCTTTGACACTTCGTGCCACGACAAACTCTTCCACTTCAATGATGAGCGGTTCGCGTGCACTGTCAAAGCCGCCGAATATGATTTCTATGCGGGGATAACATTCATCTGTCAGCAGATAAATACTGCTTTTGGGATTATCACCTAACAGATTCCTGCGGTTGCCGGGCTCGAGATAGAAGCGTTTCAGATAAGGCGCCTTATGATCGGCGTCATAATAGGCGGCTGTCCATATCTTTGTCTGCTGGAATTTCTCAATGACGAGGATATCACTTTCATAGTGATTGCTCAAGTCAAAATTGGTTGTATAATATTCGCCGTTACGGCGGATTACCAAGATCAGGTCTGAACTCTGAAATTCTCCTAACTCCTCTCCTCTTCCATCATAATTGAGACGTAGCACATCCCAGTCGAACCATACCATGCGTCCGCCTAGCGTAGAACTTCCCCGTTGTTTTAATACTACTTTATGGATTTCTGCCTTCGTCAGTGTATTACCGATCGAGCTGCGTCCTTTAATGGCAATCGTACTGAAGTCTTTTTCGAACATCAGCAGCTTCTGGCGTAGCTTTGGTTTCAGGATTACTTTCACCGTTTCTGCCTCTCCATTGGTATTGGCACTGAAATACAAGATACGCGAGCCTTCCGTTCCTTTGGTCAGATTGTATTCTTTGTCGCGTGTAATGCCGCCAATAGCAAAGCGCTTGATGAAATTGGTTCCCATCTTCCCATCGCGGTAAATCACATTATAGATCGTCCGGCTGTCGTTGCGGTTGAATACATTCAGGTAAATGATATCTTTCCCGACAAACATCTTTTCTGAAACTTTGACGATCTTGTAGATACCGGAACGGTAGAAAATGATAATATCGTCGATATCCGAGCAGTTGCACACAAACTCGTCTTTCTTCAGGGAAGTTCCGATGAAGCCTTCCGCCCGGTTGATATATAATTTCTCGTTGGCTTCGGCCACTTTAGTCGCCTGGATCGTGTCGAAACTCCTGATTTCCGTCAGTCGTGGATAACGCTTTCCATACTTCTCTTTCAGCATCTGGAACCATTGGATTGTGTAATCGACAATGTGGGCCAGATGATCCTGGATGCGGGCGATGTCTGTCTTGATCTGCAGAATCTGCTCTTCGCATTTTTGCGTATTGAATTTCAGGATGCGGGCCATCTTGATTTCCATCAGCTTTAATATGTCATCACGGGTGACTTCGCGGATGAATTGGGGCTTGAAAGGTGTCAGTCGCCTATCTACATGGGCGATTGCTTCGTCCATCGATGCTGCCTGTTCGAATTCTTTATCCTTGTAGATACGTTCCTCGATGAATATTTTCTCCAATGAAGCAAAGAACAAGGTCTCTTCTAATTCACCTCTTTCGATCTCCAGCTCTTTTTGCAGCAGCGACAACGTGTTGTCCGTTGAGTGCTTTAAAACGTCGCTGACGGTCAGGAAATGCGGCTTGTCGTCTTTAATAACACAGCAGTTGGGAGAAACACTGATTTCGCAGTCCGTAAAAGCATACAGGGCATCGATGGTTTTATCTGATGAAACGCCCGGAGCCAGACGCACCAGGATTTCGACATTCTTCGCCGTGTTGTCATCTACTTTCTTGATCTTGATCTTGCCTTTATCGTTTGCTTTCAGAATAGATTCGATGATCGATGATGTTGTCCTTCCATACGGGATTTCGGAAATGACCAGGGTCTTGTTGTCTTGCTTGCTGATCTTGGCACGGATCTTCACCGAACCGCCACGTTCCCCGTCGTTGTATTTACTGACATCGATGTATCCGCCTGTCTGGAAATCCGGATACAAGGCAAACTCTTCTCCTTTCAGGTATGAGATGGATGCATCAATCAGTTCGTTGAAGTTATGCGGAAGAATTTTGGAAGAAAGGCCTACGGCAATTCCTTCTACACCTTGTGCCAGCAATAGCGGAAACTTGACCGGCAGTGTAACCGGTTCACGGTTGCGGCCGTCGTAAGAAGCTTGCCATTGGGTTGTCTTCGGATTGAATACCGTTTCCAAGGCAAATTTGGAAAGGCGTGCTTCGATATAACGGGGAGCAGCCGCGCTGTCGCCCGTCAGGATATTGCCCCAGTTTCCCTGACAGTCAATCAGCAGGTCTTTTTGTCCTAATTGCACCAAGGCATCACCGATGGAAGCGTCGCCATGCGGATGGAACTGCATGGTATGACCAACGATATTGGCCACTTTGTTATAACGGCCGTCATCCAGCCGTTTCATAGAATGCAGGATACGGCGCTGTACGGGCTTTAAACCGTCGTTGATGTGAGGTACAGCACGTTCCAGAATGACATAAGAGGCATAATCGAGGAACCAGCTTTGGTACATACCGGAAAGATGGTGTGTGATGCGGTCGGACGATTTATCCGGCACTTTGTATTCAGAATGTTCCTGGCTGTTTTCCTGCTCATCATTCACTTCGTTCTCTTCTGACGGCGTATCTTGGGCTTTGTTTTTGTTCAGCTCGTCTTGTTCGGATATATTATTTTTATCGATATCTTCTGATCTCATATCTGTTATTCTGGCTTTCCTGTCAAATTCTCCCAATTAGTAAACTGGGGGTAAATATACGAAAAATTCAAGGTTTTTAGCTATATTTGAGCACTAAATAGTTTTTTTATGATACAACTGAGACGAATTACACAGGTGAATGATCCGGATTTATCCCGGTTGATGGATTTGTATGAGCTTTCCTTTCCGGAAGAAGAACGAAGAGACCGGCAACAGCTGTTCCGGATGATCGAGTTAGTCCCCGACATGTCGTTTAATGCCGTTGAAGATAATGGTGAACTTTGCGGATTGACTATTTATTGGGATTTAGGAGATTTTTATTACATGGAGCATCTGGCCGTTTTTCCGGAAATGCGAAATCGTAAGATCGGACAACAGATTCTGGATTACTGGAAAAAGCATCTTCCCAAGTTGCAGGTACTGGAAGCTGAACCAGCCATAGAAGCGATGGCTGTCCGGCGGATCGGGTTCTATGAACGGAATGGATTCCGAGTAATCTGTAAGGATTATCTCCAGCCTTCGTACCGGAAAGATGAAGATAGCTGCCCACTGTGGATTATGGGAACAGATATGCCCGATGATATGCAGGCCTGTATCCAGAATATCAAGACAAACGTGTACAAAGAGCCGCTGAAGTGGCTGTAATTCTTTGTCAGGGAACGGGATCATAACCGCTGCCGCCCCATGGATGACAACGCAGAATGCGTCTGACGGCCAAGTACAGTCCTTTTACCGGACCGTATTTCTTGAGTGCCTGAACCGCATATTCCGAACAGGTCGGTGTGAAGCGGCAAGAAGGCGGAGTTAAAGGAGAAATACAGTATTTATAGAAATAGATTGGGATGAGCAGCAGACTTGTCAGAAACTTCTTCATTGGATTTTCTCTCCTAACATACGGACGGCTTTTTCCATGGCTTTCTCCATGTTTTCGTATGAGACAAGCTCTTTCTCCAGGTAGATAAAGGCAATTGTCAGGAATTTGCCAGCCGTCAGGAGTGGTTCGTGAAGAACCGACTTACGAAGTCGGTAACTCTCGCGGATCTGCCGTTTGACAGCATTCCGCTTGACAGCTCGCTTGAATTTCTTTTTTGAGACACTGATTAAAATAGACGCAGGTACACTTCTTTGTTCGTCGGTTACCGTATAGACAACGCGTAAAGGATAAGCGATAAACGACTGTCCTTCTGCAAAGAGAAGGTCGATATCCCGTTTCCTCGACAGGCGTTCGGCTTTCGACAAAGTGTACCTGCGAATTGTCATTCTTTTATTATTTACCAGATTCTTTCTTCAAATATTGCTCCAAAGCAGCCGTCATTGATGGTGCTTCGGGTGTCGGAGCTTCTACATCCAGACGTAAGCCGGCATCTTTTACCGCTTTAGCCGTAGTAGGTCCGAAGCATCCGATACGGATGTCTTTCTGGTTGAAATTCGGGAAATTCTTCAACAAAGAAGAAATTCCGGCCGGACTGAAAAATACAAGCATATCATAATCGAAGCTTTCATCCGCTTTGAAATCGTTGCTCACCGTGCGATACATGACAGCTTCCGTAAAGTCAATTTTCTTAGCCTCAAGTTTTAACTTCAGATCGTCTTTATGTACATCCGAAACCGGAACCAGATATTTTTCTTTAGGATGCTTAGCAATAATGGTTACTAAATCATCCAGCTTTCCGCTTGCACCAAAAAAGATCTTACGCTTGCGGTAAACAATATATTTCTGTAAATATACTGCGATTGATTCCGAGATGCAGAAATATTTCATGGTTTCCGGAATAGTTACCCGCAATTCTTCACACAACCGGAAGAAGTGGTCAATACCTGTACGGGCAGTAAATACTACAGCCGAATAATCTAATATGGAAATTCGCTGCTGTCTGAATTCCTTTGATGACAAAGGCTCTACTTTGATAAATGGGCGAAATTCTATTTCCACTCCATATTTTTCTGCTAGATCAAAGTATGGCGACTTCTCTGATGTCGGCTTGGGTTGTGATACTAATAGTCTTTTGATATTCAATGCCATAAAGCACTTTTCTCGATAAAGTTATACAAAAAAACAAAGCCCTTATATGAAATTAAAAGGGGCAAAATTTCATGGGCGCAAAGGTACAAACTTAAATAGAATAAATCGAACTTTTTTATGTAAAATAAACGTATCGACTTATAAATTATTGCAAAACGAAACAAAATATAGAAAAGAATAAATAAACAGACGGCCCAAATATGATAATTCCCAAGGAAGCTCATGCAGACAACCGGAATGTAAAGGGCGATTCCCCATACACTGATAATGGAATTGTAGAGGATAACCCATTGACGGTAAGTCTCCGGGCGGCCGAAGGTATAAATCAACAGGTAATAAATAATACGCCGGATGAGGTAGAATAATACAACCGACAAAAAGGTAAGAGATAAAGCAGATAACAATTTATTCTTGTCGATACTATTCAGAAATCCAAGATGATACGCCTCCTGGGTAATGGCGACCGTAGTCAGTATCAGGGCTTGAACTATTAAAAAGATATGCAGGGACTTGCTGTAATAGATTGAAAGATCGGTATTCCCACTTTTAGAGGAAGTGCTGAATCCGAGGTTTCGGAATATTTTAATAAACGATTTTACGTGGATGCGCGCCTGAATGGCGAACAGAAAAAACAGAACAAACAGGATGGAGAACCAAACGTCTTCCATCAACTGTCCGCTCCATAAACGAATCCCTACATACCCTTCAAACATCCTGGTCTTATTCTAAAATTGGGTACAAAGGTACGCTTTCCCTTCATACTCCAAAAGAAATCCCCATTCTTTTCCCCTGAATGATCAGATTATGCTCTGGTGTCACCAGTTTGAGTTTACCGGCTACTTCAGCTAAAGGAATTGAACTGATTGCTCCGTCCTTGACACAAACCATCTGTCCGAATTGCCGGTTGGCGATTAGTTCGGTAGCATAACCTCCTAACTGGGTGGCCAAGTTGCGGTCGAACGGTGAAGGATTACCACCTCGCTGGATATAACCTAATACGGTCTTACGGGTTTCTATACCGGTTGCTTCTTCAATTTCTTTCATCAGAAAGTCTGTAGCCTTGCGTTTATCCGGAAGCTTCACGCCTTCAGCAACTACAACAATCGAATGTTGTTTGCCTTTGCTGGCTCGTTCGCGGATAGCTTCATTCACCACTTCCGGATTGAAACCGAGTTCGGGTACTAAAATGACATCGGCTCCACCGGCCATACCGGCATACAGGGCTATCCATCCGGCTTTATGTCCCATGACTTCTACCAACATGACTCGTCTGTGTGAGCTGGCCGTTGAATGCAGACGGTCGATGGCTTCGGTGGCGATATTGACAGCCGTATCAAACCCGAAGGTGATTTCTGTTCCCCAGATATCGTTGTCGATCGTTTTGGGTAAGCCAATTACATTCAGTCCGTGTTCCGAGAGCAGGTTGGTGGTCTTCTGGGTACCGTTTCCACCAATACATACCAGGCAGTCGAGTCCCAGTTCCTGATAGGCCTGGAGAATACACTGCGACTTCTCCTGATCAACAGATGTCAGCATTTCCCGAAAGCCTTTTTCGCGCGAGGTTCCTAAGATAGTACCTCCTAAATTCAGAATGCCTGACAGACTGTGTTCGTCTAAAACTTCCGTATCTTTGTTGAGCAGTCCTGAAAAACCGCCGTGAATACCTACAACCTCCATTCCATAATGAGTTATGGCTGTTTTTCCGACGCCGCGGATTGTGGCGTTAATACCGGGGCAATCACCGCCCGATGAGAGAATTCCGATTTTCATAGAGTTATTCTTTTTGTTCTTCACAAAGGTAAAAATAAAAGGAGAATAATTACCTTTGCTCCGCAAGAAATAAAAATGGGCTATGGATTTTCTGACAAACTTCATATATCAGTTCTTTAGACCGCGAAATAAGGTAATTGCACGATATACTTTTGAGGCGGGCGACATACAGGAGCAACAGCTCAGCAAACTGCTTCATCAGGCTCAGGATACTTCGTGGGGAAAGAAATATGACTATCGTCATGTGAAAGGATATAATGATTATAAAAATCGTTTTCCGGTACAGAGCTATGACCTGATAAAGGACGATATCCAGCGGATGCTGCGAGGTGAATCAAATGTCCTTTGGCCGGGCATGACCCGCTGGTTTGCCAAGAGCAGTGGAACTACCAGCGATAAAAGTAAATTTCTGCCTGTTACGCCTGAAGTATTGAAACAATGCCATTATCAGGGTGGTTTTGATACGGTGAGTTTGTATTTGCGTAATAATCCTTCCAGTCATTTCTTCAGACGTAAGGGCCTGATATTAGGTGGTAGCCATAGTCCGTCGCCCGTCAATTCGCAAATTCATTGTGGAGACTTGTCAGCAGTCCTGTTACAGAACCTGAATCCTCTAGTTAATTTGATCCGGGTTCCCAAAAAAGAAATCATTCTGATGGACGAATGGGAAAGCAAGATCAAAGCGATTGTGGAAAGTACCTGGCGGGAAGATGTCAACAGCATCTCGGGGGTTCCTTCGTGGATGCTCGTCCTGATCAAAGCTGTCTTGAAGAAGAGCGGGAAAAACTACCTGACTGAGGTATGGCCTAATCTGGAAGTGTTTTTCCATGGTGGAATCAGTTTTACTCCTTATAAAGAAGAGTATAAATCTCTCATTCCGTCTGACAAGATGCATTATATGGAAACCTATAATGCCTCTGAAGGTTTCTTCGGCATTCAGGATGATCCGGCTGATTCATCATTGTTACTGATGTTGGATTATGGTGTCTTTTATGAGTTTATCCCGATGAGCGAACTGGATTCGCCTGATCCGGCTGTTGTTCCGCTGACAGGTGTGGAAGTGGGTAAGAACTATGCCATGGTTATCTCTACTCCCGGAGGTTTGTGGCGCTATTTAATTGGAGATACGGTTCGTTTTACCTCTGTTTCACCCTATAAGTTTGTAATTACGGGACGAACAAAGCACTTTATCAATGCCTTTGGGGAAGAACTGATGGTGAATAATGCCGACAAAGCTCTTCACGAAGCTTGTGTGGTCACAGGGGCACGGGTGAAAGAATATACAGCTGCTCCTTTGTTTCTGCTCGACCGGGCCAAAGGCCGTCATCAGTGGCTGATCGAGTTTGAGAAAGCTCCCGAATCACTCTCTCAGTTTGCCCGATTATTGGATGAAGCGCTTCAACGGGCCAATTCGGATTATGAGGCGAAGCGTTATAAGGAAATCTCTTTGCAGCCCCTGGAGGTGATTATAGCACATGAAGGCTGTTTTTATCAGTGGCTGAGCAGTAAAGGCAAGCTGGGTGGACAGCATAAGATTCCCCGTCTGTCGAACGACCGGAAGATCCTGGATGAGTTATTGGCCATCAATAATCAGATGAGCAAATAAAAACTGACATCCTGTCATTGAGCTTATCATCAATTTAAATCTATGCAGGTTTCTTAACGAAGCCTGCCAAACTGGCATAGGTTTTAATCAATTTGTTTCGTGTAGAAGTCCTTCCTTACGTTTATTTTCTATAAAATGCGGTATAAGAGGTTTTTGTAAAAGATTCGCCGAAGTTGCTTAATTGAGGCGGTTTTGTGAATAAAGTGTTATCCATAAGTGACTTTTTGTTGTATATTGCCCTTTATCAGATTGTTAATATGTCTTTTCGTAATTAGTCGCTTGGTCGGGATCTTGTAGATGTTTTGTCAGGAAACCAATAAAACAAATAGCATTATGAAAACATGGATTACTATTTTGATAGCACTTTGTGCTTGTCTACAGGTACAGGCACAGAATACAGCCGAAGAAAGAGCTAAGGCTAAAGAGGAAGCTCGACAGGAACAGGCCGTGTTGGACTCCATTTATTTTAAACAGGCAATGACCTCTCTCGAGAATCAGGATTTTGCCTTGGAAGCCGACCGGGTAGTCTTGAAGAACGGAGCGACTGCCTATGTTAATTCGAATACAAACTTCGTAGCCGTCAAAGATGATAAAGCAACCGTGCAGGTAGCCTTTAATATCCCCGTAAGCGGTCCGAACGGTTTGGGTGGCATTACGCTGGATGGAAGCATCAGTAACTATAAGTTGACAGAAGATAAGAAAGGAAACCTGCATGTTTCGTTCGATGTGATGGGTGTGGGTATTTCAGCCCGTGTAACGATTTCTCTGGCCAAGGGAAGCAATACGGCCGATTTGCTGATCTTGCCTACATTCAATTCTAATGAACTGCGGTTGAGCGGGCATATCCTGCCCTTGAAGCAAAGCTCTATCTTTAAAGGAAATGCTTTATAACGAATGGTGTAAAAGAACGATTAAAATTTTATGAAGATGAAAAAGAACATACTTTACCTGCTTTTTGCAGGAATCGCTTTGAGCAGCTGTGAGAAAGACCCTGATCTCAATCAGCTTGACAGCGATTTTACCGTATATACGCAGTATGACGACCAGGCCGACTTCGCAAATGCTAAGACATATTATTTGCCTGATAGCATACTGACAGCCGGAGGTGGCTTGAAAACAGCTTATGTCAGCAATGAGAATACAGATAAACTGGTGGCCGAGGTAGAAACGGAAATGAACAGTCGTGGGTACACACGGACCGACAACAAGGCGGATGCCGATCTGGGTGTGCAGATGACTTATATCGAGAATAATGTGAATATGGTTGGTTTTGTCGGTGGTTTCTGGGACGGCTGGTGGGACCCGTTTTACTGGGGCTCGTTCTGGACGGGCGGATGGTATTATCCTTATCCGGTAAGCTATAGTTATCAGACCGGCAATATCGTCCTTGAAGTGGTGGATTTACGGGAAGCTGAATCCGACAGTAACCGGCTTCCGGTTATCTGGTTAGCCAGCAGCGAAGGCCTGACATACGGTAATTCGCATACAGATGTAATGCTGATCCAGCGGGCTATCCAGCAGTCGTTTGAGCAATCATCATATATCAATCGTAAATAAAAGGAGAATCATACAATGAAAAAGATATTAACAAGTTTATGCCTGTTGTGTTTGTCGTTGATAGGAATCAAAGGACAGGCACAGTCGTTTGCCGATGATCTGAGCTTTAACCTCGACTGGCAATTGAATGCGCCGATTGGCAAGAACGATTATGCGAATCAGTTCAGCGGCTGGGGAATGAACCTGGATGCCGGCTATGAAATTACTTCTAAATGGACGGCGGGTGTGTTTGCCTCGTTCCATACGAATCACCGTTATGTTGATCGGGCTACATTCCCCTTGTCTTCAACGGCTACATTGACGACCGACCAGCAGCAGTCTTCCTTCCAGGTTCCGTTTGGAGCGTTTGGCCGTTATTATTTATACGACAACGGATATATTCGTCCTTATGTAGCTGCCAAACTGGGTGCCATGTACGAACAGAATACGACATACCTGAATGTATCCAGTATCTACGAACGTCCGTGGGGATTCTATGTTTCACCGGAAGTCGGTATGAACATCAATCCGAAGCGTTATTACCGCTATGGATTTCATGTGGCTCTTTATTACAGCTATGCTACCAACAAGACCAATCTGCTGAATTTCGTAGAAGACGGACGTAATAACATCGGTTTTCGGGTCGGTATCTGCTTCTGATCTTTCCCTCATTTTATCATAAATACACAATAAGCAGCAGGCGGGCTCTCATCTCCGGGTAACGGTCAGTTACCTTCCGATGGTTGCCCGCCTGTTTTTTATTATAAATCTAATTGAGTCTGGATAACAGCTATCGTTTTATCTTAATACATTCGGTTTGTGAGCCGGATATAATATGCAGAAAATAAATTCCTGGCTGTTGGGGTAAAGCATATTCCCTCTCTCCTTTTGTCAAATGACAATGTTTTATTTTTATCCCAAGGGCATTATATAGTGTTAATTCTCCCGGAGAAGTTGTTGTGATACGGATCTTTCCATTTATGATTGCATAGTGAAAATGCTGAGCTGCTTTAGCCGTTTGTGTAAGGGACAGATTCTCTGGCTCTTTCCCTTGATAAGGAAGAGTCATCTGCCTTAACACCGTTGATGAGGCATCATCATCCTTCTTTTGGAAAGCCAAGTTGGTGTCTTGGTTGGCTTTGATAAAAAAGGCACTGCTTGCAGGAATCTTATAATTGCTACCAATAGGATAGCTATCATAATCTGTCCCGTTATAAATATAAATATTCCCGTCTAAGGCCGGATTGGGTAGAATTTCCTGAAGCGATAAGGCTGAAGGATACGGATTCCCGCATAAAATCCATCCGTTGTGAGCTTCACTCCCACTTTGTAGAAGCTGTGCCTCTATTCCAACAGAAGCGCTGTCTGTAAGACGAATCTGCTGATGCTTGGGGGACGAAAAGGTTAAGGTCTGATATGCTGCGGTCTCATCGATAGCAATCAGGTAACCTTTCCCTCTTTGCAGAAGAACTTCTCCGGGTACAACTTCATCGGTAGAAATGACTTTCCAGTTTCCACTTGTCTGATTGTTATCCGCTCTTCTTTTTCCGTCGTATGTCAGGATATAAAGTATATTGTTGACGGGTTCGGTTGTCATGGTGGAGGCATCACCCAACTGAAAGCGAGAGTCAATTCCTTCTGGATATACATCATGCGGGAAAGAAACAAAATACCATTTTCCTTTTTCGTCGAAAGTATGAAAGGTGGTCATTTGTTGAGTTTGTAAGCTTCCTTCTGGCTGTATCTGTATTCCTTTCTGGTTATTGATTAAATGAAGACATTCGGCCGCCTGGTTGATCTGGACATCCGCATCGATTAATGCCACTCGACGGAGGCTGGGATAATCGTGCGACCATAAGGCATGATCATGCCAGGTTCCTGATTGCTGTAATAAAGAATACTGTTCAATATTTCCTACCAGGAATAAACTGTCTATGCAATAATAGCCGTTACTTGCCGAAGCCGGTTTCGTAACTTCGATTTGAAGCTGGTAGGGATCTGCTCTTCTGCCTCTATAGAAGCATTGTCTACCAGCATATACTTGTCTGAAATACCGAGAACAGTCGTTGCTCATCACAGTATATGGGCGCGCATTAGATTCTGTAGCCCCTGAATAGAAGTAAGTTGTAAAATAGATATCTTCCTCTTTGTTGACATGCTGGAAAGCAAAAGGAATATGTATTTCTGCCATTTTCAATGCCGGATAGATCAAGGTATCAATCGTCAATGTACTTCCGGGGTAAAGCCGGATAGCCCGACTGTCGGATGCTCCCTGTATGCCTTCTTCTTGTGGATAAAAGAAGTCATACTGGCCGGAAACCGAATAATTGATGGAAAGCGGATTGTCTGAATCAAAGCTCTGATATAATACAGTATCCCTGATAATCGGATTTTTCTGTGGATCTTGAACCAAAGATTCCCATTGCTGCGGAGAAAACCACTCAGATTGTGCACTGATCGGGCTGTAGGAAACCCATTGCACGATAGCTATTAAAATAGCCTGAAAAGGAAGATACTTTTTCATAGTCAATTGATTTTAGTTAGTATCGTTATGATACCAGATTTATAATTCGCCCTAAAGATAAAGAAAATAATTGAAATGATTATCTTTGTGGCATGAAAGAATTTATCATTAGCGAAGCACAATCAGAAAAAGCTGTTCTGGTGGGATTGATTACACCACAGCAGAACGAACAGAAGGTGAAGGAATACCTGGACGAACTGGCATTCCTAGCCGATACAGCCGGTGTTGAAGCCGTCAAATGTTTTTATCAGAAGCTGGACGGACCGAATTCCGTTACATTCGTCGGTACAGGAAAATTACAGGAAATCAAAGAGTATGTGGTAGAAAATGAAATCGGTCTGGTCATATTCGATGATGAACTTTCTGCTAAGCAACTCCGAAATATTGAAAAGGAACTGCAGGTGAAGATTCTGGACCGTACGAACCTGATTCTGGATATCTTTGCCCGTCGTGCTCAGACGGCCCATGCCAAGACACAGGTTGAACTGGCACAATACCGATATATGTTACCGCGACTTACCCGTTTGTGGACCCACTTGGAACGCCAGCGTGGTGGTGTAGGTATGCGTGGCCCGGGTGAAACCCAGCTGGAAACCGATAAGCGTTTGATTTTAGATAAAATATCCCGGTTGAAGAAAGAACTGGTGGATATCGACAAGCAGAAGAGTGTTCAGCGGAAGAATCGTGGGAAGATGGTGCGCGTCGCGTTGGTGGGCTATACGAACGTAGGAAAATCAACTTTGATGAACCTGTTGAGCAAGAGTGATGTCTTTGCCGAGAATAAGCTTTTTGCGACATTGGATACAACCGTCAGGAAAGTCATCATTGAGAATCTTCCGTTTTTGCTTTCTGATACTGTCGGATTTATCCGTAAGTTACCGACTGAGCTGGTTGAATCGTTTAAGTCGACCTTGGATGAGGTCCGGGAAGCCGATTTGCTGGTACATGTGGTAGATATCTCACACCCGACATTCGAAGAGCAGATAGAAGTAGTTAACAAGACACTGGCTGAAATAGATGACCGGGAAAAGCCGATGATCATGGTTTTTAATAAAGTGGATGCGTTTACATTTGTTCCGAAAGATGAAGATGATCTGACTCCGAGGAAACGGGAAAATATAGACCTGGATGAGCTGAAACGAACCTGGATGGCGAAGATGCAGGACAGCTGTATTTTTATTTCGGCCAAGGAAAAGACAAATATTGAGGAATTGAAAGCCTTGTTGTATGAGCGGGTAAAACAGATACATGTAACCCGTTTCCCGTATAATGACTTCCTTTTCCAACAGTACGAGGAAGAATAACATGGTGAGCAGAATTCTCAGACTTTTAAGACAAGAGGCGCGTATGAGTTTTAGTGAATCATCCTATCGTATTTTTGAACAGGGCACTGAGGCCTATCATGTAATAGACAGTGTGAATGCCACGGTGCATAATCCTTATCCTGTCAATAGCTTCGAATTTTACCTGTATCTGAAACATTGGGTGGATGCTGTTCAATGGCATTTGATGGACATCATCCATCAACCGGATCAGGATGCAGCTGAAATGATGGAAGTTGTCAGGCGAATCGAAAAGATGAATCAGGAACGGGTCGATCTGGTGGAACTGATAGACAGCTTGCTACAAGACCGGTACAAAGGAGTGAAGCCTTTGTCTCAGGCGACCATAAATACGGAGAGTCCGGCATGGGCTATCGACCGTTTGTCTATCTTAGAGTTGAAGATCTATCATACCCGTAAGGAAACAGAACGAACGGATGTATCAGACGTATATCTTGCCCGCTTTCGGAAGAAGCTGGAAGTCTTGGAAGAGCAGCGTAAGGATTTATCAACTGCTATCGATCAGTTATTGACGGAGATTCGCCAAGGTCGGAAACTTATGAAAGTGTATAAACAAATGAAGTTATATCGTCCCTGAATCAAAATGAAAACAAATAGAAAACTATGGGGCCTTCTTGTGGCCCTTTTCTGTTGTATATCTGTTCTGCAGGCTGAAGAATGGTGGGAAAAGCGACAATTCCTGACCTACTCTCCCCGTTATTTTGGTCCGAACGCCTTCCCTTTTCCTGAATTGATGGGTGGAAAGCTGCCTTCACGCTGGGAGGTGGAAGTAAGGGGAGAATATCATACCATGCCAGGCGACCAGACGCAGGATATTTTTGCCCGTTTATATATTCCGATTGCGAAAGGAAAAGCTGGTGTAATGGCGAACTGGACCATCTCGGAATGGTATAAGACGTCGGAAGCGGTACGCGACGAGCGTTCGGCTGTCGAAACTGAACCGGCTATCCCTTGTCACGGTGATATCGTATTGAACTTCTTCTATCAGGTACTTCGGAGTGAGAAATGGGCTGATATCAGTGTGAGTGCCAACTTAAAGACTGCCAGTGGTAACCGTCTGTGTGATGCCCGTTATACCGATGCCGCTTCTTATTGGTTTGATGCCAATATCGGGCGTGATCTTTGGAAGAATCCGACATACAATTCGTTTATCCGCATCGAAGGTTTGGTGGGTTTCTATTGCTGGATGACCAACTTGGACGATAACCGTCAGAATGATGCCATCTGCTATGGTGGTGCCATCAGTGGCGCTTGGAAGAATCTTTCTGCCCGTTGTGATCTGGTTGGCTTCCGTGGTTATCAGGACAATGGTGACCGCCCGTTGCTTCTCCGTACAAAATTGGAATACGAGATCAAAAAGAATATCATCTCTTTCCGGTATCGCCACGGTTTGCACGACTTCCTGTATGATTCTTATTCGCTGGCTTATATCCGCTGTTTTTGACTTTTCTTCCTTCCTAGAATAGGGGTTTTCCGGTATTTCTTGTCTTAGGAGTAAAAGAAAGCTTTAAAAGACAGGAAATATGAAAAAGAGTTGGATGATTGGAGTGATGCTATGTAGCGCTTTAGCTGCCCAGGCACAGTGGAGAATTACCCCGGAAGCGGGCTTTAACGTAACGAAATATGCAAACTCACCGGCCAAGGTAGGATATAAAGTCGGCGCTGCCGTGCGTTACGATTTCGGAGAAACCGGTTTTTCCTTGCAAAGCGGGTTGTATTATGTCCAAAGAGGAGAAGGAACCATTCGTTCTGGATATTTAAGTGGAACAGCCAAGGACAATGAAGGAAAAGAAGTCAATGTCGATTCATATCTTTTAAAAGACGGAACCATTTATTCGATGTATAGCTACTATAATCCGAATAGTGGATATTATGAATACGTCAGCACTGAAAAGCCAGTAGGCGATATCTTATATAAAACCGCCTCTTTTTATGCGTCAAAAGCTTACAGAGGTTATCTTCAACTACCCATTATGGCCCGTTATAACTGTAAATTAAATGATAAGATAGGTTTCCATATGTCCTTGGGGCCCTATTTGGCCGTTGGCGTGAATGGCAAAAACAAATCAATCGTAAGCATGATTGATCTACAAAATGAATATATTGGATCAAAGAATGTGTTTGAAAATAATGTATATGATTATGGTTATTATCGTTTTGACTGGGGAGTAGCAGCCGAAACAGGCGTTGAAATCAATCATTTTTCAGCCAAGTTCAGTTATGATCTGGGATTGGGCAAGGAGTCAAAATATGATGAGATTGGCTGCAAATACCATACAGCCAGTTTTACGATAGGATATTCTTTTTAGCCAGGAAATGACTTTCCGACGGCAGGAAGGTTTCCGAAGATTCGGAAAATGATTTCCCGGCGGGAGGAGAGGAAAAGCCCTGTAGGATATTTTGCTCATCCAAAAAGATTGCGTTCCTTTGCATTCGGATAAATCCTTTATAAACATGACGACAGATAACAGCATGAAACGGGTTCATATCATCACACCAGTGAAAGATTCAATCGATCTAACACTTGAAACGGTTCGAGCGGTACTTGCCTCGCGCTGGCAGATTCCGGTGACTTATACGATATATAATGACTTCAGTACGGAGGAGAATACGCGCCGCCTGGAGGAAGCTTCTCGGGAGCTAGGCTTCGAACTGGTTCATTTGCGTGATATTACTACGCATCCGTCTCCCAATTATCTGCTGGTATTACAAACGGCTCAAAAGCGAGCTATCGAAGCTGAAGCAGGGTTGCTGATTGTCGAATCGGATGTGATTGTGCGGGAAAATACCTTGCAAGGTTTATTCGATGGTGCCCTGGCCCATCCGGACTGCGGTATTGCAGCAGCGGTAACGGTGGATGAGAAAGGCGTGGTGAATTATCCGTATCTCTATGCCGCCAACTATCCTAAAGAGGTTTGTGTGGTGAAGAAACATTGTAGCTTCTGCTGTTCCTTGCTTTCCCTCAACTTGTTGAAGGCATTTGATTTTCACAGACTCGATCCGAACAAGAACTGGTTTGATGTGACGATTTCGCACGAATCTCTTGAACAGGGTTTCCGTAATTATCTCTTTATGGATCTGCCCGTATGGCATCGTCCGCACGGCAGCCGTCCGTGGAAACAGTTGAAATATACCAACCCGTTGAAATATTACTGGTTGAAATTCACTAAAGGACTGGATAAAATCTGAGCATCTATGGAACAGCAGCCTTTAGTATCTGTCGTTATTCCCGTTTACAACATGGAAGCCTATCTGGAAGAAACCGTCCGTTCGGTGCAGGCTTCTACTTATCCTTCTTTGGAAATTATACTGATGGACGACGGCTCAAAAGACCAGTCTCTGGCTGTGGCCCGTCGCCTGGCTGAAGAAGATCCCCGGATCCATGTCTATACACAGCCGAATGGAGGTGTCAGTGAAGCCCGAAACCAGGCGATAGCACGGGCAAAAGGCAGTCTGATTCTTCCGGTTGATGCCGATAATACCATTCATCCCGCATTCATAGCCGAGGCAGTCCGTGAGTTGTTGCGTAGTGATGAGGTAAAGGTCGTTTGTCCCCGTTCCGATTTCTTTGGAGACCGGAGTGGTGAATGGATTTTACCGCCATTCTCTTTACATTTGTTAGCCCGGAAGAATATCATGGATACCTGTGCTATGTATCGGAAAGCTGATTGGGAGCGGGTGCATGGCTACTGCCGGGAGATTATTGCCCGTGAGGACTGGGAGTTCTGGATTGCTGTCCTGAAGAATGGAGGGAAGGTGGTACGATTACCCGAAATCCGCCTGCATTACCGGGTACGAAACCAGTCGAAACGCGTAGGTGACCGGCAGTTGAAGCGACACGTGGTAGATACCCTTAATAAGCGTCATGCAGATTTCTTTTTCCGGGAATTAGGAGGTCCCTTGCGTTATCAGCGAAGCTGGTCACGTGTGATCAATTTCTTCAGCCGGCTGATTCATCCGATGAAGGCTTTCATATATCCCCAGTATGCGGAAATGGGCAACTGGCTTTTTCAGTTACCAACTCATTTTGAGGAAGAAGGCGTTTGTATCTATAAGGGAAGAAACGAACTGCGGGAAGTCTCGATTGGAGACAAGACCTTTGTGGTTAAGTCGTATAAACGGCCTCATCTGTTGAATCGTTTTGTTTACGCCTATGTTCGTCCCTCGAAGGCAGAAAGAGCCTGTCAGTATGCCCAAATGTTCCGCGAGAAGGGTATTGGTTCTCCAGAGCCGGTCGGTTATTTGACCCGGGGCCGTACCGGTTTGTTTGACAAGAGCTATTTTGTCTGCCTCAAGTCTGAGTGTCCTTATACCTACCGTGATTTTGCTACCCGTACATTTTCTCGTCAGACAGAGATTCTTAGAGCTATTGGCCGGATAACGGCCCGGATGCACGACGCCGGATTCTATCATGAAGATTATTCGGCAGGGAATATCCTGTTTCGGGATGATCTTCCGGAAATACAGATCGAAATTATCGACTTGAACCGCTTGTCGTTCGGAAAGATCGGTTTGGAAAAAGGGTGCAAGAACTTCGAACGCTTGCCTGGAAGCGATGAGATGTTGTCGGTCATGGCCGAAGCTTATGCCGAAGCCCGTGGTTTTAATGCGCAGGAATGCCTGGCACTCATCCGGAAATATGTAGATGAAGAACTGGATTATCGAAAGAAAAAAGCACAAACTGTTTGATATGAAGAATCCGCTTGTATCTATAATTACTGTCTGTTTCAATGCAGAAAAGTCCATTCAGATGACAATGGATTCTGTGCTTGGGCAGACTTATTCTTTTTTAGAATATATCCTGATTGATGGTGGTTCGTCTGATCGTACCCTGTCTCTGATAGAAGAAAAGAAGCCTCTGTTTGAAGCTAAAGGGATCCGTCTGGTTCTTGTCAGCGAACCCGACCGGGGCATTTATGATGCGATGAATAAGGGCCTCTCCTATTCGAAAGGCGATTGGATAAATTTCATGAACGCAGGAGATCGTTTTGCTAATTCACGAGTGCTGGAAGAGCTTTTCAAGACCGATATCCGGTCGTCTGAACAGGTAATATATGGCGATACGATTTTGCATCTTCAATTTGGTGATGTTACGATGTTCCCTAAACCGATTGATTATATGCGGAAGAAGATGGCTTTCTGTCATCAGTCTACCTTGGTTGCGGGAGATCTGATGCGGCGTGAAAAATTTGATTTGCACTATCGTTTGGCCGCTGATTATGCCTTTTTTTATCGTTATTATCAACAGGGCGGACATTTCAGATACATACACCGTACGATTGCCTGGTATGAATCGGAAGAAGGAGCCTCTTCTAAAAACCGGTTGCAGGTAAATCGGGAATATGCCCGTATTCAGGGGAAAGCTGATCGTTTGTCGTGGAAGCTCTGGTTCGTTTTCAAAGTGTTGCGTGTTAAGTTGAAGGATGGTTTGCAGCATTGTCTGCCTCAATCTTATGTGCAGAAGATGCGTGAAAAAAACTATCATCGGATTGCTAAAAAGAGATTAAAATGAGCACTCAGAATAACATTACCGTATTATTTGATCATCAGGCTTTCGAAATGCAGAAATTTGGAGGTATTTCGCGTTATTTCTATGAACTGATCGAGAACCTTCCCTTGCATTCGGAGCTTTCCTTACGGCTGACTACCAATCATTATCTGCGGGAAGGAGCCTGTCGTCCTTTTCAGGGAATGTATGTGCCTGAACGACCTTATAAATGGTTTAAAGGCATCGTAAAGCAGTGGAACCGGAAAGGCAGTATTAAGTGGCTTCATCGGGGCGATTACGATCTTTTCCATCCGACTTATTATCATCCGTATTTTTTAGAAGAATTACCTGCCAATAAACCCTATGTGATTACGGTCCATGATATGAATCATGAGTTATTCTCGGCCAGCTTAGGGCGTGCTGAGCAAATGAAAGCCTGGAAACATGAGACTATTCTGCATGCATCCCGGGTTATTGCCATCAGTGAACAGACAAAGGCGGATTTACTTCGTTTCCTGCCTGTTGAGGAGGATAAAATTGATGTGATCTATCATGGTATCCAGCAACAGAAACAACCGTATAACGGGCTGCATTTGCCTGAACGGTATGTTTTGTATGTTGGTGACCGGAACGGATACAAGAATTTCGACCGTTTTTGGAATGTCTTTGTCCGTCTGGCTGCTGAGGACCAGCATTTGTGTTTGATTTGTACGGGAAAGCCATGGAGGAGTTGGGAACAGGAACGTATAGAAAAGTCCGGATTAAATAAACGTGTACTGCATTTCCAGGCAAATGATCTTGAGTTGGGACAGTTGTTCCAGCAGGCCCGTTTGTTCGTATATCCTTCCTTGTATGAGGGTTTTGGCATTCCTATTCTGGAGGCCTTTTTGAATGAATGCCCGGTTGCGTTGAGTCGGGCCAGCTGTTTCCCGGAAGTGGCGGCCGATGCCGGAGAATATTTTAATCCCGAAGATGAAACGTCTATATATGAAACTTTATCTCATCTGCTGAAAGATGAGGAGCGACGGCAGGAACTGATTGCGAAAGGGAAGAGCCGTGTTCAACTGTTTACCTGGGAAGAAACAGTCCGGAAGACGTTGGATACATATCAGAAAGTACTGAATGGGTATTGAGGATATGCGGAAAAATGCTTTTCTTTGTAGTTAACCAAAAAGGGACAGTTGCTTAGATAAAAGAATAACAGAACATGGAAAACGAATTGCCTAAAATAGATTTGCCGGAAGATGTTTTGACTGGCGTCCTGACTGATTCGGTCATTTTGAACTTATATGCCCATTTCCCTTGCCGGATCAAGGCGGAGATTGTGGTGCTGTGTAAGAAAGGTGACATTGACGCTTCTATCAATCTGGTCGACTATCATGTCTCTGACAATTCGTTTTTGGTGGTTTTACCGGGTAGTATCTTTCAGGTGAATCAGATTCGTGGGGATGTGGAGATTTACTTTGCTGGTTTTTCATCAGACTTTCTCCGTTCGCTCAATCCTGTTAAATCGTTGCTGGATATTACTTATACTATCAAACATAATCCGGTTGTACCCCTCAAGGAAGAAATGGTGGAACTGATTGAAGATTATTTTAAATTGGGGATTCGGACAAAAGAACATTTTAGCCTTGAGAACCGGGAGCTCTCCCGCCATTTGTATTATTGTCTCATTTATGTGATCAGTTCGCTTTACAGTAACCGTAAGGTGGATACTGGTAATTTATCGCCTGCCGAACGGATCAGCCAGGATTTCGGGCAACTGGTACTGGATCATTATACCAAGGAGAAGAATGTAGCTTTTTATGCCAGTAAATTAGGAATTACGGCGGCTTATCTGAGTACGATTGTTAAACAGACTACAGGACGCACATGTATGGAAATTATATCCAATATGGTGATCATGGATGCCAAAGCACAATTAAAATCAACGAACCTGCCAATCTATCAGATAGCCGATTCGTTGAATTTCAATAATGTCTCTTTCTTTGGCAAGTATTTCAAGCGGTACGTGGGTGTCAGTCCGCAGGAATACCGGAACAGTAAGTCTAACGACTGACGGTTATTATTCCGCCAGCCATTCGTTTATTTGTTTCATGATCTTTTCCTTCATATCTTCCGGCATGTTGCTGATACGTGAGCGGTGACTGCCACGTGGCTGGATATAAACCTGCTCATTTTTCTTCCCTTTGAAAATAGGAATACGGGTTGCACTCCATGGATCGATTTCACCGTAGATAAAGATCATTTTCGGATCATTATCTTTCAAGAAGTTATAGACTTTCTGATATAATTCCGGGCGGAATTCGATTTTATCTCGTAACTCGTCGGGTAGCATGATACGGTTCAAATAACCTTTACTGCTTTTGATGTAGAGATATTTTTCGAAAGGTTTAGTATCATATCCATAATATCCCAATTCGCGGGCTGCTTGAACATTGAAAGGTTCAGTATCCTGACCGATGGAGAAATAGGAAGGATCACTGATTTGCATCCAGTGCTTAAACAATGTCTCTTTGTCTGAATTCAAAGCCGGTATGGTATTTACCGAAGTACCCCATTGCCAGAGAGCGAACGGATATTCAAGGACACTGTAATCATAGATCTCGTCAGTAGGAACGCGGAATACATATCCTTTTTCTTTTACATAGGCTTCAAATAACGGCATCAATTCACTTCTGCGTTTCAGAATTTCCATCTGGAAGTCCCGAATCTTTTTACGTTCGGCCTTGGTCCCTACTTTTTCAAGGAAGATCTCGTGGCGTCCGTCTTCTACTCCTCGGTTTAAAGGAGCAACATAAGGAACAGAGAAGTCTACGTCATCCGGAAAATAGGCCCGATAAAGTGTTGTTGTCTGTCCACCTTTGCTGATACCTGTGCTGATCCATTTGCCTTTATAGATCTGCTTAAAAAGTTCAGTAATATGATGTAAATCGTATGCTGAGTTTTCAGCAGTCAGATAGTCCCAATTGAGAGGATCTGGCTTGGATTCAAGAAAATAACGGTATTCAACAAAGACGACGTTGGCATTCAAAAGTTTGGAAAGTTCTTCCTGGTAGTTCTCGCGCAGTGCATATGCTCCGCCATATCCTTCTGTCACCAAAACTGTCGGACGGTCAAATCCGATATGGCATAATACGACCCGCTGTTTGAAGGTTCCTGCTTGTTTACCTATAGGATCGACCTCTTGTGTTACACGTACCAGGTATTTTTCGGGATACAACTCTGTCTTCAGGGTCTCGATATCGCTCACTCCTTGTAAAGACTGCAGCTTTTCTTTCAGTTCACCGGGGGCAGCCATTGCCAGCAGCACGCAGAAGAATGAAAGAAATAATAAATTCAGTTTTCTCTTCATGGTTATTCTAATTTTAAATGTTTGATGGTTCGTAATAATCCTTCATATTTCGCCCGTTTGACGGCCGACTTGGCAAAGATACGACTATAATCGTCTTTTGTGAACATTTTCAGGTCTTCTTTTTGGAGACGGAGAAGAGCTTCCGAAGGTTGAAAGGCCGCTTCTTGGGTTGGTTGGGAAAAACGGTTCCAGGGGCAGACCTGCTGACAAGTGTCGCAGCCATACAACCGATCTCCTAGTAGTTGGGCTTCTCTGGGCGGAATATCTTCCAGGTTTTCAATTGTCAGATACGACAGGCAGTGATTGGCATTCAGGGTAAAGGCTTTTTCTAATGCTCCGGTTGGACAGGCCCGCAGACAACGGTCGCAGCTCCCACAGCGCGACGGGACAGGCTCGTCGTAAGCATCGGCTTCCCAGGTTGTCACGATCTCTCCCAAGAAGAAAAATGAGCCTTTCCCCGGCAGAATCAGCTGGGTATTTTTCCCAATCCAGCCCAATCCGGCTTTCCACGCCCAATAGCGCTCCAACAAAGGGGCTGAGTCGGTAAAGACACGAGCCTCTTCTGCCGTTCCCTCCGGGAGGTTCCGGACCACATACTGCCAGAGCTGGCGGAGCTTTTCTTTGACCACTACATGGTAATCCTGTCCATAGGCATAATAGGCAATATGGGGCTGATCTGGATCACGTTTGCAAGCCGGATAATAATTCAGGGCAACTGATATGATGCTTCGTGCGCCTTCCACTAGTCCTTGTGGGTCACGACGTATCTCCCGATGGTTTGCCAGATAAGCCATTCCTGCCTGGTAGCCTTTCGCCAGCCAGGTATCCAGTCGTCGCATCTCCTCTTCCACCGGCTCTACCCGGGCGATACCGCAGGCTGAAAATCCCAGCCGAGTTGCCTCTTCCTTGATCTTTTGAGATGTTATAGCAATTTGATCACTCATCGACAAACAAAAAATTGTGTATCTCCCTTTTATGCACCGTTCCCCTTGGTACAAAAGGATTATCGTACGAAGATACAACAAACTTATCACATATAAAACAGGAGAGGAATACAGATTCTATTTTCTTTTATTGCTAAAAAGTGGGGAGAAAATCAAATTAAGTGGGGAGAAAAAACGAAAAGTAGGGAGAAAAATATATATTTGTGAAAAATAGAAGATCATATGCAAACCGAACTCGAAAAATTGATTTCCCTGTATCGGGAATTGGAAATAGACAAGCAGATAGATTATGACAAGTTCTATTTGTATTCACTTATTACCCATTCTACGGCTATCGAGGGATCGACTATAACAGAGCTTGAAAATCAAATCATGTTCGACCAAGGAATCAGCCTGAAAGGGAAAACTATCACAGAGCAGAACATGAATCTTGATCTTAAAAACGCTTATGAAACGGCTATAAAATTGGTTCATGTACATACTGATATCACCATTGATCTGCTGAAAAGTCTTTCTGCTCTTGTCATGAAGAATACCGGACAGGAGTATAAGACGGCATTGGGAGATTTTTCATCTGCACAGGGAGACTTGCGTCTGTTGAATGTTACGGCAGGAGTCGGAGGCAAATCATATATAAACTACAGTAAAGTTCCGATAAAACTCACAGAGTTTTGTAATTGGCTGAATCAAGAACGAAAAGATTATGTAAATAAAAGCATTGCGCAATTGTACGAGCTCAGCTTTGATGCTCATTATCATTTGGTGACCATACATCCGTGGGCTGACGGTAACGGTAGAATGGCACGTCTTGTAATGAACATGCTTCAATTTGAGTTTGGGCTGATTCCAACCAAAATCCTTAAGGGTGATAAGGAAGAATATATCAAAGCATTGGTGGAAACCCGGGAAAATGATGATTTAAGTATATTCCGGAAATTTATGACTGCCACTATGGTCAAGAACCTTACTCATGACATTGAAACTTATCGTAATTCCATTGAAGATATTCAGGATAGTAGGGAGAAACTGACAGAAATTAGGGAGAAAAAGATGAAAAGCAGGGAGAAAATCATCTCTCTGCTATCTCAAGATAATTCATTAAGTGCGGCTGCCCTTGCCGAGCGGATAGGTATAACCCCCAAAGCAGTGGAAAAGCATATCGCCAAGATGAAGGCAGAAGGAATACTCAAGCGCGTTGGGCCGGATAAAGGTGGGCACTGGCAGTTGATAGAAAAAATAGATTAGAATAATCAATCAATCCTTTCATTCAAAAACGCGAAATTCGTATCCTTCTTGCAACAACCATTCGATGGCCTTGGGCATGGCATAACGCATGTTTTTCTCGGCTTTGAGTGAGTCGTGGAACACGATGATCGATCCGTTACGGACGTATCGCTTCACGTTGTCGAGTACTTGTGGGGGCGTAAGCCGCGGACTGTAATCGCGGGTCACGACATCCCACATGATGATGCGGTATTTTTTCCGCAGCTTGAAGACCTGCGGGATACGCATGTGCCCATGGGGCGGACGGAACAGATTACTCGGAATCCACTCGGCAGCCTTGTCAGTATTTGCCAGATAATTACGGGTCAGGAAGCGGATTCCTTGGATGTGATTGAAGGTATGGTTGCCGATACGGTGTCCCCGCTCGACCACCATCCGGTAGATATCCGGATGCTTACGCACATTATCTCCCACCATGAAGAAGGTCGCCTTCACGCCGTACTGGTCCAATATATCTAAAACCCAAGGGGTAACCTCGGGAATTGGGCCGTCGTCGAAGGTGAGATACACACACTTCGGCTGTGCCGGAATTCTCCAGGTTACCCCCGGGAACAAAGCCCTGTAAAACCAGGGCGGTTGTTCGATAAACATTTTGTCTTTATTCTTTAGGTTGTAAAGAAGAGAGGGCCATACGGAAGTTGTCGAACTCTTCTTTATATTGATTCATCAGCTCCGGATCTTTATCCTTTGTAATGTTGATAATCTCCTGCAAAACATAAAGGTTGGTATTTAAATCATCTGCAACGGAAGCAAACTGTTTCGGGTTCAGACGGAAATACCAGTTCAAATTACGCATAGAGTCATCTCCAATTGCTTTCAGAATATTATGTCCTTTTTCTTTTTGTCCGAGTGTATAATAATATTCACCAATTGAAAGTGCGCTATAATCCAGCGGAACATTTTCAGGTGGCAATACTTCCATACACTTGTCAAGAACCTGTAGAGCCTTGTCGTTTTTGCCTTCATGAATCAGTGTAGCTGCAAGTTTTCCGAATAATACCATACGGTAACTCTTGCACATCCGCATGACATTTTCATCCAGATAAATACCTGGTTTGTCTACACCGCCCCACTTGAATTTGTTCATTACATTGTCGAACATCTTGTCTGCATTGACAGCCTTCACCGTGTTCTTGGTCTGCATCGGGACAATCCGGTAAGCCATACCTGTCTGTTGGAAATACGGATCCAGTTTTACGAACTGATCCGGACTAACCGTGATCGCATAATACATCGGGCGCTTCCAGTCGTTGGTCTGCAGCATGTTCAGTACTAACAGTTCCTGCTTGCCCAGTGCATCCTTGCCTTTCAGGTTGATAGTCATTTCCTTGGCCGGTACCGGCACATCCATATTTTTCAACAGACCGCCTTGTGCCAGAGCCACCGAATCAATCGGATAAATCAGGGTTTCAGACGGGATATAATCCAGTGGCTGACTGAATCCTGGGATTTTCTTGTATTTCGGATCGTCACTGCGTACAAATTCCAATGCCGTATTCAGGTCAATCGGTTTGTCTGTCATCGGGAAGATATAAGCGAAGTCGCGTGTACCCTGCACATACTCATCATGTGTCCACGAGATAGGCAGCGGTTCCGATTCATACGCCTGTTTCTTCATCTGATCAGCATACCAGTCGGTCTGCAGATAACTGGTGTTGCAGACGCGTACGTCAGTACGGATGCCTTCTACTTCCTGTGCATACCACAATGGGAAGGTATCGTTATCACCGTTGGTGAACAAGATCGCATTCGGTTCACAAGATTCCAGGTAATTGGCACCGAAATCACGGCAGACATAACGTCCGGAACGGTCGTGATCGTCCCAGTTCTGTCCGGCCATCTGAATAGGTACCAATAATGCCGCGATAGAAGCAATACCGGCTGCC